>JABAOF010006218.1_pt1 | contig 47974 bp, 40 predicted proteins | sample 7062171 | NCBI WGS metagenome assembly JABAOF01 (sample SAMN14538628, study PRJNA623070) | marine sediment metagenome | biome: marine biome [ENVO:00000428]; feature: marine pelagic biome [ENVO:01000023]; material: deep marine sediment [ENVO:00002113] | place: India: Gulf of Khambhat ... | reverse complement strand
CGGGCAGCGCCGAGGGCGTGGCCATCGGTGCCACGGCCGGGGGCAATGCGGCTGAGCACAACTACCTCAACCACCTGGAGCGCGCGACGCTGAACAAGGCCGACAAGGCCTGCAAGACCTCAGGCCAGCAATGCGACACGGCAGCAGCGCTCAAATACAAGGACGAACTCAGCGATCGACTGCTGGCCAATGCCGTGGCCGCATGTGAGGGAGAGGCGTGCAACGACGCCGTCAACTTCATCAATCAGCAATTGATTGCGATGGGATGTACTGCGCCGCAGGCCTGTCCTGATCAAACGACCCTGCTGGCGTACTGGAGCGTCGCGCAGCAAAAGGCGCAGGGACTCGAAGGGGTGTACCCCGAGACCTGGTTGCTCGACGCCAAGGCGGCACTCGATCTGGGCAAGCTTGGCATCCGTGTGCTGGCGGGCAGTGGCAAGGGCAGCCTCGACGCGCTCAATGCACTGAGCAAGGCGTCTGCCGATGATCTGGTCAAGGTCAACAACAATGCGCTTCGAGATGATTGGCAGCAGTTCGACCAGTTTCGAAAACCCGGTTCAACGCGTCCAGGCGGTGAATGGGATTGGCAAGGACAGGCGCCCAACAATGGGGCTGTTCCGGGTACATCGAAAACTGCAACTGTCGAACAGGGCAGTACCCTTGATCGCTACGGCTCCAGAAGTGGCGAGTATTTTTCCCCCGTCAACACGCCTCTGGAACAACGCGCACTTCCACCCGGAAAACAAGCCGATCCGTATGAGCAGTACTCCGTGCTCAAGCCGTTTACGGTCATGGAAGAGAAGATCGCACCGGCATTTAATCAGCCGGGAGGTGGGGTGCAGATGCGGGCAATCATTCCTGAAGTCAAGGAAGGCTTCGCTCGCATCGAAGAACTCATCCGTTACGGATATCTAAAGGATCCAAAGGTCAAGCCATGAACATTCAATGGGACGATCGATACGAGTTTCCTCCGAGGGTTCCAGATCCTGATCCCGATTGGCCAATGAGGGAGCTTTCTGCTGAACTTCAGCGGTTAAAGGTAGATGTGGATGTGAGACTGCTAGGCGTTCCTGATGCATTTCCAGACGGGGGCTGGTGTATTCACAAAGAGGGCAATGTGTGGCTGGTTTATCACTCAGAACGGGGACGCCGATCCAGGCCCTCCTTGTTTACAAGTTCATTTGACGCGGCCAACTTCTATCTTTGGATTCATGTGTGTGACCCCAGATCCGATAGCACATCTGTTGGGCGGTTGCCTCGATTGCACGGACGCTCCTGATCGCGCACCTGGGCTCCAGCGACAGCGTCAAGCAACGCCTTGTGTCCATGGCCGGCGCCGGGATCGTGCAGGGGCTGATCGACAACCTGCAGTTCTCCGGCAAGGCCCTCAAGGACATCGGCCTGAACGACGGCATGGGCGCCTACTTCGGCAAGCAGTTCATCGAACACGCGGGCCGGGCCAGTGCCAACGCGCTGCTGCTGGGCACGCCGCTGGACAAGGCGCTAGAAGGCGCGCCGGCGAGCAGCCTGCTGAGCACGGGCACGGCCTTCGGCGCGGACGCGATCGGTCAATGGGACAACCGATACGAATTTCCTTCGCAACTCCCCGATCCTGGCTGGAGCTTGCGTGAGCTCGCGGCTGAACTCCAGAGGCTCAAGCTTGATGTGGACGCGCGTCCACCGGGAGTTGCCCAGGTGAACTACGAACGACAAACGCCAACAACCCGATGATCGTCACGTCAACCCGAAGCGCCATCGTCTGGAAAACCGAAGACGGTGACACCATCACCTTCTACGGCGAGTGGACCGTCACACCCAAGTTCTACTTGTCGTCGGAATATCGCTGTACGCCGCGTCGCGACTCGCAGGCGCAGTTGAGCGGCGACGAAGTGAACAAGGAACGCCGCAAGATGATGGAGGAGGCGCAGCGCCTGGGTTGGGTGGTTGTCGACCGCTAGGGAAGGCCTGAAGAGCCCAAACCCCATGGTGTGAGCGGGCCCGCTCATGCAGGACCTCAAGGCTCGCTAAGAAGCCATGACGCTGCGACCGTGAGCCCCTCTCGCCGTGCCGATTTGCAGCACGATCCTTGCCCGCAGCAGGCACCCTGCCCTCACTCGGCGACCCGTGTTCGTTGCCTGTCCCCGATGGTCAAATTTCTGGATGTGTTGCCATGAGCTCACGCGCGCATTTCATTGCCCTGAGAACCTTGCGCGAAGGCCATACGCTTGCAGCTTCAGTGGAACCGATCCGCAACGGTTGCTTGGCATGGGTGGGAGTTCATCCGCTCAATTCCAATTGGCAATCCACCCGGGAGCTTTTGCGCGCGCATGGCCAAACGATGTCGTTGATGCCGAGCCGTGTCCATCACCTGCAACGGTTCGAGGTCTATCGCACTTTGATAGAGCGGGACATATGGTTGGCAACGACGGACGTACTGGGCAAAACCAGCGCCTTTGCGTATGACGAGGAGGAGCTGATTTCCAAGCTGGCTGCATGGGGGGTGCGGCTTGAACAACTCGTTTCACCACGCGAGGTGGGCTATCCGATCTGATGGCATCCGCGCCACCTGGATGTCTGCGGGGCTCAATTTTCAGGCATGCCCAACTCTCGCATCGCTTTGGCCACGCGCTGACGCCCGGGGCTTTCTTCGCTTCCCATGGACAGGTAGGAAGACACGGTCAGGTCCGGCGTCTCGATGAGCAACTCACCCACGGTGTCCTTGCCTTCCCTGATATGTCCCAGCTCCACTTGGGCTGTCAACAGCAAGCGCAGAGTGGGCACGTGGCGCCTGAGGGCCCTCAAGGATTTTCGGCCGCAGGCAAGCGCCTGCTTTGGCTGGTGGTTTGCCAGCAGGGCATTGCCCATCAGAAGGTCGAAGAAGTACTGCAAGGGGTCGACAGGAGAGAGGGAGCACGCGAAGTTCGCTTCGGTTACGGCCCAGGCACTGGAGTCCCACATGGACGAATACAGACTCCTAAATAGCCAAGCCATGGGCTCGCTGGGGTTGGCCTCAATGGCCGAGTCGAGACACTTGCTCGCTTTCCGGGGGTTACCCAACAACTGGCAATGTATGTAGCCTTCCACGGCCAGGGCCATGGCGTTGCCAGGCTCGGCATCCAACGCACGCTGTGTCTGTTCACGCGCTTGCCGAATGTCGCTCGCCACGCAGCGACTTCTGCCTTGGACCACATTCAAGGCGTGCCACAGGCCGAGCCAGGCCCTGGGAGGGGCGAGGCGCCGATGCCTCGAGATCAGCTCGGTCAATGCTTCGCGTCCGCGCTCAAAAGCTGCCCCCGAATGGCTATATCCCATCGACATGCCTGCCAGCATGAGGTGGCTGCTGTCCAGACTGGGCAGTGGGCGCGTCACGGGTGGGCCGGCTTGCACGTTGGCGATGTGGCGCGCCACGGTTTGTGCCAACCCGTGCAACAACTCGCTCTGCTCCTGAAGCAGGTCGTCCAGCGGTTGTTGAAACTCTCCTTTCCATAGCAGTGCGTGGCTACGGGCCAAGGTCAGTTCGGCTGTCGCGATCAGTTGGCGGTCGCGAACGCGGTAGCGGCCCGACATGACGTACGTGGCGCCTAGGTGGTTCTCGATGTCGTCGAGCTTCTTGCTGTCGCGCAAGGCGGAGGTGGACTGCCGGGAAATCACCCGCAAGCCGATGCTGCGAGACAAACGCGAAATCACCCCTTCGGCAATCAATTCGCCGATTACCTCGGGCATCGTTTGAGGGGCGTCTGCTCGGAAGGGCATGATGGCCAAGCCCGGACGGATGTCACCGTGCGCTGCGGTCGATCCATCATCAGGGCGTTCGTGCCTGGGATGGGCACGAAACAATCGCACGCGCTCGTCGGACCCTACCCACTCGCCGCAGTCTTCCAGATCCGCGTCAGGGCCATTGGCCAACCTGTCGCGCAGCAGATCGGTGATCAGGACCTCGCCCGGTCCGGCCAACGCGCTCAGATTGATGGTCAAGTGCACATCCTGATCTGCCGGTTCTCGCTCGCCGTAAGAGTAGCGGGGCAGATGGGCGGCGGCGCGCAGGCGCAATCGCGGGTGCGTGCCGGTGTCCCCGTTCATGGAGTCCGCCAACTGATGCAATGCGAAAGCGGCCTGCAGTGGGCATCTGCTGTCCAACGTCGCCACTGTTCCACGAGGGGATGGTGCGCGCCCAACGCACTGTGTCCGGGTTCAGCCATGCCCATCGCCAGAAGAAGGCGTTCCTGGCATTGGCGGCTTGGACGTATGGGCATGGTGGCTCTCATGAAATCCTGCCGCATGGATGGCTGGTTTGACTCGGATTCAGTGGCGTGCCTGAGGCGTTCACGTTTCAGGTAGGCCCAATAGGCGCATCGCGGTGGCGGTCCGCTGGCGAATGGGGCTTTCTTGGCTACCCATGGAGAGGTATGAAGACACGGTCAGCTCCGGCGCTTCGGCTCGTATCTGTGCCATGGTTGCCTTTCCTTCTTCGATTCGCCCGCTTTCCGCGTAGGCCGTCAGCAGCAGGCGCAGAGTGGGAATATGGTGCTTGTGAGCCCTCAGGGACAGGCGGCCACACTCGATCGCCTGTTCCAATTTGCGGTCAGCCAGCAGGGCATTGCACGTCAACAGGTCAAAGAAATACTGCAAGGGATCGACCGGCGAGAGCGAGCGAGCGACATACGCCTCGGTCACCGCCAGGGAGCTGGAACCCCACATGCTCGAGAGGAGGCTCTTGAACAGCCAAGCCATGGGTTCACTGGGATTGGCTTCGATGGCCGAAGTGAGGTAGCTTCTCGCGTGCTGAGGGCTGCCCAACAACTGGCATTGGATGTACCCCTCGACCGCCAGTGCCATTGCATTGTTGGGCTCGGCTTGTAGTGCGCGCAGCGTCTGCTCGCGCGCCTGTTTGATGTCGCGGGCTACGTTGCCGCTTGTGCCCTTGACCACGTTCAAGGCATGCCACATTGCCAGCCACGCGCGGGGCAGCGCGTGCTCGGGATGACGGTGGGCTAGCGTGGTCAAGGCGTTGTGCCCGTGAGCGAAGGCTCTGCTCGAATGGCTGTGAACCATCGACACGCCGGCCAGCATGAGGACGCTGCTGTCCAGACTCGGCAGTGGACGCGTCAAGGCATGGCTCACTTGGGCCTTGCCCAGGGCCTGCGCCACCGTGCGGGCCAACTCATGCAGCAGTTCGCTTTGTTCTTGCAGCAGGTCGTTCAGCGCGTGTTGCAACTGGCCCTTCCACAGCAGGGCGTGGCTTCTCGCCTCGGCGAGTTCGGCGGTGACGACCAGCCTGTTGTTGCGGATGCTGTAGCTACCAGACAGGATGAAGGTGGCGCCCAGGTGTCGTTCGATCTCGGCGAGCTCGCCACTGCCACGCAGGGCGGAGGTGGACTGACGCGCAATCACACGCAAGCCGATGCTGTGCGAGAGGCGCGCTATCACGCCGTCGGCGATGAGTTCGCCGAGTATCCAGTGTTTGACTTCTGGCACGCTGGCCTGAAAAGGGATGACAGCCAAGGCCGGGCGAAGGTCGTTGTTTGCTGTAGCAAGGCGTTCAGGGGCTGCTTCGTGTTTCGGGTGGGCCCGGAACAGGCGAACAGGTTGGGCAAACGATTCCACCCAATGGCCCAGGTCCTCGAAATCCGCGTCGAGCCCATTGGCCAGCCGGTCACGCAGTTCCGCCGTGACCAGGAATTCGCCGGGCTCGGCCAATGCAGTCAGCTCAGAGGTCAGCTGCACGTCACGATCGATAGGCTCCCGCTGACCGTGGCCGTAGCTCGCCAGATGGGCTCCGGCACGCAGTTGCAGTTGCTTCGACGCATCGGCTCGCGCGTTCAAGGCATCGGCCAACTGATTCAGTGCAAAGGCCGCTTGGATGCAGTGGCGCGCGTCGGCGAACTCCATCATCAGCCCCTGGTGCGTTTGCCTGACGACGTGGCCCTTGTGGTGCGACAGCAGTTGCCAGTACGCATCGCCCGCCCAATGCTGCAGTCGTTCCACAAGTGGATCGGTTCCGCCCCAGACGCCTGGCGTGCTGTCGGCCACGTCCATGGCCATCAGAGGGCGTTCCTCGACCCGGGGACTGGGAAAAGGGGTGTGTGCTGCATTCATGGTGCGGCTTCAGGACGGAACGCGGAGGGTTGTCGTGATCAGCGGTTCGCTGGTACCGCAACGCAGCAGGACCAGATGCAGGGATCCTCGCCGGTGCTCGAGGGAAATCCGCTTGGCGGCTGTCGCACTTCGGGCTGAAAGCACAGCAGACGACGTGACTTCGTAGGCATTCAAGCGATGGCTGGATGGCGCAAATTGCACGGTACTCCCCCTTGATGGTCTGATCGACCCGGCTCGCGAGCGAGCCAGTCTAGTCCCTTCTTTGAAATTTTCAGGAGATTCTGATGAACATCACGCAAAGCTCATCCCAAGGTCGTTCCTCGGCAAGCAAGGCCGTCATTGGTGGTGGCAGCATCACCACGAAGGCTGTTGCTGAACATGTGCGCAAGACAAAGGCCGAGGCGGATTTGCGCGCACCCAGGAACCAACCGCCCAGCAGGTCGGCAGTCATCGGTGGAGGCAGTGTCACCACACCAGCTGTAGCCGCGCATCTGCGACAGACAATCCCGGCAACCAGCCAGCGCTGAATCCCGCCCGAGAAAGTCCCACACCATGCCCACGCAGCCGGACAGGCAACCGACCCCCACCATCAGGTTCCACCGCATCTATCCGGCTGCCATCCCGCCCATGCGGGCCGACAAGTCCGCCCTGGGCCTGATGCCCACGATGGCTTACCGCCATTGCGAGGCCATGCGAGTGGCCTCTTCTTTCGGTTGGTACGCCTTTCCGGCGGAGGAGATCTGCCTCCGCTGGAATGGCTCCGACGTTTTCGTCAAGGAAGACGGCCATTGGCAGCCGCTGGTGCGCACCGAGCTGCCAGGGTTTGCCGACTACTGGAACGCGCACGCGCCCGAGGACCTGGTGGATCTGTCGCCGCCGTTCCTGACGCGTTTGCAGCTGCCCGGCCTGGTGCAGGTCTGGACCGGCCTGCTGTGCAGCACCGCCCCCGGCTGGAGCGTGCTGGTGCGCCCGCCCAGCAACATGCGGGGCAGCTTTCTGTATTCACCCTACGAGGGCATCGTGGAGACCGACCGTTACCAGCCGTGCCCTCTGTTCATGAACATCCAGCTGGTGGCCACCGATGTGGACATCGTGCTGCCCAAGACAGTGCCGTTGCTGCAGGTGCAGCCCCTGCTGCGCGAGACGTACGATGAGCGTGCGCACACCTCGCAGGAGGTGGACGGCCTGGGCGTGCAGGAAGACGGCCAGCCCGCCCTGAGGCCGGAAGAGTGGCAGGCGTACCGGCGAACCATCCGCGTCGAGACCGAGGGACAGCCCGCCGAGGCGGGCCACTACGCCCCCGACTCAAGGAAGCGCGGCAAGTCCGGCGACTGAGTGGCGGCGGGCGCGGCTCACTTGAGCCGCTTGATCAGGCTGGAGGTGTCGAAGCGCTGGCCGCCCATGGCCTGCACGTCCGCGTAGAACTGGTCCACCAGGGCCGTTACCGGCAGGCGGGCGCCGTTGCGCTTGGCCTCGTCGAGCACCAGGCCCAGGTCCTTGCGCATCCAGTCCACGGCGAAGCCGAAGTTGAATTCACCGGCCACCATGGTCTTGCCGCGGTTGTCCATCTGCCAGCTTTGCGCCGCGCCCTTGCCGATGACCTCGAGCACCAGGTTCATGTCCAGACCGGCTTTCTGGCCGAAGGCGATGGCCTCGGACAGGCCCTGCACCAGGCCTGCGATGCAGATCTGGTTGACCATCTTCGTCAATTGGCCCGCGCCGGGCGCACCCATGAGCGTAAAGGCGCGCGAGAAGGCCATGGCCACGGGCTTCACCGTGTCGAAGGCGGCCTGGTCGCCACCGCACATCACGGTGAGCAGGCCGTTCTCGGCGCCTGCCTGGCCGCCGGAGACGGGTGCGTCCACGAAGGCGATGCCCAGCGCCTTGGCTGCGGCGTACAGCTCGCGCGCCACGTCGGCCGAGGCGGTGGTGTGGTCCACGAAGATGGCGCCGGGCTTCATGCCGGCAAGCGCGCCGTCGGCGCCCAGCACCACGGAGCGCAGGTCGGCGTCGTTGCCCACGCAGCAGAAGACGATGTCGGCGCCGGCCGCCGCCTCGCGCGGGGTGGCCTTGAAGGCGCCACCGTGCTGCTTCGCCCAGGCCTCGGCCTTGGCGGCGGTGCGGTTGTAGACGGTGACCTGGTGGCCGGCGGCTTGCAGATGGCCCGCCATCGGGCTGCCCATCACGCCCAGGCCAAGGAAGGCGACGCGGCGCGAGGGGGTGGGTTCGTAGGTCTTGGGGTTCAAGGCGGGGTCTCCTGGGTTGTGTGGTGCAACCCAGGATGGTACCCAGCCCCCGTGTCAGACGATCGTCAGGTGCTCGGTGCCGGCCGCCAGATCGAGGGTCTTCGCGCGCTGGCTGTTGAGCTTGATCTGCAGACGCAGGTCGTTGAGCGAGTCGGCGTTGCGCAGCGCGTCCTCATAGGTGATGAGGTTGCTTTCGAAGGCCTCGAACAGGGCCTGGTCGAAGGTCTGCATGCCCATCTGGGTGCTCTTCTTCATCACTTCCTTGATCTCGGCGACTTCGCCCTTGAAGATCAGATCGGAGATGAGGGGCGAGTTGAGCAGGATCTCGACCGCAGCGTGGCGGCCTTTGTTGTCCTGGCGCGGCACCAGGCGCTGCGAGATGAGCGAGCGCAGGTTCAGCGACAGGTCCATCAGCAGCTGCGCGCGGCGCTCTTCGGGGAAGAAGTTGATGATGCGGTCCAGCGCCTGGTTGGCGCTGTTGGCGTGCAGCGTGGCCAGGCACAGGTGGCCGGTTTCGGCGAACTGGATCGCGTGTTCCATGGTTTCGCGGTCGCGGATCTCGCCCATGAGGATCACGTCGGGCGCCTGGCGCAGGGTGTTCTTCAGCGCGGCCTCCCAACTCTCGGTGTCCAGGCCCACCTCGCGCTGCGTGACCACGCAGTTCTTGTGCGGGTGCACGAACTCGATCGGGTCTTCCACGGTGACGATGTGGCCGTGGGAGTGCTCGTTTCGCCAATCGACCATGGCCGCCAGCGAGGTGGATTTGCCCGAGCCCGTGGCACCCACCAGGATGCACAGGCCGCGCTTGGACATGGCCACGTCCTTCAGTACCTGCGGCAGGCCCAGCTTGTCGATGGTGGGCAGCACGGCGGGAATGGTCCGCAGCACCAGGCCGACCTTGCCCTGCTGGATGAAGGCGTTGCAGCGGAAGCGCCCGATGGCGGGCGGCGAGATCGCGAAGTTGCACTCCTTGGTGCGCTCGAACTCGGCGGCCTGCTTGTCGTTCATGATGGCGCGCGCCAGCGCCAGCGTATGGCCCGCTGTCAGCGGCTGCGGCGAGACCTTGGTCACCGCGCCGTCGACCTTGATGGCCGGCGGGAAGTCGGCCGTGATGAACAGGTCGCTGCCGCCCCGGCTGAGCATGAGCCGCAGCAGGTCGTTGATGAATTTCGATGCCTGATCGCGTTCCATCTGTTGCCCCTTTGCCCGTGCCGGATCAGCCTGGGAAGTTCTCTGGGATCTTGGCCTTGCCGCGCGCCTCGGCCGGGCTGATGACGTTGCGGCGCACCAGGTCGGTGAGGTTCTGGTCCAGCGTCTGCATGCCCACGCTGTTGCCGGTCTGGATGGCCGAGTACATCTGCGCCACTTTTGCCTCGCGGATGAGGTTGCGGATGGCGCTGGTGCCCAGCATGATCTCGTGCGCCGCCACGCGGCCGCTGCCGTCCTTGAGCTTGCACAGCGTCTGCGAGATGACGGCCACCAGCGATTCGGACAGCATGGCGCGCACCATGTCCTTCTCTTCAGCCGGGAACACGTCGATGATGCGGTCGATCGTCTTGGCCGCGCTGGAGGTGTGCAGGGTGCCGAACACCAGGTGGCCGGTCTCGGCCGCCGTCATGGCCAGGCGGATGGTCTCCAGGTCGCGCATCTCGCCCACGAGGATGACGTCCGGGTCTTCACGCAGGGCCGAGCGCAGCGCGTTGGAAAAGCTCAGCGTGTGCGGGCCCACCTCGCGCTGGTTGACCAGGCACTTCTTGGACTCGTGCACGAATTCCACCGGGTCTTCCACCGTGAGGATGTGGCCGTACTCGGTCTCGTTGAGGTGGTTGACCATACCGGCCAGCGTGGTGGACTTGCCCGATCCCGTGGGGCCGGTGACCAACACCAGGCCGCGCGGGCGCAGGGCCAGGTCGGCGAAGATCTTGGGCGCGTTGAGCTGCTCCAGCGTGAGGATCTTGCTCGGGATGGTGCGGAACACGGCGCCGGCACCGCGGTTCTGGTTGAAGGCGTTCACGCGGAAACGCGCCAGGCCCTCGATTTCGAACGAGAAGTCGCATTCCATGAACTCCTCGTACTGCTTGCGCTGGCTGTCGTTCATGATGTCGTACACCATGGCATGAACGGCCTTGTGGTCCAGCGCGTCGACGTTGATGCGGCGCACGTCGCCATGCACCCGTATCATGGGCGGCAGACCGGCGGACAAGTGAAGATCGGAAGCCTTGTTCTTGACGCTGAAAGCCAGCAGTTGGGTGATGTCCATCCCGGTTTTTCCGTGTATTTGAGGGGCTTTGCAAACGATTATGACGACGATCGCAGGCAATCTCCAGCAAGTGAAGGAGCGCCTGTGGCGCGCTTGCGAAGGGGCTTCGCGAGACAGCGCAGAGGTTACTTTGCTGGCGGTTTCCAAGACCTTCGGGCCCGATGCCGTCCGTCAGGCCCATGCCGCCGGCCAGACGGCTTTTGGCGAAAACTATGTGCAAGAAGGCGTCGAGAAGATCGCGCTGCTGGCGGAGTCGTTGCCGCGCGAAGCCATCGAATGGCACTGCATCGGCCCGGTGCAGAGCAACAAGACGCGGCTCGTCGCCGCGCAATTCGATTGGGTGCAATCGGTCGATCGCCTCAAGATCGCGCAGCGCCTGAGCGAGCAGCGACCGGCCGATCTGCCGCCGCTCAATGTGTGCCTTCAGGTCAATGTGGACGGCGGCCCCAACAAGGCCGGCGTCGCGCCCGCCGAGTTGCCCGCTCTGGCCGACGCGGTGGCCGCGCTGCCGCGCCTGCGCCTGCGCGGCCTGATGTGCATTCCCGAGCCCGCGCCCGACTTCGAGTCGCAGCGCGCGCTGTTCCTGCGGGCGCGCGAGGCCTACGACGAACTGCGGGCGCGAGGGTACGCGCTCGACACCCTGTCCATGGGCATGAGCGAAGACCTGGAGGCGGCCGTGGCCGCGGGCGCCACGATGGTGCGCGTGGGCCGCGCCGTGTTCGGCGCGCGCGCGTCCAAGCCAGGGCCCGCTACTTCCCCAATGGCTTGACGTTCCCGCAAGAGGCTGCGACCCAGCGGCCCTGGCCTTCCACGCGCATCTTCTCGGGTTTGCCGTCCACCTGCGTGGTCACGTCCATCACCGTGGTGTAGCCGGTGTCGCCCTGGAAGCTGACCGTGCCTTCCCCGCTGGAAGGGGGCTTGGCGCAGGTGAAGCGGATCTTCATGGCTTGCGCGCTGCGCGACACCACCTCGTGCCGGCAATCGCCTTCGGCCACCGGCGGGGCGTCGCTGCGCGCGGCCATCTCGGGCGTGATGCAGACCTTCATGCTCATGCCACCGCCCGGCGCCGCACCGGGCATGGACATGCCCTGTCTGGCGAGCATGTCCTGCATCTGCTTGCGCTGCGCTGGGCTCATGGACGCCATCTGCTGCTGCATCTGGGCCATGGCGGCGTCCATCTTGGCGTTGCCGCCGATCTTGTTCGTCATTTCCCAGAGGCCGGGCTTGGTGGTCTGGGCGGCGGCCAGGGGCAGGGCGAGCAGGGCGGCGATGAGGAGGGGGCGGGGGTGGATCGTCATGGTGGGCTCCTGGGGTGATGGCACGGCGGCATTCTGCGGCGCGGGTCGCGGGCTTCCAAGTGATGGGTTCACAAGGGCAGTCGCGTGCTGGTCTTCACCTCTTCCATCACCGCGTAGGTGCGCGTCTCGCGCACGCCGGGCATTTGCCAGAGCACCTGGCCGGCGAAGGCGCGGTAGGCCGCCATGTCCGCCATGCGGGTCTTGAGCAGGTAGTCGAAGCCGCCGGCCACCATGTGGCATTCCAGGATCTCGTCGTGCACCTGCACGGCGGCCCGGAACTGGTCGAAGACGTTGGGCGTGGTGCGGTCGAGCAGCACCTCCACGAAGACCAGCAGGCCGCGCCCGAGTTTGTGCGGGTCCAGCCGCGCCTCGTAGCCCTGGATGACGCCCTCGCGCTGCAGGCGCTGGGTACGCGCCAGCACGGCCGTGGCCGACAGGCCCACGGCCTCGGCCAGCTTGAGGTTGGGCAGGCGGCCGTCGGCCTGCAGCAGGCGCAGGATCTTCAGATCGATTCGGTCGAGGTCAGGTGCGGGGTTCATGCCGAATTATTCACTTTATATCCATAAAAAATAGAGAAATATTCACCCGCGTGGCGGTCACGATGCGGCAATTCACCATTCCTGTGCCCATACCGCCATGCTTCACCCCATCCCCCAGGACCCGCTGCCGCGCACCGATCGCTTGCCCGACCCCTACCGTGCCGAGGCCGCCGTGCTGGCCCAGCGGCTGAGCGCGCTGGACGGCGCGCTGGAATGGGCCGCGGTGCGCGCCCGCGCCGAACCCTGGGTGCGCGCCGTGCGCGAGAACCCGCCGCCCTTCTGGGCCATGGAGCGCCTGCTCACCGAATACCCCATCAGCAGCCACGAAGGCCTGGCCCTGATGCGCCTGGCCGAGGCATTGCTGCGCGTGCCCGACGCCGAAACCGCCATCGCGCTCACCGCCGACCAGTTGGGCCGCGCGGATTTCGAGGGCGCGTCGGACGCGGTGATCGCGCGCCTGTCCTCGGCCGCCATCGCCTTGAGCAAGCGTTGGCTGCCCGCCGAGGGCGAGACGCCGGGACTCGTGGCGCGCCTGGGCGCGCGCTCGGTGGTGGCGGCCACGCTGCGCGCGGTGCAGTTGCTGGGGCGCCAGTTCGTGCTGGGTGAGGACATCGAGGACGCGCTGCGCCGCGCCGAGGCTGCCCGGCGGAACTTGCCCGCGCTGTGCCACAGCTTCGACATGCTGGGCGAAGGTGCGCGCACCGATGCCGACGCGGCGCGCTACCTGGAGAGCTACCGCCAGGCGCTGGAGGCGATCGCGCGCCGCGCCGACCCGTTGCGCCACCCCTCGCTCAACGACGGCCTGTCCATCAAGCTCAGCGCCCTGCACCCGCGCTACGAACCCGCGCAGCGCGAGCGCGTGATGCGTGAGCTGCTGCCACGTGTGTGGACCCTGTGCGAGCGCGCCGCGCAGGCCTCGATCAATCTCACCATCGACGCCGAAGAGGTGGAGCGGCTCGAGCTCTCGCTCGACGTGTTCGAGGCCCTGGCCTCGCGCGTGGCGCGCGAGTACCCGCTGTGGGAAGGCCTGGGCCTGGCGCTGCAGGCCTACCAGACGCGCGCGGTCGAGCTCATCGACGAGGTGGCCGCCATCGCCCGCCGCCACGGTGTGCGGCTGATGTGCCGGCTGGTGAAGGGCGCCTACTGGGACAGCGAGATCAAGCGCGCGCAGGAGCTGGGCCTGTGCGGCTACCCGGTGTTCACGCGCAAGCACCGCACCGACGTGAGCTACCTGGCCTGCGCGCGCGCGCTGCTCGACGCGGACGACGCGATCTTTGCGCAGTTCGCCACGCACAACGCGGGCACCATCGCCGCCGTGCTGCACATGGCGCGCCAGCGCGGCCACACGCGCTTCGAGCTGCAGCGCCTGCATGGCATGGGCGAGGGCGTGTACCGCGAGGTGCTGCGTGACCCGGGCGTGGCGTGCCGCGTATACGCCCCGGTGGGTGCGCACCGCGATCTGCTGGCCTACCTGGTGCGACGGTTGCTGGAGAACGGCGCCAATTCCTCCTTCGTGCACCAGCTCGCCGACGAATCGGTCGGCATGGACGCGCTGCTCGAATCGCCGATGGGGCGCTGTGCGCGCGAGGAGGGTGAACCCGCTTTTGCCTTGCCCCCACGCTTGTATGGCGTGCAGCGACCGAACAGCGAAGGCCTGGACCCCAGTGTGGCCGAGCACCGCGAGCGGCTGTTCGATGCCTGGCGCCAGGTGACCGTGCCCGCGGTGCCCGAGGCCCGGCCGGGCGAGGTCGAGGTCGCGGTGCGCCGCGCCGCGGGCGCTTTCGACGCGTGGAACCACCGCCCCGTGGGCGAGCGCGCCGCGATCCTGCGCCGCGCCGCCGACGAGATGCAGGCGCAACTGCCGCCACTGTGCGCCCTGCTGGTGGCCGAGGCCCGCAAGACCTGGCCCGACGCCGTCGCCGAGGTGCGCGAGGCCATCGACTTCCTGCGCTACTACGCGACCGAGGCCGAGCGCCTGCTGGCGCCCGTGGAACTGCCCGGTCCCACCGGCGAGCGCAACACCCTGCGCCTGCACGGGCGTGGCGCCTGGGTCTGCATCAGCCCCTGGAATTTCCCGCTGGCCATCTTCACGGGCCAGGTGGCGGCGGCACTGGTCACGGGCAACACCGTGCTGGCCAAGCCGGCGGAGCAAACCCCCGCCATCGCGCAAGAGGCCGTTCGCCTGCTGCACGCGGCCGGCGTGCCGGCCGAGGCGCTGCAACTGCTGCATGGCCCTGGCGAGACCGTGGGTGCCGCGCTGGTGGACGAGTCCGCCGTGGCCGGCGTGGCGTTCACGGGTTCCACGCCCGTGGCCAAGGCCATCCAGCGCGCGCTCGCGGCCAAGGACGGGCCCATCGTGCCTCTGATCGCCGAGACCGGCGGCGTGAACGCCATGCTGGTGGACAGCAGCGCCCTGCCCGAGCAGGTGGCCGACGCCGTGGTGCAAAGCGCCTTCCGCAGCGCGGGGCAGCGTTGCTCGGCGCTGCGCCTGCTGTGCGTGCACGACGCCATCGCCGACGGCGTCATCGACATGGTGCGCGGCGCCGCGCAGGCACTGGTGGTGGGCGATCCGGCCGACCTGGCCACCGACGTCGGCCCCCTGATCGACGCCGACGCCTTCGAGGGTGTGTCGCGGCAGCTGGCGCGCCTGCGCACCACGGCGCGCGAACTGCTGTCCGGCGAGGACGAGGCGGCCACGCACACCCTGGCGCCGCGGATGGTCGAGATCCGCCACATCGCCGAGGCCTCGCAGGAGATTTTCGGCCCGGTGCTGCAAGTGCTGCGCTGGCGTGGCGAGCCGAAGGAGGTGATCGCGCAGGTCAATGCCCTGGGTTACGGCCTCACCCTGGGGCTGCAGACCCGCATCGACAGCCGCGCCCTGGCGCTGGCGGCGCAGGCGCGCGCGGGCAATGTCTACGTCAACCGCAACACCATCGGCGCCGTGGTGGGTGTGCAGCCCTTCGGCGGGGAAGGCCTGTCGGGCACCGGCCCCAAGGCGGGCGGGCCGCACTACCTGCCGCGCTTCTGCGCGGAACAGACGCTCACCATCAACACCACCGCCGCGGGCGGCAACGTGGCGCTGTTCAGCGCGTGAGAAGCGGCCCGCTCACGGCGGCGGAGCGCGGCGTACAGTCGCGGCCATCCATTTCCACCCGCGACGCCCCATGGCCGACACACCGACGAGCAGCGACCCGCAACGCATCCAGCAGTGGCTCGACGAGCACCGCATCACCGAAGTCGAGTGCCTGATTCCCGACATGGCGGGCCAGGCGCGCGGCAAGATCGTGCCGCGCCACAAGTACGACCCGGCCGTGGGCCTGCGCCTGCCCGAGGCCGTGCTGACCATGACGGTGACCGGCGACTACCCCGAGAAGGACTACACCTCGGTGGCCGACCCCGACATGCACCTGCTGCCCGACGCGGCCACGCTGCGCCCCGTGCCCTGGGCCAAGGAACCCACGGCGCAGATCATCCACGACTGCTTCTCCTTCGACGGCAAGTCCGTCGACCTGTCGCCGCGCAACGTGCTGCGCCGCATCCTCAAGCTCTACGCCGACGAGGGCTGGAAGCCCGTGGTCGCGCCCGAGATGGAGTTCTACCTGGTGCAGGTCGAGCCCGACGAGGACATCCCGCTCAAGGCGCCCGTGGGCCGCACGCGCCGCACCGAGGCGGGCATGCAGAGCTTCTCGATGGACGCCATCAACGAGTACGACGACATCTTCGACGTCATGTACGACTGGTGCGAGGCCGAGGGCATCCAGCTCGACACCCTGATCCACGAGATGGGCACGGCGCAGATGGAGATCAACCTCGACCACGGCGACCCGCTGCCGCTGGCCGACCAGGTCTTTCTCTTCAAGCGCACCATCCGCGAGGTGGCCATCCGCCACCAGATGTACGCCACCTTCATGGCCAAGCCCATGCAGGGCCAGCCGGGCAGCGCGATGCACATCCACCAGAGCGTGGTGGGCATGGCCGACGGAAAGAACATCTTCAGCCGCCCGGACGGTGAGGCCTCCGACCGCTTCTTCCACTTCATCGGCGGCCTGCAGACCTACCTGCCGGCGGCCATTGCCTTCTTCGCACCCTACGTCAATTCGTACCGGCGCCTGTCGCGCTACACCTCGGCGCCGATCAACCTGAGCTGGGGCTACGACAACCGGACCTGCGGCCTGCGCGTGCCGCATTCGGTGCCGCAGGCGCGGCGGGTGGAGAACCGGCTGGCGGGGGTGGACGTGAACCCCTACCTGGCGCTGGCGGTGAGCCTGGCCTGTGGGTACCTGGGCATGAAGCAGGGTCTGAAACCCACCGATCCGCTGTCGGGCAGCGCATACGAGCAACCGCACCAGTTGCCGCGCCACCTGGACGACGCGGTGGAAAAGCTCATGCAGTGCGCGCCGCTGGTGGAGCTGTTTGGCGAGCACTTCATCCAGACGTATGCGGCGATCAAGGACACGGAGTACCGGGAGTACTTCGATGTGGTGAGTCCTTGGGAGCGGAGGTTTCTGTTGCTCAACGTCTGAGCTGTTTTCTCCGACTGGACCGGTCGTCGGCGCTTGGGTGTCCGGCTCCGCGAATGTCCCCCGGAGCGGATCGCTGACGCGCTCCACTCCTCCTCCTTTATTTCGCTACGCCGGACACCCAATCACCGACGACCTCGTTGGCGCTCGGCCTGTTGGCGCGCCTACGTGCCTGTTGCTTGCGGACGGTGGGTGCCCTGCGTAGCGAAATAAAGGAGGAGGGCGCGCAGCGCCCGGGGGACATTCGCGGAGCAGGGCACCCAGTGGCCGCAAGCTTCGCGAGGTGGGGGCAAGAAAACTCAGCCCACCACAACCATCCCCGACACAGGATTGGACAGAAGCGCATCCAGAGCCTCAATAGGCAAGGGCTTGGCGAACAGGTGCCCCTGAAACTGGTCACACCCCTGGTACGCCAGAAAGTCCCGCTGCTCGATCGTCTCCACCCCCTCGGCCACCACCTGCAGGCTCAGCGACTGCGCCAGCGCGATGATGGCGCGCGAAATCGCCGCGTCGTTCGGGTCTGTCAGCACGTCGGCCACGAAGGCCCGGTCGATCTTCAATTGGTCCAGCGGCAGCCGCTTGAGCAGCGACAGCGAGGAGTAGCCCATGCCGAAGTCGTCCAGCGACAGCGTCACGCCCAGCGACTTGAGCATGCCCATCTTCTCGATGGTGATCTCCATGCGGTCGGCCAGCAGGCTCTCGGTGAGTTCCAGCTTCAGGCGCTGGGGTTTGACGCCGCTTGCGCGCAGGCAGGCCATCACCGAATCCACGAAATCCGGGTGGCGGAACTGCCGCACGCTCACGTTCACGGCGATGCTCAGGTTCGCCGTCTCCGGCCGCTTCGACCACGCCGCCAGTTGCCCGCAGGCGGTCTCCAGCGCCCACAGGCCCAGCGGCAGGATCAGGCCGGTGTCCTCTGCCACGGGAATGAAGGCGACGGGCGAGAGCAGCCCGCGCTCGGGGTGGTTCCAGCGCAGCAGCGCCTCCACGCCGATGATCATGCCGGCCTTGTCCACCTGCGGCTGGTAGTGCACCACGAACTCGCGCCGGCGCAAGCCGTCACGCAGATCGGACGCGGTGCGCGCGTTCTCGCTCATCTCGGCCTGCAGCGACGGGTCGAAGAAGCACAGCGTGTTGCGGCCCATGGACTTGGCCTGGTACATCGCCAGGTCGGCCTGCTTGAGCAGTTCGCCCACGTCGGCCTGCGTGCCGTGGAAGATGGTGACGCCGATGCTGGGCGTGGCGAAATGCTGGTGGCCGGTGAGGGCAAAGGGCTCGCGCAGGGTCTGCAGCACCTTGTTGGCGAGCACACGCGCCTTGTGCGCCGCGGCCACCGGGCTGGGGCTGAGGTCGTCGGCCATCACCACGAACTCGTCGCCACCCAGGCGCGCCACCAGGTCGGTCTTGCGCACGCTGGCGGCCAGGCGTTGCGCCACCTTCTTGAGCAACTGGTCGCCCATCTGGTGACCCAGGGTGTCGTTGAGGATCTTGAAGTTGTCCAGGTCGATGAACAGCAGCGCGCCGTGTTGGCCGCTGCGCGCGCTCACGCTCAGCGCCTGCTGCAGCTTGTCGAGCAGCAACTGGCGGTTGGGCAGGTCGGTCAGCGGGTCGTAGAAGGCCAGGTGGCGGATCATGTCCTCGGCGGTCTTGCGCTGCGTGATGTCCCGCCCCACCGCCACCCAGTGCGTCACCTCGTCCGCGCTGGGCTGCACCGACACCACCTCCAGCTCCACCCAGAACAGGGCGCCGTTCTTGCGCCGCACCATCAGCTCGGTGCGCGCCTTCTGCGTGTCGCGCAGGCCGCGCGAGATCTCGCGCAGCTTGGACGCCGCCGGGTCCAGGTCCAGCAGCATGCCGGGCGACTGGCCCAGCACCTCGGCGCGCGAGTAGCCGGTGTGCAGCTCGAAGGCGTCGTTGACGAAGACGATCTTGGGTTCGCTGCGCAACTCATGCGCACCGGTCTCGGCGATCAGCACGATGTCGTTGAGCCGGGCCACGCTGGTCTCCAGCAGCATGAGCTGTTCCTGGGAACGGCGGCGCTCGGTCACGTCGCGGAAGTACACGGCCAGACCTTCCGCGAAAGGGTAGGCCCGCACCTCCAGCCATTTGCCCAGCGAGGCGAACCAGTCCTCCAGCTCGACGCGCCGGTTGGTCTGCAGGGCGCGGCCCAGGTGCTCCTTGAGCCGTTGCGCCAGCGCCGGGGCGAAGCCGTGCCACACCTCCACCCCCAGGAGATCGGCCGTGGTCTTCTGCAGCAGGCGCTCGCTTTCCTGGTTCAGGTAGGTGAAGCAGCACTGCCGGTCCAGCGTCACAAAGGCCTCGGTGATGCTGGCCAGCGTGGTCGTCAGGCGCATGGCCAGGCGCAGCGTTTCCTGCTGGGCCTGCTTGGTGGCCGAGATGTCGTGCACGGTCACCTGCACGCGCACGGGGTGGCCGCTCTCGTCCGTCACGGCCGCGCCCACGGTGCGCACCCACTTGGGCCCGGTCGACTCGATCAGCACCTGCACTTCCTCGTCGAAGGGCTCGGCGCTGGCGGCGCAGCGCTCCAGGCGCTGGCGCAGGCCCTGTCGCCATTCGGGCGCATGGTGCGCCAGCAGGTCCTCCAGCGTCCGCGGCGCCGCGTCGGGCCCGATGCCGAGCAGGCTCAGCAGGCCGGCCGAGCAGTCCACGCGCTCGCCATCGGTTTCCACCGACCAGCTGCCCAGGCCCGCCGTGCGCTCCACGAGCTCGATCTGACCCTGGTGGCGGCGCTGCTGCGCCACCTGCGCCATCACCGTTTCGCGCTGGTGGCGCATGGCCAGCACGAGGTCGGCCGCCAGCTCGCACACCAGGCCGATGCCAATCTCGTTGCGGCGTTCGTCCCGCGCCTGGTGATCGAGCAGCAGCAGGAAGGCGCCCGGCGCCCGGCTCAGGGGTAGCCAGTGCAGGTGGTGGATCGCGCGGCGGCCGCGGCCCAGGTCCAGCGGGGCCCAGCGCGCTTCCCGGCTGGTGTCGCCCACCCAGAGCTCCTGCGGCCCCAGGGTTCTGGCGATGTCGAGGGCCAGTGCCTCCATGGGCGCGTCCAGCCCGGCGCGGCCCAGCGCGCGAACAGCTGTATCCGAGCGTTCCAGCAGCAGGGCGGCCGCGCCGCGCCCCTCGCGCGCGGCCAGGTGGGCCATGCGGTCGAACGCTTCGCGCGCGTCAGGCGGCCGGGCGGTGTCGGAAACCTGCACATTTGGGAGTCGATCAGCGCGCATGATGGCCTTAGGATAGCGGGCTTGGCGTGACGCGCGCCGCTTCGGCGTTCCGCGCCACCGGCAACCACCCGTGAACTACCGCACGCCACGCGCCGTGGTGACGGATTTTTGTAACCGAGTTGTGACTTTTTGTAGCCTCTGCTCTACGATCCGTCCCATTGTCTTTGGTGCAACCCTAGTCCCGGACACACTCCATGCAAGCCATGTCCACCACTGACATCCGACAGGATGGGGGAGCCCGCAAGGTGAGCGCACTCGCAGAACTCCGGCAACACAACGACGTATCCAGCCTGAAATCGGCCCTGCATCAGCTGTGCAGCGAATTCGGCCGCATTTCGCGCCTGGACATCCTCACGGCCATGCACGAAGGCACCAAGCAGGCCATCTGCTTCCTGCGCATGGAGCGGCCCGAGCAGGAGCAGCAGCTCATGAAGACCCTGGGTGTGGGCCGCTTCGGCGGCGAGGTGGTGTTCGTGCTCAACCTCAACGTGCCCAGCAAGCAGAACGACTTCGGCCCCTCGTCGCAGTGGTGCGACTCCGACATCTACTGAGCGGCCCCGGGGTCCGCTCCCACCTTCTTTAAACCTTGCGCTCGCCGCTGCAGGCCCAGGTCGTCCAGTGGCTGGCGCAGCCGGGCGATGCGGTGCGCCAGGACCAGCCGCTGCTGGTGGTCGAGGCCATGAAGATGGAGCACGAGCTGCGGGCCGAGCGCGACGGGCGCCTGGCCGAGTGCCTGGTGGTTCCAGGCGACACGGTGAACCCCGGCGACCCGCTCTGGCGCATCGACGCGGCGGCGATTCAGGCGCCGCGGCGCGACTCCCCCACGTCGGCGCCTGAGGCAGCGACCCCCGAACGGGACGAGCTGCGCCGCCTGCGCGAGCGGCTGGCCTTCACCGACGATGCCGCCCGCCCCGAAGCCGTGGCGCGCCGCCACGCCTTGGGCCTGCGCACCGCGCGCGAGAACCTGGCCGACCTGTGCGACGCCGGCAGCTTCATCGAGTACGGCGCCCTTGCCGTGGCCGCGCAGGCCACGCGCCGCAGCGAAGCCGAGCTGATCGCCCAGACGCCCGCCGATGGCATGGTCACAGGCATCGGCTCGGTCAACGGCGCGATGTTCGGTCCCGAACGCGCGCGCACGGCGGTGCTGGCCTACGACGCCACCGTGCTGGCCGGCACGCAGGGCATACGCAACCACCAGAAGACCGATCGCCTGCTGGGCATCGCGCTGGACCAGCGCCTGCCCGTGGTGCTGTTCGCCGAAGGCGGAGGAGGGCGCCCCGGCGACACCGACATGCCCATCGTGGCGGGCCTGCATGTGGGCACCTTCGCCGCCATGGCGCGCCTGTCGGGCCGGGTACCCACCATCGGCATCGCGGCCGGCCGCTGCTTCGCGGGCAACGCGGCCCTGCTGGGCTGCTGCGACCTGATCATCGCCACGCGCGGCAGCAACATCGGCATGGGCGGACCAGCCATGGTGGAGGGCGGTGGCCTGGGCCGCTTCCCGCCCGAGGCGATCGGTCCCGCCGGGGTGCAGCACGCCAGCGGCGTGATCGACCTGCTGGTGGACGACGAGGCGCAGGCCGTGGCGGCGGCGCGGCGTTGCCTGGCCTTCTTCCAGGGGCGCGTGGTGCCGGTGCCGCCGCCACCCCTCGAGCGTTTGCGAGAGGCACTGCCAGCGAGCCGCTCGCGCAGCTACGACAGCCGCGGCGTACTGGAAGGACTGGCCGACGATGGCAGCGTGGTCTGGCTGCGCGAGGGCTTCGGCGCGGGCATCCACACCGCGCTGGCGCGCTTCGATGGCCGCGCGGTCGGTGTGCTGGTGAACAACCCGCAGCACCTGGGTGGTGCCATCGACCCCGACGCGGCCGACAAGGCGGCGCGATTCATGCGCTGGTGCGACGCGCATGGCTTGCCCCTGTTGAGCCTGGTGGACACGCCGGGCTTCATGGTCGGGCCCGAGGTGGAAGCCCGCGCGCAGGTGCGCCACGTGAGCCGCCTGTTCGTGGTGGCGGCGGCGCTGCGCGTGCCCTTCTTCAGCGTGGTGTTGCGCAAGGGCTTCGGCCTGGGGGCCATGGGCATGACGGCCGGGGGGTTTCACGCACCGGGTTTCACCGTGGCCTGGCCGGGTGCCGAGTTCGGCGCCATGGGTCTGGAGGGTGCGGTGCGCCTGGGCTACCGGAAGGAGCTGGAGGCCTTGCCCGAGGGGCCGCAGCGCCAGGCACTGTTCGACGATCTCCTCGCGCGCCAGATCGCCCAGGGCGCGGCGATTCCGATGGCCACGACGCTGGAGATCGACGCCGTGATCGACCCGGCGGACACCCGGGCCTGGCTGCTGCGCGGGCTGGAGGGCGCCAAGCTGCGCGACGGGCCCGCCGTGCGCACCGTGGACCCGTGGTGAGCCGCTGTTACAACAGCTCGCCGAAACCGGTGCTTCGTACCCCCGCCGTGGCCAGCGGTGGCGCGGTCTGGTTGATGTTCACCCAGAACTCGCACACGTGTTTCATGGCGCTGAGGAACTGCGAGAACTCGGTCGGCTTGGCGATGTAGGCGTTGGTGCCGGCGTCGTAGGCGCGTAGCAGGTCGCTGGGCTCGGTGGACGAGGTGAGCACCACCACCGGGATGTTGTGCAGCACGTCCGAACTCTTGATCTCCCTCAACACGCCGATGCCGTCCAGCAGCGGCATCTTGAGGTCGAGCAGCACCAGCACCGGGTTGCTGCCCGGCCGGTTGACGAACTGGTTGCGCCGGAACAGGTAGTCCAGCGCCTGCATGCCGTCGGAGACGTGAGTCACCCGGCCGTCGAGGCCGTGGCGCGAAAGCGCGAGCTTGGTGAGCTCGGCGTCGTCGGGGTTGTCCTCGACGAGGAGGATGGCATCGGCGGTCTTGTTCATGGTTCCAGGGGTGCCGGCATGGAATCGGTGGGATCGGCGGCGCGCGGGCCGTCGATCGGGAGAGTGAAGTGAAAGACGCTGCCTTCGCCCAGGCGGCTTTCCGCCCAGATGCTGCCGCCGTGGCGTTCGACGATACGACGGGTGAGTGCAAGACCAATGCCCGTTCCCTCGAATTCCGACGCGCGGTGCAGCCGCTGGAAGACGCCGAAGAGCTTCTGGGCGTATTTGGTGTCGAAGCCAACGCCGTTGTCCCGCACGGAAAAGGTGTAACCGCGCACCGGGTCCAGGTGCCAGCTCACGTCGATGATGGCGCGCTCGCGCGGCCGCGAGTACTTGAAGGCATTGCCCAAGAGATTGGCCCAGACCTCGCGCAGCAGCAGGGCGTCGCCGTGCACGATGGGCAGGTCCGCCGCGATCTGCCAGTCCACCACGCGGCCATCGGTGTCGTGGGCGATCTGCGCCACCACGGCACTGACGAGGTGGTTGAAGTCGACCGGCGCGATGTTCACCGCCGCGCGGCCCAGGCGCGAGAACGCCAGCAGGCCATCGATCAGCTGGCTCATGTGGCGCGCCGAGTTGCCGATGGTGGCGAGGTAGCGCGTGGTGGTCTCGTCGCGCTGCAGGCCCAGGTGTTCTTCCAGCAGACTCACGAAGCTGGAGATGTGCCGCAGCGGCGAGCGCAGGTCGTGCGAGACCGAGTAGGAGAAGGACTCGAGGTCGCGATTGGCCGCCAGCAGCTGCTCGGTGCGCTCGACGACGCGCTTTTCCAGCTCGTCGTTGATGTTGCGCATGAGGTCGTCGAGTTGCTTCGCGTCCGTCATGTCGCGGTTGATCTTGGCGAAGCCCTTGAGGTCGCCGCGCTGGTCACGCAGCGCGATCAGCACCGAGTGCGACCAGTAGCGCGAGCCGTCCTTGCGCAACTGCCAGCTCTGCACGTCGTGCTGGCCACGCGAGGCGGCCAGGCGCAGCATGCGCTCGGCATCGGCGCGGCCAGCCGCTTCATCCACGGGGTCGAACAGCACGCCGTAGTGGCGGCCGAGCATCTGCACCGGTGAGTAGCCGTCCATGCGCTGTGCGCTGTCCGTCCAGTCGGTGATGAAGCCATTGGCATCGAGGAAGAAGATGCAGTAGTCGCGCAGGTTGTCCACCATGAGGCGGAAGCGCTGCTCGCTCTCCAGCAGCTCGGCCGAGCGTTCCTGGATGCGTTGCTCGAGTTCCTCGTTGAGGTGGTTGACGCGCTCCTCCACGCGCTTGCGTTCGGTGATGTCGATGATCTGCACGAACACGCCGCGGACCTTGCCGTCAGGCCCGTGGTCGGGCAGGTAGTTCGCGCTCATGAAGATCGGCGTGCCGTCCGGCATGCGGCGCCAGGCCTCGAAGTGCTGCGAGGTGCCGGCCAGCGCGCCGGCCATGCGCGGCTCGATGTCGGCCCAGATGTCGGGCGCCACGCAACGGCTGAGGTGCTGGCCCACGATGCGCTGCGGGTCCATGCCGTAGACGCGCAGGTGCTCGGCGTTGGCGAAGCGGAAGTGCAGGTCGGCGTCGAGGTAGGCGATGAGCCCCGGGACGCGGTCGGTGATGGACTGCAGGAAGTATTGCTGCTGGCGCAGCGCGTCTTCGGCGGCGCGCCGGCGCGTGATGTCCACCACCGTGGTGTTGCTGCGCAGGAAGCGGCCCTGCGCGTCGCGCACGGCCGCCGACGACAGCAGCGCATAGAAGCGTGTGCCGTCGCGCCGCTGCATCTCGTACTCCACGCCCTCGAGGGCGTCGTCCTGAAGCATGCGGCCCACGCGCGCTTCCAGCAGAGGCACCTGGTGCGGTGGAATCATGTCGCGGAAGTTGAGCTTGCCGACCACCTCGTCGCGCGTGTAGCCCAGCCATTCCAGTTCGGTGTCGTTGATCGAGACGAACACGCCATCGATGTCGAGCGAGTGGTAGCCGCAGGGCGCGCGGTTGTACAGGGCGTTGGCCTGCTCCAGCGCCCGCGCCAGCCGCTGGTTGGCCTGCGAGACGCGGTCCTCCGAGGCCTTGCGGTCGGTGATGTCGATCATCTGGATGATCAGACCCTGCACCTCTCCGTCGACCTGGAAGGGGATGTATTCGATGCTGGCGTAGTACGGATCGCCGCCAGGGAAGCGGCGTTCGCCCTCGAAACGCTGGGGCTCGCCCGCCAGCGCGGCGTCCAGGCGGTCGCGCACGGACTCATACACCTGCCGGTCGGCGATGTCGCTCAGGTGGCGGCCCACCACACCGCCGCTCTGGCGGCCATCGCACCAGCGGGAGTAGCTGGCGTTGGCGAAGCGGCAGATCAGGTCGCAGTCGAAGAAGGCGATCTGTACCGGCGCGTGGTCGCTGATCGTCTGCATGAACCGGGCTTGCGCGGCCAGGGCCTGCTCGGCGGCCTTCAGGGCGGTGATGTCGATCAGCGTGTTGTTGGAGCGCAGGAAGCGGCCCTTGCTGTCGCGCACGGCCGTGCTGCTGACGAGCGCCGGGAACAAGGTGCCGTCGCGGCGGCGCACCACCGTTTCAATGGGGTCGAGCCTTTCGCCGGCGACGAGGCGCTGCAGTCGGTCCAGCGCACGGGCCTGGTCGCGCTCCCCCTCGGGCAGCATGTCGCGCACGTTGAGCGTGCCGATGACCTCGTGGCGCTCATAACCCAGCCAGTCGAGTTCGGTTCGGTTGATCAGCACCAGCGTGCCATTGGCGTCGAACGAGTGATAACCGCAGGGCGCCTGGTTGTAGAGCGATTGCGCTTCGGCCAGGGCCATGCTCACGCGCTCCTTGGCGTCGGCCAGTTCCTCGGTGCGCTCCTTCACGCGCTTTTCGAGTTCGGCGTTGAAGCGGCGGATCTCGTCCTGCTGCTGGTGCAGCTCGGTGATGTCGCGCGACACCGCCAGCAGCATGGCCGGCCGGCCCTGCGCATCGCAGATCGGCGTGAGTGCCGTGTCCCACCACTTGGGCGTGCCCTTGAAGGTGTTGCCGAAGGCCACGAAGCGCGACCCCTTGCCCTGTCGCGCGGCGGCGACGGCGTCGCGCGCGAGGGTGCCGCCGTCCTCGGGCCACCAGGTGGTCCAGTCGCTCAGGCGCACCTCTTCGAAATCGTCCACCTCCACGAGGCGGCAGCCCTGTTCCGTCATCTGCACCACGCGGCCTTCCAGGTCGAGCACCTTGGTGCAGTCGGGGCTGCTGGCGATGATCTGGCGGTTGAGTTCGTCCTTGATGCGCGCTTCGGCCTCGAGCACGCGCAGCGTGGTGATGTCTTGAACGAAGCCGAGCTGGCTGACGACGCGGCCGCTGGCGTCGCGCAGCGGGGCGTTGCGCACCAGCACGTGCACGGTCTCGTTGCCCGGCTTGACGATGCGGAACTCGACGTTGAGGCTTTCTCCGCGCGAGATGCCGCGCACCCAGCTCGCCTGCACGCGCTCGAGGTCGTCGGGGTGTACGCGGCCGAGCCAGCCGAAGTTGGGGAAGTCCTCGCTGCGCAGGCCGAAGATCTGCTGGAGCTGGCTGTCGATGTGCGTGAGCAGCCCGCCCTCGTCGGTGCGGAAGACGCCGATGGGAAACACGCTGGCCAGCGCGCCAAACAGGGCTTCGTACTCGAGTTTCGCCAGCGCAGGGCGGCCTTCGCGTTCGGCGTCCAGTGCCGAAGCAAGTTGCAGCGGCAGGTTGGCGTGGAACTGCTTCTGGCTGGCGTCGGTGGCGGGGCTCAGGCCGCTGAGTTGTTGCGCGTAGCGCTGGCGCAGGTACTCGTTCTCGGCGCGCAGCGTGCGCAGCTCCAGCGCCATGGCCCGCTCGCGTTCGCTGACGCCGGCCTCGCCGTCGCGGCGGGCCAGGGGCGCATCGGTGGGCGAAAGGCGGGCGCTCATTGCAGGCAATGTACCCCAGGCCCAGGGGGGTACCGCGCGAAATAGCGCCCTAAAACCGGGGGAGATCCGGGTGCGGCAATTGCCCGCCGCGCACCAGCAGGCGGCCGTATTCCGCACAACGTTGCAGGGTGGGGATCACTTTGCCGGGATTCAGTAAGCCTTTGGCATCAAAGGCGCGTTTGATGCCGAACATCTGCTCGTTCTCTTCTGTGCTGAATTGGACACACATGCTGTTGAGTTTTTCGACGCCGACCCCGTGCTCGCCGGTGACGGTGCCGCCCATGGCGACGCTGGTTTCCAGGATGTCGGCACCGAAGCGCTCGCAGCGCTGGAGCTGGTCGGGGTCGTTGGCGTCGAACAGGATCAGCGGGTGCAGGTTGCCGTCACCGGCGTGGAACACGTTGGCGCAGCGCAGGCCGTAGGTGGTTTCCATGGCCTGGATGGCGAGCAGGATGTCGGCCAGGCGCTTGCGAGGGATGGTGGAGTCCATGCACATGTAGTCGGGGCTGATGCGCCCGCTGGCAGGAAACGCGTTCTTGCGCCCGCTCCAGAATCGCAGCCGCTCGGCCTCGTCTCGGCTGACGGCGATGGCGGTGGCCCCGCAGCCGCGCAGCACGGCGCTCATGCGCTCGATTTCCTCGGCCACTTCCTCGGGGGTGCCGTCGCTCTCGCAGAGCAGGATGGCCTCGGCCGACAGGTCGTAACCCGCGCGCACGAAATCCTCGACGGCGGCCGTCATGGGCTTGTCCATCATCTCCAGCCCGGCCGGGATGATGCCGGCGGCGATCACCGCCGCGACCGCGTCGCCGGCCTTTCGCACGTCGTCGAAGCTGGCCATGATGCAGCGCGCCAGCTGCGGTTTGGGCACCAGCTTGACGACGACCTCGACGGTGACGGCCAGCATGCCCTCGCTGCCCACCACCAGGGGCAGCAGGTCCAGCCCCGGGGTGTCGAGCGATTCGCCGCCGAAGCTGATGGGCTCGCCCTCGATGGTGAAGCCGCGCACCTGCAGCACGTTGTGGATGGTGAGGCCGTACTTGAGGCAGTGCACGCCGCCCGAGTTCTCGGCCACGTTGCCGCCGATGGTGCAGGCGATCTGGCTGCTCGGGTCGGGCGCGTAGTACAGCCCGTGCGGCGCGGCGGCCTCGCTGATGGCGAGGTTGCGCACGCCCGCCTGCACGGTGGCGGTCCGCGAACGCGGGTCGACGCGCAGGATGCGGTTGAACTTGGCGAGCGACAGCACCACGCCCCGGGCGTGCGGCATGGCGCCGCCGGAGAGGCCGGTGCCGGCGCCGCGCGCCACCACCGGCACGTCCAGCGCGTGGCAGGCCCGGAGCACGGCCGACACCTGGGCCTCGGTCTCGGGCAGGGCCACCACCATCGGGCGTTCGCGGTAGGCGGTGAGGCCGTCGCATTCGTAGGGAACGGTGTCCTCGGCCTGCCAGAGCAGGGCGTGGGCGGGCAGCAGCGGGCGCAGGGCCTGCACCACGGCGGCCTGGCGCTCGGCGCGGGCCAGGCGCTCGGCCTCGTCGGGATGGGTGGGGGCGTTCATGGGGGCTTGGACGGTGGCGGGCCAGTGTAGGCCGCGGGCTCCCCGGCGGGTTGAAAAATCCTGCAGCGGCTGTTGACGGACGGCGATGCCGCGGGGTCTTGAAATGCGCGGGGAGCGACTTCAGTTTGGGTGCACCAGGCGCTGCGGTGGTCGCGGCGCCACCGAATATGGAGGACTTTCACCATGACCGGACTCATTGCCCGCAACAGCCTGTTCGATGATTTCTTCCGTGACGTCGCGCCCGGCTTCTTCGTCAAGCCGCTGCACGGTGACCCGCTCCCCGCGCAGATCAAGGTCGACGTGAAGGAAACCCCAGCGGCCTACACCGTGGACGCCGAACTGCCTGGCGTGGCCAAGGACGACATCCAGGTCACCATCGAGGACGACGTGGTGACGCTGCGCGCCGAGGTCAAGCAGAGCGACGAGCAGCGCGACGGCCAGCGCGTGCTGCGCAGCGAGCGCTACTACGGTGCCGTCTCGCGCGCGTTCCAGCTGCCTCAGCGCGTGGACAAGGACGCGTCCAAGGCGCGCTTCGACAACGGCGTGCTGCGCCTGACGCTGCCGAAGAAGGCGGCAGTGACGGGGCAGCGGCTGGCGATCGAGTAATGCCGTTCGAGTGAGCGCCGGTGGCGCTCACTCGCTGCGGATGTCGACGAGTTCGAAGGTCTCGTCGATGCGAATGTGCTGGTTGCGGGTGCGTGCATCGAATCGCACCACCCGTGCCAGCGCGGGGGAATACCAGGCCGAGGCTTCGTACGTCGAGCTGTTGATCATGTGCCCGCCAGTGACGCGGTGCGTAAAGCCGCTGTAGTTCACACGCACCGCCTCGATCCGGCGCGAGCCCACCGTCAGCGTGGTGGTGTCCACGGCACGAGCCCGCAATTCCATCCGGATCACCAGGTCGTTGCGGCGCACGGTGTAGTCGAGCCGCCAGGCCGAGCCGGGATCCGGCGTGCCACTCACCCAGCCGCCTGGGGGCATCACCAGATCGAATTCGCCACCCACCGGCTTCTCGACGGATTCCACCCCGCCATCGAGCCGTTCGATGCGCTCGCCCTGGTTGAAGATGCGCCGATCGCCATCGACGCGGTCAAGGCGATACACCACGGCTTGACTGACGCCGGTCTGGCGCTCGAGCAGGCGGTACTCGAATACGCGATCGGCTTGGGGCGTGGTTTGGGCGCCTGTCGAAGCACCGACGTTGGCCGCGGTGGCTGCCTTCGCGGCGAGCGCCGCCTGCGCGCGCGCGGGCACTTCGGCGATCCAGCTCGAGGGCACGGCGAAGTTCACGTTCTGCGCGTTGCGCAGGATCATGGTGGTGATGCCGACCAGGCGGCCCTGCGCATCGAACAGGCCGCCGCCGCTGGAGCCGGGCGAGATCGGCACGGTGATCTGCAAGGCCTCGATCTGGTCCTGCTCGTTGCGGCGGATGCCGGAGAGCAGGCCATCGCTGATGGTGGTTTCGAGCCCGCGCGGGCTGCCGATGGCATAGACGCGCGCGCCGACGCGCCAGGTCTCGGGCGCGGCGATGGCCACGGCTGGGGCGTGAAAGTTGGCGACCTTGAGCTGGCACAGGTCGCGATCGGGATCGGGAAATTCCAGCGTCGCGCCGTAGGTGACGTTCTCGCGCGCGACGGCCACGGCCTTGGCGCGTGCGAGCACGTGGCAGTTGGTGATCAGGCGGCCGGGGCCGACCACGACGGCACTTCCCAGGGCCAGGGCGCGGCCGGCCTCGTCCTGCGTGCGCACCACCCAGACGCTGGGTGCGACCTTGTCAAACAGGACTTCGGGAGCCAGGGACGCAGGCTGGGCCTGCGCCATCGCGGCGCTCGCGGCGAGGGCGGTGATCAGCATCAGGCAGCGCACCGGCTCACTCGCTGCGGATGTCGACGAGTTCGATGACCTCGTCGACGTTGAACTGCGCCATGCCGTTGCCGCCCCAGGTACGCACATCGAAGCGCACGACGCGGCCGATCTGCGGTGCGTACCAGGCATTGGCCTTGAAGATGCCCGGCGTGGTGGCTGAACTCAGCCCGCGCTGTATGTAGCCGTCGAAGACGACTTGAACGATCTGCAGTTCGCGCTCGGCGACGCGCATCGTGGACGACTCGCCCACCCGTGCGTCAAGCTGGAGGCTCGAGTGGCGATCGACCTGCTTGTTGGTGTACCGCAGCGACCAGACCGCGCCAGGTGCGGGCGTCGACGACACCCAGCCGCCTGGGGGCATGGCGGCATCGAACTCGCCTGCGGCGATCAGCTTGTTCTCGATCACACCACCGCCGGCGCGCTCGACACGGTTGCCTTCGTTGAAGATCAGTTTGTCGCCGTCCGTGCGGTCGAGCCGGTACACGATGGTCTGGCCGACCCCTGTGCGGCGGTCCCGCAAGCGGTACTCGAAGACCCGGTCACCTGTGGGCGAGGCGGCGGCGGTCTTGGTCACCGGTTCCGCGCGCTTGGCCAAGGCGAGCTGCGCGCGCGCGGGCACTTCGGCGATCCAGCTCGAGGGCACGGCGAAGTTCACGTTTTGCGCGTTGCGCAGGATCATGGTGGTGATGCCGACCAGGCGGCCCTGCGCATCGAACAGGCCGCCGCCGCTGGAGCCGGGCGAGATCGGCACGGTGATCTGCAAGGCCTCGATCTGGTCCTGCTCGTTGCGGCGGATGCCGGAGAGCAGGCCATCGCTGATGGTGGTTTCGAGCCCGCGCGGGCTGCCGATGGCATAGACGCGCGCGCCGACGCGCCAGGTCTCGGGCGCGGCGATGGCCACGGCTGGGGCGTGAAAGTTGGCGACCTTGAGCTGGCACAGGTCGCGATCGGGATCGGGAAATTCCAGCGTCGCGCCGTAGGTGACGTTCTCGCGCGCGACGGCCACGGCCTTGGCGCGTGCGAGCACGTGGCAGTTGGTGATCAGGCGGCCGGGGCCGACCACGACGGCACTGCCCAGGGCCAGGGCGCGGCCGGCCTCGTCCTGCGTGCGCACCACCCAGACGCTCGGTGCGACCTTGTCAAACAGGACTTCGGGAGCCAGGGACGCGGGCTGGGCCTGCGCCATCGAGGCGCCGCAGGCGAGGGCGAACGTGCCGATGTGTCGCATGCGGACCGGCTCAGCGCTGCGAGGGCAGCAAGCCGCTGAGGTCGTCCATCGTGACGCGTCCGCCCACGCGCGGTGGTGGCGCGGCCGGCCCGGGACCGCTGGGAATGCCACCGGGTGGCACCAGGGCAGCGCTGGTACCAGCGCCCGGCCGCCCGGCGACCAGCGGGATAGAACCCGTGTACGCCAGTGCGGTGAGCTTGGGGCGCGCCAGCGTCTCGCTCTGCAGGGACAGGCGGGGTTGCCCCACGAACAGGCCCATGGTGATCAGCGTCTCCACGTACACCGTAGCCCCATCGGTGAGGTCCACGTCGAGGCTGGACTCGATTTCGGTGCGGGCGGACACGGTGTAGCGGCCGGTGGGGCGGTCCACGAAGAAGAAGCCCTCGGGTTGCATCTTGCCGACGACTTCGCCGTTGAGCCGCACGTCCGGCTGGATCGCCGGCCCGAGGCCGCCACTGCGGTAGACCATCAGCCGGCCGTGCCCGGGCTTGATGGCCGGAAAGCTCTCCTGCACCTCACTGAACCGGGGGCCGGTCGCCGCGCACCCCGCGAGCACCAGCGCGACCAAGCCCAGCAGCCCGACGCGCGCGAGCCGCCCCAACATCTGCTTCATGCCCACCTCCTACCTTTTGTTTCCAGCAATGGTAGTGGCTAGTGGGCGAAAACGTCGAGGGGCTTAACCCATGGCCTGCTGCAGCCAGCGCGCAAACGCCGCGCACTCCCAGCGCTCCATGGTGCCCGTGCGCCAGCACAGGTAATGCGCGTGCGGGCTGGGCACGCGGCGCGGGTAGAGGGGCACCAGGGCGCCGCTGTCCAGCCAGGGCGCGGCCAGCTTGTAGCGCAGCAGGCCCACGCCCATGCCGGCGGCGGCGGCGTCGCACATCAGGCCGATGTCGTTGAACTGCGAGCCCTCGGCGGGCTCGGGCCAGTCCAGGTCGTGCGCGGCGAACCAGGTGCGCCAGGGCTCCAGCGGGCTGCGCAGCAGGGGCAGGTTCTCCAGGTCCGCGGGCGCCTCGAAGGGGCCATGCTCGCGCGCGAAGGCGGGCGAGGCCATGGGCGAGATCTCGTCCTTGGCCAGCAGCAGGTGTTCCACGTCGGCGTAGCGGCCGGTGCCGAAGCGCACCATCAGGTCGGCGTCCTCGGCCACCACGTCCAGCAGCGGGATGCTGACCTGCAGCGTGAGGTCGATCTCGGGGTAGGTGTCGCTGAACTGCTTGAGGCGCGGCAGCACCACCGAGCGCGCGAAGGTGGGCGTGATGGCCAGGCGCAGCTTGCGCCGTCCTGGCGCGGCCTTCTGGCTGGGAAAGCGCTGCAGCGCGCCCAGGCCGTCGCGCACGTGGGTGAGGTACTCGATGCCGTCGGTGGTCAGGGAGAAGTCGGCGCGGCCGAACAGCTTGGTGCCCAGGATCTCCTCGAGCTGGCGGATGCGGTGGCTCACCGCGCTGGGCGTGACGTTGAGTTCATCGGCCGTCTGCGTGACGCTGCGCAGCCGCGCCAGGGCCTCGAAGGCCAGCAGGCACTGGATGGGCGGGATGCGCACCGTGCTCATCGCGGCTTCACTTGAAGACGACGGTCTTGTGTCCGTTCAGCAGCACGCGGTGTTCGCCGTGCCACTTCACGGCCCGCGCCAGCACCTGGCTTTCGGTGTCGCGGCCCAGGGCGGTCAGGTCTTCCACCGTGTCGGTGTGGTCCACGCGCGCCACGTCCTGGTCGATGATGGGGCCCTGGTCGAGCTCCGCCGTCACGTAGTGGGCGGTGGCGCCGATGACCTTCACGCCGCGCTCGTACGCCTGGTGGTAGGGCTTGGCGCCCTTGAAGCTGGGCAGGAAGCTGTGGTGGATGTTGATGGCGCGACCCGCGAGTTCGCGGCACAGATCGTTGGAGAGGATCTGCATGTAGCGCGCCAGCACCACCAGCTCGGCACCCTCGGCCCGGATCACCTCGAGCTGCTTCGCCTCGGCCTGCGGTTTGGTGGCGGCCGTGACGGGGATGTGGTGGAAGGGCACGTTGTAGCTGGCCGCGAGCTGGTAGAAGTCGCGGTGGTTGCTGACGATGGCGCGGATGTCCAGCGGCAGCAGGCCGCTCTTCCAGCGGAACAGCAGGTCGTTGAGGCAGTGGCCTTCCTTGCTGACGAAGAGCACGGTGCGCAGCGGCTGCGCCAGCGGGTGCAGGCCCCAGCGCATGCCGAAGGGCTCGGCGAAGGCGCCCAGGCGCTCGCGCAGCTCGGCCTGGCTCAATTGCGCGCAAGCGAATTGCACGCGCATGAAGAACAGCCCGGTGTCGTGGTCGTTGTACTGGGCCGCTTCCTCGATGTTGCCGCCGTGCTGGAACAGGAAGCCGGAGACGGCGTGCACGATGCCGGGACGGTCCTGGCAGGACAGGGTGAGGACGTAGGTGTTTTCCATGGCGGCGCGATTGTCGCAGGGCGGCCGCCAGTGGGCCCGGCGCGGGGTCGGGCAGTGGCGCCACCGGGGCCCGGGCGCGGTGCCAGAATGCCCGGATCATCGCCCGCCCAGGAGACGCCATGGCCTACAACGACTTCAACATGGACAACCAGTGGTTGCCCTTCACGCCCAACCGCAGCTTCGCCAAGGACCCGCGCATCTTCGTGGCGGCCGACGGCATGCACTTCACCACGCACGACGGCCGTCAGGTCATCGACGGCATCTCCAGCCTGTGGTGCGTGGGCGCGGGCCACAACCGCCAGCCCATCAACGAGGCGATCAGGAAGCAACTGGACACGCTGGACTACGCCACCGCCTTCAGCGTGAGCAACGACAAGGCCTTTCGCGCGGCCGAGATGATCGCCGCGATGGCGCCGGGCGACCTGAACAAGGTGCTGTTCTGCAACTCGGGCAGCGAGGCGGCCGACACCTCCATGAAGGTGGCCCTGGCCTACCACCGCGCGCGCGGTGAGGGCCAGCGCAACCTGTTCATCGGCCGCGAGCGCGGTTACCACGGGGTGGGCTTCGGTGGCATGTCGGTGGGGGGCATTCCGGCCAACCGCAAGGTCTACGGCACCAGCCTGCTGCCGCGCGTCGACCACCTGCGCTTCATCCACGACCCGGTGAAGCACGCCTACGTGCAGCACCAGGAGCCGGTGTGGGAAGAGGACATCCTGCTCGAGCTGGAGAACCGCATCCTGCCGCTGCACGACCCGAGCAACGTGGCGGCGGTGATCGTGGAGCCGGTGGCGGGCAGCGCGGGCTGGTACGTGCCGCCCCAGGGCTACCTCAAGCGCCTGCGCGAGATCTGCGACAAGCACGGCATCCTGCTGATCTTCGACGAGGTCATCACCGGCTTCGGCCGCCTGGGCACGGCCTTCGGTGCCGACTGGTACGGCGTGCAGCCCGACATGCTCAACTTCGCCAAATGCGTCACCAACGGCGTCATCCCCATGGGCGGCGTGGTGTGCAGCCAGCGCATCTACGACGCCATGATGGGCGCGCACGGCAACGCGCCGGACCACGCGATCGAGTTCTTCCACGGCTACACCTACTCGGGCCACCCGGTGGCCTGCGCGGCGGCCATCGCCACGCTGGAGCTGATGCAGAAGGAGCAGCTGTTCGCGCGCGCCGGCCAGATGGGCCAGGTGCTCAGCGATGCGATGTTCAGCGCCGTCAAGGGCCTGCCGCACGTCATCGGCATCCGCAGCCTGGGCCTGGCCTGCGCGGTGGAACTGGCGCCGCAGGCCGGCATGCCCGGCAAGCGCGCCTTCGACGTGTTCCTCGATTGCTTCCACCGCGGGGTGCTGGTGCGCAACGCGGGCGACAACCTGGTCTTTGCGCCGCCCTACATCGTGGAGCGCGAACACATCGAGACCATGGTCTCGGTGCTGGCGGACGCGATCAAGCGGCTCCCGGCCTGATCAGCGCTTGAAGCGCTCGCGCAGTTCGGCGCAGTGGTCGCGCGCGGGCACGGCGGGCGTCGGCCACACCACGTCGCCCGGCACGTCGGCGCCGGCCCCGCCGGCGCGCGCCACCACCACGCGGTGGGCCTGGCCGGCCGGCAGGTGCAGCGGCACGCCGAGGTCGCTGCGCACGTGGCCGTTGCCCGCGATCAGCAGCACCGTGCGGCCCGGCGCCAGGGCCTTCAAGGCGGTGTCGGCGAGGGAGCGGTCGCGCGCGAGCTGAATGCGCGTCATGGGCGCGATCTGGCCTTCGGGCAGCAGATCGCAATGGCCTTCGCGCACGGCGGCGCGCTGGCGTTCCAGGGCAAGGGCGCTGACGGACCGGTCGAGCGAGGCTTCGCCCATGGCCTCGCGCATTCGGGCGCGCGGCAGGTTGCCGCCGAACACCGGCACGCCCGCCCGAACGGCGGCCATCACCACCGGCCCATAGATGGGCCAAGGCCAGTTCGCGCCCTGGTTCCAGGCCAGCGCCTCGCGCACGGCGTCTTCGCTCGCATCGCGTGGCAGCGCCCGGGTGTCGCGGCCGGCCTCGGCCATTTCCATCACCACGGCGGCCAGTTCGCCGCGTGCGGCCAGGGCTTGCACCAGCTCGCGCTGGAGTTGCTGGTGTTCGGGCGCGTCGTGCTGCTCGCCCACCAGCAGCAGCGGCGTGGGCTGGGTGCGCGCGAGCAGGGCAGGCAGGTCTCTTGGCGGGGTCTGCGCGCAGGCCGCGAGCAGCGCGGCAAATCCGATGGCGGCAAGGGAAAGCTTCATGCGTCGATACTACGGCCCGCATCGGCGCCGCCCAGGCGCTGCCTTCGATTGCCCCGAGTGCCCGCCTTCCTGTCGCGCATCGGGCCGGCGTCCTGGACACGCACGGCCCTGACCCTCTTGCTCGCCTGCGCCGCCGCCCGCCTGTGCGTCTGGCTGGGCACGCCCATTCCCTGGATGATCGGCCCGCTGCTGGCCACGGCCCTGGTGTCGGTGCTGGGCGCACCCACCGAGAGCTGGACGCCGCTGCGCAATGTGGGGCAATGGGTGATCGGCGCGGCGCTGGGCCTGTACTTCACGCCCGAGGTCGGGGCGCTGGTCGCAAGCCTGTGGTGGGCCATCGCGCTGGGTGTGGCCTGGGCCTTGCTGCTGGGCCTGGGTTTCTCGGCCTGGCTGCGGCGCCTGCACGCGGCGCGGCTGAACCTGCCGCCCGCGCAGCTCATGGCCACCACGTATTTCGCGGGCGCCATCGGTGGCGCCTCCGAGATGACCCTGCTCGCCGAGCGCCAGCACGCGCGCACCGACCTGGTGGCCGCCGCGCACACGCTGCGCGTGCTGCTGGTCACCGTGACGATCCCCTTCGCCCTGCAGGCCGCAGGTGTGCACGGGCTGGACCAGCTGCCCCCCGCCGTGCGTGAGGTGCACGGGAGCGGCCTGGCGCTGCTCGGCCTGCTCACCCTGCTGGGCGCGCTCGCCATGCAGCGCCTGGGCCGCGCCAACCCCTGGTTCATGGGCGCGCTGGTGGCCACGGTGGTGATCACCCTGGCGGACGTGCAGCTCTCCGCGCTGCCCGTGGCTTTCACCAACCTGGCGCAGCTCTTCATCGGCATCAGCCTGGGCGTGCGCTTCACGCCCGCCTTCGCCCACACCGCGCCGCGCTGGCTGGGTTCGGTGGCCTTGGCCACCTTCGCCATGATGGCCCTGTGCGCGGGCTTCGGCTGGGTGATGGCGCGGCTCACCGGCCTGCACCCCGTGACCATGCTGCTGGGCACCTCGCCCGGCGGCATCGCCGAGATGGCCATCACCGCCAAGGTGCTGCAACTGGGCGCGCCCGTGGTCACGGCCTTCCAGGTCTGCCGGCTGGTGGCGGTGCTGGTGCTGGCTGAGCCGGTGTACCGCTGGCGCTTCGCGCAGGCACAAAAAAGCCCGGCATGACCGGGCTTTTCGGGGTTGGGGAGGTGGTGCGCTCAGTGCATCACGACGGGGTTCTGGGCGAGGGAGGCGTAACCCTCCAGCGTGTTCTCCACCTCTTCCTGCGAGGGGCTGTTGCGCTGCCACTCCACGATCTGCGCCTGGAACATCTCGGCCCAGGAGCCATCGAGGTAAACCTCCTTGCCGGAGCGCTTGTCCACGATTTCGAAGCCATGGCGCGGAATCTGCGGCCTGTCGTCAACGGGCGCCTCACCTTCGGCCGGCGCGTTGGCCAGGATGTGGACCACCGCGAAGGCTTCCGAGTCGTACAGCATGTGCATGGACTTGAGTTCCTTTCCGCCAAAAACGTCGGCGCTGGTGCCGTTATATCGGCAAATCGCGCTCCCACTGGAGCCGGGTATGCCCCAGTTGGTGACCCGGGGGCATTTTTCAAGCAGGCTTGTGGCGTTTGACCCCCAGCGGGTTCCGGGGTGCCCGGTGATCAGGGCAAACGGGCCAGCCGCTGGTCGGCCACGTCGCCCCCCGGCTGGGCGATGCGCAGGCGCACCGGCAAATGGCCCAGGGAAGGTGCCAGCCAGACCTCGACCGTGCTGTCATGGGGCTTGCGCGGCGCGCGCTTGAGCAGACGAGCCTCGATGTTGCCGGCGGGCAGGCGCAAGGTTTCCAGCGCGCCCACCTCGAATTGCCAGACCTCGGCGTCGCCCACGCCCGCCACCTGGAAGCTGAGCACGTCGCCGGCCTGGCGCGGTTGCGCGCGCAGCAGGCCCGCGAGCTGCATGAACAGGCTCAGCCGGTCCTGGGCGCCCGGCAGCCACTCGGCTTCGGGCGCGTTGTTGCTGAAACGGATGCGTCTGGCCTCGCGCTCGAAATGCGCGGCGCGTTCGCTGCTGCGCTTGTCGGCGAAGCGCACGGGGCGCAGGCCATCGGGGCCCACGCTGCCTTCGCTGGTCTGCACGCGCTTGCCCAGCAGGGGCATGGCCAGTTCCATGCGGGCCTGGTAGTTCGCGCCTTCGCGGCGCCATGACAAGGTGCCGGTGGCGCGGTAGTCGAAGCCCTTGGCCTGGCCGAACACCTCGTAGCTCAGTTCGGTGGCGGGGGGCGGGTCGCTGGGGGGCGCGGCGGCCGCCGGGGTGGCGGTGGCCGCAGCGGACTTGGGCGAGGGCGCCTGGGCGGCCTGGGCGGTCAGCACCGGTGCTTCGATCGGGGAAGGCGCCATCGTCGTGGGACGCCGCGCTGCTGGTGGCGCGGGCGGGCGTTCGGCCGCCGCCCATTGCACCTGGGTCACGTCCAGCGGCTCGACCCGGTCGGCCGTGGTGACCACCGCTTCTGGCACCGCTGCAGTGGCGGCAGCGGGCGCGGCCGGCAGGGGAGATGCGCCCACGGGGACGAGCACGGCCAGGTGTGCCAGCAGCACCCCCGTACCCAGACACAAGCACGTGCGGGGGGCCGGCCCCAGGTGTTCCTTGCGCGTCATCCGCCGTGGGACCGGACGGCCGGTTCGGGGTGCCCCAGATCCGCGCTGAGCCGACGGGCGGCGTCCCGCAAGGCGGTGGCCGGGGCGCCGTCCCAATCGGTGTCCAGCGTGGCCACCGAGCCCAGCACCACCATGGCCAGCACCACGCGGCCTTGCACGTCGAACACCGGGGCACTGAATCCACCGACGCTGGCCTGCAGGCTGTGCACCACGCGCGCCAGGCCGCGTCGGCGCACCTCGTCGAGCATCTCGTTCACCTCGGCCATGGAGGTGGGCAGGTCCAGCGGCAGGGGGCCGTTGCGCGGCAGCTTCTTCAGGCGCGCGAGTTCCTCGCGGATCATGGGGCCGATGCGCTGGGCGTCGTGGCCTTCCTCGCCCATGAAGGCAGCGAAGCAACGGCCAGTGGCCGAGGACAGCAGCGGCATCACGTCGCCGAGGCGCAGGGCCACGGGCACGGCTTGTGGCGCTTCGGTCCAATGGACCATGGTAGGCCCCTGATTGCCCCACACGGCGATGGCCAGGGTGTGGCCGGTGAGCGGCAGGAGCGCGTCGATGCGTTCGCGCGCCAGGCGCACCGCGTCGATGCGAGAGAGGCTGGCCAGGCCCAGGCGCAGCGCGGCCGGCCCCAGGTCGTAGCGGGTGGTGGCGCTGTCCTGCGTGACCAGGCCCAGGCGCTGGAAGCTCACCAGGTAGCGGTGCGCCTTGGCCGCGCTCATGCCGGCGTTGGCGGCCAGGTCGCGCAGCATCAGCGCGCCGCTGGCCCGCGACAAGGCGTTGAGGAGTTCGAAGCCGACCTCGACGGACTGGATGCCCGCGCGCTGGGGTTCGTTGTCGTCGCTCGCATCGGCGGGGCTTTGGTCTAGAATCTCGCTCTTACGCATAGGTTAATGGATTTCACTATCCGTAATTATCGCCCCAAAGCCCCCGGGGCACCCATCCACTCAAGAGGCAGCAGGAGATACGCATGAAACTCGCCACCTACAAGGACGGCTCGCGCGACGGACAACTGGTGGTGGTCTCGCGCGACCTGAGCACGGCCCATTATGCGACCGGCATCGCGAACACCCTGCAGCAGGCCCTGGACGACTGGAACTTCATCAGTCCCCAGCTGCAGGACCTGTACGTCACCCTGAACCAGGGCAAGGCGCGCCACGCCTTCCCCTTCGATGCCGCGATGTGCATGGCGCCGCTGCCGCGCGCCTACCAGTGGGCCGATGGCTCCGCTTACATCAACCACGTGGAGCTGGTGCGCGCCGCGCGCAGTTCCGAGGTGCCGCAGAGCTTCTACGAAGACCCGCTGATGTACCAGGGCGGCAGCGATGACTTCATCGGCCCCCAGGATGACGTGGTGGTGCCCAGCGAGGACTACGGCATCGACTTCGAGGCCGAGATCGCGGTGATCACCGGCGATGTGCCCATGTGCGTGACGCCCGAGCAGGCGCTGGAAGGCATCCGCCTCGTCATGCTGGCCAACGACGTTTCATTGCGCAACCTGATCCCGGCCGAACTGGCCAAGGGCTTCGGCTTTTTCCAGAGCAAGCCCGCCACCGCCTTCAGCCCCGTGGCCGTGACCCCCGATGAGCTGGGCGACGCCTGGCAGGGCGGCCGCGTGCACCTGACGCTGCAGAGCACCTGGAACGGCCGAAAGGTCGGCATGTGCGAGGCCGGCCCCGAGATGACCTTCCACTTCGGCCAGCTCATCGCGCACATCGGCAAGACGCGCAACGTGCGCGCCGGCTCCATCGTGGGCAGCGGCACGGTGAGCAACAAGTCGGTCTCGGTGGACGGCCGCCAGGAATGGCCCAAAGGCTACAGCTGCATCGCGGAAAAGCGCGCGATCGAGACCATCCTCGACGGCAAGCCCTCCACCGCCTTCATGAAGTTCGGTGACACCATCCGCATCGAGATGAAGGGCAAGGACGGGCAGAGCGTCTTCGGCGCGATCGACCAGAAGATCGCGCCCTTGAACAAGGCCTGAGCCGCCGGGTGAACGGCCGCGCAGCCGTTCACTCGGCGCGCGCCTGGCAGTCCACGCAGCGCTCGGCCGTGGGCTGGGCGTGCAGGCGGGCCGCAGGGATGCGCGTGCCGCATATCAGGCACAAGCCATAGCTGCCGTCGGCGATGCGCCGCAGCGCGTAGTCGATGGCCTGCAGTTCGGCGGCTTCGCGCTCGCCGAGCACCGTGCCGAGGTCGAAGGCCTCGTCGCGCCTCATTCCGTCGTCGTCCGAGCGTTCGCGCTTGTCGGCTGCCACATCGGCACGGCTGCGCGCACCGCCGCGCTGGGCCTGCAGGCGCGCCTGCAGTTCGCGCTGCCGGGCGCGCAACTGCAACTCGAAGGTGTCGGAAATCGGTGTGCTCATGGGGCCTCCTGCGATGTGGGCATCTTGGTGCCGCGGCGCCTCGCGGCGCTTGACCCAGGTCAAGCACAATCGATCGCTTCATGGCGACACGACAACGAGGAGACCCGCATGAGCCAGACGATCGACTACAGCCGCTACCAGACCCTGGAGATCACCCGCCGCGGCCCGCCGGTGAACGGCACGCCCAGCGTGCTCGACATCCGCATGCGCGCCGACGGCCCCGGCGGCAACGGCAAGCTGCCCACCGCCGGCCACGACGGCCACTGGGAGCTGAGCGAGATCTGGCGCGACGTGGGCCGCGACGACAGCGTGCGCGCGGCCGTGCTGCGCGGCAGCGGCATGGGCTTCTCGGGCGGTGGCGACCTGGCCCTGGTGCAGGACATGGCCACCGACTTCGAGGTGCGCTCGCGCGTGTGGAAGGAAGCGCGCGACCTGGTCTACAACGTCATCAACTGCGACAAGCCCATCGTCAGCGCCATGCACGGTCCGGCCGTGGGCGCAGGCCTGGTGGCCGGCCTGCTGGCCGACATTTCCATCGCCGCGCGCAGCGCGAAGATCGTGGACGGCCACACGCGCCTGGGCGTGGCGGCGGGCGACCACGCCGCCATCGTCTGGCCGCTGCTGTGCGGCATGGCCAAGGCCAAGTACTACCTGATGCTGTGCGACGCCGTGAGCGGCGAGGAGGCCGAGCGCATCGGCCTCGTGTCGCTGGTGGTGGACGACGAGCAACTGCTCGACAAGGCCTACGAGGTGGCCGACCGGCTCGCCAGCGGCAGCGCGAGCGCGATCCGCTGGACCAAGTACTCGCTCAACAACTGGCTGCGCCAGGCGGGCCCGAGCTTCGACACCTCGCTCGCGCTGGAATTCATGGGTTTCGCCGGGCCCGACGTGCGCGAAGGTGTGGCATCCTTGCGCGAGCGCCGCGCGCCGCGCTACGGCGTCGACGGCTGACCCCGGCAACCCTTCGAGGAGCAGGCAATGAGCGACCCGTCCGCCAGCGGCTTTGGCAAATTCGTGCCGGGGTTCGACTTTCTGCAGGGCCTGGCCACGCAGGCGGCCGGCGGCATCGCCCAGGGCATCGGGCAGAACATCCCGCAACTGCCCAACCTCAGCCACTGGGTGGCGCCCACCTTCAATGTCGAGGAACTCGAGAAACGCATCGAGGAGCTCAAGGCCGTGCACTTCTGGCTGGACCAGAACGCCAAGGCCCTGGGCGCCACCATCCAGGCCCTGGAGGTGCAGAAGATGACCCTGTCCACGCTGAAGACGATGAACTTCAGCATGGGCGACGTGGCCAACGCGCTCAAGCTCAAGACAGCCGAGGTCGCCGCCAAGGCCAACCAGTTCCCGGGTCTGGAGGTGCCGCCGCGCACCTACGGCGCCACCGAAGCGCCCAAGCCCGCCCGGCGCAAGCCCGCCGCAAAAAAGGCCCCCGCCGCCAAGGCGGACAAGGCCTCCGCAACCGCCCCGGCGGGTGGCGTGGTCGACCCGCTGCAGTGGTGGGGTGCCTTGTCGCAGCAGTTTCAACAGATCGCCACGAACGCGCTGAAGGACGCGGCGAAGCAGGGCGCGTTGGACACCACGCGCCAGGTGGCCACGGGCCTGACAGACGCCGCCGTGAAGACCGCCACCGGACTGGCCGGCCAGGCCGCGCGCTCGGCCGCCGGCACCGTGGGCCGTGGCGTGGGTGCGGCAGCCGGCATGGGCCGTGCGGCGGCGCGCGCGGTGGCCCCCGCTGCCAAGGCGCCGGCCAAGAAGACAGCGCCCCGCAAGCCACGCGACAAACGCGCTTGAACCCCGCGGGCCCGCGCGGCTCGAAGACCGCATGAAACGTTTTCCCCAGGCGCACGCCACCCACCCGCAATGGCGCATGGCCGCGGCCATGGTCGTGGCCCAACTGCGCGCGCAGATGGCCCTGCCCGACCACGCGCACCAGCCCTCGCTGGGCCTGCTCTACATCACCGACCACTACGCCGACGACGCGCAGGCCGTGCTGGAGTGCGTGAGCGCCGAGCTGCCCGAGGTGACCGACTGGGCCGGCACCGTGGGCGTGGGGGTCTCCGCCAGCAACGTCGAGTACTTCGACGAGCCCGCGCTGTCGGTGATGCTGTGTGACCTGAGCCCCGACCAGTACCGCGTGTTCAGCGGCGTGGCGCCGCTGTCGGCCAGCGGACGCGCCGAGGGTGGTGAGGGTTTTGTCGCGCACACCGCGCTGGTGCACGCCGACGCCGGCACGCCTGAAGTGGGTGAGCTCATCGCCGAGATGGCCGATCGCACCGGCAGCGGCTACCTGTTCGGCGGGCTGGCCGGCAGTCGCGGCCCCACGGTGCAGTTCGCGTTGGGCAGCGCCGGCAACATCAGCGGCCACGGCGCCGCCAGCGGCGTGTTCCACGGCGGACTCAGCGGCGTGGCCTTCGGGCGCGAGGTGGGCATCGTCTCGCGCGTCACGCAGGGCGCGCAGCCCATCGCCGCGACCCACGTGGTGACCGAATCCGAGGGGCACCTCGTGCTTCGTCTGGATGGCGAGCCGGCGCTCGACGTGCTGCTGCGCGAACTGGAGATCTCGCTCGACCACCCCGAGCACGCGATGTCGCGCCTGCGGCAGACGCTGGTGGGTCTGACGCGCCCGGGCCCGGATGGCGCCACCGCGTGGAGCGACAGCGCGCACCGGCGCGGCGCCTTCGGGCACGAGGTGATCGTGCGCCACCTCATCGGCCTGGACCCGGTGCGCCGTGGCGTGGCCATCGCCGAGCTGGCCCCGGTCGGCTCGCGCCTGGCCTTCTGCGAGCGCCATGCGCAGGCCGCACGCGCCGACCTCATGCGCGTGTGCGCCGAGGTGCGTGAGGAACTGGAACCGGAGGAACTGCTGTTCGGCGGCGAGGGCTCGGGCGACGTGGACACGGCGCCGAAGCCGGCGCGCGATATCGCGGGCGCGGTGTACGTGAGCTGCGCGGGGCGGGGTGGGCCGCACTTCGGCGGGCCGAGCGCGGAGTTGCAGATCGTGCGCCACGCGCTGGGCGACGTGCCGCTGGTGGGCTTTTTCGCCGGCGGCGAGATCGCGCACCACCGGCTCTATGGCTACACCGGCGTGCTCACGGTGTTCGTGCGCGAAGCCTGAGGGGGCGGCGTTCAGCGGCGCTGCCGCGCGCGCTCGAGCGCGCGTTGCGCGTCATCCGGCGTCATGCCGTACCCGTCGGCGAAAGCGGCCACGCTCAGGCCACTGGCTTCGAAGGCGCGCAGCAGCGCGGCTTCGCGCGCGATGCGCGCGCTGGCTTCATCGAGCGCGGCCTCGGTGGCCGCGTTGATCGCTTCGTCGCGACCGCGCACCAGGGTGGCGTAGGCCTCGCGGCCCAGGCCGCTGGCCTCGAAGGCGCGCGCGATGCGCTGGCGCAATTGCGGGCCCATGTCCTCGGGGCTGCGTGCCTGGCGGCGGCGAAACACTTCGACGATGGCGTGGTGGCGCTGCTCTGGGGCCACCACCTCCACCGCCTCACCTTCCAGGTTGCGGCGCGGTTGGCCCGAGGCCACGGCGTTCAGGTAGCGCGTGCTGCGCGTGTGGATGCCCAGCGCGGCCTTCAGCGCCTCGCCTTCCAGTTCGCCGTGCGCGGCCAGCAGGTCTTCGTAGATGCCGCGTTTGAGCGGGCGCGGCTCGTCGCCGAACAGGACGGGGTGCCACTCGGCCAGTTGGGCCAGCAGCGGGTGGCGCGGTGCAGAGGGGGCCTTGGGCGCCTTGGGGCCCTGGCGGGGGCGCCGGGGCTGGGGTCGGGTGTCGTTCATGCAGGGGTGGGTTCGACGGGCAAGCCCGCGATCATGCCAGCGATCCGTGCACTGCGACGCCAGCCATGCGGCGGTACCGCTAGCGCCTCAGGTGCGTGAAGGCCTCGAACTCCCAACTGCGCATGGCCAGCACCAGGGTGTAGCCCTCCCGGTCTTTCTCGGCCAGTTTCTGGTCGGTCTGGTGCTGCTGGGCGAAGTCCTGCGCGACGCGCTGCAGCCGCTCCAGGAACAGCGGCGCCAGCGTGCGGCTCACCGAGCCGTGCACCAGCATCAGGCCCTCGCCGGGGCCGTCGAAGCCGCCCGCGAAGTAGTCCAGCAGCGCGTGCTCGCGAAAGAAATTCATCACCGGGCCGTGCGGGCGCCAGCGGAACGTCTTGGCGAGCTTCAGGCGGTAGCGGTTGAGCGGGCGCAGTTCGATGATGCCGATGCGGTCGAGCTGGGCCAGGTACTTCACGCACTCCGCTTCGTTGAGCCGGTAGGTGGCGCTTATCTGCTCCACCGTCCACTGACTCAGGACGCAGATGGCCACCAGCAGCAGCTTCTTGTCGGCCACCACCGCGCGCTCCTGCGCGGGCGTGAGCTCGGTCACCAGCGGCTGCGCGTCGGCCACGCGGCGCGAGAGTTCGGCGAAGTCGAGCTTGAGCGCGCGGCAGATGGCGTCGATGCGCGACAGCGACATGTCGCCTTTGGCGAGCATGCGCTTGACGCTGGACTCGGCCATGCCCATGGCGCTCGCCAGGTCGGCGTAGGTCATGTGCGCGGACTTGAGCTCGCGCTTGATGGCGGTGATGAGGTCGGCGGTGGTGCTCATGGCCAGGGCGTCGCAGAGTATCGAGATCCGATACCTCGCATGATGCCATCCGATTCCGTATCGAAATCCGCCCGCCGGCTCGTGGCGCGAGGCAGAATCCGCCGCGCGCCGCTCCGGTGCCCACCCGAGGAGGAGAAGACATGACCACCGCCACCTTGCCGTCCGACACCGGCGCCGCGGCGCAGACCCCCGGCCACGGCCAGTTCGCCCTGCTCAAACAGCGCCGCTTCGCGCCCTTCTTCTGGACGCAGTTCCTCGGCGCCGCGAACGACAACCTGTTCAAGTTCGCCTTCACCGTGCTCGTCACCTACCAGTTGCAGATCGCCTGGCTGCCCGCCAGCCTGGCCGGCCTGGTGATCGGGGCGCTCTTCATCCTGCCCTTCCTGCTGTTTTCGGCCACCAGCGGCCAGTTGGCGGACAAGCTGGAAAAGCGCTCGCTCATGGTCTTCGTGAAGCGATTGGAGATCGGCATCATGGCGCTGGCCGCGTGGGGCTTTTTCGGCCAGCACATCGCCGTGCTGCTGGCCTGCACCTTCCTCATGGGGCTTCACTCCACGCTGTTCGGCCCGGTGAAGTTCGCCTACCTGCCGCAGCATCTGGGCGAGCGCGAGCTCACAGGCGGCAACGGCATGGTGGAGATGGGCACCTTCGTGGCCATCCTGCTGGGCAACGTGGCGGGCGGCCTGATCATCGCGGTGCCCGAGATCGGCGCGCACCACGTGGGCTTCGCCTGCGTGGGGCTGGCCCTGCTGGGCCGCTTCGCCTCGCATTACGTGCCGCCCACGCCGGCCACCGACCCGGACCTGGTCATCAACTGGAACCCGGTCACCGAAACCTGGCGCAACCTGAAGCTCGCCCATGGCAACACCGTGGTGTTCCGCTCGGTGCTGGGCATCAGCTGGATGTGGTTCTTCGGCGCGGTGTTCCTGAGCCTGTTCCCGGCCTTCGCGCGCGACGTGCTGCACGGCAACGAGCAGGTGGCCTCGCTGCTGCTGGTGGTGTTCTCGGTGGGCATCGGCGTCGGTTCGCTGCTGTGCGAGGTGCTGTCGCGCCGGCACGTGGAGATCGGCCTGGTGCCGCTGGGTGCCATCGGCATGAGCGTGTTCGCGATCGACCTGTACTTCGCCACGCGCGGCCTGCCGCCGGCCGAGGTGATGGCGCTGGGCAGCTTCCTGGCGGCTCCTGCACACGCGCGCGTGCTGATCGATCTGGCGCTGCTGAGCCTGTTCGCCGGCCTGTACAGCGTGCCCATGTACGCGCTGATCCAGATGCGCAGCCAGCCCACGCACCGCGCGCGCATCATCGCGGCCAACAACATCCTCAACGCGCTGTTCATGATCGCCAGCGCGGTGGTGGCCGGTGCCTTGCTGCAACTGGGCTTCACCATCCCGCAGATGTTTCTGGCGGTGGGCCTGGCGAACGCGGTGGTGGCGTTCTACATCTTCATGCTGGTGCCCGAGTACCTGCTGCGCTTCGTGGCCTGGGTGGCCTCGCGCCTGGTGTACCGCTTCAAGGTGCGTGGCGACGAGCACATCCCCACCGAGGGCGCGGCGGTGCTGGTGTGCAACCACGTGAGCTTCGTGGACGCCGTGCTGATCATGGCCGCGAGCCCGCGCCCGATCCGTTTCCTGATGGACCACCGCATCTTCCGCCAGCCGCTGTTGGGCGGGCTGTTCCGCCTGGCCAAGGCGATCCCGATCGCGCCGCAGGGCGAGGACCCCGAGGCTTACGAGGCCGCGTTCGAGCGCGCCGCGCAGGCGCTGCGCGAAGGCGAGCTGCTGGCGATCTTTCCCGAAGGCGGCATCACGCGCGACGGCCGCTTGCAGGCCTTCAAGGGCGGGGTGATCAAGATCCTCGAGCGGGCCCGCGCCGATGGCCTGGCGGTGCCGGTGATTCCGATGGGCCTGACCAACCTGTGGGGTTCGTTCTTCAGCCGCATCGAGGAACGCCGCGGCGAGCGGGTGGCCATGGTGCGGCCGTTCCGCCGCGGCCTGTTCAACCGCGTGGGCCTGAACGTGGGCGCGCCGGTGGGCGCCGAGGGCGCCACGCCCGAGGGACTGCGTGAGCGGGTCGCGTCGCTGCTGGCCTGAGCGTCACCGCTCCAGAATGGATCGCAGAGCGCCGGGCTCGACGGGTTTGTGC
>JABAOF010001378.1_pt5 | contig 48008 bp, 42 predicted proteins | sample 7062171 | NCBI WGS metagenome assembly JABAOF01 (sample SAMN14538628, study PRJNA623070) | marine sediment metagenome | biome: marine biome [ENVO:00000428]; feature: marine pelagic biome [ENVO:01000023]; material: deep marine sediment [ENVO:00002113] | place: India: Gulf of Khambhat ... | reverse complement strand
GGTGTTCTATTGATCCCTGGCATCCTTCTTGTTGTTTGGAAGATCATTCAGCAACGAGCTTGGTCCCGCGCTGCGCCATTGATCTGGGTAATTGTGTTTCTGGCAGTCTACGCATGGCGGCTTCCAGTCACGTACCAACATGGACGATACGTCATGCCAGTCATGGCTGTTGTGTTCATTCTGGGTTTGGAGGGTATGTTCGGGTGGGTAAAACCTCGATCCACATCAACTGGGTTAAGAGTTTTATCCCAAGCCTGGATAGGTGTGGTCCCAGTGGTGGCGACGGTTTTTCTCGTGCTCCGAGGTTTTCAAGCTTACGCTCAAGATGTGGCCTTCATCGAAACCGAGATGGTGAGGACGTCACGCTGGATTGCTGTCAATACGGAGCCAGATGCGATAATCGCCACGCATGACATTGGTGCGTTGGGATACTTCGGTGAAAGAGCCATGCTCGATTTGGCGGGATTAGTCTCTCCGCAGGTCATCCCCATCATACGGGATGAAAGTGCAATTGCGAGCTATCTAGATTCTGAGGGTGCGAACTACCTTATGACTTTTCCCAATTGGTACCCTCAGCTTGTGCTTCTTGCAGAGCCGGTGTATGTTACAGGAGCAGAATTCAGCCCGCTCTTGGGCGGGGAGAATATGACAGTCTACCGCTGGTCTTCGGGGGGTTTGCCCCACGAGTAGTGTGTGCTATACTCGCCGATGTTAAGAATGGGTGGGTCAACTATGGAAAGAATTCCTGTCATCATCGTTGACGATCATCCTCTCTTTCGAGAGGGAGTGCGGAACGTACTTGATTCGGAAGACGACATCGAAGTCATCGCCGAGGGGACAAGTGGGGATCAAGCGCTTCAACTAGTTCGTGAAATTAAACCACGAGTTGCCCTCATTGATGTCAATCTCCCCAACATGAACGGCATGCAAGTCACACGCCAGATATCGGCCGAGCGTATGGATACGGCCGTTGTCCTTGTCACGGCATATGACGATGTTGAGCAGGTGCTCCATGCTTTCCGTGCCGGCGCTGCCGCATATTGCTCGAAGGACGTCGAAGCCGGGAAGTTGGTCGACGTGATCCGCCATGTGGCAAGGGGTTTCTATGTCGTGGGTGATCAAGTTTATGATTCGGCAGGACTGGACCAATGGCTCTCCCGAGGTGTTGAGACCGTCCGTCGTCCTCACCTTGATGGAGACGTAGAAGCCTTCACACCACTGTCGCCACGGGAGATGGAAATTCTGCAATACGTCACGCGCGGCATGAGCAACAAAGAGATCGCTGCTCGCTTGGGTATTAGTCATCAGACCGTAAAGAACCACATGACATCCATCCTACATAAGCTGGATGTCGAAGACCGCACGCAGGCCGCAGTCTACGCCCTTCGACATGGGTGGGTGCGTCTTCAAGATACTCGAAAATAAGCTGGTGCCATGATGGTTGAAGCGGAAGTCGAGCAACTCAGCCCCATTGAAAGTCTTATCGAAAACACACGTCAAGAATTGGAACAGGTTCGTACGGAGTTAAAAGAAATCAGTATGCTGGTGGAGCAAAGCCAGGGTGAGGTCGAAAAACTGGTGCAAAGGAATTCCTCCATCACTGCACATCTACATCAGATGCAAGCCCACTTTGAGACGGTTCCCAGGGAAGATATTCGCTCTTCGTACGAAGCCTTCCAGGATGCACAGCAGCGCCTCTTCACAATGCGAGGACAACTTGAGAAATTACAAAGCGATGAGACGCATCTGCAACGTTTTGTGGAGCACCTCTCAAATGTTCTCGGTGTGCTCGAGGGTGGGCCTGATATTCCATTGACCGATAAAGCTTTTGGGGGTGAATCCCTCATCGAGCAAATTATCGAAGCCCAAGAAGAGGAGCGGCGAAATATATCACGTCAGCTTCATGATGGGCCTGCTCAATCCCTTTCGAACTTTATCCTTCAAACGGAAATTGCGGTTCGTCTATTTAGCTCGGACCACGATAAGGCCAAGGAAGAGCTCACCAACCTCAAAGGCGCCGCGGCATCTACGTTTGCTCAAGTACGAGACTTTATCTTTGACCTGCGCCCCATGATGCTTGATGACCTGGGCTTAGTCCCCACAGCCAGGAGATACATCGAAGCCTATCAAGAAAAGACAGGCGTGGAGATCAGCACAGTGGTGACCGGCACAGAACGGAGACTTGAATCACACCTCGAGGTCCTGATGTTCCGAGCTATTCAAACGCTTTTACGGAACGTTCGCGACTATGCCCAGGCTACGCAAGCCAAAGTGATGATCGATATTGGTGAACGAGAGGTAAGGGTAACCGTTGAGGATAACGGTCGTGGTTTCGACGCCGAGAGCCTCACCGAAGAAGATCGGCAAAAGTATGGCTTCGATACAATGGGTGAGCGCATCGTGCAAGTAGGGGGGGAGCTTCGGATTGATAGCGCGGCAGGCGAAGGAACTCGCATCGCTTTCTCAGTTCCGACCTCGGAATAACGACACCTGAGTGCATCCCCAATCTTTCAACAGTTAGCAACACGGTACTTCGTTTTCGGAGATGTGAATATTGCAGATACTGCTGGACCCTCTTCGATAGGAAAGAAGGACCATTCCGAGAGAGGGAAAGATGCATCGGAAAGAGGTCCTATTGAATCCACTTTGGGTAGGTCCTATAATTTATTTTGCCTTATCAGCAAGCAGTTAAAAGCTAAATGAAAGGAGGTGAAAGGTATGTTGTACGCTCCTAAGGAAAAGGGCCAGGGTCTCGTTGAATATGCTTTGATCCTTGTCTTGATCGCTGTCGTCGTTATCGTCATTCTAGCGTTGCTCGGGCCCGCTATCGGAAACGTGTTCAGCAACATCGTCAGCAACATTTAATTTTCGTCGCTGGCGCCGAATAGGGAACATCACGACATCGTGATAAAGCCGTAGGAGCCCTATCCTCGATAGGGCTCCTAACACAGAGTCAATCCAATTGATGGAAGTAGGATTCTTAAATTAGGGCAACTTGACTTTTAAGCCGGAACGATTAACATACGCGCAGTATCATGATGTTTGTTCTGAAATCCAAGTGATAAGGAGGCGCCATGCGCCGCGGTCGCACTCTGATCCTATTAGCGATAATCTTGCTCTTGGGCGTTCTTGCAGCCTATCTATTCCTACGACCGGGTGAGGAAGAACCCCCTCCGCCAGAAGTAGAAGGTGTCGCTCCAGGTCTTCCGTCGGATATGACTTTCGTCGTCGTAGCCGGACAGGATATCTCTCGAGGCGCCGTTATCCCTGAACAGGACGGTGTAGTTGTCTCACAAATGCCCGAAGACCTGGTGGTGGAGACGATGATCTCTGGACCAGATGAGGAGGCACTTAAGAATCTCGTAGTAGGACGACGGGCGCGGATGGACATCGCCCGCGGTATCTTCATCACAGAAGGCATGCTTACCGGCGATCCAGGGGATCTGCTCGGAGTGGGCTCGGATGCTTCCATGGCAATCGAGCCCGGCTTCACAGCTATCGCCATTCCATTGACACGACTTTCCGGTGTGGCATATGCGCTCAGGGCTGGGGATAGTGTCGATGTCCTTATCACTTTCTTGATGGTGGACGTCGATGCCGATTTCCAATCCAGACTCCCGAACCAAGTTGTACCAATTATCGCACCAGGAGGGACGCCAGATTTTGCAGCACCCTATATCACTATGCTCGTCGGACTTGAGCTAGCAGATCCGGGTGCCGATCCCCTACCGCCCATGCCATATGGGAAGATCGAAACGGAGGCGGAATTGGATCAGCCCATCCACTTCGTCCCCCAAGAGCAGCAACGCCCCCGCCTTGTGACCCAGCGCTTGGTTGAAAAGGCGACGGTGTTGAATGTGGGCACTTTTTCGCTTGAAGATATCATGCCTAAACCAGTCACGGTTCCTGAACAGGGAGAAGCTGGAGGGCAACAACAGGTTGAGGCAGTAGAAGAGGAACAGAAACCTCCTGATATCATCACTCTCATTGTCACACCACAAGACGCGTTGGCTTTGAACTGGGCACTCAAGATGGATGCGGATATGGTCCTGACATTGCGAGCTCCCGGCGACAACACGATTACCGAGACGACCAGTGTGACATTGCAATATATATTGGATAACTACAACATCACCGTACCCACCAAACTGCCCTATGTGATCGAACCATCCGTCGACAAACCCATAGTTCCTGAATTGCCGAATGATCAAAAAAAGGGTGAGTAATAGTACAATTAGGTATGTCCGTTGGTTATTGGGAGGGTTGAATGTCTGAAAGCGCGGAAAATAACATCCGCGTCCTGATTGTAGATGATATTGCGGAAACACGTGAAAACATCCGTAAGTTGCTGCAATTCGAATCGGACATCGAGGTCGTGGGCGCAGCGCGCACGGGTGAGGAGGCGATTGCGTTAGCAAGCGAATCCGAGCCAGATGTCGTCCTGATGGACATCAACATGCCGGATATGGACGGCATCTCAGCGACGGAAGCGCTGCTGAAGGACGTACCCTACGCTCAGATCGTTATTCTTTCTGTCCAGAGCGAAGCCGACTATATGCGCCGCGCAATGCTCGCCGGCGCAAGAGATTTCATCGCTAAACCGCCCTCTGGAGACGAATTAATCGCAACGATTCGTTCGCTCTCCAGTCGAGCCCGAGAGCAGAAGAAGTCGTTAGAACGGCCTTTACCGCAGGTGGCTAAGCCACAACCCGGCTTGGGATATGCGCTGCCGGAAGGCAAACTAATTTCTCTCTACAGTGCGAAGGGCGGTGTTGGTTGTACGGTACTGGCAACTAATCTTGCGGTTGGATTGCACACAGACGAAACACCAGCGGTTTTGGTCGATGCATCATTACAATTTGGAGATATTGCCGTCTCTCTAAACCTACAAGCTAAGTTTAGTATCGCCGATGTGTCCTCCAGAACCGAAGAGATAGATCCGGAATTTATCGAGGACGTGTTACTCAATCACGAGAGTGGTCTCAAGATCCTTGCAGCTCCGCCGCGACCAGAAATGGCAGACGAGGTACATGCAGACCAAGTTCGTAAGGTTTTGGCGCATTTACGTCGCCAATTCGCATACGTGATCGTGGACACGAGCTCGAATATGGATGACATCGCGCTTGCCGTTTTGGATTTAGCCGATGTTCTTGTGATGGTGGCAGCGCCGGAGATTCCTTCCATCAAGGATGCGCGCCTGTTGTTCGATTTGCTATCGGTTCTGGAATTTCCGAAGGAACGTGTCTTCTTCATTCTAAACAAGATGGATCGCAAATCTGGTATTACGCCCGACGCCATCGAGGAAAACTTGAGTTGCACTGTACACGGGGTCATCCCGTTTGATGAGAAATCCGTCTCCGCATCTGTGAATCGGGGCGTCCCCGTCTTGCTCTCGGACCGGAGTTCTGTAGCAGCAAAAAGCATCTTTGAAATTCTGGGAGCACTCAAGGCACAGCTCGTGAGCTACGAGAAGGTTGTTGAGGAATAACGTCAGGGCTAGTTTGGAAAATAGCTCAGCGGGAATTTGGGAAGGATGAGTTGATTAGGAGAGTGAAATGTGTCGTTGCTAAAAAGAATTGAAGAGGGTCAGGCTGACGCTCCTGCGACCCCCGATGAGGCATCTCCAGCTGGCGCGCCGCCTCGCACGAGCGGCTTGGGCGCACGGCGAGTTGCACCTCCTCGAGCAGCGCAGCGAGACACTTATTACGACTTGAAATCGCGTGTGCAGAACAAGCTTTTAGCAGAGCTGGATCCTTCCATGGATGTCAGCCAAACGGCAGAGGTTCGTCGTACGATTGAGGAGCTTTTCGAGAATATCCTGTCGGAAGAAAAAATCGTCCTTTCGAGGCCGGAGCGTCGTAGGCTCTTTGAGCAGATCGTGGCCGAGATCCTCGGCCTTGGTCCGATTGAGCCTCTCTTGGGGGATGACTCAATCACAGAAATCATGGTTAACGGCGCCAAGCAGATATTCATCGAGCGTAAGGGTAAAATCCACCGCGAACCCGCGTCCTTCGAGAGTGATGATCACCTGATGCGTATCATCGATCGCATCGTGGCGCCATTGGGCAGACGGATTGATGAGTCGAGTCCGTATGTTGACGCTCGCCTACCTGACGGTTCGCGTGTTAATGCCGTCATTCCGCCTATCTCTCTTGTGGGTCCCGTACTCACAATCCGTAAGTTTGCTCGAGACCCAATCACGGTCGAACAGATGATTGATTTTGGCACCCTCACAGCCGAGGCGGTTGAGTTCCTAAAAGCCTGTGTGGTTGCAAGGATCAACATTATTATCTCGGGAGGCACCGGTTCAGGTAAAACAACTCTCTTGAACGTTCTCTCCCAATATATCCCCGCAGATGAACGCATCATCACGATCGAGAACGCGGCAGAACTCCAATTAAGGCAGGAGCACGTTGTCACTTTGGAATCGCGACCGCCGAATATCGAGGGTCGTGGTGAGGTCACCATCCAGAACCTCGTCGTTAACTCTCTCCGTATGCGTCCTGATCGCATCATCGTGGGTGAGATCCGCGCCGAAGAAGCGCTGGACATGCTCCAGGCGATGAACACCGGCCATGAGGGCTCGATGACTACGGCACACTCCAACAGTCCACGCGATACTCTGGCGCGTATTGAAACCATGACATTGATGGCTGGAATGGATTTGCCTGTGCGTGCAATCCGGGAGCAGATTTCCTCAGCCCTAGAACTGGTCGTTCATCTTGAACGTTTGCGTGACGGTACGCGAAAAGTCACCCATGTCTCGGAAATTCAGGGTATGGAGGGTGATGTCATTACCATGACGGATATCTTTATCTTCGAACAGACGGGTTTCGAGAACGGCAGGGTGATCGGCCGCTTGAGACCCACGGGATTGCGACCTCGGTTCATCGATAAAATCGAGACGAGTGGTATTCAATTACCAGCTACGATCTTCGGCATGGGCGAAAGGATCCGTGGCTATTAGAGCATGAACACGAATCTAATCTTGATGATAGGTCTCGGATTAGGACTCCTTCTGTTAGGCGTCGGGCTTGTTTCATCGCTAATCGGAAGCGGCTCCGTAGTGGAGGAGCGCCTCGGTCGCTATTCCGAATCGAGCAGAATGTCCGTAAGCGGTGATGCCATTGCGGAAGAAGGGGGTGCACGTGCAACCCCAATTTCGGATTTCCTGAATCGACTGGGTGAGGGAACGGATGCCTTTGATTCGATCTCCAAGAATCTTGCCCAAGCGGATATTAAATTGCGACCAGCCGAGTATATCTTCGCCATGCTGGCATCTGGGTCTGCCGTCGGAGTTGTCGGTTTCTTCTCGAGCGGGCGATCGATTGTCTTCGCCGTCATCTTTTTCATCATCGGATTGTTTTTCCCGCAAATCTACGTGAAGCTGGCTCAACGACGACGGTTGAAGCAGTTTGATAATCAACTAGGAGACATGCTCAACCTGATGGTAAATGGGCTGCGAGCGGGTTATTCGACCCTTCAAGGTATGGAGGCCGTCAGTCGTGAGCTGCCTAGACCTATTTCCGTCGAATTCCATCGCGTGGTTCAAGAGGTTCAGCTCGGACTCACGATGGAAGCTGCGCTTGACCATTTAATTCGACGAATCGATAGCGACGATCTAGACCTCGTGATCACGGCCATCAACGTCCAGCGCGAAGTCGGCGGTAACTTGGCGGAGATTCTTGACGTCATTTCATACACGATCCGAGAGCGCGTTCGAATCAAGGGGCAAATCGCCGCCTTGACGGCACAAGGTCGAGCCACGGCATGGGTAATTGCAGCATTGCCCATCGTTCTGGTCATGCTGCTATTCATGCTCAATCGGGAATACATCATGGTGCTATTCGCTCCTGAGACAAGAGGATGCGGAATTCCCATGGTCATTCTGGCTGGTTTAATGATCATCAGCGGGTTTATCGCCGTTCAAAAGATCGTCGCGATTGACATCTAAACTTTCGAATGTTGAGAGGGTTTTCTTCAGGCCGGGTTCGTTGTTGCCACGATTGTGTAATCTTCAACACTCTCAGAAAGTAGATCTTACAGGGAACGGTTTGGTTCAAGGGTGAATGCAAAATGAATCCGATGATCATTGCCGGAATCGTCCTGTTCGTAATCTTACTTGCGGTGGTTCTAGTGATCGCGGGTATCCGGGCTCCTCAGGCCAGCGATCCGATCCAGGAACGGCTGGCGGAATTCGCTGCAAGTGACGAACAACTAACACTGGAGGAAATCGAGCTATCGCAACGCTTCTACGACCGAATCATCTTGCCAATCTTCAATCGGATCGGTGAGATTGCTTCAAAATTCACCCCACAAGCGACGCTCGAGAGTGCCCGTAGACGCCTCGAAATGGCCGGCAATCCGATGCAGCTAGACCCTGCCTTTTTCCTGGCCTTGCGGGTCATCATGGGCATTCTTTTCGGGGGAGCGATTTTTGCTGTTTTTTCAATGACCAAGCGCAATTGGTTGCAGGGTTTAGCATTATCGACGGTCTTTGTGTTCTTGGGATTCTGGTTCCTGGATCTTTGGTTGACGGGTAGGATCAAATCCCGTCAGAGAGCGGTGTTCCGTGCACTGCCGGACGCCCTTGATCTGCTCACGGTGTGTGTGGAGGCGGGTTTGGGTTTCGATTCCGCCATGGGAAAAGTTCACGAAAAGTGGGAAGATGATCTCGCCCTTGAATTCGGGCGCGTCCTTCAGGAAATTCGCCTTGGGAAGTTGCGACGAGAAGCGTTGCGAGATATGGCTGAGCGCATCGATGTCGCCGAGCTCACGAGTTTTGTGGCCGCGGTAATCCAATCGGAGCAATTGGGTGTAAGTATGTCGAAGGTCCTGCGTATTCAATCCGACCAAATGCGTGTGCGACGACGACAAATGGCCGAGGAAGAGGCCAATCGGGCTCCGATTAAGATGGTATTTCCAATCGGCTGTTTAATCTTTCCATCAATCCTGATCATCCTGCTCGGTCCGGCCGGTTTAACCTTAATGACCTCTGCTCTAGGCGGACTCTTTCGATAGGTTGATAGCGATCTTCTATCATCGGGGGACGAATTGCCGCGATCGATCTCCCACTCCTTGCTAAGCTTGCCGCAACGCTGGCTTGAAGTGGGACTCAATCTTATTTTTCCTCAGCGCTGCGCCGGCTGCGGTCGGCTGGGGGATGTCTGGTGCCGCAGTTGCTCACGAGAGATACGTAAACTATGTGGAAGTCTATGCCCGAATTGTGGCATCCCCGTACGATTACAAAAGCTTTGTCCAGCATGTAGCGGAGTGCATTTTCCACTCAAGGCACGGTCCTTCGCTTGGTATGAGGGTCCGATCGTTAAAGCATTACTTCAGTTGAAGTACAAGCCCAATCGGCGTCTGGCGGATCTCATGGCTGATTGGTTGGTTGAAATCCATCCGGGAGAACAATGGCCAGAAGCATTGATCGTCCCCGTCCCTTTGGGACAGATACGATCTCGTCAGCGGGGGTATAATCAAGCCGATTTGATCGCCTCGTCACTCGCTCACAAATTGGCGATGCCGTACGACACCTCGGTTCTGTGGCGCGAGAGGGAAACAAACTCTCAAGTCGGATTAAGTCCTACAGACCGACGACGGAATGTATTTGGCGCGTTCCGTGCAGAAACCAGGAGACTCACCGGGAGACCTGTGCTGGTTGTTGATGATCTTTTTACCACAGGGTCTACATTATCCTCATGCGCTGAAGCGCTTCTTTCAGCAGGCGCGGCGTCCGTATTTGCGCTCACGGTAGCACGTGCTGAAAGCACGGACGCGGATAGGATTCGTTGATGGATAAGGAGAACCGATGGCTGTTCGGGTGGTCATAAATGTTAGGAATATGGATTTAAGCGATCGACTGCGAACCTACGTAACCAAGAAAGTCCGCAAGCTTGATCGTTTCCTCGATATTTTAGAAGAAGCGCAGGTAGATTTAACCTACGTAAAATCCGCTCGTAGTGCGAGTGATCGACAAGTCGCTCAATTAACGGTCCGCGGGAAGGGGGTCTTACTTCGAGCAGAGGAGCGGACGGATGATATTTTCGCCTCCGTGGATGCAGTGCTGGACAAGATCTACCGTCAAATCGATCGTTACAAAGGTCGAAGGTGGAAAGGTCGCGGTGATGGACGTTCGGCCTCTGATTTGGCAATGGATATATCTGCAGTGCAAGAAGAAACGGCTGAATCCGTAGGGACGATCGTGCGCCGTAAACGTTTCCCACTCACACCGATGGATGAGCGCGAGGCCGTTGAGCAGATGGTTTTACTTGGACATGATGAATTCTTTATATTCCTGAACGCTGAAAGCCAGGAGGTGAACGTGCTCTACCGCCGTCGAGACGGAACACTCGGCTTGATCGAGCCTGAAATTGCCTAATTCTCGACATTTTCATTCGGCGGAGTGATGTTTGTCGTCTGTATCCGCCGATTTCATCTTAATTCCCCATGATCGCATTTCCTGTAGTCCTCATGTTGCCGCCATCCGGCACGTCTCGGTCTGAGCAGTGGGTAGCGGCGGGAAGACTGGCTGCTGCCCGCGATCTAGCCCGTCGCCTGGGCAGGATTCGTGGCGTGGCGTCAATACATGTACTTGCAGGGAATCGATCCGATAGCGAATCACTACATGAGCTCGGAGTCAAGTCGTTACCTGCTCCGCCTGGTTCATTTCATTTTGGGCGTGCCCTGGCGGACATCATCACTGAGCAAGGGTTTGAGCGTTGTGCGTATTTCGGTGGGAGCAGCGCAGCTTTAATGGTGGAACAGGCCTTGGAAGATGTTTTCGATCGTGTGGCTCAGCATGAGCATCCCTTTGCAGTGGTGAACAACTATCACTCTACGGATTGGATTGTTCTCAATCATGCACCCGAATTGACGAGATTATGGGAAAGTCTCCCGAAGGATAATCCGCTTGGATGGGTTTTGTATCATGAGGCCGGGTACGAGGTTCACTCGCTCGCACCGTCTGCTGCCTCGCGGGTGGACATCGACACGCCGTCCGATTTGTTCATGCTTCATCAGCATCCAGATCTTGGTGCCGAATTGGATTCGTTCCTTGCCAGCGCTCCTCCCGAGCAGCTCATCAAGGTGCAGCGCGTCCAGGACGTCATGCAGTCCCCAGCGAGTACGCTTACGCTTATTGGGCGCGCCTCCGCTCACTTGTGGCACACCCTCGAACAAAGAACACAGATTTGGATTCGCGCATTCGTTGAGGAAAGAGGGATGATCGCCAGCGGTAGGTTGGCACGGGCGGAGGTGCAATCGATCTTGGGTGAGATCTTGGAGGTTTGGGGTCCACGTCGATTTGTTGAAAGACTCACGCGTGTTTCCGACGCAGTGTTATGGGATACGCGGGTATGGATGGCACATCGCGGTCCGTGGCCATCCGCTGCAGATCGCTTTGCCTCCGATCTGGGCTGGGTGGATGAAATTGAAGACACGACCTTACGAGAGCTGATTCGAGCGGTTCAAGAAGCCGCCAGCCCTATTGTGACTGGCGGCCATGGTGTTGTCTCGGGGGGAGTGTATGCCCTTGTAGAATCGTTCGAATCAGAGAGTCACCATCCCTCGAGATAAGGGTGCCAATCCTGATTCTCTGGAAGATATGAGCCGTAGAGGTACAACGCCGTAGCATGTGGTTCTTTGGGGTATCGGAGCAAGGTCATCCGGGCCACCTGTAAATTTCGTCCCCCTTTTTTAAGGTTACATCTTTCGCAAGCGGTGACAAGATTAGACCAACTAAGATCTCCGCCTTGATGGCGGGGGACGATGTGGTCGACTGTCAACCGTGAGGCTTGAGAGTCGCAATATTGACAGGTGTAATTGTCGCGTCTGAATATTTCTCGCTTGGTAAGTCGCACGCGAGGGCGGGGGCGCTTGATCATATAACCAAGCCGGATCACGGAGGGGCGGGGGAAGGCCTGGCGGATCGTGCGGATAAACCCTCGCCCGTTGAGCAACAACTCTGCTTTTCCAGCAAGGATCAAACCCATCGCCCTACGGGTGGTGCACACATTGAGCGGTGCATAATTCGCATTGAGTAAGAGCACGGGATCGTTCATCGGCGCTGCCTGTGATATTTGGCGCATTATAACACTTTCCAATTTCGCTCGCACCTGGAGGATTATCCTGTAAGAATCAGCCCTGGAGCATGGACAACAAAGGCCAGGGCTGAATGCCGTTGGTGTTGAGCTTATACGAATCTCTGTCGAATCTCTGAACTCACGAAATCGAGAATTGTCACTGTGATGACGATGAACCACACAGCGATGCCTGCTGCCTTGAAATCGTTGATCCGCATCCATTGGACCAATAAGTATCCAATACCCCCGCCTCCCACAAGTCCAAGAACGGTGGACATGCGTACATTGATATCCCACCTATAGATCGTAAAGGATACAAATGGAGGGATTATTTGCGGGATGACTGCGTAAATCACAATTTGCAACCAATTAGCACCGGTTGCTTGGATTGCTTCGATAGGACCGGGATCGATCGATTCGATCGCTTCTGAGTAGAGTTTGCCCAGAGCTGCGATGCTGTGGAGTGTGAGTGCGATAATTCCAGCGAAAGGTCCAAGTCCGACGACAGCGACGGCGATTACTGCCCAGATGAGCGGCTCGACCGAGCGTACAATGTTGAGCAAAGTGCGCATAATGAAATAGATCGCGAGGGTGATCCAAGATGTTGACATTAGATTCCTCGCAGCGAGGAAACTGGTAGGAAGGGCGAAGATGATTCCGAAGAAGGTCGCCATCATACCGAGGAAGATGGTTTCAATGATCTTTGTCACCGCTAAGATCAACACCCGAGAAGGCTCAATCGCCCCGGTTTCAGAAAGCTGACGAGCCTTGATTCTCCAAATGTGGGATCCCTCTGCCGCACTTGAGGGGACCAATCGATATGGCATGATGACTTCGAGCTCGAAGCCCCCAGTTTCATCCGTGAGTACTGTCACGTATTCACCCTCTTGGCGTTGTCGAAATTCATTCCCGAGTGGGTCTTCCCAGATGATGGCAGCTTCGGAATTTGGTGCCAAGTTACCACCGATAATAGAAAGCGTGGTTCCAGGGGTGCCGTCTTGTTGAGAGAGGTCGCCACAAGTAGGTGTAGAGATTAACCATGCACCGAGGGCCGTTTCATCGCTTGGTCTTGGTGGGTTCTCATCGCAAGGAACTTTGATATCTTGTACACCCACAACCTCACTTGAGGCTCTGGAAATTGCGCTTTCCCAAGGCCACATGATCTGTGTGAGGCGAAATCTTGCGTCCCCAATCTCTCGAATGAATTGCGCCAGGTCAATCTCCCCGATTTGCAGGCCTAGTGCGAAAAAAGCGAGCAGGATCAATAGAAATGGTCCCAGGGAGGGACGAGCAGTTCTTGCGGCAAATCGGTAAGCATCGAAAACAATAAAGATGTAAACCAAGATGAATAGAATTGAGGCGAAGAGTAATACAGGTTCAAGGTGGTAGGCCTTTTTTACGATATCAAAGATTTCTTCCTCTCGTCGTCCTACCAGTTTGATCCGCCAAACGAGAAGGCCAAGGATCGAGAGGAAACTCAGAAACAGCAAAACACCGCGTTGGATTGATCTTGCGAGAGCATGGCCTGAACCTGGGATGATAAAAGAGACAAGTGAGGCAACTACAGGAGGAACGAGACTGGGCTTAAGTTCGTCATTGGTCTTCAGTTTTGGTATGGTCATCGCCCGCCTCTACCATCCTCGCCTACTTCACCAGTTATTCCTCCAACTCGCTCAGCTTCTTCTCCGTAGATCTCCTTAAACTCTTCATCGGACATTGCCCGAATATCCTCGCGGGTGCCGCGGTAGACAATTTCACCGTCACGTAAGCCGATCACACTCGTGGCATATCGTTGAACCAGGTCCAGATAGTGCAGGCTGCAAAGTATGGTGATATTGTCATCCCGGTTCAATCCTTCCAAGTGCTCGAGGATCGAGTGAGCTAAGACTGGATCAAGACTGGCGACGGGTTCATCGGCGAGAATCATAAGAGGTTCCTGCATCAATGCGCGTGCGACACCCACTCGTTGCTGCTGACCACCGCTGAGCTCGTCCGCGCGTTTATGGGCTTGGTCAAGTATTCCCAATCTTGTGAGAGCAGCAATAGCTTTTTCGCGATCTTCCTCAGAGAAGCGTCCAAGTAGACTACTCCTGGATGAGGTATAACCCAGTCGACCGGCGAGAACGTTGGTGATAACGGTTGAGCGTTTTACGAGGTTAAATTGCTGAAAAACCATGCCAATCTTCCGTCTCGCCTTTCGCAAATCTTCACCCTGGAGTTGTGCCAAATCAACACCATCCCAGATGACCTCCCCTTCGGTCGGGTCTATCAAGCGGTTGATGCAGCGTAACAGGGTTGACTTTCCCGATCCAGAGAGGCCGATGACAACGAGGAACTCTCCGTCGGGGACGGAAAAACTGACATTACGTAATGCCACCGTGCCGTCATCGTACACCTTCGTGAGGTTACGGATTTCAAGCATGGGGTACTCCCAAGAATTGTGGGGGGACAAGAAACCTTGTCCCCCCACAAGCATGTTGCGCTCTCTGGCCCAACTTGGTGCTTTAGTAAATCACTCGATATCCGCTGCAGAAATACCAGCTGCATCGAGCAGTTGTCGGAATGGATCATAGAAGGAATCGCCATGGGCTTCAAGGCCAGCCCATTGGTAGGCGGTATCCATTGCTTCAAGCCCTTCCTCGGTTGCTGCCATGGCCAGGAAGGCATCGGTGAGCTGTGTCCTTAGTTCATCTGAGAGGCTCGGAACGTACTGCACGCCGTCATTGGGGATGTCTGTAGTCTGGAAAATGACCTTAACGACTTCCATCACATCTGGATGTTCTTCCTCAATTCGGCTGCGAGCATCAACGTATGAAGCCCCGGCATCGCATTCACCCTCATAAACACCTGCAACGGCAGCGTCGTGTGATCCTGCATCCTTGGGTGTTACTTCGACACCCACAGCTGCAAGCTCAATGCTGGGGATGATCCAGCTGCTGGTACTGAAGGCATCATCGCGGCAGAATGTCAGGCCGTTAAGTTCAGAGATCTCATTGTAGCCACTATCGGCGTGGACGAAGATTTGTCCGTTATACGTTGGGCTACCAAATCTCACGGACACCAAAGCTGCTTCTGCGCAGCCCCTGTCAGCAGCCTGGATGTAGGAGAAGGTGTTCAATGAACCCATATGGGCTTTGGGTGGGTCGCTGCACATCGCTTCGATTGCACTTGTGTTGTCCGTCGCAACGAAGATATCGACGACAAGGCCGGTCTCTTTAAAGATGAGATCTGCCATGGATTCTCCACCGGCTGTCACCCGATCGACTTCTCCCGATGGTACAAAGACCCAAATCAGTGGGTTCTCCTCAGTACCAAGCTCAGCTTGTCTGGCACAACCGCCTAGTGCAAGAGCGGCGATGAGAAGTACTCCTAACGCGATGAAAATGTATAAGCGTTTCTTACGCATTGGTCTTCTATCCTCCTCTTTGAATTGTAAGATCTTGACAAGTGATCGTTTGGGAAATCATGGGGGACAAATCGATATTCTTATGCTGAGCGGTCACCTCCTCCTCCTAGGTCTTTGTAACCCAAAATCATCTTAGCGCGAAATTGGTCCGAGTGCAAGTTTGAACTGAACTTGTATCTTTCGGTGGCGGAAGTTAAAATTTCCCTCCCATGGTGAGTCAGCGTTATCAAGAAGCTCTCGATTATATATATAGTTTCATCGATTACAGTGTCGAGCGGAGCTATCGTTATTCGGCCGATGTTTTCGATTTGGAACGGGTTCGTTCGCTCCTGAAAGCAATTGGAGACCCCCAGCATGCCTATTCTACCATTCATATAGCGGGGACGAAGGGTAAGGGCTCTGTCGCAGCGATGATCGCCTCCGTCCTTCAGGCAGCCGGCTATCGCACTGGATTATACACCTCTCCCCACTTGCAGCGGTTCCCAGAGCGTATTCGAGTGGGCGGGCAGGAAATTGCAGAGGTGGAAGTCGCGCAGCTGGTCGATACGCTCAAACCACACGTAGCTAAGGTAGGAGGACTGACGACATACGAAATTATCACCGCGCTTGGATTTCTTTATTTCATGCAGCGTGAGGTGGATTGGGCGGTGATTGAAGTGGGATTGGGAGGACGTTTGGACGCTACGAATGTCATCACGCCTATCGTTGGTGTCATCACCTCCTTATCCTACGACCACATGCACCTTCTGGGAGAAAGCCTCAGCGATATCACTCGCGAGAAGGCTGGCATTATCAAAGCGGGTGTCCCGGTCGTTACGGCACCGCAGCAATTTGAAGTTGAACGCGTGATCGAGGAGACAGCGCAAGCCCTGGGTGCACCGTTGGTACGTGTGGGACGGGATTGGCTATTCTCTCCGGGAAACCATACCCTCGAGGGGCAGAGCTTGTACGTTTGGTCATCGGATGAGCAGCCGTTAATGGACGCCTATGTCGAATCGGCTGGAGACGAAGAATGGGCACCACCAAGGTATTTCATCCCATTGTTAGGACATCATCAGGTGGTCAACGCCGCAGTTGCCTATGCCGCACTACAGACAGCCATTTCCCATGGCGTCGAAATCCCAGAACCCGCGATACGCGCAGGCTTACGTGATGTGAAGTGGAGAGGACGTTTTGATATCCTCTCTCGGTCCCCCCTCGTTGTCGTGGATTCCGCACATAATCGCGAATCTGCTTTGAAACTCAGAATTGCACTCGATGATTATTTTCCGGGCCAAGCCGTCACGCTGATATTCGGTGCCTCGGCGGACAAGGATATTTCCGGTATGTTTACGGAGTTGTTGCCCCGAGTATCGCGTCTTATTCTCACACAGGCTGTCCATCCACGGGCTGCTGATGCTGAGGAACTCGCGGACTTAGCACATAGCTACGGGGTCGGAGTGGAGGTCATTGTGCCGGTTTCGGAGGCGCTTTCCAGGGCGATGATGCAGGTGGATCCTGAGGAGGTGATTTTGGCTACGGGGAGCTTATTCGTCGCCGGAGAAGTGCTAGCTGCTTGGGAGCGTCGTGAAGCATCGGGATCGAAAGACATTACGAGGGAAGTACGATGACGCAGCGTTGGCTGGATTGGCCTCACCTTCCTTCCGAATGGAGCAGCGCGATCAGTCGACGAGCGGATGAGCTCTACGGCGTCGAGGAGGCTTTGATTGATGAAGAAGGCCTGATCGAGTGTGCGGTTCTACCTCTCCGTGATGTCGTTCTATTCCCAAACATGGTCACACCGCTTTTCGTTGCGCACGACTCCTCGCTATTGGCAATCGAGGACGCCACGCGATCCAAATGTACCATGGTCGCTGTCGCGCAGCTCGATGAACAGCGTGAGGATCCCACACCCGGGGATTTGTATGCTGTAGGGACGGAGATCGCCGTCGGAAAGTTTATGCATCTTCCAGATGGGTCTAGCTCGGTTCTTGCGCAGGGTCGTAGGCGAGTTCAAATCGTCGAATACATTCAGATCGAACCATTCATGCGCGTACGCGCGCGTCCCATCGAAGAAGCGACCGTGCAGTCGAAAGAGACGTTGGCGCTTATGCGAGCGGTGTTAACGCTCTTCGAAAAATGTGTCCAGTTGAATCGCGCCCTCCCTGAGGAAGCATACGTTTATGCTGTCAACATCGAAGAGCCGGGATGGCTAGCGGACCTGGTGGTCTCGGCACTGAACATCTCGATTCCAGAACGCCAGGCAATTTTGGAGACGTTCGAAATTGAACAGCGCTTACAACGTACGAGCGTCTTGCTTGGACGGGAACTGGATGTACTCGAGTTGGAGGATCAAATCCACTCTCGTGTCCAGAGTGAGGTCGACCGTTCTCAGCGTGAAATTTACCTGCGTGAACAGATCAAAGCCATCCAGACCGAATTGGGCGAGAGCGACATTTGGACCCAGGAGATCACAGAGCTTCGTCAGCGGATTCAACACCTGTCGTTGCCGGAAGAAGTCGAAACAACATGTTTTCGGGAGATCCAGCGTTTGAGTCAGATGCCACCCATGTCACCCGAGGTGGGTATCATCCGTACTTACGTGGATTGGTTAATGGGATTGCCATGGCAACAATCCACGACCGACAATTCAAACATACAACACGTAGCGCGAACGTTGGATGACCAACATCACGGCTTAGATAAGGCAAAAGAACGCATCCTCGAGTACATCGCCGTCAAGAGCCTCGCACCACCTAAACAGCGGCAACCGATCCTGTGCTTCGTTGGGCCACCAGGTACTGGAAAGACCTCCTTGGGCCGGTCGATCGCCGAAGCGCTCGGTCGCAAGTTCGTTCGCATCTCACTGGGCGGCATCCGTGACGAGGCTGAGATCCGTGGGCATCGAAGAACCTACATCGGTGCACTTCCAGGACGGATTCTGCAGACCATGCGTAAAGCGGAGACTGTAAATCCACTCTTTATGTTGGATGAGATCGATAAGTTGGGACAAGATTTTCGCGGCGATCCTGCAGCTGCACTCCTTGAGGTCCTTGATCCTGAACAGAATCATGCCTTCTCTGATCACTACATGGAAATTCCGTATGACCTTTCCAAAGTCCTCTTCATCACCACAGCGAATACAGTCCAACCAATCCCTCCCGCCTTGCTCGACCGCCTGGAAGTGATCGAATTCCCGGGCTATATCGAGGAAGAGAAACTCATCATAGCGCGCAAGTTTCTCGTGCCGCGACAACTGGAGCAAAATGGCCTGCACCTGGAAGAAATTAAAATCTCTGACGAGGCAATTCGCACCATGATACGAGAATATACATGGGAGGCGGGAGTGCGAAATCTCGAGCGCGAGATCGGGAAGGTGTGCAGAAAGATTGCACGTCGAAAAGCCGAGGGGAAGACCATTCCTAGACGTATCACAAAGTCGATGCTCGCCCGGGACCTTGGACCGCCTCAGATAACGCCTCATGAAGCCGAAATGGAAGATCAACTTGGCGCCGTAACCGGTTTGGTCTGGACAGAAAATGGCGGTGATACCTTATCCGTTGAAGCGCTGCTCTATGATGGAAAAGGAAACTTGCAAATCACGGGCCAGGTGGGCGAGATTATGCAGGAGTCAGGCCAGGCGGCCCTGTCCTATATCAAATCACGTGCAAAAACACTAAAGATCTCGATGAACACGTTTGAAAAGAACGACATTCACATTCATGTCCCAGAGGGTGCAATCCCGAAGGATGGGCCTAGTGCAGGCATTACGATAGCGACTGCGATGGCTTCAATTCTAACCGGGAGGCATGTGCGTCGCGATGTCGGAATGAGCGGTGAGATTACCTTACGCGGTCGCGTTCTCCCAATAGGAGGCGTACGAGATAAAGTTTTGGCCGCATACCGACTCAAACTAAAGACGGTGGTTATCCCGGAGAAGAATAAGAAGGATCTGGTAGAAATCCCTCGCCAGGCCAAGTCAGCCTTGGATATCCGCTTGGTAAAGCATATGGACGAGGTCCTGGATTTGGCGCTCCTTCCAGCTCAAACCAAGCAAGAGGGAACATCGGTTACCAAGCGGAGAACCTCAAACAAGCGAACCACTTCCAAGACTTCCCAAGGAAAGTGATAGGCTCAGTACGTAATACAATTGAATTGTAATTGGACAGGAATGTAGCTACGTGAAGAATCATATCCGCTTCCTTGGTTTTTATCTGATTTGTCTTCTTGCTCTGAGTTTATGGATAGTCGCCTGCACACGCTCTTCGGTACCTCCAGAGAGTGTTGAATCAGCAGTGCCAACAGGTACGAGTGTGGTCTCGGAAGGCGGGCAAGCGAGACCAAATATGTTCCAACCTTCGGTTTCCTACGCTGTAGCATGGGTGGCTTCAGATGAAAGTTTGGGCATACGAGAACCTGCCGGGATATCCGGCTCAATCGTAAGTGAGCTGGTTTATGATCAACGCGGCGTTGAATTAACCGGAGCCATAACACAACTGGGGAGTTCCACTTGGGTGGAAATCCACTCACCTCTAGGCGGGACGGGCTGGGTGAATTCCTGGAATCTCACAGAGGAGAAGGCTGCGGGTGAATTCTGCGCTGACCCTCGTGTCCTGACAATCCTCGAGACATTGGGAAGATCTATTCTCGAGCAGGACGGACAGAGTCTCTTAGGAATCGTCAATCCAAATCGAGGGCTTATCTTTCGACATAACTGGTGGAATCCAGAAGTTGCAGTCGCTCCAGAATCTGTCAGTGGAATCTTCTCGGATCTTACTGAAATCGAGTGGGGTGTGTTAAGTGGTAGTGACTTTCCTATTCGCGGCTCTTTCCAGCAGCTCATCATTCCTCAATTGCTTGACGTTTTCGAGCACGAACCACAAGTAAGTTGTAACGAGCTTCTAATCGGTTTGACCACGCGTGAAATGATTTGGCGAGGGGAGTACAGAAACCTTAACTTTTACGCATTCCACCGGCCCGCTCCGACGGGCGGAAATGATTTTGATTGGCGTACATGGGTCGTGGGAATCGAGTATCTAGGGGGACAACCGTACTTGACGCTCTTGATCCAATATCGAGGAGATATTTAAGGATTAAAGCCTCGGAGTAAATTGACTAGCCTACATTTCAGATAAGATTTTCACTTCATGACACCCACGACGTAGTCGGCGCCCTGAATGGGCGTTTTGTATTTTCCGCTAGACTGTTATGTGAGCAGGCGATGGTTTTTTGTCGAACGATCACGTTCCGCTAATAGGGGAGTAGGTATACCTAACATGTTCGATCTTCCGAGGGGAATACGCAGGCAGACTTAGTTGCCCCGCGAATGCGAGGCCAGCTTGATGAGGAGTTGCTCGAGCCGGTTTGTCCAGTCATCCTCATCTTGTCGAGAAAGCCAGAGACCTCGTTTGCTTTGACGTACGTCGTTTCCCAATCTCGGAAGACGGCGCGGTTCCTCTTGAACCGGCAGTTGAAGGAGGATCTGACCGTTTTGCATGCTGATCCCCTCTACACCTGCTTTTGCGGCGAGGATCCGGATCTTTAATTGGTAAAGCAGATTCTCGATCTCTGAGGGAAGCGGTCCGAAGCGATCGCTCATTTCGGCTTCCAGGGAATCGACAGCCTCCAATGTGCGGATTTCGGCCATTCGTCGATAAAGCTGCAGGCGTAGGTCACGATCAGCGATGTACTCGGACGGAATCGCACTCGGTAACGGAAGGTCAATGGATACGGGTAAAAATTCTGTTGTTAGAGGTAGATCGATGGCAGGTCGTTCGTCTTTTATGATTCTTGCTTTAAGGCGTCGAACCGCGGTTGATAGGAGGCGCGTGTAGAGGTGGAATCCGACAGCAGAAATATGACCATGTTGCCGAGTCCCGAGGATATCGCCAGCGCCCCTCAACTCCAGATCTCGCATTGCAATCGTGTAGCCGGCGCCCAATTGAGAGTGTTCTGCGATGGTCTCGAGACGCTGGTAAGCTTCCTCGGTAGAACGAAGTCGAGGGTGGCGGAAGAAATAAGCATAACCCTGGGCAGCGCCACGCCCGACTCGCCCGCGTAATTGGTAGAGTTGTGCCAAACCAAACCAATCGGCGCGATCCACGATCAAGGTGTTCGCATTGGGGATATCCAGCCCTGATTCGATGATCGATGAACTTACGAGGACATCAATTTCGTTGCTGGTAAATTGATCCATAACAGAGGCAAGATGGGTTTCTGGCATTTGTCCGTGCGCAACCTCGAAGCGTGCCTCGGGGATCAGCCGCTCTAATCGTTTGCGAATGGTCTCGATGGTTTGCACCCGATTGTGTACGAAGAAGACCTGGCCACCGCGATCGATCTCTCGTAAGACGGCCTGGCGGATCAATCTTGGGTCGTATGGGCCAACATGGGTAATGATTGGGAGGCGCTCTTCTGGAGGCGTGTTGATTGTCGAAATGTCTCTTGCTCCTGTTAGCGCCAAGTAAAGCGTTCTAGGGATCGGCGTTGCGGTGAGTGTGAGTACGTCAACCTCCGTACGCATCTTCTTAAGGTGTTCTTTGTGCGTCACTCCAAATCGTTGTTCTTCATCGATGATTAGAAGGCCCAAGTCCTTCAAGTCTACGTCTCTTTGGAGCAATCGGTGCGTGCCAATGACGATGTCGATCTCGCCGGAGATTAAGCGCTGCAAGATTTCTTCCATCTCCTGCCGTGAACGAAAGCGTGAGAGCATTTCCACTTCTACGGGAAAGGCTGCCAAGCGCCTCTTAAAGGTGTTGAAATGCTGCTGGGCTAATACTGTGGTAGGTACGAGCATGGCTACTTGTTTGCCGTCCAAGACTGCTTTGAAGGCCGCACGTAGAGCGACCTCGGTTTTCCCATATCCGACATCCCCACAAATCAATCTGTCCATCGGTCGTTGCGCTTCCATATCAAGTTTGACGGCTTGTAAGGCACGAATCTGGTCCTCTGTCTCGATGTAGGGGAAGGAGGCTTCGAGCTCCTCTTGCCAGGGTGTGTCTTCCGAGAACGCATGTCCGACAACAGTCTGCCGTTGCGCGTAAAGCTGGAGCAAGTCACGCGCGATTTCCTCTACCGCTTGACCCACCTTGCGTTTGGCTTGTTCCCAGGTCTGAGTTCCCAATCGCGACAGCGTGGGGGGAGACCCATCGGTGCCAATATAACGTGTGATGCGGTCAGCCTGGTGAATAGGGACATATAGCTGGTCGCCCCCATCGTATTCGATCATGAGGAATTCACGTTTAATGCCATCGAGTATGCGCTCGACCAAGCCCCGGAAGCGACCAATTCCGAAATCGACATGTACAACCCAGTCTCCGTCACGGAGATCCGCATAGGCTGATTCGGGCGCCTTGGCCACTCGGCGCGGCCTAACTCTCGGTCGAGGTCTCGCCCAGCCGAATATCTCAGCGTCCGTAAGCAGGTGAAGCGGGATCTGCTCGGATCGATCTAACACCCATCCTTCTGAGAGCGCGCCATGCATGATGTGAAGCTCGCCTGGCATGAGGTCTTCGGGCAGTCTCTCCGTGACCGATCGAGGGGAGCCGGTTTGAGTCCATAACTCCGCCAAGCGAGACGCCTGACGGCTGACCATCACGACACGCTCATGACGCCGGATGATATCTGAAAGATGGTCGATCAAGGGTCGTAACTGACCGCCGAAACGTGGACCGGGTCTGAATGCGTCGCTGATTCGTATGTCCCCTCCTTCAGGTCCAGAGACATGTCCCATGTCGAGTGCGTTAAGTTCTTGCAATGTGTCATGGAGTTCTGCCATCGTCAGGTAAGGGAGCGGGAAGTCCTCCGGCAAAACCCCGGCTTCGACTTGGTCTTGGCGCAGCGTGAGCGCCTGTTCTTCAAGCTCGTTTATCGCGTCTTCGATGGCGGCGCGATCGAAGAGGAATACGAATGCATCGGGAGGGAGAAAATCCAGCAGACCCGAGGGAGAGGGATTCATCCACGGGAGGAAATATTCAAGCCAGGCATCGTGGTTTGGGGCCTCGAGTGGAGCTTCCAGGGGCAGGTATTGGTCCCACTCGGGTTGGAACGACTTAGGCAATCCCTCCCGGGCCGGGGTCACGCGTAAAGCCGATACGGATTCCGAGGAGCGTTGAGAGGCCGGATCGAATCGTCGCAGCGTTGTGATTTCGTTCCCGAAGAATTCGACGCGTACGGGCTGAGGTTCTGCCGGTGGCCAGAGATCCAGGATTCCACCGCGCCGGCTGAACTGCCCTGGTTGTATCACGATGCTCTCATGCGCATAGCCAACTTCTACGAGTAGGGAGAGAAGACGATCTAGACGGAATGTAGAACCTACTTGCAACCATCGAGAGTTAGAAATAAAAGTGCGTGCGGAAAGGGTTCTGGTGATCGCAGCACGGGCCGGTGCCAAAATCACGAGGGGCATATTTGCTTCAGCCTGCTTCGGACGACCTGGTTGACGGCCTTCCGTGAGAGAAGCGAGGACTGTGATACGGCGCCTCAGAGTCTGAGATGACCATGGCGCAAGTTCATAAAAAACCGGATTAGGATCAGGAAAGGTCAAAAGCTGGATGCCTGGGTCCCATGCAGGAATCTCTTCAGCAAGTGTGAGCATCCGATCTGATCGCGGAACGATAAAGACAACAGGACGTTGGAGATCGCGCGCCAGTGCCACCGTGAGTGCCGGGCGTACGGCTCGTGGAATATGCAGGGAATCGAGTAAAACTTCCCCGTCCCTCAATTTACGCATCAACGTCGGATAATCAGGGTGTGCGCGAATGTGTGTCAGTAAAGTTGCTAAATTCATGGTCGTTTATGTCGTGTTGCAGCAAGTCATTGCTGCCTGAATGCCCTCACCGATGAACAAGCGAACACACCCAGCTGCACGCGCCAAAACATTGGTTATCGCTTCTTGTTCATCAGAATTGAAGTCAGTAAGAACGTAATCTGCTGGATCCATCCTTCCAGGGGGTCGGCCAATCCCAATTCGTATTCTAGGGAATGCATTTGATCCCAGTTCATGGATGATCGAGCGCATCCCCCGGTGGCCGCCTGTCCCTCCCTCGGGACGCATGCGAATCACACCGGCAGGTAAATCCAATTCGTCATAGGCGACCAACATATGGCGTGCAGGGAGTCGGTAAAAACGAAGCAAAGGAGCCACTGAACGGCCAGACAAATTCATGTAGGTTTGTGGTTTGGCGAGAATGATTTTGTGTCCCTCAAACAACCATTCGGTGATAAGCGCCTTGGACTTGCGGCGGGAGAAGGTCAGGTCGCACTCTGCTGCGAGCATATCCAGTAGCATGAAGCCCACGTTGTGGCGATTCATTCGATGTTTCTTTCCGGGGTTTCCCAACCCGACGATGAGGTAAGATTCAGCATTCTTGTTCATCGCCTTCCTCTTCGTCTTGGTCTACTTGCATTTTTTTCCCGCCGTTGTGTATCTCGTACTCGGCGGGATGTCGTGCGAGCGCGCGCCCAGCGCCTGTTGATGGTGTAGGCTGCCAGGATCAGCAAACCAATTGTCCCTGAGATCGCTCCAATCATAAAAGCTCTCAAGACCCTAATAGAGCCTTCGGTCGTCGGAATGGGAACGGGTGTCGGGGTCGGTGTTCTTACCGGTTGTGTGGGAGTAACACTTGGGACGACAGATTGTGGCAGCGAAGGTGTTGGTTCCACAGGAGTCGAATTGCGGATACGCAAGTTGGTTACCAAGGCTTCTAACGGGCTTGCGTCCTCAAGAAGGACCCGTAGGCGAATTTGATAATTTCCATCGGAGATACTCGTCGTGTCCCACAAGCCCAACCTGCCATCTGTGACTGGAACTTGAACAGGGTCTAGGATTGGAAACCATGTATCCATAGGATTTGGATCGAATGCAAAACTCAGCTCATAAGCTAAAAACGCGGGATGTGCTGCGGAACCTTCGATGGTCACGAGACCTTTGAGAACCTCGCCGTTTTGTGGGCGCGAGATATCTGCAAAGCCCGGCGCCTGGGCTAATGCCAACACGGGTGCTATGCTTGAAAATAGGACGACTGAGAGAGACGTTATCCATGCAATCCGATTCATCGTACGCCTAATGCGAAATGGCAAATAATTAGTATAACACGTGAGCGGTTTCAGGATAGGCGACAACAACACCTGCTAGCACTCCTGCGACAAACAGCGAGGATGGAGGTGGGTAAATATCACAAAGCTGAATAGCGACTACCCGATTTACCAGCTCACTCCATCTCCAAGTGAATTGAAAGGAGGAAAAGCCCCTCACCGAGTTGTGGCCTCAATGTGGTCGCTTGATGCAACTCCTGTTCTGTGCTTTTGAATAGATGCGCTTCTAGGCTTTGGCGGCTTAAGAATAGGTGTTATCGAAAGGTTGACGGCAGCGACGACACTCGGTAGAATTCGAAACTGTGACGTCGAGGTGCCATCTGGAGCGTCGAGAGGCGCCTCTTTTTACTGCTTTCGTGAGGCGGAGATGGAAACATCCGATGAAATGACTGTCCAAGAAGAAATCCAAGCCGAAGAGATCGACTTGCACGGGGGCACTGTTGATACGATTGAAGCTGAAGTTGTGCGTATCCAACTGGGTGGGGCAAATCGCATTATTGCCTCGGATGTCGATCTTAACCAAGGAGGCGTGATGCAAATCCTTGGGGAGCAGGTGACTCTCGATCACGCCGTAGCATTCTCTGTGCAAGGGAGCTCGATTGCAGCAGATGGAGCCAGCGTTGGCGTTGCAAGTGCCGAGAATTTGACATTGAGCAATTCGCGCTCCTGTGTCGTGGCCGGGAAACGAGTTCGTTCAGAGCGAAGCTCTTCGATCATTCTACTGGCACAGGAGGTCAATGGGACGGTTGAGACAGTCCTTGACACGCGCGGCGTAGTGCTCGCTGGTCTCGTATCGGGAATAGCCATAGGATCGGTTCTCTTCCTTGGAAAGTTGCTAGCTAGGCGAAGATGACCGGAAAATTCGGATAGACCCAGGGAGCGAGGGTAGCCAGGTTGTGGCGAGAGGTGCTCCGGAGGAATGAAATGAGTGAAGTAGTTCTAAATGCAAAGAAGCGGACGATGACTGGAAGCCAGGTTAAACAGCTAAGGCGCCAGGGCATACTGCCGGCGGTCTTGTATGGTGTGGGTGTTGAGTCCACACCGCTTGAGCTCGACGAACGTGAAGCAACGAGAACACTTGCCACCGTCGGAGCTTCGACCCTGGTGACCCTGAAAGTAGGGAAGGACACTCACCAGGTACTCGTGCGAGAGCTGCAACGTGATTTCATCAGACAGAATATCCTGCACGTCGACTTTCTCAAGGTAGCGATGGATGTCACCATCCGGACGGAAGTGCCAATTGATCTGATCGGTGAATCAGGAGCTGTCAAGGAGTATGGGGGTCTACTCGTCAGCGGTTTGAACGTTATCGAGGTTGAAGCCTTGCCGGGAAATCTTCCTGACCGCATCGAAGTTGATATCGCAGCACTGGCAGAGATGGACGATGTCATCACAGTGGCCGATCTTGATGTTGGCGAAGAGGTTGAAATCCTTACCAGTCCGGAGGAGGTCCTCGCCAGTATCGTTTATCAGGTAGAAGAGGTGCTCGAGGAAGAGGAAGAAGTTATCCCTGTCGAGATGGAGCCGGAGCTAGTGGATCGCGAGCGGCGTGAAGAGGAAGAGGCGGCCGAAGAAGCCGAGGCTGAGGAGTAACTTTCCAATCCAAAAAGTATTCGGTAAGAGAAGAGCGGGATAGAGATCCCGCTCTTTTTATTTTGATAGCGTCTGCAAAAGGTCCAAGAAATTTAGTGTGATACGTGCCGTTGCACCCCAAATCACCTCGCCGCGATAGGGCTTGAAATAGTAGATGGGGACACTTCCGCCTTGGATCGGGAGTTCTCTGGTTTGGATCTCCAAGTTGTCCTCATCTGCCAACCAAGCTAGTGGTACTCCGAATGCCGTCGCTACCTCTTGAGTATTGATCTGAAGATGATAAGGCCAAGGGATGGTGCCAACGACAGGGGAGATGATGAACTGAGTAACGGTCAGGAGAGGATCGAGCTTGCCCAGAATGTTTACATCGTCTTTTCGGATGCCGATCTCTTCCTCAGCCTCCCGCAACGCGGTTTGACAAGCGTCTTGATCGCTGGAGTCGATCACACCGCCCGGAAAAGAAACCTGCCCACGATGTGATTCGACTTTTTCTGTCCGTCGAGTGAACAACAGATGCCACTCTTCCTGCTCCCAATATAAGGGCAGTAGTACGGCTGCAGGTTTTGCGTCCCACTCGGTTCGAATGGACGATCTTCGGTTGGAGAGTTGTCGGCGTAAAAGCTCAGGCATTTCTGGAGTAGAGAAGGTTGTCACGCTTTTGCTTCCAATGGACTACCGCAATATGAACATGCGGCGAGTTGATCATCGAGCCAGTCCACCTCATCGGGGATCACACTTCCACCGCAATAATTACACTTCGTTGGAAGTCGAGGTACGGGAGACTTGCCAGACGCATCGGCAAGTGATAAACCCACTGTGGCGAGAAGACGCTGCAGATCTGTTTCTACCAGGGTCGCTTCCTGCGACAAACCGCGACGAAGCAACTCATCTAAGACGCGCCGGCCCACGATTGGCAAACGGCCAAATTGACCCATTGTCGCCATCCGTTGAAGACCGTCGCGGACTCGTGCGAGACCCTTATCCACCTCCCCGGCCTCGATCCACGCACGTCCAGCCTGGAGATTCAACTGTGGTGCGCGGGGAATGCCTCTTATTACTGCAGCGTCCGCCAGGTCGGCGAAGATCGTTGCAGCATCCGCTGGATTTCCTTGGGCCATCATCGTGTGCGCTTGGCGAAGTTTTTTGAGAGCTCTCCGGGCTGCCGGCGAGCTAGCCAGAGGTCTGCGACGGAGAGGAAACCTTCGTCTTCGTGGTGGAGGTCGGCGTCGAAAGATAGGCATCTGTTCTCTCCAATTCCCGGGTTCTAAGAAGAGATTACTACAAGTGTTCTAAGCCCACGTTGACGCATTGTAAAATCCGGTTAAGTCTCGTCCGTATCGACAGTTGATTGTGGTACAACGGCTCGGGCGAAGATCAAGAATCCCGTGTGGGCGACCATGCGGTCCGTCGGTCTTAGTCGCTCAGGTACAGGTTTGTAGAAACGAAGAAGGATTTCACATACATCGATCAATTCGAATTCGTTTTGTTGAAGGGCCTTCAATAGAGCGCTTACCTGGTTACTTGTGGGTAGAATCGAGCCAAACGATCCACCGTTGATTATTGCGTCACGGGCCTGGGTGATATAGCGATTCGGATTAGGAAGATCCAGGAAAAGCGCATCGACGTCCTTCTCATCTATACCATCTTCGATATCGCGCAACCGAAATTCGACTCGATCCTGCAACCCCACTCGTGCCAGGTTACGGCGAGCGAGTTCTTGCATGTCCTCTCGTCGATCGTATGAGATAACTTTTCCTTCAGAACCAACAGCCCAAGCTAAAGCGGTAGTCAGCGCGCCTGATCCTGTACCTGCTTCTAGCACGGTCATGCCAGGAGCAACGGAAAGTCGTAAGAGGATGTATCCGATATCCTTGGGGAAGATAATCTGTGATTGGCGTTTGATATTCAAGAGGAGATCGCGCAGTGTTGGTTCCACGATGTAATAGCGTAGGTCTAGATGACTGCGGATCTCAGATCCCCAGGGGATGCCGATGAGATCGTCGTGGCGTAGAATGCCACGATGGGTTTGAAGTTCATCGCCAGGCTTCAGACGGAGAAAATATTGTTTGAAGTCGCTGGAGACGATCAACGCCAAATCATCATTTTGAGTCGTTCGCAATGTTTTCTCCAATAAGTTCGAAAGACGATGTTAGGAATGAGTGTCAATGCGCTCCAAATCCGGGATATTGCAGGCGCAAATTATGAAGATTATACCCTTGTGAATGCTTTCTGTTTTGGGGTGAGGCTCAACTCGAGCTCTCATCCTTGCGCGCCATCAGGCGCAACACAGTAGCGCGTGGCTGTTCTACGCGCTCGAGATGAACTGAGAATCCAAGTCTTCTCAGCGGCTGCTCCCATCCATCCCCTGGTTCGCCGGATTGGCCAGTAACTCGATATAGCCAATTCGCGATGCGATCAGGGATCGATTTTCCGGTGATCTTCGCGACACCGACGACGACTGCGACGCCGCCGGGTTTTAATACACGCCAGATCTCGGCGAGCGTGTCTGGATCGAAGATGAATTCACTCGGGAAAGTCGACACGACTTGGAAGAAAATCTCGCCAGCAAGCGGGAGGCGTTGTGCACGCGCGCGTACAACACTGGCGATGTTGCCGTGAGCTCGGACGCGCTTGGAGGCGATGCGGGTCATTTGCTTTGAGGCATCCACACCTACGACGAATGGTTGCAACCCAGACAACCTGAGTAATAGATGACCGGGTCCATGTCCGAGCTCGAGCACAGTCCCATAGGGTAGATCGAGAAGAGCAGCGGACTGCCATGTCCGCCACTGACCCATGGAGGTCGTCCATGCCACGAAATCGTAAGCCCAGGCGAAGGTTGTATACAGGTGCTTGAAGAAGGTTCGCAGGAAGGTAGTGAGGGCGCGCTTTAGGATCGATTCCATGCTTGCCGATAGGTGCTCAAGCGCAATCCAGCTTCTTCGACTGTCCGGATTGTATCTGGGTGGGTAAGGGCCGCCAATTCACGTTCACGCTCATGCGCATAGCCACTAGTCGCTCTCAAATCGGGGTCCGTGTACCCCGGGTGACACATCAACTCGCTAATCCCCTCAGGGATGGTTTTCAATAAGTGTAGTAAGTGATCCAGCGTAGCGGCGGGACCATAGAAGCTCGCATAAAAATAATGCGGGTACGCAAGTTTCGATTGCTCTAGAAAAGCGGTGGCGCCGTGGCGAACGAAATCTATGACCTCTGCAGAGTAAGTATTGAACAAAGTGTCAACAGAGACATCGGACGGGTTCGGTGGGCGTACGCCGCAATCATACTCTTCTGCCAAGTGCAGGAAGAGTTTCCATAAATCTGGCGATAGAAGCGCGATGTGATGGTGGCTGTCGATGTGGTCTAGTACAGAACCGGATGTGAGAAAATTCTCGATCTGTGCACGCCACTCGAATTCGACTTCCTTGATGTTGATCATTTCGGGGTTTGTGAACAAGCGGGTCTTGTCATTAAAAAGCCCGTCAGCGTCAAGTAACGTTTGAACTTTGGAGACAGGCTCACAAGGAGGGCCAAAGGTAAGATTGAGATGCACGCCCAGTCCGAGCTGTGGGGATTCAATTTGTGCGATTCTGATCTCATCCAATGCGCCCGGTAAATTCATCATGACCGTGGTCGTCGAAACGATGCCATCAAGATGGGATTTTCGAATCCCAGCAGACACAGAAGGGGTTCTGGCATAATCATCGGCGTTCACGATTAGAATGCGATCGCTCATGATCGTTGATCCAGAACAAAAGGGCTTGGGGTCATTTTAAGTACGGGAGGAAGATCGTGGCCAGACCCAGGAAGAGTGCAAATCCCACGGCGTCTGTGACCGTCGTAACCAGGACGGAGGAGGCGAGGGCAGGATCCATCTTCAACCCCTTCAAGATGAGAGGGATCATGGTTCCCACAATCCCGGCTACCAGAATGTTGCCCAGCAAGGCCAGTCCCAGGACCAAGCCCAAGATGGGGTTTCCTTTCCAGAGAAATACGCCGAGACCAGCAATCGCACCCACAGCAGCACCTTGCAGAAGACCGGTGAGTGCCTCTTTGAGGATCGTTCGCCAGGCTTCGCGAAGTTGGATTTCACCCAGGGCGATCGCACGCACCATGATCGCCAGACTCTGTGTCGCCGAATTGCCTCCTAACCCGGCGACGACGGACAGGAAGACGGCCAGCAGGGCCACCTGAGCGATGATCGATTCGAATTGGGAAATCACCCACGAGGCGAAGAAAGCCGTTGTAGCGCTTACCAGAAGCCAGGGGAGCCTGCGTCGAACAGAGAGGCTCACCGGACTTTCAATCGAGAGATCCGGATCAGGAATGTTCGCCAGGCGATAGAGGTCCTCTGTGGCTTCTGCTTCGAGCACATCCATCAAGTCGTCATAAGTAATAACGCCCCACAGCACGCCCTTCTGATCTACCACCGGAAGCGCAGCCAAGTCGTATCGGACCATCAATCGTGCCACATCCTCTTGGTCGGTGTCGGTGGTCACGTAGATCACCTCTTTGTCCATGAGTGTATCGACATGTGCTTCCGGGCTCGCGATGACTAAATCACGCAGGCCAACGATGCCCACCAATCGTCGTTCACGGTCGATCACGTTGAGGTAGTAGGGGGTTTCTTCGTCGGGACTTAGTTGGCGCAAAAATTCTATCGCCTGTTCTGCCGTCGTGCTGGGTCGTAGCGCAATGTACGAGGTGGTCATCAAGCCACCGGCCGTTTCATCGGGGTGTTCCAGGAGTGGGATGACCTCTTCCGCGTCCTCCATTTCGGCGAGCGCCTCGGCAGCACGCTCTGGGGAGATGTCACCGAGCACGTCTGCGGCTTCATCCGGTTCCATCTTGTCAAGAACATCCGCCAGGAGTTCTGTGGGAAGCCCCTCGGCTACATCGGCGGCTTCGGGATCTTCGAGTTCCTCCAGCAAGTCAGCTGTTGTAGGGATGTCCAAGCTGGGCAGCAGCCTCGCTTGATCTTCATCATCCAAATCTGAGAATGCTTCAGCACGGTCAACAGGATGCAAACGGATTAAAGCGGCGATGGCATCTAGTACATGCCCTGATTCTAGCGCGGCGCGGATTTCCTCAATCGCAAAGTCGATCTGTGATTGCTCCATGGTTTCTACCTCAATCCGTGGAGATGATTTCTATGCCATGCTCAGCAAGGAAGGATACCGCAAGTTCTAGTTCCGTAGACTCTCCTGAAAGCTCTACTTCCAACCAGCCTTCTTCTAAAGAGATCTGGGCTTGACGAATATTAACCTGTACATTGAAACGCTTGATTAACCGATAGAGGATTGGTTCGTGGACCAAAGTTGGCGGGTAAATTAGGCGTATAATGCGAGCTGGCATACTTGCCTCCCTCCCAGGTTCATCGGCGTGTAGCCGGCCTTAAGAGGCCCGCCCAGGGACTTGATTTTAGCACCTGGGCGTGAGGGTGTCAAAGCGAGGATCATAAAAGGTGATCGGCACTTTGGGTCACATACATGCCGGTCACCTGATTAAAAAAATCTTAAGGATGACGCTCGGTCAGCGACACCTCAATCTTAAGCTCGCGCTCACCGCGCATGATCGTAAACGTCACAATCTCGCCTGGCTCGTATTGAAACAATTGGTTAATGAATGGATGATCTTCATCCAGTGTTTGATCGTTCATAGCGATAATAATATCTCCCTGCCTGAGCCCTACTGCGGCAGCTGGGCTATCCGTGGTGACTTCAGACAGATAGGCTCCGTATCGAACTGGGAGATTATATTGTTCGGCAAGAGCGGGTGTAATCCAGCCCCATCGAACACCCAGAAACGGTCGCGAGACGTACCCCTTGTTAATAATTTGTTCGGTGAGGGCCCTGGCCGTGTTGCTGGGGATGGCAAATCCCAATCCCTCGGTGACTGCGCCGGATGATCCTCCACGCACGACCAACGTATTGATGCCGACGATCTGACCGGCAAGATTGACCAAAGGTCCACCGGAGTTGCCTTGATTGATGGCGGCATCGGTTTGGATCAATCCTTCCAGCATGTAATTGCGATCCACATCGATTGATCGTTCCGTTGCACTGACGACGCCAACCGTGACGGTATTCTTGAAATCCCCCAAGGGTGAGCCAATGGCAATAACGGTTTCACCAGGCTTAAGCGCGTCGGAGTTGCCCCAATCAGCAATGGGGACCATTTCGCTGTCCACTTTGACCACTGCCAAATCTGCGTAGGGATCCACGCCGACGAGTTGTGCAGGAAGCATCGTGCCGTCTGCGAGGACGATTTCGAGACTTTGCGCCCCTTCCACGACATGGTTGTTGGTGACGACATGACCATCGGATGACACAATCACTCCGGAACCTGATGCGGTCCGTCCGCTCGCGGTACCAAAGAAAGTGCGTCGAGGAGGAAGGTGGTTCAAGACGGTAACAACAGTTGGACCGACTTCCACGACAGCATCGGTGATCGCCGTATTGACGTCTAGCGAAACGGGGACGACGGCGGCTTTTTCCAAGGTTGGTTGTGCAGCTACCTCAAGCGGTCGCTGAAGGGCGAAGTAGATCGTGCCCCCTCCGACGACGCCCCCGAGAAGGGCAGCTAGAAGGATCGCGATCATCCACTTAAGGTTAAGCCTTTGGCTTTGCACTTGCGCCGCAGAAGGCATGTAGGGCTGTTTATCGGTATGCATATCTATCATTTAAATCCTTGTCGACTTCTCATTCACGATCAGCAATGATGGAGATCTTCAAGACAATCGATGTGGAAGCTCACGAGAACGCTGGTCAATGTGCAAGCTTGATTCTTTTCACTGACAGCGCTATGTGAACGACCACATCGAGTGTCGCGATCTGGGCATTCAAATGATCGCTAACGCTCATCTAACTCCGTCGCCGTCCTCCCATACCACCAACAAGGCTAACCCAATAAAGCAGTTGGAGTATTGCGGCGGCAAGCGCGGCGACGTATGTGAAGGCCGCGGCATTCAGGACCGCGTTCACCCCCCGCTGTTCTTCCTCCGAGCGGATAAATCCGCTATCGGTCAACAACGTGCGAGCGCGTGCGGAGGCATTCAATTCTACCGGGAGTGTCGCCAAGGCGAACACGGCGCCTAGTCCAAAAGCCGCAACACCGATCCATGCCATCTGCGTACCGAGCGTTCCGCCCAGGAACAACCCGATGATGAGCAAAATTAATCCCAATCGGGAACCGAGGTTCACTGCTGGTACGAGTGCTGCTCGAAAGCGCAGCGGGGCATAGGCTTCGTTATCTTGCACGGCGTGCCCGATTTCGTGTGCGGCTATGGCCAAGGAGGCGACGGATTGTCCTTGTGCCACGCCTGGAGATAAACGCAACTTGCGAGACCGCGGGTCGTAATGGTCCCCCAGACGGCCGGGTGCAGCTTCAAGTTCCACCTCGTACAATCCGCCAAAACCAAGGAGACGCTTGGCTGCTTCGGCGCCGGAGATGTTATTCAGGTTGCGCACTTGGCTCCATTTTCGGTATGTAGAATTCACCCATATCTGAGCCAGCATCACCAGTAAAAACGCGGGGATCATGTACAGAAAGTAAGTTGTGCTCCAAAGAAACATTGTTTGCTCTCCTATATTCTCATCAATCCACGATTATGGGTTCAACGGCGTCCCCTCGTAGAACGTCAATCGCGGCTTCAAGTTGTGGATCTTCTTGTGCTTCGAAATCCTCCATCGTAAGTTCGATCTCGATGTCCGGAACGAGTCCAAGTTCATGAATGAGGCGATCATCTGGAGTATACCAACGCGCGGTGGTCACGCGAACGGCACCCTCCTCGTTCGTGAGCGGGATCCATTGTTGGACCGAACCTTTCCCAAAGGAAGTTTCTCCAATGAGTGTGCCACGATCATGATCCTGAATCGCGCCGGCCACAATTTCTGAGGCAGAAGCCGAACCGCCGTTAATCAATACGACAAGAGGCACATCCGTCGCTTGGCCGCCCTTTCTCGCTTCAAATATTTGTTCCCGTCCATCCCCAAACCTTTCGGTGACGATAACGCCTTCGGCGATGAATTCCGAACTCACTTCGATCGCGGTGTCCAGGAAGCCTCCGCCATTGTTGCGTAAGTCGAGAATTAAGCCCACCGGCTCTTCGGCGAGCAAGAGATCCAGTGTGTCGCGCAAATCTCGTGTAGTCTCATCGCCGAAAGTGAATATCCGTAAGTAGGCAATGTCACCGTCGAGCATCTCACCTTCAACGCTGGGGATAATGATGCGTGCACGCACGATATCGAATTCCAGCAACTCGCTGGTCCCTTCACGGCGAACCGTTAGGTGTACGTTTGTGCCAGCGGGTCCGAGGACTCGCTGGACGACGAGGTTGCCATCGATGCCGGTCATGTCCTCACCGTCTACGGCAATCACCTCGTCCCCAGGAAGCAATCCCACCTCTTCCGCCGGGGAACCGGGAATGGGCGCAATAATCGTCAGGTACTCGGCGTCTGTGTCCACCCAGGCTCCAATTCCTTCGTAGCCCTCGAGCGGAGCGCTGGCTTGGCGAAACTCGGTTGGGTCCATGTAAGAAGTATGTTGGTCTCCGATGGAATCCACCATGCCGCGAATCGCACCGCGCATCAATTCGACGTTATCGAGGGGCTGGTCGACATAGTTCTCCTGTACGATGTCCCAAGCCTCCCAAAACGGAACGAAGAGAACTTCCTTCTCTTCAGGAGAGAGCGGCGTCGTTTCTACAGGCTCTGGAGGTGTCGTAATTTCCGTCAGTGGGGGCACCACACCCCTGTCAGCGACAAGACTTTCTCCGAGCATGTCCAGGTTGAAACCCAAAGCCAGACCGACGGAGAACATGCTTGCAGCAAGGAAAACGCCGACCAACGATCCCAATAGGAAAGAACGTGCTCTCGATGACATCGATAAACTCCTCCTGCAGTAGACACTGCAGGTGTTTTGATTCTTACCATGATAGTATGAGAATAAAATTAGCGGAGGTGTCAGGGCAAGGTCAAATTATGCTTTTGACACCAGTTGGCGAGTAAATGCGAATACCTTTCACCCCCCGCTTTTTCCGTGTACTCGAGCACCGCCAGGCCGTCGAGAGGATAGAGTGGGTGACAAGAGGTGGGCCATGCACCGCCGGGGACTTCGACGACAGAATCGACGACAGGACCGAAGATTTCGGCGCTTTCAAGTCTGGGGACGACTTTTTCGGCCGTGATGATGACCGTATCGGCAATATAGACCAGTTCCCGATCTACGCCCCAATTGCCACCGATGCGGGCGTTTCCTTGGGGATCAGCTTCCAGGGCATGGACGACAGCGACGTCGCATGTGATTGCGGGGAAAGCCGTCAATTCGTCGCCCGAGTAGGGATCGCGTACCGTTTTTACATCTCGACGGAGCTTGGGCAGATCTGTTCCCAGCCAGGCTGTTGATGGCATGAAACCTACCCCTGCCAGGGTGGCCCTGATCCCGAACGCGAGGCTGGCTTCCGTCTCCTCGATGATCTCGATAGAGCCGTTCGCAACAGAATTTGTGAAGTTTGGCGCTAGGCCAAAGGCCTCCAATCCGAAGTAGCAAGAGCGCACCTTGGAAACCATCCCGGCGCCGACGAGCACATCACTCTCCAACCCCGCGGTAAAGCATAATAGCGTTAGATCGTGTGGTGAGGTTTCGTGCGCGTGGTGCGAGAGCAAGGCTAGTGAAAATGCCATGGGGCGGCGGTAGAGTGTCACCCCGCCCAACGCAAGCGTGCACTCCGTTGATGCGACGAGATCCACCGCGTCGCTCAAAGTGCACAGCTTATCAATCTTCATCCACGGTTTCCTCAAGTTCTGTGGTTTCACCCAACGCTTCTACAAGTCTGCGAAGTTCAGCCAACTTCTCACTCTCTTCCTGGTGCCCGAATTTAAAACCGCGCCCCATATTCCTGAAGAGCGAACCCTGAGATCGTAAAAACGGGAGCGCGATTCCAATGTTGATGAGCACCACAAGGGCGAGAATACCGCAGACGATCACCCATCCATCTTCAAGAGGCATCTTCATTCCTGAAATCCGGATTCTGGTTGATGCCCGGGACTTTGTCGAGCAATTCCGTTATTCGTTCGATGTGGAAGTCCACACCAGGATGACCTCCCCGATCACCGACCAGAACCGTCGTCATACCTAATGCCGCCGCGGGGAGAAGATTATCGACACGATCGTCGATTAACATGCAGGCCTTCGGATCCGATTCTTGCGCAAGGTCTAAGGCTCGCTCATATGCCTGCGGTAGAGGCTTGTTATGGAAGTCAAGCGCTATGATGTCGATGATCTGATCGATGTAAGGATCTACACCCAACCTTTTTAAGACCCGCATGGCATAGCTTACACTTGCGTTGGTGAAGATAATCCTGCTGGGGTGTAGACTGGCAAGCATTCTTTGCATTACGGGATCTGGATGAAGGTAGTCTTCGATTTGGACATCATGAACGAAGGTCAGATACTCAAAGGGATCGATCTGGTAATTGGCGACCAGACCATTGAGCGTGGTTCCATAGGTACGTAAGTATTCGTCACGAATCGGTGAGACATTTTCTTCAGGGATCTCTAGGCGATCGATCATAAACGAATTGATGCGCTCCCCAATCGCATTCCACAAACCACTTGACCTGGGGTATAGCGTGTCGTCGAGGTCGAAAAAGAGAGTGCAGTATCTTCCCATTAGAACGGATCGTCTTTCGTCCAAACTCGAATTGTGCTCCCGCGCGGCGGAGGTAGTTTCCTGCCAATTAAAAGCCACCAGATCCCAAGGAACACAAGTCCGATCGCGCATCCGGTGATCAACTCATCCCAGGCACCTCGGAAGCTAGCCCATCGTAATGACAAGACCGTGGCGGGTAGGATGAGAAAGAATACAATCAACCACTTCCTGCGCGGCTCGGCTCGAAGAAAGGCCAAGATAAGAATGAAAAGGATCGCGGCGATCGCGGCTACATTCTGCCAGCTCATTCCAGGCAGTATAGATGGTGGGTCGCAGTGTGTCAACGAACTGCGACGGGGTTATAATCGAAATCGAGTTGAGGAGGAACCGTTGCCCATCGAGATCTTATCCGAACAAGTCGCTTCGGCTATCGCTGCAGGCGAGGTGGTTGAGCGTCCAGTATCGGTGGTGAAGGAGTTGATCGAGAATGCCATCGATGCGGATGCAAACTCGATCGAGATCGTTATCGAGCGTGCCGGAAGCGGCCTCGTCGAGGTCGCCGATGACGGTGTTGGTATCCCTGCGGAAGAGCTGCAACTTGCTGTGGCTCGCTTCGCGACATCGAAGTTAAAAACGACAGAAGATCTTTCAGCCATCCGCTCATTAGGCTTTCGTGGGGAAGCGCTCTCGTCCATCGGCGCCGTTTCACGGATGGAGCTCCAATCTAGAGCAGAAGGAGAGGAGACCGGAACTCGATTATATGTTGAGGGCGGCGAGATTGGCGAGGCTCAGTCGGTCGGAGCTCCACGTGGCACGGTCGTCCGCGTGCGGGATTTATTTTTCAATGTGCCCGCCAGACGAAAGTTCCTCAAATCTGAAGCCACAGAAAGGCGGAGGATCATAGGCTTGGTTTCACGCTATGCGCTCGCCTACCCGGGAATCCGCTTCCGACTGGCTCAGGAAGGGCGGGTGCTCTTTCAATCAACAGGAAACGGCGATCGACGGGAGGTTTTGGCAGCGGTTTATGGTGTTGAGACGGCAAAACAAATGATCGCCCTCCCTGATGCTCACGATGCTCCGATCCAAATTGCGGGTTTCATCAGTCCTCCTTCAGTCCATCGCGGGACGCGTCGTGAATTGACCTTCTTTATTAACGGTCGCTGGGTTCGAGATGCCAGCCTCTCCGCAGCAGTGCTCCAAGCCTACCATGCGCTTCTCACGGTTGGACGCTTTCCACTGGTTGTCGTCTTCCTTGATTTGCCCCCTGAATCCCTTGACGTGAATGTGCATCCTACGAAGGCTGAGGTTCGCTTCCGCGAACAGGATATGGTTTTTTCAATTCTCCAAAGAGTTGTCCGCTCCACACTTCTAGGGCAAGCGCCAGCACCCGCGATCCAACTTGAGAGTAGCTGGGCCCCTCAGGGATGGCAACAACCAGGTCGATCACTCTCCCCAGATTGGGAATTATCAGGTCGGACAGAAAACCTTCAGGGTGTCATTGTGGATGGACAAGTTCAACCAGCGTTACCTGGAGGTGTGGTCCCGCTTCTGAGAGCGGTCGGACAGGTTGGGGCTGCGTATCTTGTGGCTGAAGGGCCGGATGGGCTTTATTTGATCGATCAGCATGCGGCTCATGAGCGTGTGCTTTTCGAATCGCTCATGCAAGCTAGCGAATACGGAAGCATTGAAAGGCAATCGCTCTTGGAACCGAGGACGATCGAATTCACACCTGAGCAAACTACACTTCTCGAAGGCCAATTGGATGTGTTGAAGGGGTTTGGTTTCGAAGTCGAGTCCTTTGGACAACGTACCTACCTGCTTAGATCTGTCCCGGCATTGCTTACGGCCCGAGAACCGGAGTATGTCTTGCGAGCAGTTGTAGAGGACTTCGAGGAAGACGAAACACCTTTGGCAAAAGAAACGGAAGCACGTATTGCAGCGAGAGTTTGCAAACGAGCTGCGGTTAAAGCTGGTCAGGTGCTCTCGCTAGCGGAGCAACAACAACTGCTTCGCGATCTGGAGGGTTGTAGCTCGCCGCGCACCTGTCCACACGGACGGCCGACGATGATCCACCTCTCGGTGGAGGCATTGGAGCGACAATTCGGTAGAAGAGGCTGAAAGAAGAATCCTGAAATCCGTTTGACTGCTCTCTCAGCGACCAGCAGGGAGTTGCAGGGTGAAGGTACTCCCTTTTCCGACCTCACTCTTCACGGTGATCTTTCCCTGATGGTTTTGGGCGATTCGTTGGGCAATCACCAGACCAAGCCCCGTCCCTGTGGTTTGAGCCCCCTGATCGGGTACACGATAGAAGCGTTCGAAAATTAGGGGTAGACTTTCCGGTGGGATGCCGCGACCCGAATCCTCAACTGCAAGCAGCAAGTCCCCTTTATCACGCCGTAAGGATACCTTAACCCACCCACCCTTGCGATTGTATTTGATGGCATTCGTCAGCAAATTCAACAGCAATTGTTTGAGATGGTTGCGATCTCCTTGGACGGGGGAGAGACTGTGATCAAATGCCGTATTTACTGTTATGTTTTGCGACTCCGCTTGCGGGCGAATCAACTCCAAGCATTCGTGCACCAGTCCTTCGAGATGTACTGGTTCGCGTATGAACTGCACACGTCCAGATTCAAGCCGCGCAAGTTCGAGAAAGTCTGTGGTCATCCCGTTTAAACGCTGTACTTCTTTTGAAACGGTTTGGATGAGGTTTGTGCTTTGTGTATCAGCAAGATTGGGCCTTTGCAGGAGGTGGGCAGCCGCCATGAGCGCAGCCAAAGGTGTACGCAGCTCGTGAACCATCTCAGCAATCAGATCGCTTTGTTGGAACAGGCGTGTGTTCTCGATCGCGATCGCGGCTTGAGCTGCTAAGGATTGGAGCAGCTGCAGGTCGTCTGCCCCGAAGGTTCCACGCTTCTTGTTCACTACCTCAATGACACCGAGTGTCTTATCTTTCGTTTGGAGTGGAACACCAAGGATCGACCGAGTGTGGAAGCTGGTTTGCACGTCGATCTCCGCGAAAAAGCGAGGGTCTTTCTGAGTATCCTCCACCAGTAGGGGTTCGACATTAGAGAAGATCCAACCGGCGATGCTGTTGTCAGCTGGAACAGCCGTGCGGCTAAATCCTTCCTCGAGGGGTCCCGTGGCGGCTTCAAAATAGAGGTGGTCGGTCTGCGGGTCGTACAGAAGGATGGAAGAAGCTTCACTCTCGGTCAATTCCTGTGCGGCATCTGCAATATGTTGCAGTAGCGTACCGAGATCGAGGGTTGAAACCATCTGGGAGCTCAATTCGAGCAAGCGGGCATAGCGTTTGAGAAGACGAGGATAATTCCTGATCGCCGAATCGTCTCTCGGGGAGCGAACGTTCTTATCTGGTTTCACCGATCACCTCGTCCGCGATACGAGGAAGCACGAGCGCTACGTCGTCATGAAAAACGAGATCCGCTCGGCTATCAAGAAAGGTTGGTGTATTGTTCACCACGATTAGCTGGGAGCCGGCGTTAAGGGAAGGTATCGGAAGAGTTGCAGCAGGGACAACCTCGAGGGAAGAGCCGACGACGAAAATCAGATCACAGTTAGTGAACAATTCTTTGGCGGATTGAACGACATCGTATGGCAATTGCTCACCAAAGAGAACCGCTTTAGGTTTTAGAATCCCCTGACATTTGGTGCAGCGCGGGACATCTCCGCTCTCGACAAACGCTTTGAGCATACCAGTGGTGGAGAAGACTGTAAAACAAGAGACACATGTGGCCTCACGCAGATGACCATGAAGCTCGAGCACTTGCTTCGATCCCGCACGTTGGTGCAAGTTATCGATATTTTGGGTCACAATTCCCACTAGGAAACCACGAGCCTCCAGACGAGCGAGCGCAAGGTGCGCGGGATTCGGCGCGGCATTGAACACCAAGTTTGCAAGTGGGTGTATCCAGGCGTAGAACTGTTCGGGGTTGTACCGGAATGCAGAAAGTGAAGCAACTTGCATGGGGTCGAATTGTTCCCACAGTCCAGAACCAGGCGAACGGAAATCAGGGATCCCTGATGGGGTGGAGATCCCTGCCCCAGTTAGCGCGACGACGTGTTTTGAATTACGAAGCAGTGAGGCGGCTTTATGGATCAGGGTATCTTGAACGTGCGTCGTCACGTAGCAGCTCAGTCTCTAGTACGTTGTAAATGTAAGGTGAGATATTTTGACAGTTTTCGAATCTGATCGCTTACGAGGCTATCGGGATGCGCAACCACGAGAGGGGTCGATGATTGCGAGGCTTGCAAAGCAATATCTGGTGCCGGAGAGACGATGCCAGCTAGCTCGAGACCCATGTCCGTTTCTACCTGTCGCCAAGGGATTTGTAATGTCGATCGTACTCGATTAATGAGTGCCAGACAGATCTTTTTCTTATTAATACCGTCGTTGACCAATTCTTCGAGGAAGGCACGCCCGATGATGTTGGAGGGGAATACAGGTTCCACAACGAGAATCAATCGATCGCAGAGTTTCAACAGCGACTTTACGTACGGTTTTAAGCTGCTTCCAAAATCGAGAATGAGTGTGGTACACAAGGAGGAGAGGTTTTCCACGATCGCTTCCATCTGCGGGATGGCTTGGTCTAGTTCGACCTCGCCAGGGAAGTGAGAGGAGAGTAGCATTCGGATCCCTGATTTGTGGTGGACGATTTCTGTCTCCACAGAGCGCAGGTGGATGTCGTTCAGGGATCGGGTTAGTAAGTTGGAGAGCCCTGTGGTGTTCGGGATACTCAACTCAAGTGCCACCGTACCGTGTCCGGGGTTGAGTTCAGCGAATATGACTTCCTCGTTGTCTTGTTTGAGCACAATGCTGACGTTGAGAGCAAGCGTCGAGGTTCCGATGCCGCCACGAGAACCCAGGAACCCCATGATTTGGGCCTTTTCAGCTTGAGGCGCGATAGTTTGTATCGTTCGGCTGAGTACAGCTTTGATATGCGCAGTCAATTCTGCGGGGTGGGTAGGTTTGGTCAGATAATCATCGACACCGGATTCGAAACCGGCCACTTTATCGTCCACCATCGTCTTGGCTGTAAACATGATGATGGGGATATGTTCCAGGGTGGGATCGGATCTCAAATGCCGGGTGACTTCGTAGCCGTCCATATCCGGCATCATGATGTCGAGCAGAATAAGATCCGGCATTTCTGAGGCGGCTTTCTCGACGCCGAGCGTCCCGCTGCTGGCCACGGCAATTTCGTACCCTTGGCGCTCGAGCATCAGGCCGACAAGTTTAAGGGTATCGACGTCGTCATCAATGATGAGGATCTTCTCTGCCATGCAGGGAACTCCGTAAGGGAATGCTCCCCCCGGTTTAAGGCAGTCTAGCACAAAGCTCATACGTGGGCAAGGCGACGCTGTTCTGCGGAGCCTAAGGTGGCTTGGGCAGTAACATTTCCTACTTTGCCGTTTTATGGTTGCGCCTCGATTTCAGTAGGATGTACCGAGCTGGGATTTGGAAGTTGGAATCGCAGATGCTATAATGCTCGCCATTGAAGATGCGTCAGGGGCGAGCATGACAATTGATTGGTGGGGATTCGATCAGGGATTTAGCTTTACTCTTCCATCACGTATGTTAGGCTATATCCTGCTGGGGGTTACCCTGCTCATCTCTCTTTATTTGGCAGTCAAGAGCCGCTTGCCTGTTTCTACGGAAGCACGAACAGCTCGGGAAAAACAACAGCCGCTTATGCTGCTGTTGCTTCTTGTGGCACCCTTTGCAGTCCAAACACTGTTGGTCCGATTACCTTCACTTGATACGCTCAACGTGGAGGGGTCTTCATTTGAAGCGCTGGTTCCCGGCTTTGCAATCCTCGGGGCGCTCCCGTGGATGCTGGCGGGGGGACTTTTGGGAATCTGGCAAGCTATTTTGGTCGGCGCAATCGCTGGGGTTGCGCGTGGTGGCTTTGAAACAACCAGCGTGCTGATGCCGTTCACGATGAGCCTGCAAGCAGGTTTGATTGCTTGGCTGCTACGAAGGGATTACCGTGATCTTCCCGGGTCGCTCGCACGAAGCCCATTGTTTGCCGGAATCGCTGGCGCTGTTATCTATGGAATTGCTCAAAGTTTGGATACCCTGGCATACACGCAAGGTGATTTATTCAGTGGCATCGACATAGCATTATCGCTATCGGGCATTACCATCCTGATGGCGTGCATCGAGGCTGGGGTAGCGGGCGCGATTTGTGAGCTTGTAAAAAGACAGTTTTCAAATAATTGGTATCGGCCCGCGAAGCTTGTCGTGGGACCCTACAATCGATCTCTTGCTGCAAGGCTGGTCACACTACTACTACTCTTGGGGGTCATCGCGAGTAGCATCCTCTTGTTGGGAGACTGGCTCTCGTCTGTGTCGTCTGCTCGCGAAATGATTGAAGAACAGATGAGACAGACGGCTAGCCAGGCGAGTGGTAGTATCCCAAGTTTCATCCGGACTGGTAGAACGTTCAGCAATCAACTGGCCGAAGATTTAGCCTCCCGGCACAGCGACGGAATCTTAGAAGGTGTCGCCTGGGTTGACCCGATCGGGGCTTTCCCATTTTTCGATAGACTCGAAGTGTATAGCGCTGAGGCGATTCTGGTGGCAAGTTATCCGGATACGGAACCTGCTCAACCGGCTCCCTCCCAGCAATTTCTTGCCGATCTTCAAGCGGCATTGCGAGGCGTGCCCTCGATAACAATTGAACGCATTTCCAGTCCATCAACTGCGTCTCAGATGGCGTTTCTAAGCCCGATCTCCCTTCCGGATTCAGAGAGACCAGGTGGGGTTGTCGTAGGCTGGACGGATCTTCGTTCCAACCTCATCCTCTCTCCAATGATCGAAGGTTTTAGGAAGTTTTCGAATGGCACGGCGTTTGTGACGGATGATCTTGGTAATGTGCTAATCCAATCGGGTGAGGGGGCTGGGACCGAAGCTTTCGATCTCGATTCTGTTCGTGTGGGTGAAGAACAGATAAGTCTTGCCTCAGACGGCACGAGACAGCTCGTCTACGTCGAAGCGGTGAAAGAGTATTCATGGTATGTAGTCGTCATCGCACCTTTGAGAGAAGTACACCGGCGTGCGTTCCAGATCACGTTTCGATTGGGGGCAGTACTGGTTTTTGTAGGTTCGGCGTTTCTTCTCTCCGTGTACGCAGCCAGCCAACGCCTTACTAAGCCCCTCAAGCTCATGGCCGATATCGCCCAATCGATTGCGCGGGGAAGCCTTGACCATCCAATACCGGAGGCAGGTGAGGATGAAATCGGCCAATTTGCATCTGCGTTTGAGAGGATGCGACGTGGCTTAAAAGCGCGCATGCAAGAAATGGGGCTGTTGCTTGAAGTCAGTCAGCGTGTGACGACGAGCTTCGAGTTAACCAAAATCTTGCCGCCGATCCTCAAGGGAGCAGGCGAGATTGCCCAGGCCGACGTTGTACGGGTCGCCCTGGCACCTCAAGAAAAGGAACGTTCGCTGGAGGGTTATCAAGCGGGTGAAGATCCGGGAAACTGGGCGACATTGGATTCACAGGTTCTCGCACTGTCAGAGGCACAAGGGCGTTTCACTCTTGAAAATCCCGCCAGGGCGAGTGCCGTGTTGGATTTACAGGCTTTGACGGCCCCCATTGAAGCCTTGACGGCCCTTCCGATAAAACATGAGGACTCATTCGTGGGTGTTCTCTGGTTGGGTCATCGTACACCATATGGATTTGCACCCGACGAGATCAATCTGCTTTCGATATTGGCCGGACAATTGGGTGTCGCAATTGCGAATGCCCGGCTCTTCCAACGGGCAGAGCGCGAGCGCTTGCGTCTAGTTGCAGTTCTGGAAAGCACGCCTGAAGCCGTAATTGTCGTCGACCCTCAGGGAAGGATTTCGTTGTTAAATCCGGCTGCTGTGAACTTTCTGGAAGTCAGCGAGAAGGATGCTGTCGGAAACCATGTAACCGATGTGATCACAAACTCCGAATTATCCGCACTCCTGATAGAACAGGAGGGCGGCGTTCACGCAGCCGAGGTGGAGATGGGACGCGGCCGGGTATGCTTCGCTTCCGTCTCCGAAATTCACCCGCAGGGAGCGGAGACATCAGGACGTGTTTGCGTACTGTGGGATGTAACCCATTATAAGAAGCTGGATACACTGAAATCAGAATTTGTCTCCACCGTGAGCCATGACTTGCGAGCGCCATTGACTTTGATGCGCGGATACGCGACCATGCTTAGCATGGTGGGGGACATGAACGAACAACAGCGCGATTTTTTACGAAGGATCCTGACGAGCGTCGATCAAATGAGCAAGCTTGTGGACAACCTGCTTGATCTAGGGCGTATCGAAGCTGGAATGGGTCTGAGCATGTCGGACGTTCAGATTGAGCCACTGCTCGAGGATGTCATGGAATCTTATCGACCGCAAGCAGTGAGCAAGCAGATTGCCATTGATGTGACGCTTTCCGATGATATGAAACCTATCGAAGCGGATCCAACATTGCTGCGCCAAGCCATCGCAAATCTCATGGATAATGCGCTCAAGTACACACCCGCAAATGGAAAAGTGACCATACGTGCGGATCAACGTGACGGCTATCAGACGATCGCTGTTCAGGATACCGGGGTAGGCATCGCGCCAACCGATCGAGCTCGCTTGTTCGAGAGGTTCTATCGCGTGCGCGGTCGGGAATCATTGGGGGAGCAGGGTTTGGGGTTGGGTTTGGCGATCGTCAAGTCCATCGTTGAACAACACAGCGGACGGATCCTGGTCGAGAGCAAACTGGGGCAAGGTAGTACCTTCACAATCATCTTGCCGATGCGGACGACGATACCATTGGATAACGAGCTCGTATCACCACCTGCGCAGGAGCCCGGTCCAGCGGAATGAAGCTGTGTGACTGGGTTTGGCCGTTAGGTGGGCGTATCCGTGTGAATTTCGCTGAATCCGAAAAGGTTTGAGGGTTATGATTTCGGCGGGAGGTGATTTCGGTATTGTGCTATAATGTTGCCGAAAATCGAATAGAAGGAGAGCGCCGGGAGGAGTAGGCGGCCAAGCGCTGACAGAGACGGTGTGGCGATGGGTTGAGAGCCGCCGCAGTTGCAGCCGCTGAATGTCGCCTGGTAAGATCGCTGAAGAAACCCGAGAGATTGGTCGGGGAGTAGAGCGGCGCGGGTGAGCCCGTTACAGCGAAGCCCTGATATCTGTCGGGGTGGTGAGCGCACTGGAGCAGTGATGCCCAGTGAATAGAGGTGGTACCGCGGAGGTCGTACCCTTCGTCCTCGAGGACGAAGGGTTATTTATTTGGGAGCCTTGTATGAGTGAAAATGAGACTTCGCTCATGCCGAAACAATATGATCCGGCAACGATGGAGCCTAGGCTGAAGGATTACTGGGAGCAGGCTGGAATTTATCAGTTCCAACCTAACAAGGGTCGTCCAATATTCTCGATCGACACACCCCCACCGACGGTGTCAGGGAACCTCCATCTTGGTCATGTTTACTCCTACAGCCATACCGATTTTTTCGCTCGATATTGGCGTATGCGTGGGCACGACGTTTACTATCCCATGGGATTCGACGACAACGGGCTCCCCACAGAGCGGTTGGTTGAGCGGCGATTGGGGATACATGCGACGGAAGTAGGAAGAAAAGCTTTCATTGAAAAGTGCCGTGCGGTAAGTGAGGAGGCAGAACGCGAATATCAACGTCTGTGGCGAAGGTTGGGGCTCTCCATCGATTGGCGCCATGTCTATCGCACCATCGATGACCAATCTCGCCGACTGGCACAATGGTCCTTCCTTGATCTGCACGAAAAAGGATTGGTCTACCAGCAGGAAGCTCCGACCATATGGTGTCCGGATTGTCGAACAGCGATCGCGCAAGCTGAGTTGAAAGATCTTATTCGACCATCCATCTTCTATACACTGCGCTTTCATTTACAGAATGGTGAACCATTGCCGATCGCCACAACACGTCCAGAACTTCTGCCAGCATGTGTGGCGGTCTTGATCCATCCATCGGATAGACGCGCTTCAGATCTTGAAGGCAGCGAAATTCGTATACCGCTTTTTGATTTCAGGGTGCCGCTGATTACGGATGAATCCGTAGACCCTGACGTAGGGACGGGTGTGGTGATGTGCTGCACTTTTGGTGATACGGAGGACATCGCTTGGTGGCAGCGATATGATTTGCCGTTAAGAATGATCTTTGATGAAGA
>JABAOF010007168.1_pt1 | contig 48031 bp, 47 predicted proteins | sample 7062171 | NCBI WGS metagenome assembly JABAOF01 (sample SAMN14538628, study PRJNA623070) | marine sediment metagenome | biome: marine biome [ENVO:00000428]; feature: marine pelagic biome [ENVO:01000023]; material: deep marine sediment [ENVO:00002113] | place: India: Gulf of Khambhat ... | reverse complement strand
CCTTCATCCCCGAACCAGAGCGATTGTGGCGGGCCCTGAAATCATCTCACGCGGGTTCGTTCATTCGCAGGATCAGGAGGCTCTCTTTGATGCGGCCAAGCGGTTGGTGAACGAGGTCCTCGAGACCTGTCCGGAGGAGGAACGGGGGGATACAGCACTCCTCAAAGAGAACGTGAGGGCAAGCCTGCGAAAGTTCATTCAGAAGACCTTTGAACGACGGCCTATGGTCCTGCCGCTTATCATCGAGGTGGAGGAAGGTCCCTGTTGACAGTTCAGAGATCAAAGTTCATAGTTCAGAGTACGTCGTTCAGAATCTATGAACCCTGAATCCTGGACCGTGAACGAGGATTCGTAAGCGCTGAAGGATGAAGCGGGAAAGAGGGTTTATGAGGCGCATCCGCGTGTTTTCCACGATGTTTCGCCATCCGAAGGCCAGGGAGGTTCTCGGTCTGCTCATGATGGCATTCGCCCTCCTCATGCTCGTCAGCTTGGTCTCTTTCAGTCCTGACGATCCCTCGTTTTTCCACTATGTCTCCCGCGACGAAGCGATACGAAACTTCGGGGGGCTGGTGGGGGCCCATCTGGCCGGCGATTTCCTGGGGGTCCTGGGGGTCGCTGCGTTCTTGATCCCCCTAGCCCTTTTCTGGATTGGATTCGGCCTCGTGGGCGGACGGAGCTCGCAACCTCGGACCATCGAGGCCGTTGGTTTCTTTCTGCTCCTGATCTCAACCTGCCTGCTGCTCAGCCTGCTTGAGCACGAGGGCTTTGTCCCCTCGTTTCAGGGGGAGCGGCCTGGGGGATTTTTGGGGGCGGTTCTTTTGCACGAGGTACGTCCCGCCCTCGGTCTCTTCGGCTTGTACCTCGTAACGCTCACCGGATTGCTCCTGTTCCTCGTCTTGGTGTCCCAAGGGTCCTTTGTCGGGCTTGTCCGCTCCGTCCAGGAGATCTTCGCGTGGTTGGGTGGCCGTCTTGGAAGGCTTTTCCGGTCCGCCCGGGCATGGGTCCCCGAGGCGCCTGCACAGAGGGTGGTGCTCCCCCCGCTGGAAAAACTGCCCCGTGAGAGGCCGATCCGAACCGCCCGTCCGAAGGCGGTTCAGGATGGCGATGAGGAGGCTCCCGCCACTATTCGAAGGACCCCGGGCGACACCGGGACCCACGAGATACCTCCCCTGACCATTCTCGATGCGTCAGGCCCGCTCCCCTCCGGGCCCTTACATCACGAGCGTGAGGACAACAAGAGAACCCTCGAGAAAACTCTCCGGGACTTTGGCATTGAAGGGCGGGTCATGGAGACCCAATCTGGTCCGGTGATTACCCGGTATGAGATCGAACCCGCGCCCGGGATCAAGGTCAATCGGATCGTCGGTTTGGCGGATGATTTGGCATTATCCCTCAAGGCCTTGAGCGTTCGAATCGTTGCTCCTGTCCCGGGAAAGGCTGCGGTCGGGGTGGAGATTCCCAACAAGAGTCGTGCGATCGTCCAGCTCAGGGATGTCCTGGCCTCGGAGGCGTATGAAAAATGTCGGTCCCCCCTTCCGATCGTTCTCGGGAAGGATACCTCAGGCGAACCCGTCGTGGCCGACCTGTTGCACATGCCGCACCTGCTGATTGCGGGAGCCACAGGGAGCGGCAAGAGTGTGTGTATCCACAGCACGATTCTCAGTTTCCTCTATCGTTCCGCGCCCCAGGCGGTGCGATTCCTCTTGATTGATCCCAAACGGGTCGAGCTCTCTGTGTACAACAGCATTCCTCATTTGGTGGATAACCCTCTTGTCACCGATACGAATGGAAAAGAGAACGCCTGGCAAGTGGTGACGGACACCAGGCAGGCCGCAAAGTGTTTGCAGCTGCTCGTCAAGCACATGGAAGCGCGGTATAAGCTCTTTGCAGAGGTGGGTGCCCGCTCGATTGACGCCTATAATAAGGCCAGGCCAGAAGAAAAGCCCCGCCTGCCATATCTTGTGGTGATCATCGATGAGCTGGCAGATTTGATGCTTTCGGAATCCTCCCCGGTGGAAAATGCCATCGCACGGTTGGCCCAGATGGCACGGGCCGTGGGGATTCACCTCGTGCTGGCCACGCAGAGGCCCTCGGTGGATGTGATCACCGGGGTCATTAAAGCCAATTTTCCCGCCAGAATATCCTTCCAAGTCTCCTCGAAAGTCGATTCGCGAACGATTCTGGACACGAACGGGGCGGAACAGTTGCTGGGGGGAGGGGACATGCTGTTTCTTCCCCCGGCGAGCTCAAAGCCGACGCGGATTCACGGCTGCTATGTGTCGGATCAAGAGATTATCCGCGTTGTGGAATTCTTCCAAGCGAAAGGCGCCTTGGAACCTTTTCCGTGGTCGCTCCACGTCACTGAGGATAGGGTCAGTGACGGCATGGACATCCCCGATGAAGAAGAGGCCCTGTATCGCGAAGCAGAACTGATAGTTCGCCAGACCGGACAGCCTTCCATTTCTCTTCTCCAGAGGCGTCTCCGGATTGGGTTCAATCGGGCGGGTCGCATGATTGACCAGATGGAACGCGAAGGCATCGTAAGCCCTCCCGATGCCAGAGGTCACCGAGTCGTCCTGAAACCATGGTCGCATGGGGCTTGAGGCCGATCCTCCTTCTCAGGTGCCGACCAACAAGTGGGGATGTGAGTGGGAGCAGACGTGGGAAGAGGCGACCGACATGAAAATCAGCAATCGGTTTCTCACCCTCGCTCTCCTGACCGTCTTGTTGACTCCTCAGGCGCAAGAGGTGGTCGAGCGGATTCAGATCTTCTATGATGGGACCACGGATCTCCGGGGTCAGTTCTCCCAACGGGTCGAGCTGGCGATAGGGCAAGTGGAGGAGGCCTCGGGGGCTTTTTATCTGAAACGCCCGGGGATGATGCGGTGGGAGTATGAGCGGCCAGAGCGGCGCCTTCTGGTGACCAACGGTTCGACGCTGTGGGCTTACACGCCCGCGGACCGGCAGGTTATTGTCCAGGATCTGATATCAGCGGTGACCTCCATCCCTTTCGATTTCTTGATGGGGGTGGGACGATTAACCGATGACTTCAATCTGGGACAGGTGACGGTTCATGGGGATTGCTGCTACCGTCTGGTCCTGACGCCGCGGCGTCCCGATCCGCACCTTCGCGGGATGGAAATGGAGGTGGAAAGGACGACGCTTCATATCCGGTCGCTGACCTTCCAGGATCCCTATGAGAATCGGACGGTGATGCACTTTTCTCGTCTCCTCATAAATAGTGACCTCCCTGCCGATCTCTTCTCCTTTGAACCCCCACCCGGGGTAAAGATACTCCGGGCAGAGGACCTTTATCCCCGCTAGGGGATAGAGTACACTCTCCCGTAGAGTTTCGCCTGGCTGAGCGGTGGTACTGCGCAAAGGGGCCAGTGGGCGTTCGTATCTAGGCATGGAGTTTGCAAGGACCCTGTACATATCTCGACCTATGAATCAGACACAAACCCTCTCCCAGTCGAGAGCCTCATGGTGATTGCTTCCCCAGCAACAGGTAACGGCATGTGGGACATCGTGAAGCGTTTCCTGGAGAAGATGCGGGTCGACCGGTGCGCCATCACCCTTGCGACTCGGGGAGAGGCGTCAGCCCATCTCATCGCTGGGTATGATCGATCCAAGGAGAATCCCTGGATTCAGGGGATTAACCTGTCCTTAGACCGGTACCCGGAGATTCGGACGGTGCTCGAGACGCAGCGGCCGCTCGTTATCCCCGACGTGGCCAAGGAGCCCGTCCTTTCGGATATCCGGGATCTCCTGCTCGCTCTTCCGATCCGGTCGATGTTGGTGCTTCCACTCCTCAAGCAGGGACAAAGCGTCGGGGTGGTGAGCTTGAGCAGTCGGGGCAAGATTCGAAATTTTACTCGAGGCGAAATCGAGTTCTGTCAGACCTTGGCGAATGAGGCAACCATCACGCTTGAGAGAACGATGCTTTTTCAGGAGGTGCACGAGCGGGCGAACAAACTTCAATCCCTGATCCATCTGACGAAGCGAATGACCGCCTCGTTGAATCTCCAGGAGGTTTATGACTTCGCGGTGAAGGCTGCGGCGGAGTTTCTGGATGTCCCGGGCGCCTGGCTCTTGGTGGCAGACGAGGAGACACGGGAACTGCGGGTGCAGGCCAGTTACGGCCTCCAGGAGTTTGCAGGGTTGATAGTGGACCGAATCCCGTACGGTGGAGGGGCCATCGGGAGGATCATGGAACGCGGAGAGCCCCAGTACATCGCTGATGTGAAACGAGAGCCGCGCTTGCTGAACCCACGGTTCATTGAGCAGGCAGACGTCGTGTCATTTGCCGGTATTCCCCTCATCGCCGAGGGTCGTGTCCTGGGGGTCCTCTCGGTCTTCACTCGTCATCGCCGCCTCTTCGGCCCCGATGAGCAGAGCTTGTTGGCCGCCTTCGCCAGCCAGGCGGCCGTCGCCATTGGAAACGCCAGGGCATATCAGCAGATCCAGCGGTACGCATCCACTGTGGCGGAGTTGTACGAGGCCGCCACACAGGTCAGTGGGTCGCTCGACTTGGATGAAACCCTCCAGAAGATCGCTCGGGGTGCGGCAGCCTCGACTGACGCCGCCTCCAGCACGATCATCCTCCTAGACGATTTAGGCGAGGTCACGCATCTGGTCGACTGGGAGGTGGGGGAGATCGAGGTGCGGAAGGATGGTGTCTCACGTCAGGTCTGGGACACGGGTCGATCCGTGGTCTTTTCCGATTTCGCGATGATCCCTCCTGGGACGATCAATCCCCGACTGCTGGCGCTCGGACGGAGGGCCGCCGTCTGCCTGCCCTTGCAAGTGCGGGAGAGGGTTCGTGGCGTGATGTGGGTCCACTACAACGAACCCCGCCGTGTCGCCGAGGAAGATCTCCACCTTTTGGCTTCCTTTGCCAACCAGGCGGCCATTGCCATCGAGAATGCACGCTTATTTGCAGAGACGAGGCGACTCGCCAACACGGATGCATTGACCGGGCTGCACAATCACCGGTACTTCTATCACCTCCTCGATGCAGAGGTGAAGCGGGCCCGTCGCTATGGCCGCTCACTTTCCCTGATCATGCTCGATATCGATCACTTCAAGCAGTTCAATGACCGATACGGTCATCTCGCTGGCGATGAGGCGTTGCGCTCCTTGGCCCTAATTCTCCGGAAGAATTCGCGGCGGGTGGATACAGTAGCCCGTTATGGCGGGGAGGAGTTTGCTATCATTCTTCCTGAAACCGATCTTCCCCAGGCCGGGGTCCAGGCGGAGCGTCTCCGGACGGCGGCAGCAGAACAGCAATGGCCTGAAGGTTCCCTCACGATTAGTCTCGGTGCGGCTGCCCTCTCCTCGGCGATGAACCGCGTGGAAGACTTGGTGCGCGACGCGGATCGGGCCCTGTATCAGGCCAAGGCGGCTGGCCGTAACAAGGTTTGCCTCATTTAGTCCCCTTGACACCTCACCCGTTGACAGGCCGTAGCTCAGCGTCTACTCTCACCTCATGAGCCCGCCTGTTTCCCACCAGCTCACCGTGGTCATCGCGACCGGGGCCTATGTGGGCTATCTGGGCCCGGCCCCGGGAACACTCGGGAGCCTCCTCGGGCTTTTCCTCCTTTGGCCGCTGGGGCCGGGAGTAACGCAGGTTCTAGTGACGCTCGTGCTTGTCGGGACCGGGATCGCGGTTGCCGGTCGGGCGGCGCAGGTCATAGGGGAGTCAGACCCGCCAGCCATCATTATCGACGAGATTGCCGGTATCGCGGTGGCGACCATACTCCTTCCATCGCGGCTCCCGGACCGGGTCATCGCCTTTGCCCTCTTCCGTCTCCTCGATATTGCCAAGCCTTTTCCCGCTCGTCAGGTGGAGCAATTTTCAGGCGGGTTGGGAATTGTGGGGGATGATGTGATCGCCGGGCTGTATGCGAACCTGTTAGTTTGGATGTGGCTCCTGGTCTCATGAATGCAAAGAATGCAGAGGTCATCAGTATTGGCACCGAGCTCCTCCAGGGCGCTCTGGTCGATACCAATGGTCTCTTTCTCGCCGAGGCGCTCAATGGCATCGGGATCGAGGTCTCTTACCGTACGACGGTCGGGGACGACCGGCAGCGGATTCATCAGGTGCTCCGGCAGGCCCTGGATCGGACTGCCGTAGTCGTCGTCAGCGGCGGTCTCGGCCCGACCGAGGATGATTCCACCCGGGATGCGCTGGGGGATGTCACCGGAAGGCCCCTTATCCTCCACGAGGAGACCTTGAAGCGGATTGAGGAGCGATTCGCCCGGCGGGGCGTTCCCATGCCGGAATTAGCGAAGCGTCAGGCCCGGGTCCCGGAGGGGTTCGTCGTCCTCCCGAATCGCCACGGGACAGCCCCGGCCCTGCTCTGGAGGGAAGGGGGGCGTCTCCTCATCGCTCTACCTGGCCCGCCGCGAGAAATGCGTCCACTCTTCACCGAGCACGTGCTACCGGTCCTTCTGGAGGAGGCGGGCGGCGTGCGGCTTTTGAGAACCCGGACCATCAAGGTTTGTGGTTTGTTCGAATCGCAGGTGGAGGACCGAATTCAGGATCTACTCCGTTCCGACCATCCCCGCGTTGGCTTACTGGCTCGCCCGGGGGAGCTCCACGTGCGGCTGACGGCTTCTGGAACCGAGGAAGCGGTTCAGTCCCGGCTGGAGACATGGGAGAGAAAACTTCGGGATCGGTTGGGTGATGCGATCTTTGGCATCGATGAGGAACGACTTGAGGAAGTGGTGGGGCGCCTTCTCCGTCTTCAAGGAAAGACCGTGGCTGTGGCCGAGTCGTGTACGGGGGGTCTCATCACCCATCGGATCACCAACATCCCGGGTAGCTCAGACTATTTCGAGCGAGGGATCGTCTCGTATAGCAATCGCGCCAAAGAAGAAATCTTGGAGGTGCCCTCCTCCCTGATCGAGCAGCATGGCGCCGTGAGTCCGGAGGTGGCGAGTGCGATGGCGGCGGGGGTGCGCCGCCTGGCGAGGGCTGATGTGGGCGTGGGGGTGACTGGGATCGCCGGTCCCGGAGGCGGAACCGACGCCAAGCCGGTCGGGCTCACCTACATTGCCCTCACCGACGCCAACGGCGAGGAGTGGCGGGAATACCGATTCCCGTACAACCGGGAGGACAACAAACTGTGGGCCTCGCAAATGGCGCTCGAGATGCTCCGTCGGTATTTACTGAAGATTCGGGGTGAGTCGTAAACCGGGGCGGGGCCGATCGCTGTACGCGGAAGGGGTATGCGACTATTCATCGCCATCAACGTAGATCCCTCTCTCAGAACTCCATTGGCAGAGATCCAGGGGAAATTCAAGGCGGCATCGGCGCCGGTCAAGTGGGTCAAGGCGGAAAATCTGCACTATACCCTCAAGTTTCTCGGAGAAGTCGCGGAGGCAAAACTGCCGCCGATCCAGGAGGCCTTCCGGGATTCCCTGGCCGGCGTCAAGCCGTTTTCCCTGTCGCTCGCCGGTTTTGGAACCTTTCCTCCAAAGGGGCGGCCTCGGGTGGTCTGGGTCGGAGTACAACTGGGGGCTGAGGAATTGAAGAGGCTTCGAGACAGAATCGACGAGGCCCTCCTTCCCCTTGGATTTCCGCGCGAGGGGCGCCCCTTTCAGCCCCACCTCACCCTGGGTCGCGTCAAGAGTGTGGGGCGTGTCGATACTCTGCTCGAGTCCCTCCGCAGGGCGGAGGTCGGCGAGGTGGGTCGGATGCAGGTCGGTCGTGTCGAGCTCATGCAGAGCCAGCTCCATCCGGCTGGGGCCATCTACAGTTCGGTGGACTCGGTTCCGTTGGCGGAGGAGACGTGATCTCTGGAGTGAAAGGGATCGCACAGTTGCGAAAGGCGGCCGGGGAGATTTTCCAAGCCGCGTTGGATGCGGCCAACCCGCGGGTGGCGATTCAACGACATTTGCAGCGTGACGGGAAGCGGTTGCTGGCGCGTGGGGAGGTGTACGACCTCAGCCGAGGACGCGTCTATGTCGTGGGTGCCGGGAAGGCCTCCGGGGCAATGGCGGCCGCTCTCGAGGAGATCCTGGGTGAGCAGGTGAGTGCGGGGATTGTGGTGGTCAAGGAAGGCCACTCCCTCCCCTTGAAGCGCATCCGGGTCCACGAGGCAAGCCATCCCGTCCCTGATGCGCGGGGCGTTCAAGGGACGGCGGACATCCTCGGACTGCTTGCGGAGACTCGCCCAGAGGACCTCGTCATTGTCCTCATCTCCGGTGGCGGCTCCGCCCTGTTGCCGGCTCCCGTGGAGGGGATCGAGTTCGCCGAGAAGCAGGCCATCACGCGAGAACTGCTGGCATGCGGTGCAACCATTCAAGAAATCAACACGGTCAGGAAACACTGCTCTCGGGTCAAAGGAGGGCAGCTCGCCCGGGCGATTCAGCCGGCGTCGTGTCTCACGGTGATTCTCTCTGACGTTATCGGCGATCCTTTGGATGCGATTGCCTCCGGCCCCACCGTCCCGGATCCGACGACATATCACGATGGACTGACAATCTTGCGCCGGTACGGGATCGAGGACCGAGTACCTGCAAGCATTCTGCAGCATCTGGAAGGGGGGGCGAGAGGAGAGGTGCCGGAGACGCCGAAGGGCGATGATCCCTGCTTCGAAAAGGCACGGGAACTCATCGTCGGCAACAATCTCCAATCCCTCTTGGCGGCCCGAGAATGGGCGGCACGATTGGGATTTCATACCCTGCTCTTGACCACGGCCCTGCAAGGAGAAAGCCGCGAAGTGGCCAGGGCGTTAGCCGCGCTCCTCTTGGAGGTGCGGCGCTCCGGCCATCCGCTACCACCCCCGGCTTGCCTTCTACTCGGGGGCGAGACGACCGTGACGGTCCGTGGGAAAGGAAAGGGGGGCCGAAATCAGGAACTCGCGCTGGCCGCTGCCATTGCCATCGCCGGTGTGCAGGATGTGGTCATTTTCAGCGCTGGGACCGATGGGAGTGACGGACCCACCGATGCGGCCGGGGCAATGGCGGATGGTGAGACGTGGGCTCGGGCAAAAGAGGCCGGGCTGGATCCGCTCCGGGCCTTGGAGGAGAATGATTCGTATCACTTCTTCGAGGGGTTGGGAGACCTGATCAAGACGGGGCCCACCCTCACTAACGTTATGGACGTCACTCTCTTGCTGGCGTGTTAGGCGCCCGACTCGTAAAATTGCTTGTTGACAAGAGAGGTAACATCGCATAATTTGACTGTTTATCCCTTATTCCCGAGGCGAGCTCATGTTCGACCGGTTGTCGGATCGGCTTCAGGCAATTTTTAAACGGCTTCGGGGCCACGGGAAGCTCACCGAAGAGCAGATCCTTACGGCCATGCGGGAGATCCGTCTTGCGCTGCTGGAGGCGGATGTCCACTATACGGTGGTCAGGGACTTTGTAGACCGCGTTCGGGACCGGGCCGTCGGCCGGGATGTGCTTCAGTCGCTGACGCCGGGGCAGCAGGTTGTCAAGGTCGTTTTTGATGAGCTCACACTGCTCTTGGGCGGGAAAGGGAGTGGCTTGGCTTCGGCGGCCCGCCCCCCGACGGTGGTGATGCTGCTCGGGCTCCAAGGGTCGGGGAAAACCACCACGGCGGCGAAGCTGGCCACCCTGCTGAAGCGACAGGGTCGGGCGCCGCTCTTGGTGGCAGCCGATACACGTCGTCCTGCAGCGGCTACGCAGCTTGAAGTTCTTGGGCGGAAGGTGGGGGTGGAGATCTTTACCAATCCCCGCTCCTCTTCTGCACTGGACATTTGTCACGAGGCGGTCCAGTACGCCCAAACGCGGGGCCTGGAGCCGATTGTGGTGGATACCGGGGGTCGGCTCCACATTGATGATGAGCTCATGGCAGAGCTCAGGAGCCTCAAGGAGGTGGTCCATCCGGTGGAAAACCTCCTGGTGCTGGATGCCATGACCGGTCAGGACGCGCTGAACGTCGCATCGGCCTTTCACAGCGCGTTGGACCTTACCGGCTTCGTCCTTACCAAGTTGGATGGAGATGCCCGGGGAGGAGCGGCCCTTTCCGTTCGGGCCGTGACGGGGTGCCCCATTAAGTTTATCGGTGTGGGCGAACAGCTCGAGGCGCTGGAGCCGTTTCATCCCGATCGAATGGCCTCCCGGATTCTCGGGATGGGTGATGTTCTCTCGCTGGTGGAACGGGCGGAAGCCGCGGTGGACCGGGCGCGGGCTGAGGAGCTGGCTCGGAAGGTCCAGCGGGATGCATTCACGCTCGAGGACTTTAGAGAACAGCTCACTCAGGTGCGTCGGATGGGGTCCTTCGAGGAACTGATGGGGTTGGTTCCGGGTCTCCCCGCGGGTATTGCTACCCCGGGACTAGACGGCACGGTGCTCGGGCGGATGGAGGCGATTCTGAATTCCATGACCAAGGAGGAGCGACGGAATCCGGGGATCCTCACCGGGAGCCGCCGTCAGCGAATCGCCAAGGGATCGGGGACAACGGTGGCGATGGTGAACCAGCTCTTGCGACAGTTTCAGCAAACCCAACGAATGATGCGACAGGTGCTCCAGGCTGGGAAAAAGCCCGGAGCACGAGGGTTCTTCCCTCTGGGGTAAGGTGTCATTCGTCCCATAGAAATGGAAGGGGAGGTGGTTGGATGGCAGTACGACTTAGGTTGAAGCGGTTCGGGGCAAAGAAGCGGCCCGTCTACCGGGTGGTCGTGATGGATGCACGGGCGCCCCGGGACGGCCGTGTCATCGAGAGCATCGGGACCTACAATCCCCTCCAGAATCCGGCGGCATTGACCCTGGATGAGGAGAAGGCCCTCTCCTGGCTTCAGAAGGGCGCGCAGCCGTCGGAAACAGTGCGGGAGCTCCTCTCGACCGCCGGGGTTCTGGAGCGATTTGCCGACCTCAGGAGGGCCCGGAAAAACACTTGACGGTCAGCGGCTCATCGATCGGAACCTCGGGAGTAAGGGCCTCCTCCTTGAGGGTTTCCTGCCGACAGCTGCGACAGCACTGGGGAGGCGGACGTGTTGAAGGAACTAGTGGAGTATGTCGCAAAGGCCCTGGTGGATAACCCCGATGCCGTAAGTGTGGAGGCGGTCGAGGACGAGAAGACGACAATGTTGAAGCTCAAGGTGGCCCAATCGGATTTGGGCCGGGTCATTGGAAAGCAAGGACGAACCGCCCGGGCAATGCGGACTCTACTCCACGCAACAGCAGCTAAATCTCGGCGACGGGCAGTCTTGGAGATCGTTGAGTAGGATTCGGTGGCGTCTCAGAAGTTATTGGTTCTGGGACGGGTGGTAGGGGCTTGGGGACTTCGCGGGGCGGTCAGGGTGAAGTCCTTCACAGATTCCCCCGCTCTCCTTTCTCCAGGGAGGTCGGTGATTCTTCGGGGGCCCCGGGGTGAATCGGAGGTGCGCCTCGAGGAGATCCGGCCTCTTCGGCATGTATGGGTGGCAACCTTTCAAGGCGTGAAGAATCGAGAAGCTGCCGAGGCCATGCGAGGCTACGAGATTTGTATCCCGCGGGCCGCAGCCTCACCACTGCCGGCTGGGACCTATTATCATTACGACATCCTTGGTCTCAAGGTGGTGACGGAGACGGGAGAGGAGCTTGGCGAGATCGTGGATATCTGGCCATCGGAGGCTCACGACCTGTATCTCGTCCGGCAGGACGCCCGGGAGTGGCTTCTGCCTGCCGTTCAGGCCTTCATTCTCCGGGTCGACCTGGCAAGGCGGGTGATGGTCGTGCGGCCGATAGAGGGGTTGGTCGACACTGAAACGGTATGATATTATCACGCTCTTTCCAGGAATGTTCTCCGGGCCCCTCCAGGAGAGCATCCTCAAGCGGGCTCAGGAGAAGGGGCTTGTGGAAATTCGAGTTCATGACCTGAGAGAGTGGACCCATGACCGGCATCGGGTCGTGGACGATGTTCCTTTCGGCGGCGGGGCGGGGATGGTGCTGAAGCCCGAGCCCCTCTTTGAGGCCGTAGATGCGCTGCGGGAAGCCGAGAGCCAGATACTCCTCCTCACTCCCCAAGGGGAGCGATTTGACCACCCGATGGCCTGCCGCCTGGCGGAGATCAGGCATCTGATCTTCCTTTGCGGCCGCTACGAGGGGTTTGACGAGCGGGTTCGGACTTTGGCAGACCGCGAGATCTCCATCGGCGATTACGTCCTGAGCGGCGGGGAGCTGCCGGCCCTGGTGCTGATCGACGCGATGGTCCGGCTGATCCCCGGCGCGATCGGAGACGAGAGTTCAGTGAAACAGGATTCCTTCGCTGGCGCTCTCCTCGATCATCCCCAATTTACTCGGCCTCCCGAGTATCGGGGCCATCGGGTCCCCGAAGTGCTGCTCTCGGGGGACCACAAACAAATTCGACGCTGGCGACGGAAAGAGGCGTTGCGCCGGACGCTTTTCCGTCGACCAGATCTTCTGGAACGGGCGACACTGACGACGGAGGATCACTCACTCCTCTCTGAGATCCGAGCGGAGAGGAAGGACGAGAGAACTGACACAAGGGGAAACCATGAACATCGATAATTATCTGAAGTCCGTGGAAGCTCCGTACCTGCGAGCCAATATTCCCACGTTCGCACCTGGCGACACCGTCCGGGTCTCTGTCAAGGTGCGGGAGGGAGAAAAGGAACGGCTGCAGGCCTTTGAGGGGGTGGTCCTCCGGCGACGAGGAGGGGGCCTGGGGTCCACCTTTACTGTGCGGAAGGTAAGCTACGGGGTCGGCGTGGAACGTACGTTTCCGCTGCATTCCCCCGTGATCGAGCGGATCGAGCGTCTTCGACCCGGTCGGGTGCGTCGGGCACGGCTCTATTATCTCCGGGCCCGGCGGGGCAAGGCCGCGCGCATTCGCGAAAAGCGGATGAGCTGACGTCCGCCTGACCTCTCATCAAGTGCACGGGTTTTTTCGCGACGCAGGTGCCCGGACGGCCTCTGCTTTGGAGGACCGAAACGGTTCACCGTTCGAGGAGTGGATGTTCCTTGAGCAGGGAAGCGGCAATGGGCTTGGGAGACGGCTCTGGCCAAGCTCACGAGCTGTGGAGAAGCAGAGGGGATGAGGGGAATTGAGGGGGTCATCCGCCGCAAGGGATTTGGTCGGCTGGCGGGGGTGGACGAGGCTGGGCGAGGGGCGTTGGCCGGGCCGGTGGTGGCGGCGGCAGTAATCCTCAGGGGCGGCCGGCCGATTCGCGGCGTGACCGACTCCAAACGGCTGAGCCGGCCGCGGCGGGAACTGCTCTATGAACGGATTCTGGAGGAGGCGTTGGCGGTCGCGGTGGGCGTCGTCGAGGTTGTCACCATCGAGGTGCGGAATATTCTGAGGGCCACGCTGTTAGCTATGGAGCAGGCGGTAGCGGGACTTCGGCCTGCCCCCGATGGGGTCCTCGTGGATGGGCTGGCGGTTCCTCAGATCGATGTCCCCGTCTTTCCCGTTGCTCGGGGAGATCTCGGGTGTCCGTCCGTCGGTGCCGCGTCCATTGTGGCGAAGGTGGCTCGAGACCGGATCATGGCGGAATACCACCAGGCCNNGGCCTACCCCGCTTACGGCTTCGATCGGCACAAGGGATACGGAACGGGTGCCCATCTTCGGGCCATCGCCGAACATGGCGTCAGTCCCATTCATCGAAGAACGTTTAGTCCGATCCGGCAGATACGCTTGCCCCTGACATCTCCAGGGAGGTAGGGATGCTGGATCGCCGAATGGTCGGGATCGAAGGGGAAGCAGTGGCCCGCCGGTTCCTGGAGGGACTCGGGTTTCGGATTGTGGAAGAAAATTTTGCCTGTGCGTTGGGGGAGATCGATCTTATCGCCCAGGAGGGGGATGTCTTAGTTTTTGTGGAGGTGAAGACTCGACGCTCGGCCCGATTTGGCGGACCAGCCGAGGCGGTTCACACGAGAAAGCAGCGGCAGATCTTGCGGGTTGCCGAGGCGTATTTGCGGGAGCGCCGACTGAGGGTCCCTTGTCGGGTGGATGTCGTGGCCGTATCATTTCCTCCGCAGGGCTCAGAGCCGCGGGTCGAGCTGATTCGGAACGCGGTGCAGGGGAGTGGGGCGGCCTGGGGGGTGTCGTAAGTCGGCGGGGCGCGGGAGGGGTTGTGGAGGAGCGGGAGAGAATCATTACGTACACCTGTCACGCCTGTGGGGGCAGAGGAGTGGATCCCCCCAAGAGCAAGAAGGGGAATTACATGTGTCCCGAGTGCGGAGATCAGGTGGAGGTCAGCGAGAAGCGTGTGGTCAAAAAGAAGGAGAAGTAACCCCATTTGACGGCCGTGGTGCTTCGTGCTATAGTTAACTTGCCCTCGAAAAGGGGGTTTATTTTTGAGGCTACTCTTTACCGAACGGTAGGTAAATGACGACCAAGGGGCGCATCGAGCGGGTCGCCACGCGGGAATTTGCCCGGCACGGGTTTGACGGAACCTCCGTCCGACAAATCGTCGGCGCGGCCCGTGTGACGAAGCCGGTCCTCTATTACTACTTCAAGGATAAACGAGGGCTCTTCATCAGTTTACTTGAGGGGGCCCTTGCCCCGTTCTGCGATGAAGTCGAGCGGATCGCGGACGGCGAAGAGGCACCGCTCCAGCAGATGGAGAAGGTCATCATGGCATTCCTGCGGTTCTTCCGGGAGAAGCCCGATGAGTTCCAGCTCCTCCACCGGGCGGTCGAGCGCCGAGAGCGCGAGGTCCAGATCATCGCCGAGAAGTACTTCCGTCGCATATTCCTGGGCGTCTCCCGGATCCTGAACGAAGGCGTGGGGCGGAAAAGCTTCCGGGCGCTGAACGTTGACCAGACCACCTTCAGCGTGATCGCGATTCTGGTGTATTACTGTACCCGCGCGCATGTGATCGACGAGGTCCTGGGTCACACGGAAGCATCGGACCATCTCATGGAGTCCCTGGGTCAACACATTCTTGGCTTATTGCGGACTTGAGGTGAAGCCGTGAAGTGGCGGAATCTTCTTGTTGGAATTGGGGCGATGCTGGCCCTGACGGGGACGCTCCCTCGGGCCTTTGCCCAAGAGCAGCCCCCGGTTCCCGTCGAGGTGGCGCCAGTCGTCGAGCGGGCCGTCGACCGAGAGATTCAGGCGGTTGGAACCGTCGAGGCCAACCTGTACAGCACGGTCAGTGCCGAGGTGGAGGGAGCCGTAGCCCGCTTCGATCTCCGGGAGGGGGATCGCGTGGAGAAGGGGCAGGTCCTCGCGCGCCTGCGCCGGACCGACCTCGAAATTGCACTCAAGGAAGCACAGGCGAACCTTCGGGAGAAAGAAGCCCTCTTCAGTAAGGCGCAGCACGATCACCGCCGTTTCGAGACGCTCTTCAATGAAGGGGCCGTCAGTGCGGCCGAGCTCGATCGGGCCGCGGCCAGTGCGGACGCTGCAAAGGCGCTCAAGGATTCCGCCGAGGAGGCGTTTCGAAAGATTGCCGATGAGATTCGACGGACCACCGTCATCGCTCCCTTCAGCGGCTACATCGTGAAAAAGCATGTCGAGCTCGGTCAGTGGGTGGACGAAGGTGGCAAGGTCGCGGACCTCGTGGACATTGACATCGTCTATGTCCTGATCCCGATCAACGAACGAGACATCGGAAAGATCCGGATGGGCAAGGCGGCAACGGTGACCGTGGACACCTATCCCGGTCGAATCTTTAAGGGCCGGATCGCCTACATCATCCCGCAGGCAGACATCAGCAGCCGGAACTTTCCGGTGAAGATCCGGGTAGACAACTCTCGCGAACATCTCCTGAAGGCTGGCATGTTTGCCCGGGTGAGCATCCGGTACGGCGAGCCTCGTCGAGGGCTCTTCATCCCGAAGGACGCGGTCGTTCCTCGAGGCAGGGACCAGGTCGTTTTCGTCTTGGACACGTCTCGGGTGCAGGAGCGCCGGGTCGAGACGGGACAGGGACTGGAGGAGATGGTCGAGGTCATGAAAGGTGATCTGAAGCCAGGGCAAGAGGTGGTCGTAGTCGGCAATGAGGTCCTCAGTGACGGGACGCCTGTTGAGGTCCGTCGTAACGGGGAAGTCAAGCGATGAGGCTGATCGAAGGCTGCATCAAGTATCCGGTTACCGTCTTGGTTGGGGTCCTTCTCGCCCTCCTGTTCGGGGGGATCTCTCTCCTCCGGCTTCCCTGGCAGATGACCCCCACCATCGATCGTCCTGAGGTCACCGTACGCACCGAATACCAAGGAGCAGCTCCCCTCGAGGTGGAACAGGAAATCACCGACCGGATTGAGGAAAGGCTCAACTCGGTGGAGAACCTCTCCGAAATGACCTCCACCTCCTTCGAGGGCGATAGCCGCATCGTTCTCAAGTTTGACTGGGGGATCAACAAGGACGTGGCGCGCCTCGATGTCTCGGAAAAGCTGGGCCAGGTCAAGGATCTTCCTGAGGATGCCGATGAATCCCTGATCCGGGCGGTCAATACCGACGAGGAGACCCCGATTGCCTGGGTTATCGTCAAGACGACTCGGCCTATCAACGAGGTGTGGGAGGAAGCGGATGACGTCATCCAGCCGCGGATGGAGCGGGTTCCAGGGGTGGCCACGGTTTGGATGTTTGGGGGGGAGGACCGGGAGGTCCACGTGATCCTCGATGCCGAGGCGATGGGCGCCCGGCAGATCTCGGTCACTCAGGTTCGGGATGCCCTGCTAGGAGAAAACCGGAATATCAAGGGGGGAAGGATCGAAGAGGGGAAGCGGCGGTACGTGGTCCGAACCCTGGGGCAGTTTACCGATATCCGGCAGATCCCGGATGTCGTTATTCGGCAGGACGCCCGCGGCACTGTGTATCTCCGGGACATCGCCCAGGTGCGGTTCGGCTATGAAGAGAAGGAACGCGTGGTTCGCGTCTGGAAGCGGCCGACCATCGGCTTCGGCGTGCTCCGTCGCACGGGAACCAATACGCTGGAGGTCATGGAGGGGGTCAAGAAGGAACTCCGGTATCTGAATAATCTCTATCGAGGGAAAGACATCGAGCTGATCCAGGTCTATGACGAAACCGACTATATCTATGAATCGGTGGGCCTGGTGAGGTCCAACCTTTTTTACGGCGCCTTCCTGGCCGTGGCCGTCCTGCTGCTCTTTCTCCGGAGTCCGTCGAGTATTTTCATCATTGCCTTTGCGATTCCTATTTCTCTCGTCGCGACCTTCGTGGTCTTGGATGCCCTGGGTCGGACCTTGAATATCGTCATGCTGGCGGGGCTGGCGTTCGCGGCCGGCATGGTGGTGGACAACTCCATTGTGGTGCTGGAGAACATCTACCGCCACCGGCAGATGGGGAAGGAGAAGATCCGGGCTGCGTACGGTGCCGCCGTCGAGGTCTGGGGAGCGGTCTTGGCGTCCACCTTGACCACCATCTTTGTTTTCATCCCGATCATCTTTGTGAAGGAAGAGGCTGGCCAGCTCTTCCGCGACATTGCTATTGCGATCTCGACGGCCGTGGGCCTGTCCCTCCTTGTCTCGCTGACCGTCGTGCCCATGCTGAGCTCTCGTCTCCTGGCAGTGAACCAGCACGCGCACAATCCCGCCTCTCGCCGGTCCCTCTGGAGATTGCTCGACAGACTCGGCGTGGAGAGGTTCGGGGCTGCCGTCGTCCACTTCATCGTCGGGAGCCTGGATACCCTTCGCCGAAGTGTCTGGCGGCGAATCGTGGTGGCCGTAAGCATTGTCTTGGCCGCGGTGTTACTCAGCTATGTGTTCATGCCGCCCATTGACTACCTCCCCCAGGGCAACCGCAATCTGATTTTCGTGCTCATTCGAACGACGCCGGGTCTTAACATCGCCCAGCGAGAGGCGCTGTTGAAAGAGTTTGAGCGCCGGTTCGCCCTGCCCGAGATCTACCGGATGTTCGCGGTGGCTCGGGTGGAAAACACCATCATGGGAGCCATCATCAAGGAGGAATACCATACGCTCTCTGGAATGCGCCAGGTGATTGCCAAGATGCGGGGGCGGGCCAAGGGGGTGCCTGGGACGGAAGGGGTCTTCATTACCCAATCCCCGCTCTTTCGGCGGCGCGGATCCTTTATCGGCGGGACCAACCTGGAGGTCGATGTCAAAGGGGACAGCCTCGAGCAGATCCACGCCATTAGCGAACGACTCCAGGCTGACCTGCGCCAACTTGCACAAGTCAACTTCGTCAACACCAGCTTTGAGGCCGGGAACCCGGAGCTCCAGATCCGCGTCGACCGCTCCAAGGCTGCACAGCTCGGGTTGAGCGCCCGAGAGGTCGGATACGTGGTAGAGACTATGGTGCACGGGACGGAGGCTGGGGTGTTCCGGGAGCGGGGCAAGGAGCTGGACATTATCCTCAAAGGCTCACTCCAGGAAATGCGACGGACCCAGGACCTCGACCAGATCGTCTTCTTTACCCCCGCGGGGCGCTTGGTGAAGCTTTCGGACATTGCAGCCGTCCGGTTCGACACCGGTCCGACCAAGGTCGAGCACATCGATCGGGATCGCGCCATCAAGCTGACCGTCAACCTGAAGGGCGAGGTCCCGCTGGAGAAGGCGGTTCAGTTGGTAGAACAGGTCGTCGAGCCCGTGCGGAGAGCCCTCCCGCTGGGGACCACCATCGATGTGGCCGGGCAGGCTCGAGACCTGAGCATTGCCTGGAACTCCATCAAGTGGTCTTTCCTGCTGGCCCTCGTGGTCATTTACCTCCTGATGTGTTCACTCTTCGAGTCCTGGAGCTATCCCTTCATCATCATGTTCACCGTCCCGCTCGCCGCCACGGGAGGGGTCCTCGCCGTCAGGCTTGCCAATGCCTTTGAACCGTCCATCAAGATGGATGTGATGACCATGTTGGGTTTCGTGATCCTGGCTGGGATCGTCGTGAACAACGCCATCCTCATCGTTCACCAGTCCTTGAACAACATGCGAGAGGGATGGCAGCCCCAGGAGGCGATTCTCGAGAGTGTCCGGACCCGGATCCGTCCGATCTTTATGACGACCGCCACCACGGTCTTTGGCATGCTTCCCCTGGTTTTTGCGCGGGGATCGGGGTCAGAGCTGTACCGTGGCTTGGGGTCGGCGGTCCTGGGGGGACTGGTCGTCTCGAGCGTCTTTACGCTGATCCTCATCCCCACCCTCTACTCTCTTTGGATGGACGCGAAGGTTGCCGTCGCCGCACGGCTTGAGAGAAAGCCGACCAAAGAAGTGGGCGGCCGCCCGGTAGTCGGACCAGTTGGGCAAGAGGCGGAGGAGCGGCGGTAAGCATAACAGCTTCCTCCTCGTGATGTGGGTTTTCTGGATTTTTCCTTGACATTTTGCCGTTCGAATCGTAGAAATTTCTCGTGCCAAGTTCTTGCTTTTTTTTGCTCGTTGAAAGGAGGAGCACGTGGCAAGAAAAACGGCAAGAAGAAAGTTGGAGAGCCTGGCCAAGAGTGTTGGAGCTGTTCTTGGCGAACGAAAGCGATTGGAGCGAGTTGAGAAGGGGCTTGTCACCAGCCTCAACAGGGCGCTGGGCAAAATCGGCTACAAGGTCGTTTCTGCAAAGGCGGCAGCACCGGCAAAACGGCGCCGCCGCCGGGGCCGACGGGTAGCCGGGGCACGTCGTGCACGCCGAAGGAGAACGGCAACTGGCCGCCGGGCTCGGGCCAAAAAGTAAGCCCAACCAATTTTCACTTCGGTCAATGAAGAGGGTCACCATCTAGGTGACCCTCTTATTTTTAGACCTTACCGTTCTTTGACCGCGGATAGGGCAAGCAACAGTTCCCGTATTCGCTGATTCCGAACGGTGCAGTTGTCATGAGCGAGCAGATGAATCATTTCGTCATCGCGACGATTCCACCGCTTACTTCCTTTCTGCTAGCGAGAAATGGCCAAATGGTGTGAACGAATGAAGGGCCGCAGTGGCGGCCTGAAGGCGGTCCTCCTCTTCTCTGGTCAGCGTAGAAAGATTTTCCTTGACAACCGCATGGGGTAGGGCTATTGTCTCAGGTGCCCCAAGTGGTTCAAGGGAGGTACCGGGACTTGACGGTTGTAAACCTCTCCTGAACCGGAGAGGGAGCTGTGAGCCGAAAGGCAAGCAGAGCCGGATCTGGAACAGGAGGGGGAGGAAGGCCGAAGGGGACCGGGAAGCCAATGGGTCACTTGGGGCACTTGCTTTGTACCTCCCGTCCCTCTTCCCTTTAGACCCCCTGCCGGGATTAGATTAAGGGGTCTTAAGGGGTCAAGTCTGCTCTTGACTCATCTTCAGTCCTTCTGGTACCTTCCGGCCGTGGCACGGCCCCTTCGCATTGAATTCCAGGGTGCTTACTACCATGTCATGAACCGCGGGTTGGCCCCGCAGGTCGTTTTCTACGATCGCGCCGACCGGGCGGTGTTTCTTGAGCTTCTTGCCGACTGCCACGAGATGTGGGGGATCCGGGTGCTCGCCTATTGCCTCCTAGACAATCACTACCATTTACTCCTTCAGACGCCGGAGGCGAACCTGGCGCGGGTCATGCGCCACCTGGACGGAATGTACACACAGCGGTGCAACCGGCGGTACGGCCGGGACAGCCTTTTGTTCCGGGGCCGGTACGCTGCCATCGTCGTGGAGGCCGAGCCGTATCTACTGGCCGTGGCCCGCTACATCCATCAAAATCCCATCGCCGCGGGCCTGGTCCGCACCCCCGAAGCTTATGAATGGAGCAGTTGTCGCCTATATCCGGACGAATGGAAGCGGCCAGCATGGCTAGATGCCGCGCAACTCCTGAACCGCTTTCCTCGCAAGGATCGGGGGCTGCATTCTTGGCCTTCATGAAATCTGCACTGGACGCGCCGGTACGCGCGTTCTACGGGAACCAGCGCCGGGGGCCAGTGCTGGGATCCGAACAGTTCATAGAACGAACTCGAAGGCGCATGCGGAAACGAGGAATCGCGCTCACGGAAGTCCCTGACGCTAAGGCCTATCTCCGTCTGGACGCGGAGATCTGCCTGAAGGCAGTGGGGCAGGTGTACGGCAGGCGACGGGAGGCCATTCTTCAGGGTCGGCGGGGACAGCGGGACGAGGCGCGGGCCCTGGCGATGTATAAGTGTCGGCGGCTCGCCGGTCTCAGGCTGCAGGATATTGCAAGGCTCTTTGGGGTAGGGGGTTACTCCGCGGTCAGCAGTGTGATCGGGCGAACTCAGGGGGAGCTCCAGAAAGGAGGCGAGATGGCTCGGCGATTCCAACAAATCCGGCGGTGCCTCCAAGGTGAGCCAAGAGCAGACTTGACCCCTAATTGACTGTGGTTGTTTGTAAGATGCCCGTACTCACAAGGGCCGAAGGAGATGTCTGTTGTGTTGTGTTGAAACCTATGTCGACGGGAACCTCCCACTGCCAACTAAGAAGGTGTCTGCCCCCCTTTTTCTGGTCCTGCGAGGCGCGATGCAGATTATAGGGAGGACTCATGAACATTAGCGACGCATTGGTTTTTGGTAATGGAAAAGTATTTAGAGGAACAGTGGGGGATTACGACCGTGGCAAAGGCCGACGAGTACAAGCGTGCCTTGGAGGAATACCCCGCCACGATGACCACGGCACACCATATTTGGGCTGGACAGATCGCGAAGGATCTTCGCTGAGTACCCCAAAGAGGGGATGGGTCGAAGCTTTAGATTTGACACTCGGGGTGAGGCCAAAAGCTGACGCGGTCCCCCTTACCTGGTTATCCCCACATTGCTAGCCTTCAATTAATACCTCCGGATCGGGACATATCATTCCAACCCACCAGGCTGACGGCCTGTCCCCCCCTTGGTCCTTCCGTTTGTGCTTGCGAGAGGCGGACAAATCAGGTAAGAGTATCCCCACGAGCCTCGCAATTGTCCGGTTGGACGCCCGCCGTGAGTGATCATCATGTTGGCCAAGGTCCTCAGTAGTGCTGTCCTTGGGGTGGATGCCTATCTGGTCGACGTCGAGGTAGATATTGCCCTGGGCCTTCCCTCCTTTTCTACCGTGGGCTTGCCTGACGTGGCCGTCAAAGAGAGCCGCGACCGGGTCAAGGCGGCCGTCAAGAACTGCGGCTTCGATTTTCCTCCCCGGCGAATCACCGTCAATCTCGCTCCGGCCGATATCAAAAAAGAAGGCGCCGGCTTCGATCTGCCCATGGCCATTGGCGTCTTGGCTGCCCAGGGGCTAGTGAACCCGGACCGGCTCTCGCAGGTCCTGGTGCTGGGCGAGCTCGCCCTTGATGGGATCGTCCGTCCCATCCGTGGCGCCCTCCCGATGGCTGTGGCCGGGGCGAAAGCTGGACTCGAAGGCATCGTGCTCCCGGCCGACAATGCCCCAGAGGCGGCGGTCGTCAAGGGAATCAACGTGTACGGGGTCCACAGCCTGTCCCAGACAGTCGGGATGTTGAACGGAGAACTCACCCTCGAACCGAGTGCGATCGATCTCCAGGCAACCTTTGCCGAATCCTCCCACTATCCCGTCGACTTTACCGACGTCAGGGGCCAGGACCATGCCAAACGGGGCCTGGAGGTGGCTGCGGCAGGGGGTCATAACATCCTGCTCGTCGGTCCTCCCGGGTCAGGAAAGACGATGCTGGCCAAGCGCCTGCCGACCATTCTTCCCCCCCTGAGTCTCGAGGAAGCGATTCAGACCACAAAGATCCACAGTGTGTCCGGCCTACTGCCGGCTCGAACCCCGCTGATCGCCGTCCGACCCTTCCGGGCTCCTCACCACACGATCTCCGACGCCGGCTTGGTCGGCGGGGGAAACATCCCTCGCCCGGGTGAGGTGAGCCTGGCCCATCACGGCGTCCTCTTTCTGGACGAATTCGCGGAGTTTAAGCGGAATGTCCTGGAGGTACTCCGGCAGCCACTTGAGGATGGCCACGTCACCATTGCCCGAGCCATCACGTCCCTCACCTACCCGTCGTCCTTCATGCTGGCCGCAGCGATGAACCCATGCCCATGCGGGTACTTGACCGATCCTCAGCGGGAATGTGGCTGTACCCTCGGCGAGATCCAACGCTATCTGAGCCGTATCTCGGGCCCCCTCTTGGACCGGATCGATATCCACATCGAGGTTCCCCCCCTTCGGTATCGAGACATGGCAGCGGAAACACCGGGTGAGCCCTCACCCATGATCCGGGAACGGGTGGGACAAGCCCGGCTGCTTCAGGCGGAGCGCTTTAAAAAGAGCAAGATCTTTTGCAATGCGACCATGAGCCCAAAGCAGGTCCGCCGGTTCTGTCAGGTGGTCGAGGAGGGACAGCGGCTCTTGGAGACCGCGATGGAACAGTTGGGCCTCAGCGCCCGCGCGTATGATCGAGTCTTGAAAGTCGCCCGCACCATTGCCGATCTCGCCAAAGAGGAGACGATTCGCCCCGAGCACATCGCCGAGGCGATCCAGTATCGGAGCCTGGATCGCGGAATTCGAGGGGGTTGAGCCATGAGTGCATTTCCAGCCAGGTGTCCTCACTGTCAGCGATATTTGTCTTTCGATCCGATCAGCCTGCGATACCGCTGCGGCGCGTGCGACGTAGGCGAGGCGGGTGAAGCGCGTGAAGCCGGCGGTCTCCCCCGGGATATTTGGCGGGAGCGGGGCGAGGCTGTCGGCCGCGAAGCGGCCCGCCTCCTAGGACGGATAGAGCGGTGGCTACGAAAATAAAATCGTTCAGGGTTCAGCGTTGAGAGTTCAAAGCAGGAAATCGATCCAATTTCTTAAAGCCTGACCATGAACCCTGAACTATGAACTCTGAACCGTGATGTGGGTGGCATGAGGGAGTTTGCAGAACGGGTGGGCGGGCTCGAGGTCGAGGCGGCCTTCGAGGTCTTGGTTCGGGCAGGTGAGCTTGAACGGGCAGGACGGAGGATCATCCACCTCGAAATCGGTGAGCCTGACTTTCCCACGCCGGCCCATATCGTCGAGGCGGCCAAGCAGGCGCTGGATGCGGGCTACACCAAGTACGGCCCGGCCGCTGGTCTTCCGGAGCTTCGAGCGGCAGTTGCCCACCACGTTGCCGAGAGTCACGGCGTCCCGGTGAGCCCCGCCGAGGTGGTGATCACGCCAGGGGCCAAGCCGATCATGTTTTTTGCGCTCCTAACGCTGGTGGAGGCGGGGGATGAGGTGATCTATCCCGACCCCGGCTTTCCCATCTATGCCTCCGTTGCCCGCTTCACCGGCGGGACCCCGGTCCCCCTTCCTCTCCTCGAGGACAAGGCATTCAGCTTTGACGTCAAGGATTTGGAGCGGCTCGTCACTCCCAGGACGCGACTCCTGATCCTCAACTCTCCGCAAAATCCGACTGGCGGGATCGTTGAAAAAGAGAGGCTCGAGCGCATTGCCGAGCTCAGCCAGCGTTTTGGCTTCTGGGTCCTCTCGGATGAGGTCTACCATCGATTTTGCTACGAGGGGGGACATGCGAGTATTCTGTCCCTACCAGGGATGAAATCCCGCACGATTCTTCTGGATGGGTTCTCGAAAAGCTACGCGATGACGGGCTGGCGTCTGGGCTACGGCGTGATGCCTGTCCCCCTGGCAGAGCAGGTCGCCAAATTGATGGTCAACTCGAACTCCTGTACTGCTACGTTTGTTCAGAAGGCGGGGGTGGCAGCCCTCACGGGGGATCAGTCTTCGTCCTGGCAGATGGTAGAAGCTTTTCGCCAACGGCGAGATCTCCTGGTCTCGGGGCTCAACCGGATCTCCGGAATCCAATGCCCCCTCCCGGCGGGAGCGTTTTACGCCTTTCCCAACGTCACCACCTTTGGACGGCCTGCCAAGGCCATCGCGGATCATCTGTTGGAGGATGGGGAGGTGGCGTGTCTTGCGGGGACCGCATTTGGGCCCGGCGGCGAGGGCTACCTGCGCCTCTCCTATGCCGCCGCCGAGACCCATCTTCAGGAGGCTCTCTCCCGGATTGCCGCTTCCCTGGCGCGACTCGGCCCATGAGGCGCAGGCTGCTTTTCCTCGCCATCGCCATCTCGGTCCTCGGGGGTTGCGGCAAAGGTGAGGGCCGCTCTTCCGAAGTGGTGACGGCTGCCATCGAGACCAATCCCGTGAGTCTCGATCCCCGGGTTGCCACCGATGCCCTTTCCCTTCATGTAATCGGATTGCTCTTCAATAGTCTCGTCCGCGTGGATGAGCACTTCCGAATTGTCCCGGATCTGGCAGCGCGATGGGAGCAGCCCGACGAGCGAACCTACGTCTTCCATCTCCGCCGGGGAGTGCGGTTCCACCACGGACGGGAACTCACCGCTGAAGATGTCCGGTATACTTTCGAATCCTTGAGGACCGTCGGTTCGGCCCACGCGGCTATCCTGCAGGAACTTCAAAAGATCGAGGTTCTGGGTCAATATGAGGTAGCCTTCCATCTGAAGCGTCCCTTCGGTCCCATCCTGTACCATCTCACGCTGGGCATCGTCCCGTCGGAACTGGCGTCCGGGGAGCGCTTCGGTCAAGAGCCAGTAGGGACAGGGCCATTTCAGTTCAAACGGTGGAAGCAGAATGAGCAGGTCGAGTTGGAGGCGTTTGCCGGCTATTTCGATGGCGAGCCCCGGATCGGGCAACTCACCCTTCGGATCATCCCGGACGCCACCATCCGTTTCCTCGAACTGAAGAAGGGGACGATCGACCTTCTCCTGGCATCGTTGCCCCCCGAGGTCTTGTCACTGGTAAAGGGGCTGCCGGGGGTTCAGGTTGCCAAGGTCCCCTCGAGCAACTACACCTACCTGGGCTTCAACCTCCGGGACCCGATCCTCAGGGACCTGCGAGTCCGCCGGGCAATCGCCCACGCCATTGACCGGAAAGGGCTCATCACCTATTTGCTCCGGGACGAAGCCATCCCGGCGACCGGGCTCCTCTTTCCTCACCATTGGGCCTACGAATCTCGCGTCAAGACCTTCCCATTCGACCCGGAAGAGGCCAGGCGTCTGTTGGACGAGGCTGGCTATCCTCTGAAAGATGGAGTACGGTTCACCTTGACCTTCAAGGCGACGACCAACGAGTTTATTCGGGCTATCGCCGAAGCGATTCAATATCAGCTCGTGCAGGTAGGGATTCAGGTCGAGATCCGCAGTTACGAGTGGGGAACATTTTATGCAGACATCAAGTCGGGAAATTTCCAGCTCTATGTCCTCACGTGGGTCGGCATCACCGATCCCGACTATTACCACTATATCTTTCACTCGGCCTCCGTTCCTCCCGAAGGAGCCAATCGCGGCCGGTACCACAATGGCGAGGTCGACCGCCTCCTGGTGGAAGGTCGGCGGATATCGGACCTCATTGAGCGAAGGGCGACTTACAGCCGCGTCCAGCAAGTCCTGGCCGAGGAGCTTCCCTATGTCAGTCTCTGGCACGAGCTGCGATGGGCAGCGTACAAGACGCGGATCCTTGGGTTTGCTCCATTGCCGGGGGGCGACTTTACCCCTTTAAAGGATGCGTGGCTCGATGACCGATGATAAAACAATTTCGAAATTCGAAATTTTGCCTGCTGTGAACTCTGAACCATGAACCTGCGTGAGCGACAGCGATGACGCGATCCTTAGTGAGACGATTGCTCCTCCTTCTCCCGGTGGTGTGGGGCGTCTCCACGTTGGTCTTCCTCCTGATCCACCTGACCCCGGGAGACCCGGTGGAGGTGATGTTGGGGGAGACCGCCCTCCCTGCGGCGAAGGAGGCACTCCGCCAAAGCCTGCATCTGGACCGGCCGCTTCCTGAGCAGTATCTGCACTTCCTTCAGGGACTTGTGACGGGAGATCTCGGTATGTCTCTCTTCTCCCGAGAGCCGGTTGTCGCCACGATTCTCAAGGCCGTCCCAGCGACCATCGAGCTCGCGGTGGCTGGCCTGCTGGCGGCCATCATCATCGCTCTACCCTTGGGAGTCTTGGCTGCGGTGCGGCGCGACTCCGGCGTCGACCACGGGAGCCGGTTCGTGGCCCTCCTGGGCGTCTCGATTCCCAACTTTGTGCTTGGACCGCTCTTGATCCTCGGCTTTGCGATTGAGCTCAACTGGCTGCCGGTATCGGGTCGTGGCGGTCCTGCCCATCTTCTCCTGCCGGCCCTGACGTTGGGGATGGCCATGGCCGGGATCCTCTCCAGGATGGTGCGGGCGAGCCTGTTGGAGGTCTTGGGCCAGGAGTATGTCCGGGTGGCTAGGGCCAAGGGGCTCTCGGAGGGACGCGTAATCCTCCGTCACGGACTCAAAGCTTCCTTGATTCCCGTCATCACGATCGTGGGGCTTCAGTTTGGGGCGTTACTCGCTGGGACGATCATCACCGAAACTATCTTTGCCTGGCCAGGCTTGGGAAGGCTCACCCTCCAGGCGATCCAGGCCCGGGATTATCCGCTGGTCCAGGGGTGTGTTCTGGCCATTAGTTTTGGGTATGTCCTTGTCAATACCGCGACGGACATGATCTACGCCTACGTGGACCCCCGGGTGCGATATGTATAACAGCTTTCAGCGATCAGCAGTCAGCTACCGCCCCCTCCTTTACCCTCCCCCTTCAAGCGGGAGGGGTGGGGGATGCTGACTGCTATTGATGGTGATGATGCGGATGCGAAAAAGTAAGGCGTGGCACGTGGGGCTTCTGTTGGTCGCGGGCGTGATGCTGTGTGCATTACTCGCACCGATCCTCGCGCCTCATTCTCCCACAGAACAGGTCTTGGCCGAGGGGTTGGAGGGGCCAAGTGTCATGCATCCGTTCGGCCAGGATCGCCTGGGTCGTGACCTCTTCTCTCGGACCTTGTACGGGGGTCGGATCTCCTTCTGGGTGGCCACGGTGGCGATCGGTATCTCGCTGGGGATCGGGCTTTTCGTCGGGGCAGCAGCAGGCTACTTCGGAGGGTGGATGGACGAACTCTTCATGCGTCTCGTGGATATCTTGCAGGCCTTTCCCGGAATTCTCCTCGCCATTGCGTTTGCAGCGATCCTGGGACCGAGCATCACCAATGTCGTGATTGCCCTTTCGCTCATCGGTTGGGTGGGATATGCTCGGCTCACCCGGGGTCAGATCCTGGTGATTCGGGAGATGGAGTTCGTGGCGGCGGCGAAGGCCTTAGGGGGGAAAGACCTGCGGGTGATCCTCCGGCATCTACTGCCCAATATCCTTGGACCCATCCTAGTGGACGCGAGCTTTGGGTTCGCAGCGGTCATCGTCGCCGAGGCAAGCCTGAGCTTCCTCGGGCTGGGCACCCAGCCTCCCACTCCCAGTTGGGGGGCGATGCTCAACGAGGCCAGGCAATATCTCCTCGTGGCTCCCCATCTGACGCTGTTCCCCGGGCTCGCGATCGTGGTGACCGTGATGGGCTTTAACTTCTTAGGGGATGGCCTCAGGGACCTCTGGGATCCGCGGAGCGAGAAAAAGCACTGGAACGGTGGTCGAATGCCCAGGAAGAAAAAACCCGCAAAGAGAAAGAAGAGACCCTCGGTCCGGTTGCCGGTGGCTCCCCCCTCCCGGCCTCATGAGGCGGGGACCGACTATCGGCGGGCGCGGGAGAAAGAGCGACTCCGCCGCGAAGCACAAGAGGATGAAGGAGACGGTAGTGCTTCTGAGGGCTGATTGCTGGCTGCTGATCGCTGATGGCTGACCGCTTTTTTTTTTTGGAGGGGGCCATGGCCAAGAGAGGGAATAAGGGGTTGCGCTTTGTGGTGCACGAGCACAAGGCGACCCGTCTCCATTACGATTTCCGGCTGGAGATGGGCGGCGTCCTCAAGTCGTGGGCCATCCCCAAAGGGCCCTCCATGGATCCGGCGGAGAAGCGACTTGCCGTGATGGTGTCGGATCATCCATTGGTCTATGCGGATTATGAAGGGATCATCCCTGAGGGGAGCTATGGCGCGGGACCCGTGGTGGTCTGGGACCAGGGGATGTATGTCCCGCTCGAGGGGGACCCCATGCAAGGGATCAAGGCCGGAAGGCTTGCCTTTACCCTGCAGGGCAAGAGACTGAAAGGCGTTTTTGCCTTGGTCCTGATGAAAGGACGGGGGACGGGGAAGGAATGGCTGTTGATGAAGAAGAAGGACGCTCACGCCGTTTCGCACTGGAAATTGGAAACGGCCCTGACCTCACGAAAGCTCAAAAGTCTCAAGATTAAGATCCCTCCCTGCGACACCGAGTGAAGACGAGGAAAAAAGGCGGGACACGAACACTTGGGAGTCAAGGCGGCAATAGCGAGCGTACGCAGGGGTGGGGGGAGCCATGAAAGTCCGTATCGGAACCTTCAACGCGGAAAATCTCTTTGCGCGTTTTCGGTTCAGAGGAGTGCGTGAGCGATATCGAAAACCTGGCGGCACGTGGGGCTACCGCTATCGCCCTCACCGCCCGGAGGAATTTCGAGACCTGGTGAAAGAAGGCTGGACGGTAGACAAGACCAAGTTCAAACGGTTCAGCCAACAAAACCGTCAGCTCACCGCTCAGGTGGTAAGGGAGCTCAACGCAGACATCCTTGGCCTCCAAGAGATTGAGGGGATGGATATGTTGAAACGGTTCGTCACGGCATTCATGCCCCGGCAAGGCTACACGTACAAAGTGGTCATCGACGGCAATGATCCCCGGCTCATTGACGTGGCGCTGTTGAGCAAGTATCCGCTCGCCTACATTCGCACGCACCAGTTCGAGCGGACACCGGGGGGAAGAAGCTTCGTGTTCTCGCGGGACTGCCTGGAAGTGGGGGTACAGGTGTCACAACACACTATCCTGCCAGTGTTCGTGAATCACTTCAAATCAATGGTTGGCGGGCGGGCGCAGACGATGGCACGGCGAAAGGTACAGGCCGAAGCGGTGGTGAGGATATTGAAGGAGCGGTTTGGGCAGGATCCGGGGAGGGCGCCGTGGGTGGTGCTTGGAGACTTGAACGATTACCTTCCTTCGGCAGGCCTGTCGCCACTCATAGGACAGCTATGGATCGAAAATGTTCTCGAGCGGCTGCCCGAACAGGAGCGGTGGACGCACTACTATGATGGGCGAAGGGAATATAAGCAGCTCGACTACCTCTTACTCTCGAAGGCCTTGGCACGGGGGAACTCGAAGGCGGTCCCGAACATTGAGCGGCGGGGATTGCCCACGCGAGCGACACGACATCCTGGTCCGAGATTTGAGGGGGTGGGTCGGAGAGAACCCAAGGCGTCGGACCACTGTCCGGTCGTGATAGAAATAAACGTCTGAGCCAGGATGAGTTCAGCGATGAGGTTCGGCAACATCCGGGTCGGTCAGGACGTCATCGGCACCCTCAACATCGGTCATCTCCAGGTGATCGACGTCGCGGTGAGTCACATCCAGCATGACGGAGACCTCCCCTTGGCCCACGCCCTCTGGGAATTTACCCAGGCGGTGATCGAGAGCCGAGAGGTTGAGCCTGCCACCCGAAGCATCATGATCGAGCAGCTGGCCTTTCTCTCCGAACAAATTGTGACCGGCCGTGGCCAAGAGCCACGGCCGGATGCACGGTCGGTCCTGGGTGATCTAGCATCGAGGGTCTCGAGCCTCCCCGGGCTGACCTCGGTCTGGGAAGACCTGGCGCCGCTCCTCGTGAACGCCCTTCCCTAACGGTCGCAATACCCTCGAGGTCAAATTTCATCTCTTTGGCGTAACCCGACACCCTTTCATTGGGAGGACAATGCCATGGCCAAGAAAGCAGCGAAAAAAACAACCAAGGTTAAGATGGATGCCGGGCTTCCCCGTATCGTTGTTCATCACGTGGTAAAAGATACCCGAGAATTAGGTGCAGTTGCCGAAGAGGTGCCGGAGCGCATCAATTGGGCTCAGAGTATTTTGGGGATTCCCAAGGTCTGGCGCGAGACCCAAGGCCTGGGCGTCAAAGTCGCGGTGCTCGATACAGGCATCGACGTTGATCACCCAGACCTCGCCGCCGCGATCGTGGACACGAAGGATTTCACCGGCGACGGTATAGAGGATACCAATGGCCACGGGACCCACTGTGCGGGGGTTGTCGGCGCCCGGTTAAATGACGTGGGATTTGTCGGGGTGGCTCCGAAGGCCAAACTGTTGATCGGCAAGGTCCTCGGGAAGGGCGGTCGAGGCAGCTTCGAGTGGATCGCACGGGGAATCGAGTGGGCTGTTGCGAAGGGAGCCCATATCATCTCGATGTCTCTAGGTGGTCAAGTCTCCACGAATCGGCTATTCACTGCGGTCCACGAAGCCCTGTCCAAGGGACGTTGTGTTGTATGCGCGGCCGGCAACGAGGGTTCGCTGTTTCAGAACAGCATCGGATATCCTGGCCGCTATGGCGGCGTCATCACGGTGGCGTCTCATGACGAAAACGGCAATCCATCGGGATTTTCCTCACGGGGGGGCGAGGTAGACTTCATGTCGCCTGGATCGAATATCTGGTCGACATACAAGAACGGTGGCTATGCGACACTCAGCGGGACCTCGATGGCTACACCCTTTGTTGCCGGTCTGGCGGCGCTCATTATTTCGAAGCACCTCCGTGTCGCCACGAGCAAGACGCCTCTCAAGAACAACGAGGATTTGAAGGAGCACCTGATGAGGATGGCCACGCACCCTGGCCACCACGACAACGCGTCTGGCTATGGTCCGCTCCAGCCGTTCATGTACTTTGGGTAGCCTCCGGCTACGACTTGGAGGCATGACGGATCTAGAAGGAAGTGAGTCGGAATGGAAGGCACGTTCACCCTCGATCATGTCGTCATCCTGGTGGAGGACCTTGGCGCTGCGACGGAGGATTTCGCCGGTCTGGGCTTCACCGTCGTCCAAGGGGGTGAGCATACCAGTCGGGCGAGCCATAACGCACTCATCACCTTTGCCGATGGCAGCTACCTAGAGCTGATTGCGTTCAAACATCGGTCCGTCCGATCGGATCGCACAATCCCAAAGCACGTGCGTGCCCAGGATCTCCGGGCATCGCGGAGTTCGCCGGCCGAGCGCCGCGTACGGCCCTGGGAAACCGTCGGCGAGGGATTGGTGGACTTCGCGCTTTTTCCCGACTCGATCGAAGCCGCGATCGCTGAAGCGCTGCGCCGCGGACTTGCCTTGGAGGGCCCACTCCCCGGTGGACGATTACGACCGGACGGACAACAGATTGCTTGGCAGTTTGGCATTCCCGATACGTTTGACCTTCCCTTCTTATGCGCCGATGTGACGCCGAGGCCCTTGCGTGTGCCTGGTGGCGCTGCCTGCCAGCATGCAAATGAGGTGACAGGAATCGCGGACATTCTGGTCCTGGTGATGGATCTTGACACGAGTGTTGCCCGGTATCGTGCGCTCCTTGGCACGGAGCCCGTGCAAGGCCCTGCCGTCCCTTGGCCAGACACGCGAACTGTTGATTTTTACCTCGGTTCTACAACTGTCTCCCTGACTGAGCCACACGAGAGAAGCGATCCTCTTTTCGATCATCGAGAGAGATACGGCGAGGGACCCTATGCCCTGAAGCTCTGTACCACGGACAAGGCAAGAGTGGGAATGCTTGATCCGAGTCGGACCCACGGCGCGCGGATCGAGATCGTGTTCGCGTGAGGTAATTCGGGACACGCCTGCGCCTCCCAGAAGAAGCAAAAATAGCACGACAAGGTGAGTACTGATGGCCCGTAAAAAACCCCAATGGGTTGGACGAGAAAGAACCCCGGTGTATCCGGCCCTGGATGTGATTGTGGATTTCATATTCGAGGATGGGTTGTTCTTTATTTCGATAAAGAACATTGGGGGGAAACCGGTCTTTAAGGTCTCGGTCAAATTTGACAAGAAGATTGTTGGAATGGAAGGAACGAAGGACATTTCGGCCCTTCCTCTTTTCCGTAATATCGAGTTCCTGGCGCCCCAGCGAGAGATCGTGACCTTTTTAGACAGGAGTGCGTCGTATTTCAAGAGGGACGGACCGACGAAGATTTCGACACGAATCTCGTACCTGGACCCATCTGGGAAACGACGCGCAAGCACCATCAAGCACGACTTGGAGATATACAAAGAGATCGGATACGTCAAAAGAGGTGAAAAGAAAGCAGCAGGTCCTTTCGGCGCAGAGGAACCTTGCTGAGAGATCGTTCGGTGAGAAGAAAGGGGTGAGACGGATGCCAAACGGAGAAAGAGATGACCCGTACCCGAACTCGAACTTCCTCGTGGAGATCGATGGCATTGCCGTGGCGGGATTCAGTGAGGTCATTGCCCCAGCAGCCTCAGTCACCGTGATCGAGTACCGGGAAGGGGGTGAGGTAGGGGCGGTTCGGAAGATTCCGGGACTGGTGAAGTATAGCAATATCATCCTGACACGGGGGGTCACAGAATCCACGGAACTTTACGATTGGTGGCGAAGTGTCGAGACGGGGAATATCCAACGCAGGAACATGTCTATCGTTTTTCTGAATCAGCGACGGGAGGAAGTGGTCCGCTGGAACATTCGAGAAGCTTGGCCTACGCGATACCAGGCCTTTTCGGATCTGAACGCGAAGGGGGATGACGTCGTTATCGAGACGGTGGAGATCGCCCATGAAGGGATTGAACGAGGATAGCGAATGGGGGAGGTGACGTGACCATCCAACAGTTTTTTCGGTCTCTAGGGGAAAACCTGCAAAAATGTGGAGGGGTCAAGACAGTGTACGGAGAGCCCTCGGTGGTTCAGGGCAAGACGATCATTCCTGTGTCCCGCGTTGCATATGGCTTCGGCGGCGGTTCCCGGGCTAAAAAGAAGGGGAAAAGTGCCGAGCAGAAGGAGGGAGATGAAAGTGGCGGAGGCGGGGGATTTTCGGCCAGCCCCGTCGGTGTCGTCGAGATAACCAAGGAAGACACGAAGTTCGTCTCTATTGGGGAAGAAAGGCGATTGGCCTGGACCCTGATCGCCGGACTGTTCCTGGGGATTTGGCTGGGGAAAAGGCGGTCCAGGACATAGGTAGCAGATTCGCTGGAACCCCGAAAATTTACGAGTTGGCAGGGCTACTGCCGACGGATAGACTGTCATGTCTAGCCCTATTCCTTGACCAGCTCTCCGGGGGATCTCCGGTGGCCTTCAAGGTTGCCAATCGCGCCATACACAAGTCTCTTCTTCCAGGAGCCCTGGCCCTCGGCCTGCTCCAAGGCTGCGTTACCTTGGTCACCGTAGGGCCCGACTATACGCCCCCCGAAACGGAAGTGCCGGATGCGTGGCATCAGGCCGCAACGGAAGGCCTTGCAGAAGGCGAGGCGAACCTGCAAACCTGGTGGGGCACGCTCAACGACCCCGTGCTCATCGGTCTCATCGAAAGGGCAGGACAGGGCAACCTCGACCTGAAAGAGGCGGTTGCGCGGATTCGAGAAGCGCGCGCCCGGCTCGGGATCGCGTCAGGGGAGCAGTTCCCGGATATCGACGGCCAAGGTTTGTTCGAGCGGAGTCGCGTGAGCAAGGGGGTCGCAGATGCCGTTCCTCCACCTCAGGACAGAACCGACAACTTTTACAGCATCGGCCTCGACTCGTCTTGGGAGATTGACTTCTGGGGGAGGATTAAGCGCGCCGTCGAATCGGCGGACGCCAGCCTGAAGGCTTCCATTGAAGATTACCGGGACGTAGTGGTCGTGCTCCTTGCCGACGTCGCCTCGAACTACGTCGAAGTCCGTGCGCTTCAGGCTCGCATCCGGACCGCCCGGGGCAATGTGGAGATCCAGCGGAGAACACTGCAGCTGACCAAGGATCGCCTGGAAGCCGGGATCGCGCCGGAGCTTGATGTCCGCCAAGCCGAATTAAACCTCGCAACCACGGAATCCGTGATCCCGACGTTGCAGATCCTCCTGGTTCAAGCCATCAATCGTCTGGGCGTCCTCCTCGGCGAACCCCCCAGCACGCTTCACGCAGAATTGGCCCAACCGGCACCCATTCCCAAGCCGCGGGAGGAGGTCACCGTTGGTCTTCCCGCTGACCTGTTGCGGCAACGACCCGATATCCGCCGGGCAGAGCGTGCGCTGGCCGCTCAGACGGCGCAGATTGGGGTGGCGACCGCGGATCTCTATCCGCGGTTTTCCCTCTTGGGCACGTTCGCGCTCGAAGCGGTCGATGGCGTCAAATTCTTCGACCGTGGGAACCAGGCATACGGATTCGGGCCTGCGTTCCGCTGGAATATCTTTGACGGGGGTCGTATTCACAATAACATCAAAGCGCAGGACGCCCTCACAGAACAAGCCCTCGTTCGGTATGAAAACACCGTGCTCCGGGCCCTTGAAGATGTCGAAAACTCTATGGTTGCTTACGTGCAAGAGCGCGATCGCCGGGAGGCCCTGGCGCGCTCGGTCGCAGCCGCAGAACGGTCTGTGGAGATCGTTGAACAAGCCTACATCATAGGACTGACCGACTTCCAGAATGTCCTCGACACGCAGCGATCATTGTTTGAACAGCAAGACGCCCTCGCGGAAAGCGAAGGCGATGTGACACAAAATCTCATCAGGATCTATAAAGCGTTGGGTGGCGGATGGGCGCCATAATCTGTGTAGTATGCTGTCGTAAATAGAGACTGGCGAGGGGATGAATCGTGATCTCACACTCAGGTAGGCGTTGGTTGCTTTCTGGACGGAGATTCGTCGCTCTTGGGTTACTCCCGACATGGTTGTTGGTCGGGTGTGGTTGGGAGGAAGAGACTGCCAAGATAACTGTTCGTCCGGTGAAGGCGATCAAGGTGGGTGAACTGACCCGCTTCACCGGGCGTTCGTTTCCGGGCCGGGCAGAGGCCACTGAGGAGGTGAATCTCGCCTTCGAGGTGGATGGCATCATGATTCGACGTGTGGTCAACAAGGGTGACGAGGTGAAGAGGGGCCAACTGCTGGCCCGGCTGGATCCCCGCGATTTCCAAAATGCCCTAGATGCGGCGAAGGCGGAGCGGGATCGGGCCCAGGCCTTTCGCGACCGCATCGCGCAAGCTGTCAGGACCGGCGCCGCTTCACAGCAGGATCTCACCGACGCCAAGGCGAGGTTGGATGTCGCGCAAGCACAGGTGAATATCAAGGCCAAGGCTTTGGATGACGCCCGTATTTTTGCCCCATATGATGGGATCGTGGCCGCGACGTACGTCGAGAACTTCCAGAGAGTCCGGGCCAAACAGAAGATCCTCCGCCTGCTCGACATCTCGAAAATCGAGATGACGTTGGACATTCCCGAAAGCCTGATCTCCAACGCGCGCTACGTGAAGAAAGTGTTCGTTCTCTTTGACGCGTTTCCGGATCGGAAGATCCCGGCAAAGATCAAGGAGATAGGCACCGAGGCGTCCGAGACAACCCGAACGTATCCCGTGACGATCATCATGGATCAACCGGGGGATATTAAGATCTTGCCCGGCATGGCCGGGAAGGCATGGGGGGAAGGCCGGTTGCCAAGCGATATCGACGAGGCGGGAATCGAGGTTCCCGTGTCCGCCACATTCTCACCTGATGAGTCGGGCAAGACCTACGTCTGGGTCATCGACGAACAGACAAAGATGGTGCAGAAGCGAGAGGTGATGACCGGAAAGGTCACCGACCGCGGGATAATAATCCGGGGCGGGCTCCAACCCGGTGAGTGGGTAGCGACCGCCGGCGTCCACTATCTGCGCGAAGGTCAGCAGGTTCGGATCCTGGATGAGGCATCACAGGAGGCAAAAAAGTGAGCCTCGCCCGGTTTGCCATCGAGAAAAGAGTGGTCACGTATTTCGCCGTGTTCCTCCTGTTCGTGGCCGGGATAGCCAGCTTCTTCAGCCTCGGCCAACTCGAGGATCCGGAGTTCACCGTTAAGACAGCAGTGGTCGCGACCGCCTACCCGGGTGCCAGCCCGGAAGAGGTTGAACTCGAGGTGACGGACCGCATCGAGCTCGCCCTTCAGGAAATGAAGCAGCTCGACTACTTGGAGTCTTTTTCGCGCGCCGGTTTTTCCCTGATTAAAGTGAACATCAAGCCCGAGTATTGGTCTGACCAGTTGCCGCAAGTATGGGACGAACTCCGCAGAAAGATCCGCGACATTGAAACGACACTGCCCCCCGCTGCTGGAAGGCCGGTGGTGGCGGACGACTACGGAGACGTTTTCGGGTTGCTGTTGGCAGTCACCGGTGACGGGTACACCTATGCAGAGCTGGAAGAGTATGCCAAGGATCTCAAGAAAGAGCTCAGCCTGGTGGAAGGGGTGGCACGGGTCGAACTCTGGGGCGTTCAGGACAAGGTAATTTACCTTGATGTTTCGGAAAAGCAGCTGTCCCAGCTCGGATTGACCGACGAAAACATCGAGACGACCTTGCGCCAGCAGAACATGGTAGTCGACGCAGGGAGCGTGGATGTCCAGGACAAGCGGTTTCGCATTGCGCCAACGGGTGAGTTTGCGTCCCCCGGTGACATCGCAGATTTGACTATCCGTCCCTCGTTACTGGACGTGCTCCAAAATCTGACACGCCTTCAGGAACCTCGATCGGCAGAGCTCATCCGGATCAGAGACATCGGGACGGTCCGCCGCGGGCATCGCGACCCCCCCAGTATGCTGATGCGATACAACGGTGCGCCTGCCCTGGGAATCTCCATCACCAATATCTCGGGCGTCAACGTTGTTGAAATGGGCCGGGCGGTCGACGCGCGGTTGAATGAGCTGCTTCAAGAACTGCCCGTAGGCATTGAGGTCCACCGCGTTCACTGGCAGTCTAACGTGGTTGCCGACGCCGTGAATGGATTTCTCATCAATTTCGCAGAGGCGGTCGGCATAGTCCTCATCGTACTAACCCTGGCCATGGGCTGGCGCATGGGAGTGATCATCGGTACGGCGCTGATCCTTACGATCCTGGGCACCTTCGCCTTCATGGCGGTTTTCGGTATCGATCTACAACGCATGTCGCTCGGGGCGCTGGTCATTGCCCTCGGCATGATGGTGGATAACGCCATCGTGGTGGCGGACGGAATGCTGGTCCGGCTGGAGCGTGGAATGGACCGGACACAGGCCGCCATCGAGTCGACATCGCAGCCGGCCTGGCCCCTGCTGGGCGCGACCGTGGTGGCGGTGATGGCCTTTTATCCGATCTTCGCCTCCGTGGAGGGCGCGGGCGAATATTGCCGCACGCTCTTCACCGTGGTAGCCATCTCGCTGCTTTTGAGCTGGGTACTCTCCATGACGGTCACGCCACTCCAGTGTATCGACATGCTGCCGACGCCCAAGGAGGACAGTGAGGCGGACCCGTACGGAGGGCGTTTCTATCAGCGATTCAGAGGCATTCTGGAGCGGGCGATTCGTGCCCGAGTACTCTTTATGAGCGGCATGGTGGCCCTCCTCGTGGTCTCGATCCTGGGCTTCGGTTATGTTAAACAGCTATTCTTCCCCGATTCCTCCATGCCGAAATTCATGATCGATTACTGGGCGCCGCAGGGGACGCGGATTCAGCAGGTCGGGGCCGACCTCAAAAAGGCCGAGGCGAAGCTGCTTGCGGACAACAGAATCGAAAGTGTCAGCGCCTTTATCGGCGCAGGCCCCCCGCGTTTTTACCTACCCGTGGACCCGGAATCCCCAAACGAATCGTATGGGCAGCTCATCGTCAACGTGCATGATTTCAGAGACGTGGACGCATTGATTTCGGAGCTGGCTCCCTGGTTCCAAGAAAATTATCCCCAGGCCTTGGTCCCCATCCGCAAGTATGGCGTCGGGCCAAGCGAGACCTGGAAATTCGAAGTCCGGTTTAGCGGACCGGCGGTGGCGGACCGCGGTGTGCTTCGGTCGATTGCGGAACGGGGCGTGGCGATTCTGGAGGCCAGCCCGCTGGCCGGTCTGGTCCAAACCGATTGGCGGCAGCGCGTGCAGAAGGTGGTACCCGAGTACAATCAAGAGCGTGCCCGCTGGGCTGCCGTCTCGCGTGAAGACATCGCGAGAGCAACGAAGCGGGCATTTGATGGTCGGACGGTGGGCCTGTACCGGGAAGGGGACGATCTAATTCCCATTGTCCTGCGGCACGTGGAAGAAGAGCGCCAGAACGTCGGCGCTCTGGACGTCCTGCAGGTGCAGCCGGCGGTGTCTACCAACACGGTCCCCCTGTCCCAGGTGACCGATGCGGTTCGCCCGGAGTGGGAAGATCCCTTCATCTGGCGGCGGGACCGTCGTAGGACGATCACGGTGCAATCCAATCCAATCCCCGGCGTCACCTTGCCCACCCTGCGTGCCAGTGTCCTTGAAGGGTTCGAGGCGATCGAACTCCCTCCTGGTTATACCATGGAGTGGGGCGGCGAGTATGAATCTTCAAGAGACTCGCAGGCATCGTTGGTCCCCGGAATCATTCCCGCGATCACCATAATGGCCCTCATCATCGTTGCGTTGTTCAACGCGTTTCGGCCGCCGTTGATAATTGTCTTGACCATCCCCTTCGCCGTCATCGGCATTACGGCAGGGCTCCTCACCTTTGATGTGCCATTTGGGTTTCTGGCGCTGCTCGGCGCCATGAGCCTCTCAGGCATGATGATCAAGAATGCCATCGTCCTGCTTGATGAGGTCAACCTGAATCTCGCGGCGGGAAGGAGCCCTTATCAATCGGTGATAGACTCCGCGATTTCTCGTCTGCGGCCGGTGGCGTTGGCCGCGGCCACCACGGTCCTCGGCGTGATTCCACTCCTGCAAGACGTTTTCTGGATCGGCATGGCCGTGACCATCATGGCAGGACTAACGTTCGGAACTGTACTCACCATGGTCGTCGTGCCGGTGCTCTACACGACCCTGTACCGGATTCCGCCACCCCAACCTCAAACGTAAGCGTATTCGGATTACATATGATTCTCCGAAGAACAGATTTATTGTCCAACCGATACTAGTCTGCGTCTTTCGCTGATTCGAATGCGAGGTGTTGCGTGGTTCCGGTTTGGATCGCCGTCACGTGCATCCTTGGGTTCGCCGGGGGAAATCAAAGGGAAATCAAAGTGGTCAGACTCGATTGGAAGGCAAAAATCAAAGTACTCTGACCCCTTTGATTGTTTTTCCAGCTCTTACAGTTCTGGCAGCCTGGCTTGTGGAATAGATAAGAACGGGAGGGAGGAGTGGAACATCCCGATTTATTGTTGGCCGTCGTGGTTCTGCTGACCGCCGCCGTGGTCGCAGTGCCGCTTTTCAAACGGCTTGGGCTTGGCTCGGTCCTCGGGTTCCTGGTGGCGGGTGCTGTCGTCGGCCCGTGGGGACTCGGAATCACGTCGGACGTCGAAGCCATTCGGGAATTCGCCGAGTTCGGCGTGGTGTTTTTGCTGTTCATCATTGGCCTCGAGTTGCACCCATCCAAACTCTGGGCCATGCGGCGCGCGGTCTTTGGCCTGGGAACACTGCAAATTGTCCTGACCGGCGGATCGATTGCCGGCTACGCGTGGTTTTTCGGCGTCCCGTGGAAAGCGGCGGTGGTGGTGGGTTTTGGCCTGGCGTTGTCCTCGACGGCCATCGGCCTTCAGATATTGACCGAAAAAGGCGAAATCGCCAGCCAGCACGGCCGGACCGCGTTCGGCATCCTGCTGATGCAGGATATGGCCGTGGTGCCCCTGTTGGCCCTCGTGCCGCTGATGGCGGAGACACCGAGTGCAGAGGCCGGTTCCGTCGGCGTCGCCCCGCTCAAGGTGGTGGCCGCGCTCGCAGGCGTCATCGTGGTCGTGCGATTCGTGTTGCGACCAGCGCTTCGCCACCTCGCCAAGAGCCGTAACACCGATATTTTCGCCGGTGCTTCCGTGCTGGCAGTGCTGAGCGCAGCCTGGGTGATGGAACACGTCGGCCTGTCCATGGCCCTCGGCGCGTTCCTCACGGGGCTGTTACTGGCGGACTCCGAGTATCGGCACCAGATCGAGGCGGATGTTCATCCATTCCGCGGATTTTTGTTGGGGCTGTTCTTCATGGCCGTCGGCATGTCGCTGAATTTCGGTCTCATGGAGGAGGTTCGCCTGAGGGTTGTAGGCCACGTCCTCGGCGTGATGGTGATCAAGGCCCTTGTGCTCTTTGGTCTCTGTTGGGCCTTTCGCCATAGTCGTGAGACCTCCGCCCGGGTCGCCCTGCTGTTACCCCAATGCGGCGAGTTCGGGTTCGTGCTCTTTGGCGTGGGCTTCGCTTCGGGCGTCATGAATGAGTTTCAGTTCCAGTTTTCGTTGCTCTTGATCGCGGTGAGCATGGTGGTGACGCCGTTGCTGGCCGCCGCATCCGAGCGCGTTGCAGGCCGCATGAAAGGGCCGGCGGCCACTCCCACGGCCGACGCCCCTCCGGAGGAACTCCAGGACCACGTCATCATCGCTGGGTTTGGTCGGGGTGGCAAGATGGTCGCCCTGATGCTGAAAAAAAACGATGTGCCCTACGTCGCACTCGATCTCGATCCGCAACAGGTCGCCACGGGACGGGCGCGGGGGTACCATGTCTTTTACGGGGATGCCAGCCGGGCAGACGTGCTCCAGACGACCGGCGCGGGCCGCGCGAAACTTGTCGTTGTGACCCTGGACAACCCGACCGCCGCCGAGAAGGCGGTCGCGGCGATCCGATACCTCTATCCCGGTCTCCCTATCGAGGCGCGCGCCCGCGACCTCAAGCACAGCGAAAAACTCATTAAGATGGGAGCGACCGGCACGATTCCGGAAGCCATGGAAGCGAGCCTGCAACTGGGACGGGCGACGCTTTTACGCGCTGGTGTTGCGGATGACCGTGTGGCCGATATGGTCAAGAATGTCCGGCACGATGATTACGCGCTGATCAAGCAAATCGTCTTGGAATCAAAGGAATCAAAGGGGTCAGACTCAATTGAATCAAATTGAATCAGACGGGTCAGACTTGGAGCCAGGGATGAGAATCGTTCCAGCGGAAAAGCAGCGAAAAAATAATTTTCCAGGCAAAAGGACTTAGCGTGATGCCGCGTCAACCACGTGTCGTTCTCCCCGGGCAACCGCTACATGTAATTCAGCGGGGGAACAACCGCAATCCAATCTTTTTCGGCGAGGACGATTATCGTATTTTCCTTCGCTGCCTGAGTGAAGCGAGCCAGGCGCATCTCTGTGATGTTCATGCTTACGTGCTCATGACGAATCATGTTCACCTGCTCGTGACGCCTTCTGAGCACGACAGCATCGCCAAAGTTATGCAGTCCGTTGGCCGACGCTTTGTTCGATATGTTAATTCCAGATATGGACGTACTGGGACGTTGTGGGAAGGCAGGTATAAGTCTACGTTGATTCATACGGACAGGTATTTCTTGGCCTGCAGTCACTATATCGAACTGAACCCAGTGCGGGCTGGGATCGTGACGCACCCACGCGCTTATAAGTGGTCTAGCTATCAGTCCAATGCGAATGGCGTGCCTGATGAATTGGTCATAGTTCATCCTGTATATTTAGCGTTAGGGGACACGGCGAGCGCGCGGCAGAAAAGCTATCGATCTTTAGTTGACGACAATCTTGACGAGGCGACGTTGAAGACCATCCGCGATGCCACCAACAAGGGTTGGCCACTCGGCGATGAGAAGTTTAAAGATGAGCTCGAAGCAGCGCTCAGGCGGCGGTTCCGGCCTTTACCACGTGGCGGACGGAGACCGAATACGGGGCGCCCAAGGCGCGAGGAAATCAAAGTACTCTGACCCCTTTGAAAGGAGGTGCGAACGTGAGGCAGAAGACCATCAGGATGGTTGTCAGTCTGATCGTTGTCACGCTCGGCCATCTCGCCCTCACGGTGGGCAAGGCCAGCGCCGAGACGGTCTTGGAGAAGATCAACCGGACGGGAAAATTTACGGCGGGGACCCGGACGTCCTCCATCCCGTTTGCTTATATCAATGAAAAGAACGAATGGGTTGGCTTCTCGGTGGATCTCCTCAATGAGATCAACAACCGGCTGAATCGCAACTTGATCAAGAAGGTCACCCTGGAACTCAAAGAGGTTACGCCCAAGACCCGGATCGCCCTGGTCGCCAACCGGACCGTCGATATCGAGTGTGGATCCACCACGTATACCCGGTCTCGGGACGAAACCGTGGACTTCAGCGTCAATTTCTTCTACACCGGCTCCCAGCTTCTGGTGAAGAAAGGGAGCGATATCAAGAATCTCAGAGATCTAAGGGGCAAGCGAGTGGGTGCCACTCAGGGAACCACCAATGAGCGGATCCTGCGGACGAGGCAGCCCCAGGCGAAGATCGTCGTGTTTCAGGACCATGCCCAGGGGTTCCTGGCTCTCCAGCAGGGGAAGATCGACGCCTACTCCACGGATGGAATTCTGCTGGCCGGACTCGCCGCCAAGGCCCCCAATTCGGGCGACTTTGAAGTGGTGGGAGACTTCTTCAGCAAAGAGCCCTACTCGTGCATCCTGCCGCAAAACGACTCCAGGTGGCGTGATTTCGTCAATCACACCATTATGGAATTAATCGAGAGCGGCAAGTATTTTGAGCTCTACGACAAGTGGTTCGGGGAAAACGGGGTCGTCCGCTACCCGATGCCCACCCCAATCAAAGCCTTTATGTTCTTCCAGACGATGCCCCGGTAGCCGAGGGAGCTACGAGTCTTTAGCCGGACGGACTCACTCCTTGACACCCCATCCCCTTGGGGGGCATACTTTATCTCGCTTCGGATTAGGAGATGATGGGAGGGTGTTCTAGGCCCCCTGGGGGATCCCCAGGGGGCCTAGGCTCACGAGACCACAGAGGGGGTGGGGGACCCCCGGCAGGGGCCTCTGGAAACCATCGATAACGAAAAGACGTTGTTGATCCGTGGCGAAATGCCCCGGTGTCGGACACGGGGAGGGACCGGCTCGAGTACTGCCCACGGAGAACGCCAACCGGAAGCCTAACGGCGCCATACCATGACCAAACTCGGTCCATTAATTCTCTCGGCATTCGCATGTTTCGTGGTGCTCGCCGCAGGAGGCGCCTTCATCGACGTCGCGGAGCGCCGGCATGCCGATGCACACCGGCACGTGCTCAAGGAGATCGGCGCTGCCCACGCTCATTTGCTGGAGCGGCAATTCGACCGCTCGCTCTCGTCGACGTTTGCCCTGGCCTCAGTCTTGCGCCAGAGCGGGAGGATAGACAATTTTGACAGTCTCGCGGCCGAAATCATCAAGAGTTATCGTGGGATCAACAACTTACAACTTGCCCCCAATGGGGTAGTCACGCAGATCTACCCGTTGGCAGGAAACGAGGCGGCAATGGGCCATAACCTCTTGGAAGATCCGCGGCGCCGGACCGAGGCGCTGAGGGCAATTGAATCCCGGGCCTTGACGCTGGCGGGTCCGTTCCCTTTGGTCCAAGGTGGAGTCGGTGTCATCGGCCGCTTGCCAGTTTTTGTCACTGATCAAACGGGAGGTGAGCGTTTCTGGGGCTTCACGATCGCCCTCATTCACCTGGACGACTTGCTCGAGGACAGCGAACTGAGCCGTCTCGTTGAGCGGGACTACAATTACCAGCTCTCACGGATTGACCCAGACAGCGGTCTGAAAACTGTTTTCTCGGGGTCAATCGATACGGACCTGCAGAACCCAATCTCCTTCGGTATTGACGTGCCGAACGGAACATGGACGTTGGCGGTCGCACCGCGGGACGGATGGCCTCTCTCATCCTCGTTCCCTCTGGAAGTCATCGCGGTGGTCCTGGCCAGCATCACCGTTGGGGCTCTCACCTACTACCTTTTCCGACAGCCGGCGGTTCTTCGCCGAGAGGTGGAGCGAAGTACCCAGGATCTCACGGAGACCGTTCAACTCCTTGGGGCTGAAATCACGCTGCGCGAGAGCGCGGAGGCATCACTGCGACGAACTTCAGACCGACTCTCGATCATTCAGCAATCCCTGCCAGTGGCCACCTACACATGCAAAGCGGGGGGTGACTACGCGGCAACATATATAAGCGACAACGTGACAGCGCTGACGGGATATTGCCCTAAAGACTTCACTTCCAGCTCCTCGTTCTGGGCTGATCGAGTTCACCCGGATGATACTGCACGACTCTTTGCCGAGATCGGGAGAGTTTTTGAACGAGGGTACCACGAACATGAATACCGGTGGCGTACTGCAAACGGCTCATACAAGTGGTTCTATGACTTTTTGCGCGTCGTCACAGATGCCGATGGAAAGGTGAGTCACCTCGTCGGAATGTGGCAGGACATCACCGACCGCAAGGAGGGAGAGGAGGCATTACGGAAGAGCGAAGGCGCCCTGCGAGAAAGCCAGAAAGACCTCCGGATGCTGGCAGGCAAACTGCTTTCCGCCCAGGAGGAAGAGCGCAGCCTTTTGGCCCGGGAGCTCCACGATGACTTGACCCAGCGGCTCGCGGTGCTCGCAATCGAAGTCGGAAAGCTTGAACAGCAGTTGCAGACAGCGCCGGATCCGGTGCTCGGAAGGCTTCGACAAATGAAAGAGCAGATGGTGAGGCTCTCTGCCGATGTCCACGTGATCTCGCGCCAGCTGCATCCCTCGATCCTTGATGACCTCGGTTTGGTTTCGGCCATTGAATCCGAATGTTCCAATTTCTCACAGCGGGAGGGGATTGTCGTTAAGTATGAAACACAGAACATCCCCCCGACGATACCCAAGGATGTGGCCCTGTGCATATACCGGGTTGCACAAGAGGGTCTGAGAAACGTTGCCAAGCATGCCCACACCCAGGAAGCGTATGTCACCCTCGGCGGCACTGACGACAACGTGCTCCTTTCCGTAAGGGATGATGGCATCGGATTCGATCCCTCAGAGCTGCGCGGGAAAGCCGGTTTAGGTCTGGCCAGTATGGAGGAGCGAGTCCGGCTGATCCAAGGTGACCTATCGTTAAGGTCTCAGCCAGGAGGAGGCACGGTGATCGAGGTTCGGGCTCCTTTACCGCGGGAGGAGGTATGAAACGCGCGCGCGTCCTGTTAGCTGATGATCACAAGATCGTCATCGAGGGTTTACGGGGCCTCTTGGACGCCGAGTTCGAGCTCGTGGGAACAGTGGAGGACGGGCGGGCGCTGGTGGCTGCCGCAGAGGAACTTCGCCCGGATGTGATTGTCGCAGACATTTCCATGCCGTTGCTGAATGGCATTGAGGCCGCCCGGCAGCTCAAAAAAGCTGGCTCGCAAGCGAAGATCGTCTTTTTGACCATGCATCCGGACGTGACGTATGCGACGCGGGCTTTTGAAGTGGGCGCTTTGGGCTATGTTTTGAAGCACTCGGCGCCCGCGGAGCTGGTCATGGCAATTCGAGAGGCGCTGAAGGGCCGAACGTACGTGACATCCATGATTGCCAAGGACGTGCTCCAGTCTTTCATGAACAAGTCCCGTCAACGTGATGACGCAGTTTGCAAGCTGACGCCGCGGCAGCGGGAGGTGTTGCAGTTGGTGGCCGAAGGCCGCTCTGCCAAGGAAATCGCCTCGCTCTTGAAAATATCCGCCAGGACGGTTGAGTTTCACAAGTACCGCATGATGGAAGATCTGGGCCTTCATACGCACGCCGACTTGATCCAATTTGCGTTCAAGCATGGCATCGCATCGGCTTGACCGATAGGACGCTCCCCGTCTGAGTTGACACCGGATCCCGGATTTTTCCAAGCAGTGTTCAACCCGCCACGATGCTGCAAGGGGGCAGGCTGGTCAGCCGTCACCCCATAATTTTCTCCCCCAGCATAGATCTTGCATTATCTTGGGATTGCCGGGCTCAAAGGCGGAGAAATGTCAGGGCGAAATCCAGCAATTTCATGCGCTTTGGGGATGACGTTCTGGTGTGAGCCGGTCGATGTCTAAAAATAGTGAAAAAAGGGTACCTCTCGGCTAGAATGAATTTATGTGACCCTGGATAATTTAGTCGAAGACGGCGAACAAGAGCGAGGACGCTCCTCGCCCCATGCTCGTACGCGTGAGAGGGGGGCGACCCATACGGAAAAGGAAGAGCAAAAGCACCGGGAGAGAATATTGAGACGATAATAGAATTTTTCGACCAAGAAGGGAAGGAGGCAAAACATATGCGATTCACAAAAGTAACGTCGGTCGTCGTGATTGGCATCATGGCGACGACCCCGCTCGTTGGCTGTGCGACCATCGAGAGGGAAACAGGCCTGGGAAGGAAAACCCAAGCGGGTGCGGCGGCCGGTGGTGCCACCGGCGGCGTCATTGCCGCGCTGGCCGGTGCGAGTCCTGCGTGGATTGCTGCGAGTGTGATTCTGGGTGGCGTCGCCGGTGGCCTCATTGGCAACGAGCTCGACAAAAAAGATAAGGAAAAGTATGCAGCCTCCGGGTATGAGGCTTTCAGTACCATGGGCGAGGGTGGGCGGACATCGTGGAACAACCCGCAAACTGGAAACAGCGGGACGACGACCATCGACGAGGTCTTCACGAAGGCGGATGGGACCAAGTGCAAGCGATTCACTCAGACCATCACAACGAGTGGAAAAACGAATAGCACGCATGGGATAGCGTGCCAGCAGCAGGACGGAACCTGGAGGGTCACGAACATTTGAGGAGTCGTCCATCTTCTCGTTCTGCCAGTTCGCCTGGCTGGCGATGACAAAGGAACCAGGACTGTTTCAGCCGAAGATTGTTCGCTCGCGGCTGGCATTAACTGCTCGCTGAGGCAAGCACGGCTGCCCTCTTCTGGAATGGATTGTCCGAGAGGCACACGCCCAATCTGAGGGACTCTCCATCCCGCTGTGCAATCCTACCGCAGCTTCCAGAACCTCGTAACTTGTTTGCTGAAAACCCGTAAATTTCCGAGTTGTCGCAGGCTCCTGACCTTTCCTACCCTAGAGTTGTCTCAGAAGTTGGGCGGGGCGGATGGATGGCGGGAGGCCTCGTAGTCGCATCCCGGGAAAGCCCGTCCTCTTGCGTGTTGTCAGTGGCGATTTCTGTAGGTCGATACTGTTCCTGGACCGTGATACAATCTCCGTGTAATCCTGCCGGGCCATCCAAGCCTAAGCCTTGAATGTCAAGTCCCGCGCACACTTACGGAGTATCGGGAATAGGTCGGACCGTTTGGACATGGGGAGGGTGCCTTGCACGAGGCGCAGGACGATACGCTGGCAAGTCTTGCCGCTCGGGCCCTTGAGTTTGTGCGAGACGGCACCGTGGTGGGGCTCGGCACGGGACGCGCTGCCACGGCCTTTCTGGTCGCCCTGGCCGCCCGGGTTCGGGAGGGGCTTTCGATCCGGGGTGTGCCCACCTCCGAGGAAACGGCCCGCCGTGCTCGCGAGATGGGCATCCCGCTCGTCGAGCTGGGTGGGGACCTCATCGACGTCACCATGGACGGGGCTGACGAGGTGGACCCCCAGCTCAACATGATCAAAGGGTATGGGGGGGCGCTGGTCCGGGA
>JABAOF010006811.1_pt1 | contig 48033 bp, 48 predicted proteins | sample 7062171 | NCBI WGS metagenome assembly JABAOF01 (sample SAMN14538628, study PRJNA623070) | marine sediment metagenome | biome: marine biome [ENVO:00000428]; feature: marine pelagic biome [ENVO:01000023]; material: deep marine sediment [ENVO:00002113] | place: India: Gulf of Khambhat ... | reverse complement strand
TTCGTGCTTCGAATTTAGGGCGACTTTGACATCGCCCTGCCTTACCCTTTACCCCTAATCGCCGCAGGCGTTTAAAATATTGTCCGCAGGACGCCTTTTTTAGAATTTCCGATACATTTAAATTAATTCTAATTCAATTGCAATATTGTTTAAAAGATTTTTTCTGTATTCCAACCTTCTGCTTTTAGAGGATTTTTTTTTCTTTCTATTCTTTGGCGGCTCAAACAAAACATCTTCACCCTCATACAATTCTCTCACTTCTACATGTGAATAATTGGGGAAAAACTCATCATCAACCGGATCGTGAACAGGGGTTGCTATTCCTTTATATCTTGATGTTAGAACCGTAAAGGAATAGCACCCATCCGTCATATTTCCATTCTTTCTGAACCTGACGTGCCCGGGTTGGGAAAATCTCCCCCAATTGCATGAAAAATCCGGGAATCGAATACTGTTAACCTCTATGACACCATCTTCACTTAAATCTTCTCTGCTGAAAGCATGATATAATTTATCATCAGCCTTAAATTCACGGGTAGACAATTTCTTTCTTTTGTTTATTTTGAGGGCTTCCGGGAATTCATTATTCATTAAAAAGTTTTACCATTTCAAAAAAATTCTCTTTTTCAATATCGGCGGATTTTATTACCTGGTTATTCTTTGTCAAAATAGCCGCAATATCCAGGTTATCATTATAAACTTCAATTTCCAGTACTTTATTATTGTCAAAATTTTTATACTTCAGATAGATGCCTTCTTCAATACTGACAGCTATTCGTATGGGAATGATTGAGAAGTCTTTATATAGAGTCTCAGCAACCTTGCCGGCTAATTTTTTACAATCATAACTGGGCGGGGCAATTCCGTCAGTTCTCCATCTTTGGGGTAATTCAAGCGAATGAATCCAACCTTTTAATTGTTTAACCACAGGATCAAATTTTTTCCCCTTTTTTGTCATTAAATCTTTAATTGAGAGTAAGAGCGCTTTGTCGTTTATGTTCTCAATGCTCTCATGCAATAATGATTTAATTTCAACTGTGGTCATTTTTTTCACCAGGTTAAATATAGTATTTTTGTCCTTTATTGTCAACCTTAAAAGATGTCAAATAAATTACCTGGCACCATATCTATGGGGAAATCCGTGATGGTTCATGGTCTCTGGATATGGATTCTTTTTTGATTGTTCCACAATTCCTGGACAACTTTGCAGTTTTTTGCTTCATCTTTGTTATAAATTACTTCAAAATTGTGGTTCCGGACTACACTTTTGAAGTAATTTTGAACAATTTTGAAGCTTTTTGCTTCAAGTTTGAAGTAAATTACTTCAAGATTGTAATCCGGAGCTTCATCTTTGTAATAGTTTTTTACAATTTTGAAAGAGTGGGAGTCAGGTATTTTATGCATATACCACTGTATAAAGTACCTGACCCCATATTTACTTTACCCCTAATCGCCGCAGGTGTTTAAAATATTGTCCGAAGGACGCCTTCCCATTCCCGCATTATTCCAATACCCCATCACCCCCTGTCTGTGTGCTCCTTAGGACACGGGACACGCACAGGTGAGCGCAGCGAACTAAGTTCTGTATTGGTGCATCGGCTTAAAAGGACCTTCTTGACTGTCTCTTTTTTTCTCCTTTTTTTCTCGAACTTTTATAATTATGAAAGAAACATGAAGTTGACAAAATGAGGGTTTTTGAGTAATATTTAAGTGAGGTAAGCGAATGACAACGTTAGAAAAATTGGAAGAACTGTTTTATGTAAACTAAGAAGGAGGCTTTCCAAATGCAAGCTAAATTGACATTAAGACTTGAAGAAAAACTGATAAAAAGTGCCAGAGAATATGCAAAAAGTCAACATAAATCGTTATCTCAAATTGTGGCTGAGTTTTTTTCCATCATAAGTTCCAAAAGGATCAGCAAAAAAAATGTGTCCCTTGGTCCTATTACGTCAAAACTGGTAGGGTCTTTAAAAGGGGCAAGTCTGACTGAAGATGATTACAAGGAGCATTTGATAAGGAAGTATCTTTGAATATTTTATTTGATACTAATGTTATTCTAGATGTGCTATTAGAAAGAGGGGATTTTCTTCAAGAGTCCGTAGCCCTGGTAAATCATGTTGAATCGGTCGAAATAAATGGGTTTTTAAGTGCCAACTCAATTGCAACAATCTATTACATCGCACAGAAAACTTTTAGCAGGAAAAAGGCAGAGAAAGAAATCGAATTGTTGACCGAAATTTTTGGCATTGCCCCAGTCAATAAAACTGTGATTGTTGATGCATTGAAGTTGGGTTTTAAAGATTTTGAAGATGCTATTATTCATGAGTCAGCCAAATGTATTAATGCGGATGCTATTGTCACCAGGAATGTAAAAGATTTCAAGAAGGCGACAATAAATGTGTATTCCCCAGCACAGTTATTAAATTCCCTGAGAATGAAAGGATTAATTGATAAGGATGGCCAGGAGGATCAGGGAGATAAGGACCACCAGGACGATAATAATGATCGACCTCACCCGGTTCCTGGGGATGAAATAGATTGAAAAAGTCGCCGGGCAAAGAAATTTTTACCCCCTTACCACGAATCGCCGCAGGCGTTTAAAATATGGTCCGCAGGACGCCTTCCCATTCCCGCATTATTCCAATACCCCATCACCCCAATCAATTGTGAGCGAAGCGAACCAAGTTCATCATTTGCTGCACTTTTTCCTGTATTCGGATGGAGTCATCCGGGTAAAGTGTTTAAAGGCCCGATTAAATGCACTCTTGGAGTTATATCCCACCTCGTAAGAGATATCGAGAACAGATTTATCCCTGGTTTTGGGATCAATCAGCAGTTTTTGGGCTTCCTTGATTCGATATTCATTAACAAATTCATAAAAGTTCGTATGTAATTGATCGTTTATGATCTGGGAAAGGGTTCGAGAGCTGATGATCAGCTTTGACGCCAGCGTTTTTATGGTGAGATCGGGGTTTTTGTAAATTTTTTCCACCTCTATCAAATAAAGGAGTTTTTGAATATACTCTCGTGTTTCTTCCGGGCGTTGGCTTGTACTGGTTGACTTACGGGCAGACTTTTGCTTTGCCCTCCGTTGAATACTTTTTTTCAGGTAAAAAAATAGGAAGCCAATAAAAAAAACCACCGCCGCCAGGATAAAAATTTTAAAGAGAAGTGTCTGATAGAATTTTGGTTTAAGATAGAATTCCACCCACGCCCCGGTATCGTTCCACACGCCGTCGCTGTTGCAGGCTGTGACCTGGAAACGGTACTTTCCCGGGGGGAGATCAGTGTAATAAACCGTGCGATTGGTACCGGCATCGATCCATTTTTTATCATACCCTTCCATTTGATATTTAAAAAGGATTTTTTTAGGAACGATAAAACTGAGTGCAGTGTAGTGAATTCCCAGGTTATTCTTTCCCGGGGGTATGATTACCATTTCCCGGGCATGATGAGATGTCCCGTCGAAGGTAATTTTTTCGATGACAATGGGAGGTGGGAGTTTATTCATGCCCATGTTTTTGGGGTCGATGACAGAGACTCCATTGGTGGTGGGAAACCAGAGCTTGCCGTCACGGCTCTTCCAACCGGGCGGTTGATTGCCGCCATTGCATTCGACACTGCGCATGCCCGATTCCTTTCCAAACACGATGGGCGTTACTTTTTGAATCTTTCCGGCAAAAAATGCATCCACTTCTTTCCGGGATAAACGATAAATTCCCCGGTTGGAACTGATCCAGAAGTCCCGTTTATGGTCCTCAAGGATACAATAAACCACATCATCCGGCAGCCCGTGTTTTTTGAATAACCCGGAAAATCTGCCATTTTTGAAACGGTTGAGTCCTTTAATCGTACCGATCCATAAGGTACCCTCCCTGTCCTGGTGAAAACAGGTGACAATATTATCGGAGAGTCCTTTCCGGGTGTTAAGGACTTCGATTTTTCCATCTTTCATTCGGCATGCCCCGCTGCCCAGGGTCCCTGCCCAGAGGTATTCCCTGGAATCTCTGAATAGTACATTTACCCTGAATTTAATATCTGCAATTAAGATAAACCGGCCGTTTAAGAATTGATGAATACCGCCGTTGGTGGTCCCTACCAGCACATTGCCTTGCGGGTCCACGTAAACAGACCTGGTAAAATTATAAGACAGGCCGTGTTGGGTGGTGAAGACCTGGAAACGGCCATTTTTATATTGGTTCACTCCGCCCCCCAGGGTACCGAACCACAGGCTGCCCAATGGGTCTTCGGCAATGGAGACCACGGAATCGGATGATAAACCATCCCCTGTGGTTAACGTATAAATCCTATTATCCTTAAAATAGTTGACACCGTAACCTTTGGTGCCTACCCATATCCTGCCTTTACTGTCCTGGAAAATCCCATAAACATTAGGATAAGAAAGTCCATTTTTCGTGGAGTACGTGGTAATTTTGGTTTCTCTCAGGCTGTTCAATCCGCGGCCGTCCGTACATATCCACAATGTGCCTTCTCGATCTTCGTAAAAACCTAAAACACCACTGCTGGTAAATTCTTCCTGGTTGCGATATACATAAATACGATTGCCTTCGACTGATGAAGTTAAGATATTGATTCCCCCTCCCTCGGTGCCTATCCACAAGTTTCCGAACCGGTCTTCATAGAGACAGCGAATATGATTGGTAGACAGTCCATCTTTGGTGGTAAAGGAGATTTGATTGTCTTTCCAGGATTTGAACAATCCGTTTTCAACGGTTCCAATCCATATGGCGCCTTTTCGATCTTCGAACAAGGTGGTTATATGCATCCCTTCCAGGCCGATAAATTCCGACTCAAAAGCAGCGCCGCTTTTTTTGATCCAGACCAGGCCGCCCCCCCTTGTCCCTGCCCAGATGCATCCGTTTCGGCACTCCAGGAGACTTGAAACCGCGCGGCTGGGTAAGTCTCCCGGAAGCGGGACCTCTGTTATTTTTCCTTTAACGATGCGGTTGAGCCCGGTCCAGGTCCCGATCCAGATGGATTCGTCAACGGATTCCATGATGCACCAGACATCATTGTTCAAAAGCCCGGAATCTTGTGTAATGGAATCAAATGTACCATTCTCGTACCGGCGGACAACCCCGCCCATGCGGGTGGCAATCCAGAGTATCCCTTTGCCATCTACCATTAAGAAACTAACAACATTACTGGAGAAGGCGGGCGTATCTTCATGATTAAAAACCCTGAAGTTAACCCCGTCAAATCGTGCCAGACCGGCTTCGGTTCCCAACCACAAATATCCGTCGTTGGTTTGGGTAACAGCATTAATGGTATTCATGGGCAGGCCGTCTTCAATGGTCCAGACATTATGCTGGAGGAAATCAATGGATTCCATGGAATACAGGGAAAAAGGAAGGTGTAAACATACCTGGAGAACAAACGCAATAATAGATGCCGTTCTAATCATGCTCCGAAAGTAATTCATACCTCACTTATTTTACCATATTTTATTAATAACCTGCAAAAGTCTGGCAAAAAAAATAACCGCAAAGACACCAGGATATCTGGGTTCACAAAGAAAAATTTTTTTACAGTGAACATGTTGTAAGGTTCACGTGTAAGTTTGTCCATGTCTTTTGCCAGGAAAAATCCGATAACCTCGCGATTTATGCAGGTTTATAGGGCGGACGAAAATTTTTAACTGTTCAATTGAACATTTTGTACACCACAAGTGTAAGTTTGTTTATATTTTTACCGGGAAAAATCCGACACCCCTGCTGGAATAGAAAATTGGCTGAAAGATGAAGGTCATTGTTAATAGGTGGTATTTGAACAAGCTTATAAAATACCCGGCATGTATTTCCCAGTTTTTTTTAAATTGGCATAGAAATTGCTTAGTGTATTTGGTATACTTATAGTATATTACTATATTGTCTCAAAGGAGGTCATTATGTTTGGGAAAAGACAATCATTACAAACCCTGGTTGTGATTGGCATAATTATCCTTGGATTAGTGGGGATGAGCGGCTGCAAAAAAGGTCTTACAAAAGCAGAGAGGATTTTGGTTGAGCTTGTTCAGAGCAATTGGGGTCTAAATTATGCCTATAGTTCGGGAAACGTGGAGATATTAATACGAGGTGCCGGAGTTGAGAAAATTCTCCTGGATACCATCGAGATGATCGGAGACCAGTTGTCAGCACCACCGTTAAAGGCGTGTTCAGCCGCTTTGGAGGGGGACCATGTCCGTGCTGAATTTAAAAAAAGCCAGGTGATTAAATTGTTATCCAACCCCTCTGTTGGTTCCACCCACAACATTAGAGTGACGTTTTACATGGAGCAGAGCAACGACCAGCTGGAAGTCAGTGCCCAGGTCACCATCAGCAGTGACGGGGGTGAACTGTTGGACCTTACATTGGAGATAGATCCCGATCTTTGGAGCTTGAACTACGGTAATAGTTCGGGAACAGTAGAAGCATTTATCCGCGGCGAGGGTATCGATAATATCGATCTAGATTCCATTGAGATGAAGGGAGATAATCCTGATGCTGAGCCTTTGGCTGCCATTTTAGTTTCCCGCCAGGGGGATCATATCCATGCCAGGTTTCCCAAAAACCAGGTGCTGGACCTGTTGTTAGACCCTGCTGAGGGTACGACCCACACCATAATTGTAAATTTCATGGAAGTAGACGGCACCGAGACCCTGGAACTAAGTGCTGAAATTACCATTGAAGATGACGAAGAAGACCCCATCGACCCCACAGAGCTCGAACTGGAAATCGATCCTGTTGAATGGAGCCTGAACTACTATAAGAGTTCGGGAACAGTGGAAGCATTTATCAGAGGAGAGGATATCGATAAAATCGATCTAGATTCCATTGAGATGAAGGGAGATAATCCTGATGCTGAGCCATTGGCTGCCATTTCGGTTTCCCTCAAAAAGACTCATATCCACGCCAGGTTTCCCAAAAACCAGGTGCTGGACCTGTTGTTAAATCCTGATGAGGGTACCACCCACACCATAATTATAAGTTTCCTGGAAATCGAAGGCACCGAGCCCCTGGAATTAAGTGCTGAAATTACCATTGAAGATGACGACGACGACGAAGAGCCCGAGCCCTCCGATCTTGAACTCGAGCTTGCGCCCGACGTTTGGAACTTGAATTATGACAAAAGTTCGGGAACTGTCAAAGCGTTCCTGCGAGGAGAAGGGATTGAGAAAATCGATCTGGATTCCATCGAAATGGAGGGAGACAATTCCGAGGCTGAACCGCTGAAAGCCGTGTCTGCTTCACGCCAGGGCAATCATGTCAAAGCTAACTTTCCTAAGAACCAGGTCCTTGATTTACTGTCGAATCCGGCTGAAGGCACGACTCATACCATTACGGTAAGTTTCCTGGAAATCAATGGTTCCGTGCGCAAGGAAGCCAGCACCGAGGTTACGATAACAGGTAAGGCTGATTGATATAAGAAGGCTGTGTTAAAGAAATCGATTTAAATAAAAAGAACAGTCGGGAAATCAAAATATAGTGTAGGGGCAGGTCGTCGTGCCTGCCCCTTCATTTTTTGACAGGGTTAAAATCAGAATGGGAGGGATTCTTTTGCCATCTTGAAATTTCCTTTTTTTTATGTTATTTATTGGACTTCTTGGTTTAAAAATAAAAAGGAGGAAAAATGACATCGGAAAAAAAGGAAAGAGCAATTGAAACCTTTCGAAATGACTTTAATTGTTCTCAAGCAGTTTTATCGAGTTTTGCTCCGGGTTTGAACCTGGATAAAGACACGGCGTTAAAAATCGCCTGTGGGTTCGGTGGGGGCATGGGAAAAATGCAAAATACCTGCGGCACTGTTACCGGGGCCATTATGGTACTGGGTTTGAAGTATGGAAAGTATAGAGAAGATGATGAGCCGGCAAAGGAAAAAACCTATGACGCGGTCATACGGCTTACAGGGGAATTTAAGAGAATGAACAACACCATCAATTGCCGGGAGTTATTGGGTTATGATCTAAATAATGAAGAAGATCGCAAGATAATAGAAGAGAAGAATTTATTTGGCACGATATGTGAGAAATGTGTGGGTGATGCAGTAACGATTTTAGAGAATATTTTCAGTGCTTGAGAATAAAGTACCTGGCACCTTCGATTTTACCTACCATGAAAAAAACCACAGATTACACAGATTACGCAGATTTTTTTATATTTTTTATAATCTGTGTAATCTGTGTAATCTGTGGTTTCCCCTTTTTTTTCAACCGGTCATATTCAGTTGCAGCAGATGATTATGCATATGGATAATGATGCCTGCTGTCCGGGTCAGCGAAGAACCGACGGCTACATAGCCGTGATTCTTAAGCACAATAATATCGCTTCCTTTTCTAAAGGTTTCCAGGCAAAGACCGGCAAGTTCAACTGTTCCATAGGGTTCTTCTCTTTCCGTTTCCTGAATGAGCCCCGACAGATTCATCGACGTTGCTATTTCATCATGGGCATGAATGACCGCGTGAATATCCTTCTTTTCCTGGTAAAGGAGCCCATGAAGGAAGGTTTCGGATGATGGCGGACGGCTGCCGCGGTATTTCACTAGTTTATTCTCTATTGAAAACTCTTCCACATAGACAATCTCGTCATCCTCGATACATCCCAGGTTGCAGGTCGATGCCGTAATTAAGAATCCCTTTTGCAATCTTGTACTCATATTGCCGCCATTGGCAGGAGCCATATTGTAATGCAGTAATCGTTTGCCATTTTCCTTAAACGAGGTTATAAATTCTTCCCAGGAATGGGGAAGTCTTTCATCAACGCATACGGCATTAAATTTTATGCCGATGTAGCCGTCAAGAACTGATTTGTCCATTATTTCTTATTCCTTACTTTTCATACGGCAACATTTTACCAAATTTTTTTCTTAAAGGGTGGATTTTTTCTGGTTAAATTTGTAAAATATAGCTTCGTAGGTAACCAATGGAAAGCAAATCGTCATTTGACCAGTTGAAATCGCGGGTAAAAGAGTTGGAGAAGGCCGAAAAAGCCCTGGAATACCAGTTAAAAATCGAACAATTGAACTCCAGCTTATCCAATCGATTTATCGATATCGATGTCGAAAAAATCGATGAGGCATTAAATTGGGCGCTGGCAGAAGTGGGAAAATTTGCCGGTGTGGACCGCAGTTACATTTTCCAGTTTTATGATAACGATCAAAAAATGGACAATACCCATGAATGGTGCGCCAAAGGCATTGAACCTCAAATGCCGGAATTACAGGGGTTGTCCACTGGAGACTTCCAATGGGCGTTAAGCAAGGTAGAGAACGATGGTACCCTGCCAATCCCCGATGTACTGAAGCTGCCGCCGGAGGCAGGAAATGAAAAGGACGCTTTTCTTTCCGGGAGAATCAAGTCCCTCATCATGGCACGCATACAAATTGAAAAACGAATGGTAGGCTTTATTGGCTTTGATTCGGTTCGAGAAAAAAGAGGTTGGGATGAGGATTTTATTCTCCTGCTGCAAAATATTGCCGTTTTATTTGCCAATGCCCTGGAACGTAAATACAAACGTGAAGAGCTGGTTGAAAGTGAAGCAAGATATAGAGAACTCTTTAATAACACTAAAAGCGGTGTAGCCATTTATGAAGCCGTGGATAACGGTAAGGACTTTATTTTTAAAGACTTTAACCGGGCCGGGGAACGCATAGATAAGGTCAGTAAAGATCAGTTACTGGGAAAAAGTGTCTGCAGCGTCTTTCCCGGAGTTAAAGATTTCGGATTGTTCGAGGTATTCCAGGAAGTCTATAAAACAGGCAAACCCAGGCACCATCCTGTCTCTTTTTACCAGGACCACCGGTTAACCGGATGGAGAGAAAATTATGTCTATAAATTACCCACCGGTGAAATTGTTGCGGTTTATGATGACATTACCGAACGCAAGCAAGCAGAAACCCAAATTAAAAAAGCGTTAAAAGAGAAAGAGGTATTGCTCAAGGAAGTTTATCATCGGGTAAAAAATAATTTACAGAATATTTTAAGTTTAATTACCATGCAAGAGCGTTATGTCAAAGATAAAGATACATTGGGGTACTTCATTGGCCTTAAAAACCGTGTTCGGGCCATGGGACTAATCCATGAAAAATTATTCAAATCAGAAGATTTGACGCAAATAAACATTAAAGACTACCTGGAATCTATCGTGAGCCATTTGACATATTCTTTTGATGTGAACATTCACCGGGTAAAGATTCATACAAAAATGGAAAACATTTATTTTAATATAGAGACGGCATTGCCCTGTGGATTACTGGTAAATGAAATCGTTTCCAATTCCATTAAGTATGCCTTCCCTGGCCAACAGCCCGGTGAAATCCTGCTGGAATTGAAGGAATTGAAGGAGGAGAATAAAGATAACTATATGTTGGTAATCAGTGATAATGGCATCGGCATTTCCCCGGAGTATGATTGTGAAGAAAAACAGGGTTTGGGATCTAAATTGATAAAAGCGTTCGTGTTACAACTGGAGGGAAAAGTTGAATTAGACAGAAGCAAAGGAACAAAATATACCGTTTATTTTCCCAGGGTAAAGAAATGAAACAAAAGGAAGAGATAAAAATCCTGGTGGTTGAGGATGAGCTGCTTAATGCGGCGGCATTAAAACAAGAGTTGGAAGTGATGGGTTATAAGGTATTTGAAATCGTTACCAGGGGGAAAACAGCAATCGAAAAAGCCCTGTCTCTTAAGCCGGATATTATCCTGATGGACATCTATCTTGCCAATGATATAAATGGTATTGATGCGGCCAGGGAAATACAGAAAAAATTTGCCGTCCCTGTACTTTACATATCTGCTTATATTGATAATGACACCATTGAAAAATCCAGGGAAACCAATTCCATAGGATTTATTCAAAAGCCCTTTGAAATCACTGAAGTAGATATAAAAATTAAAGATTATTTTCTTTCCCGTGCGTCCTGAAGTTTCCAGCAAATGTCTTGCTTTTTTATAGGAAATATATTAACCTATTAGCCTGCTGTTTCCAGGAAACTAAATATGGAAAATGAAGGAGCAAAAGACATAAAAAATGGAAAAAGATAAAGCAAGTGAGATACGTGATTTATTTTATCGTCAGGGTCTGCCACCGGTGGAAAAATTGCATCAAATGATTACCCAACCCTTAAAGAAAAAGGGCGATTTTGCTGAGATTTATATTCAGCACAGTTTAGCCAGGTCTATTAAGCTGAATGAACGATTGATAGCCGGGATCTCCACCACCTATATAACCGGTGCAGGTATTCGCGTGATAAAGGGGAACAATACGGGTTATTCTTATACGGAAGATCTTTCCGAGGAAAACATACGTAAATGCATCAAGGATGCGACGGAGATTGCCGGTTCATCGGAAACGTTTGCTGTTACGGGTTATACCGGGAAGCACAACCTTTATGATCTCAGGGCATCTGTCTATGAAGAAACAAAAGAGAAAATAAATATCCTCAGACGTGCCGAAGCCAGGGCATTTTCCCTTTCACCCCTGGTAGAAAAAGTAAAAGCGAGCCTGAGTGAAAGTAATAAGACCGTGCTGATTATCAATTCTTCCGGGATAGAGGCGTATGATATACGGCCCATGCTGAGTTTAGCCGGTTCTGTCATCGTGAAAAAGAACGGCGTCAGGGAGTATGCGTCCCTGGGCGGCGGGGGCCGAATCGGTATGACATATTTTGAAAAAAATACGCCCGAGCAATTGGCAGAAGAAGGGGTACGGAGGGCTTTGCTGATGCTGGAAGCAAAACCTGCCCCGGCCGGTGAAATGGAAGTGGTATTGGGTGCAGGAGAATCCGGTATTTTACTGCATGAATCCATTGGTCATCCCCTGGAAGGGGATTTCAATTACAGGGGCAGTTCTGCCTTTTCCGGCCGAATTGGTGAGAAAGTGGCATCTGACCAATGTACCATTATAGACCAGGGGAATCTCCCCTTTCAACGGGGAGCCTTGAATGTAGATGATGAAGGCAATGACACCGGGAAAACCGTTTTAATTGAAAACGGTATCTTGCGAACCTATATGTTCGACCTTATCACTGCCAATTACTATAAAACAAACTCGTTCAACGGCAGGCGGGAATCCTTTCGCTATACGCCGATGCCCCGGATGACCAATACCTATATGATGGCTGGAAAATACAGCTTTGATGAGATCATCAAAAGTGTTAAAAAGGGTGTTTATGCCAAAACCTTCTCTGGCGGTCAGGTGGATATCTCTTCCGGTGATTTTGTTTTTTCCATTACCGAAGGCTACCTCATTGAAAACGGTGCCATCAGTTTTCCCATCAAAGGTGCCACATTGATCGGTAATGGACCGGAAATATTAAAACGGGTGGTAATGGTAGGTAATGACCTGGTTTTCAGCGACGGCAAATGGACCTGCGGGAAAGATGGCCAGTCTCTCCCTGTGGGGGTGGGGTTACCCTCGGTGAAATTGTCCCATATTACTGTCGGAGGTACAGAAAATGGTTGATCCCAAAGAGGTTGCAGAAAACATTTTAAAGATCGCAAAAAAGCAGGGTTGTGCTGCCCAGGTAAACATGCTTAAGAGTGAATCCAAAGAGATTAGTCTGCGCAAAGGTGAAATTGAGCAGCTTTTAACCTCTGTAGATATTTCCACGGGCGTCCGTTTGTTCAAGGGTAAAAAAAGTATCGTTATCGCATTTTCCGGTAAAGATTTCGGTAATATGGAGTCCAAATTAGCAAATGCACTGGAAAGTATTGACTTCCTGAGTGAAGATAAATATAAACGGCTGTTAAAACCTGCGGAATTCAGCGGCCCGGTTAGAGACCTGGAGCTTACGGATAATGCTTTTGAGAAACTGGATATCAGTACGATAAAAGAAGCATTGCAGCGGATCGAGTCCGGTGCGCTGGCCTTTAGCAATAAAATTATTCCTTCGGACATGGCGGATTTTTCCGGTTCCCGGACCGACATACACCAATTTACTACTGAAGGATTAAGCAAATCCTTTTTCAAGACCTCTTACTCTTTTTCTTATACGGCGGTTGCGGAAGATAAGGATAAGGGTTTGAAAGAGCGGGATTCCTGGTCTGAGTATAAACGTCATTTTAATGAGTTACCTAACTTGGAAGAGATCGGCCGCATTGGTGAGATCGCTGCTGAAAAGGCTGTCAAGCGGTTGGGAGGGAAGAAGATCAAATCCGGTGAACGGAAAGTGGTATTTTTTCGGCCCACTGCCGGAGACCTCCTGGATTTGTTGTGCGATGCCGTGGATGGGGAAGAAATTGTATTAAAAAATTCTTTCCTGGTGGATAAATTGGGAGAAAAACTGTTCCCGGACATTATCACTGTTATGGATGATCCGTTGATCAAGCGGTATCCCGGTTCTTATCCCTTTGATGGGGAAGGCGTAACTGGTATGCCGAAAGCTGTGATAGAAAAAGGGAAATTGCTGACCTATTTGCATAATTCTTATTCTGCAGGCAAGTTGAACATGAAATTAACCGGGAATGCCTCGCGGGGCATCAGTGCGGAACCTCATATTGCCGTGGGTAATTTTCATCTTCAATCCGGGCAGGGAAGTTTGGAGGACCTGCTTCATGAGATGAAAGAAGGTTTACTTGTGAATGAACTTTATGTTAGTGGGATCAATTCGGTCACCGGTGATTTTTCTTTTGGCTGTACTGGTTTTTTGGTGGAGAATGGTGTGGCCACCATACCGGTCAAGGAGATTACTATTGCCGGTAATCTTTTGGAGTTGTATGGGAATGTGGTGGCGATTGCTGATGACAACTTGTGGAAATCTACGATTACCTCGCCGTCCATGTTGGTGTCTAAACTGGCTGTTGCCGGCACTTGATCTCTTTTTTTATTTAGCCACGAAGTTACACGAAGAAACACGAAGATGAGGAAAATTACAAATTCCAAATTACAAACCCTTCTTTAAGAGCGGAGTACAAATGATTACAATGGGGTACAGTGGCAGAAGCTATGTAACACAGGCTGACCGTGTATGAAAAGTTTTTTGCCCCGCTTTTTTACAAAAAAGCGGGCCGCCGGAGGCAACCTGAGAGCCCATTCTTACCGCTTCTGAAAAATGAAGTAAATCATTGAATTTTTTTGTTACATTGGGATTTTTTGTTGAACCATTCCAATTTTTTGCCGGTACATCTATATTTTTTGGAGAAACATTTGTATTGTTAATAGTGTCATTTCTATTCTTTGGAGAAACATCTGGATTTTTATTAGAAACTTTTCTATTTTCGAGAGGTTCATTTAGATTTTTATGAGACACATCTCTCTTTTTGTGAGACACATTTGGATTTTTAGTAGGATCATTTCTATATTTAATAGATACATTTAGATTTTTTGGCGGAGTATCCGTATTTGTTTTTTGATTATCTCCTTTTTCCACCTCTTCTTTTAGAATATTTTAAATTCCAGCCGTTTTTCTTGAATAATTCTTGAACTTCTTCTTCAATTAATTCTAGATAATCCTTTTTTTCTATTTCTGCCTGGTGGGATAATTCCTTCTGTGCTTTATACTTTTCTTCTAACAATTCGTTTGTATACATTCTTTCATCTCTTTTATAATTACCTGATCCAACAAAAGTTGATTTCTTCTTTGCTTTCTACCTCATCAAACTCATGATGATCGGCAGTTATTAACTGGGCCTTCTTTGCAGCCGCTTCAGCCAATGCAATTGAGTCCGCTAGTGATATCTTATAAGTTGCTTTCAATCTCCCCGCTTTTTTGAAGATCTTACTTTTAAGGCTGCTAATCACCTTTATTGGTAAATCCTGGATATTCTTTAAAACTTCTTCTGCTTTTTCTATGCCTTCTTCCCGATAGATGCCATAGTAAACTTCTAACAAATTTATTTTGTTCATAAATATTTTGCATGCGCCGCGTTTAGCATCTTCTAAAATGCGTTCTACTTTTTCTGCTCCTTCTTCATCTGCAAGAAAAGCAATCAACGCACATGCATCCAGGATGAAAATATCTTTCATTTTTCAAGTTCTTTTTCTTTCCGCTTTTGTTCAAAGTACGTCTTCGTATTGAAACGGCTTCCTTTCAATATTCCTCTTGCTTTTTTTATGCTGTCTTCTACAGGTCTAAGCAAGATGCCTTCGCCGGTTTCTAGCAGCTCAATCTGCTTGCCTTTAAATTTTCTGAGAATATGTTTTGGAAGGTTGATATGTTCACCCTCCACTACCAGGGTTTCCATAATGTTCCTCCTTTTAAGCTTAAGATAGAAATATAAGGTTTAAACCACTTATTGTCAACACATAAATCATAAAAATATTATTTTTGAATGAAAAGAAGGGTAATGAGAAAGGTTTCTGGACTTCCAAAAACTTTTCATACACGGTCAGTCTGTGTTGCATGGCTTCTGCCACTGTACCCCATTGTAATAATTTGTATTCCGTTCCCAAAGAAGGGTTTGTAATTTGGAATTTTGAATTTGGAATTTGTTTGTGATTTGGAATTTGGAATTTGTAATTTTTATCTTTTCTTCTCTTCCTTAGTGTCTCTTCGTGTTCCTTCGCGGCTAACCATCATTTTTCGATTTGAAATAGAGGTCTACAAGCAGTTGAACGGCGTCCCGCATTTCAGGATGCTGACGATCGATAATCGCCGGGTCGCAATCCGACTTTATATATTCATATGCGATTTCATAGGGAAGATAGAAAAACTCATCTAAGTTCAAGTACTCCTTTGCCCTTTCCAATGCCCGGGGTATGATTTTCAAATCTCCTGTGCGAAAAGCGGCCCTGAACAATTGTCGTGAAGCAGAGTCAACGATTTGCTTTGACTCTTTACTTAAATATTCAAATATTTTGTCAATTACTTTATCCAACTGAGCAACCCGCATTTCCGCGGCATTTTCTTTAAATTTATCATCTTGATCCGGGGCCTCTTGAATTTTTGTTAAGATATCCTGCCAGACCTGGTCCCTTTCTTCCTTTGTTTGATACCACGTGGAAAAAAACTCCAGCAAATAGAGAATCAGGCCCCGGCTGGCCCTGGAATGATTCATCTGGTGCCAGATCCTGAATAAACGTTCAGGGATAATATATACCGTTTTCTTTTGCCTTCGTTGTTCCTTTCTTACATAACCTGCTTTTTCCAGGCGGCTCACCACCGTGCGTACGGTTTTGGCTTCCATCCTGGCTTCCTTTGCCAGTTCCGTAGGAGTACAGCCTTCAGGCAGCAAAGCCATTGTCTCGATAATTTTCCCTTCTTGCTCACCGATATCCTTCATCCGGTCCTGGTAAAAAGGCGTGATTTTATCAAGCAACTGGGTCAGTTCGGTCTGTATATCGGTAATTGCCTGGTAAGATACCAGATCATACAACATGATGGTAAGCCTGGGATTGCCGCCGGTGAAATGGTAAAGGGCTTGCAGCCTGGAACGGTATTCTTCCAGGTAAGCCTGGAAATCCTTGTTGTCTTCGTATGCAGCAAGTTTTTGCAGCATTTCAAGCTGTTCCCTTTGTGACAACTCCGCAAGGAAATGGACCTGGAAAAATTCGAAAAGCGGTTCATCTTCTTTTGTTACTGCATCTAAATACGTGGGTGATGTACAAACGGTCACCAGCCATTCTTCTTCAATCAGGATTTTTCTTAACAAATGGACTTGTGATTTGTCTTTGATCTGGCGCTCCAGGATGCGGTTGATGTTTTCAATCAGAAAAAGAAGGCCGGTTTTTCTTGACCTGTGGAATTTCCGGAAAGCATCCAGGACCAGGTCTGTTACCCTGGCATCATCGCTGTCATACCGCACCCGGCTGTAAACGTTGTTAAGTTCCTTATCCCCGGTTCCATTGGCCAGGATGTTCAGTGCTTCCAACAGCAGGTCGGATATCCTGGTAATGCTGTAGGATTCTTCAGGGAAAACAATAGGAAACCATTTGGCGTTGAGTTGGGTAGTGTTTGAAACCCTGTAGGCGATGAGAATCAGAACATGAGTTTTACCGATACCCCTGGGACCGATAAGGAGGTAATGCTGCCGGGAAACGCCGGGCTGCCATTGGGCGAGGCGCTCTAAAATCCCTTGCAATAAATGTTCCCTGGCAACCAATATGGCTTCCAGACTTTGGGGAGAGGTGCGCTGCGGCCTGTAATGAAGAATCTTTTTTACCAAATTTTATTCTCCTTGAAAACCATACCGGGTTTTCCACCACTCAATTATAGGCAACAAAATTGTTGCGCAACAATTTTGTTGCCTTTGGGATTATAAAACAAAAATCCTTCCATTTCAACCGTTGAGTGAAATTTTCTGTAATTTTAGCCGCGAATACATTTACAAGGCGGTAAAAACCACGAAGGCATTTACAATGCGGTACAAAGCACGAAGAGAAGAAAATAATAAACCGATTGAATGGTTGACAGATTTATTAAATAGGTTTATCATAAAAGCTGCAGGAGGTCAATGTATAGGTAATGTCAATTTTACGCTGGTTTCGAATCAGGACCTGGAAAAAACGGATTACCTGGGATGATGCCCTGCGAAATGCAAAACGCCTCCTGGAACAGGTTCAAAATCATCAAAAAGAAACAGGCTGGATGCCGGATGTGGTGATCGGCCTGGGCCGCAGTGGAGGAATCTGGGGCGGATGGCTGGCAGGAAACCTGGGAACCCTGCCCTTTGCTGTGATCGACGATAAATACGAATCAAAAGAAAAAGGCATAAATGTGAGCTTCCCCGCAGGAAAAGAAATATTATCTGCTGTCCGCAGCACTTACCCGGATAAAAAACGCATACTCATCGTAGAAGGTGCAAGCTCAACAGGAAAAACACCGGCAAAATTCCAGGAAGATTTTTCACAAATGCTTAACGACTGTGATGTGAAATTCGCAGTGCTTTATAAGAACCCCGCAGCAGTATTTGATATTGAATTTGCCGGCAAGATCGGCCCGGAACCCTGGCCGGATAAATTCCCCTGGCACTTTTCCAACCTTTACCGCCCCTACTTACGAGATATTTTTAAACCTCGCAGGAAATAACTATAAATCTTTTCCTTCTTATTAAAGTTAATCTCTCCTACCGCACGGGCACTCTATAAAAACTGCTGCCCTCCGTGCGGATCTACTAAACCCTATTTTTATCTCCAGGATGGACATAAAAACTAAAAAACTTTAAGTATGTCCATCCTGAACTCCTATTAGAACTCTAAAAGAACTTTTTTTGCCTCCGGCGGCCAAAAACCTTTTTGAAAAAAGGTTTCTGGACTTCCAAAAACTTTTCATACATGGTCAGTCATCGTACCGCGCGGTTCAACATGAGGCATAATTGTATTGTTATTGCCATTTAGGTTTCCGTTTTTCCAAAAAGGCTTTCATGCCTTCCTGGGCTTCATCCGATATCCGCAGCCGCGCCACTACCTCGGTGGTGTGATCATAAGCCGCCTTAAGTTCCATTTCAGGTACTTTAACGAAAAGCTGCTTGCAAACCGCGATAGCATTGGGGCCGCAAAGACACAATTCCTTTGCTTTTTCCCGGGCAGCGTCCAACAACTTCTCATGCTCAACTTTGTAATTGATAAGGTGGATTCGTAATGCCCAGTCCGAATCAAACCTCATTCCTGAGATAAATAACTCTTTTAACACACCTTCTCCCACTCTCTTTATAAGATAAGGGGATATACAAGCAGGGACCATCCCTATTTTTACCTCGGAAAGGCTGAATTTTGCTTTATCGGATGCGATCACAATATCGGATGCGCCGACAAATCCCATGCCGCCGCCAATAGTTGCCCCATTAATGGCGGCAATGACAGGCTTATTAAGGTTGTATATTTTATAAAAAACTTCCGCTATTAATGCGGAATCTTTTATGTTCTCTTCATAGGTGTAATCCACCATCTTTTTCATCCAGTTCAGGTCTGCCCCGGCTGAAAAGGATTTTCCCTCGCCGGTAAAGATAACTACCCTGATGTCGCCGGATTCATCGACAGTTTCCAGGATATCAACCAATTCCGTCAGCATGGTATCATTAAAGGCATTGTGTACCTGCGGCCGGTTCAACCAAATCGTGATGATCCGGTCTTTGATCTCATATTTAAGCGTTTCATACGTTTTGTTCATGGTTACCTCCTTTTTTAGCCACGGATTTACACGGATAAACACAGAGATTTTTTCCCTTATATCCGTGTAATCCGTGTAAATCCGTGGCAAAAATAAACCACGCGGCTAAAAATCATAACATCCGATGGAGCGGGAAATGACCAGGCGGAGGATTTCAGAGGTGCCTTCACCGATTTCCAGGACCCGCTGGTCACGGTAGAACCGTTCAATATCATATTCTTTCATAAGGCCATAACCACCATGGAGCTGCAGGGCATGGTTGACACATCGATTGGCCACTTCCGAGCAATACAACTTTGCCATGGAGGCAAGTTTTCTATATTCGTCTCTACCCTGGTCGCAAAACCAGGCTGCTTTGTAAAGTAGATTCCTGGCGGCTTCTATCTCCGTTGCCATATCAGCTAATTTAAAGGCGCAGGCCTGGAACGTTGAAATGGGTTGACCAAACTGTTTCCTGTCTTTAGCATATTTTAATCCCAGTTCATAGGCGCCCTGGGCACACCCCAGTCCCATGGCGGCAATAGACAACCTACCCTTGTCCAGGGTATCCAGCATCTGGTGAAATCCTTCACCCTGTTTGCCTAACATATTCTTTTCCGGCACGCGGCAGTCTTCAAAAAAGAGTTCCGAAGTGATAGAGGCCCTCCATACCATTTTATCGTGCATGGATTTGCCTTCAAACCCTTTGGTGCCATTTTCTACGATGAAACACGTATATTCTTTTTTACCGTCTGGTCGTGTACCTGTAACCGTTTGAACTGTAACCCCCAAGCATGCATCAGTGGAGCCGTTGGTGATAAACATTTTCGAGCCATCAATCACCCATTCGCTGCCATCTTTCACTGCTTTTGTTTTGGTTCCTCCAGCATCGGAACCGGCTTCCGGTTCGGTGAGGCCGAATCCCCACACTTTTTCACCGGTGCATATGGGCGGGATATATTTCTTTCTTTGTTCTTCATTGCCGAAATAGTATAAGGGGCCGATTCCTAATGAATTATGAGCCGCGACAGTAATTGCTTGAGAACTGTCCACCCGTGCCAGTTCTTCCACAGCTATCATATACGGGACATAACCGATGCCATTGCCGCCATATTCTTCAGGCACACAAAATCCAAATAAACCTAACTCCCCCATCTGTTTGGTTATTTCCGGGGAAAACTCCTCTTTTTCATCGAGCTCACGGGCTTTGGGTCTAATGACTTCTTCCGCAAACTTCCTCACCGTGTCTCGCATCATTACTGCTTCTTCAGGTAAATCATAATTCAATGACATAATTTCCTCCTTACTCAATCAAAAACAACGGTTGGCCCAGTTTGACTTCCTGGCTGTCGTTAACATAAATTTTCTTAATCTTCCCGGTATCCGCTTTGTCGGTACCATGGAAAATAATATGGTTAAAGGTTTTCATTACTTCGATCAAACCCAGGGCCTTTCCTTTTTCAACCTCCTGTCCGGGAGTTACAAAGGGAGGCGAATCGGGCGATGGTTTGGCATAAAATATACCGGTGGTAAACGCCCTGACCACAAACCCTTCTTCGATAACATCCGCATCAACATCTTTGAGTTTGGATTCAATCTCTGTTACCATGATTTCTCTATGGAAGAGGTCTTGATCGAGATTTAAACGAAATAATTCCTGCCCATAGGCCACAGGTACTACCAGGTCTTTTCCTTCCTCCGGCATCACCTGTCCATACACCTCCTCAGGTAAATAGAGATCATAGTATGTATTTAGAATTTTTAATTTCCCGGCAAAGGAACCGCCGGTAAGGATGGTACCGCCTCGAGGCCAGTCCAAATAATACCCTGCCGCAGGGGAAAGGATCAACTGCTGCGATTCTTTAATTTCTGTGAGGGTTTGCATTTGCGATGACCTGGTTTCAACATCGGGGTTGGCCATATTAACCTCCTTGACTCCCGGATAGGGTATCGATATCATGTAACGACCAGATGCGTGGATTTTTGACCCGCCGGTATCCGATGCTCTGGTAAGTCATTTCAATGACGGTTTCCAGGTAGGGCCGTAATTCACCCAAAAGGATAATTTCATCCGTATCCAACTGCCGGGCACTGAGGATAGGATTCATGTCGTGAGTAATGCGGCGTTCCACTTCTTCCATTCCTTTTTTCACCTGGTCATACTCTTCCTGGGTGGTAAAGATGATATTAAAATTGTCATCCAGTTTTGTCCTGTATGTGCCGATGGCCAGAGTACGGCCTTCCATTACCGCTAACCGGGTCAGTGGGGTGGAAAACTGTACAATGGGTTCGTACGGCCTGCCGTTCATGGCGTAGTAACCCGCACCTGAGGCTTTTCGCAGCAGCACCGTAATCACCGGTACGGTATTGGTGGAATTGGTATAAAGCAAATTGGAACCCCAACCCAACAGTCCCATCTTTTCCGCTTCCGGCCCGATATCGAATCCAGCGATATCTTGCAGCCATATGATGGGGATGCCGTCACTGTTGCAAGCCCTGGAAAAAGTAGTCATTTTGGCAATGCCGTCCCGGTACAGGAGGCCACCGACCCGCCTGGAGCCTTTATGAACCGGATGATCGGTGAGAGTCTGGTTGTTGGCAATAAAACCTACATACAAGCCATTGATTTTGCCAACGCCGGTGACGATTTCCTGGCCCCTATGGGGAAAGAATTCCCAGAAAAGCGAATTGTCTGTGAGCCTGGCAATGACCTGACGAATATCGTAAGTAACCCTGTAATCCGCGGGAAATATACCCTCGATTTCAGCAGGGTCGTAAAGCGGGGGCGCAGGCTCACCACCATAGTAATAGTATTCGATACCACTGGTAGGCAGTTTGAATATCTCTTCTCTTATTTTTAAAAGTAATGTTTCGTCATCCGGTACGCGGTAGTCTGCGCAGTTGGAAATGCTGACATGAATATCCGGTCCACCAATGGTAAGTGAAGTAATCTTCTGGCTTTTACCGCCTTTAACCAGGGCTGCTCCGGCAATCACCATGTAGGCTTGCTCAGTCATGTAAACCACATCGCTGATGATGGGCATGTAACCACCCCCGGCGATACAGTCACCGAATACGCCCGCTACCTGGGGTACTTGCTGGGCACTGAGCAGCGCGTTCATTTTGAATATATACCCGGCACCGGTTTTGCCGGCAAAGGTTTTGGACTGTTCAGGTAAAAACAAACCGCTGCAATCAATGAGATAAACAACAGGGATACGCAGCCTGAGAGCAATTTCCTGAGCCCGTTCGATTTTTTCAGGGGTCAGGGGCCACCAGGAACCCGATGCCACGGTATTGTCATTGGCAATCACCACCACATGCCGATTGTGGATTTTAATAAAAGCAGTGATCACTCCAGCGCCAGGAGCTTTTCGTTTATCCCTGCCCTCCCCGAACTCCACTCCATAATTGACAAAGGTGCCAACGGGAAATATTTTACTACCAGGATCCTTTAACAATTCAACCCGCTCCCAGGTGGTAAGCTTCCCCTTTTTATGTACACGATCTACGTATTTCTGCCCCCAGCCTGCTTTGACCTCGTCTCGTTTGACCAGGTAGCTCTCGTTCATTTGTTTCATGTGCTCCAGGTTGTGATTGTAATCCCTGGGGTCCATGAAGGTCTCCATAGGAGAACCAATGCGTTCCAATATAACTTTTGCCATTTTACTTAACCCTCCATTATTCCGGTGAGGGAATTGGTATTGTAATTCCCCTTTTTAAATATTGCTGAATTCAGTACCTCGAGGTGAAGGGGAATCGTGGTTTTGATGCCTTTGATTTCAAAGGCTTTTAATGCATTTACCATGGTCCGGATGGCAGAGGCACGGTCCTGGCCGTGGGCAATGATTTTGCATATCATGGAATCGTAAAAGGATGGGATTTCATAACCCGCTGCCACATGGGTATCCAGTCGTATTTTCCCCGGCCCTTTGTTGAGGGAAAGATTGAAGTCAGTAATAACCCCGGGTGAAGGAGCAAAATTATTGGCAGGGTCTTCGGCGTTTATGCGGCATTCGATGGCGTGACCGCTGAATCTGACATCCTCTTGTTTGAACGACAGCGTATGGTTGGCAGCAATTTTGATCTGCTCTGCCACAATATCCACACCAGTAATCATTTCCGTTACCGGGTGCTCCACCTGCAGCCGGGTATTCATTTCCATAAAGTATAAATTTTTGTCTTCATCCATGAGAAATTCAATGGTTCCGGCATTGAGGTAACCGATTTTCCGCATGGATTCCGCCACCAGGTTTCCCATTTTATGACGGATTTCCGGGTCCACTGCCGACGAAGGGGATTCCTCGATGAGTTTCTGGTTTTTTCTCTGGATGGAGCATTCCCGTTCCCCCAGGTGGGCTGCATTGTTAAAGGCATCTGCCAATACCTGGAACTCGATATGGCGTCCCTTTAAAATGAGCTTTTCTAAATAGAGATCGGGACTCCCAAAGGCCTTTTCCGCTTCCAGCCGGGCCTGGGGAAAATAGGTTTTTAATTCTTCATCGCTGCCGCAGGGGCGAATGCCCTTACCGCCGCCGCCTGCGGTGGCTTTCAACAACACGGGATATTTTAATTCTTTTGCCAGCGCCAACGCCTCCTCAACGTCTTTAAGGTTTCCGTCCGAACCGGGAATCGTTGGCAGCCCGGCCTGTTTGATGGTTTGTTTGGCCCGAGATTTGTTCCCCATCAACCGGATGGAATTGGATGAAGGGCCGATAAAGGTCAGTTTTTGCTGCTGACACATGTAAGCAAATAACGGGTCTTCCGCCATAAACCCGAACCCCGGGTGGATGGCCTGGCATTCGTAGTTGATCCCGGCCTGGAGAATAGCTTCCTTATTGAGATAACTCTGGCTGCTGGGCCCCGGACCAATGCATACGGTCATATCTGCTTGTGACAGGTGGGGAGAATCTTTGTCTGCCGTGGAATAAACAGCGACCGTTTCAATTCCCAGTTTTTTACAGGCGTTGATAATCCGCAGTGCAACTTCGCCGCGGTTAGCGATGAGTATTCGTTTGAACATGTTTCATTACACCTCGGTAGAGTTTAACGAATGGAGTGTTGGAGTATGGGAGTGTTGGAGTGTTACTCCACCACTCCACCACTCCACTACTCCAATCTTTTCTTTTATAATCCTAAATCCGGCACAAATTTGAATCCGTACATAATCATGCCGGTTTTGCTCTCTTCATTGAGCCGCCGGAATTGGGTAACCAGGCGGTCGCCGATTTTTAGTTCTTCGGGGTCGCAGTCGGTGATTTGTCCCATCACCTGGATGCCTTCATCCAGTTTCACAATACCCACGGCATAAGGTGTCAGGTCGCCGAAACCGGTGGGCGCTACCCGGATAATGGTATATGTCACCAATTCACCTTTGCCTGACAGCCGCAGGGTTTCGAATTCCCTGGCACCGCATTGGGGACAAACCAGCCTGCCGGGGAACAGAACAGCCCCGCATTTTTTGCATTTACCCGCTTCCATCCGGTAACGTTCCGGTGTTTCTCGCCAATGTCTTGCTACGTGCTGTGTGCTCATTGTCTTGCCTCCAATATGTGAACAATGCTGCTGGCACCGGAACCACCCATATTCTGGGTCAGGGCAGTTCTGGCGTTTTTGATTTGCCGTTGTCCTGCTTTACCCCGCAGTTGGCTGACCGCTTCCACGATCTGCGCCACTCCTGTGGCACCCACAGGATGACCTTTGGATTTTAATCCACCTGAAGGATTAATGGGAAAATCACCGTCAAGGGCAGTTAAACCATTCATGGTGGCAGGTCCTCCCTGTCCGGGTTCCACCATACCTAATGCTTCCATTACCATGATTTCCGCAATGGTAAAACAGTCGTGCACTTCGGCAAAATCAATATCCCTGATGGTTTTTCCCGCCATCTTCAGAGCTCGTTGGGCAGATTCTTCCACCACTGCTAACTTTAAAATATCCTTCCGCTGGCACAGCGCAATGGTATCTGTGGCATGACCGATACCGGTAATCACCGCGTAGGGTTTATTCAGCTTTTTGGCTTCCTCTTCCGTGGTCAGCAGCACAGCCGCTGCTCCATCGGTAATGGGTGAGCAGTGAAGCAGTCGAATCGGGTCTGCCACCATGGTGGAAGTCATTACCTGTTCCAGTGTGACTTTCATGGGAAACTGGGCATGGGGGTTCATACTCCCGTTGTAGTGGTTTTTCACCGCCACTTGAGATAACTGCTCCAGGGTAGTGCCGTACTTATGCATGTGGGCATTGGCCATCATGGCATAAAGACCGGGAAAGGTGATACCGTGAAAGGCTTCATAATCCTGGTCGGCAGCTGTTGCCAATGCGAATGTCGCCTCACCGCCGTCCACATCGGTCATTTTTTCCACGCCAATGGCCAGCGCATATTCGGACAATCCTGATGCCACTTCCATATAGGCTGTTTTAACGGCTAATCCACCGGATGCGCAGGCCGATTCCACACGGATAGCAGGGGTGAATCGCTTTCCAAGATAATCACTCACTACGCTTGCCAGGTGCTCCTGGGCGTTGAACAAACCGCTGGACATGGCACCAACTGTGATGGCATCTACCCGATCAACCGTTGCATCGTCCAGGCAGTTTAAAGCAGCTTCCACTGCGAGATCCCTGAGAGACTTTTCCCAGAGTTCTCCCCATTTGATCATTCCAACTCCTATTATCGCTACTTCTCTCATGGTTGTCCTCCTTACTCCTTTACTCCGGCTTTAGAATTTTACGCCTGTATTTGGCGTAGGTTCCGTACTCGATATAGTATTTGTGCTCATCCAGTTGTTTCCGCGTCCTGGGGGCCAGGTCCCGAACCTCGGGCAGCCGTTTGGTAGTACGGTAAATAAACGCATCACTGCCTGCACCTGAACCATAAGAAACCAACATAACCAGTTGGTCGGGTTTGGCTTCATCAAGGATAGCCGCCAGACCCATGGGAGATGAACCGGAATAGGTGTTGCCCAGCGTGGGACACAATAACCCGTTTTTGTATTGGGGTTCTTTGAATCCCAGACGTTTGGCTGCATTAACCGGGAATTTGCCGTTGGGTTGATGAAAAGTCACATAATGGATATCTTCGGGTTTCATTTTTGTTTTTTCCATCATTTCCCTAGCAGCACTGTAAAGGTGCTTTTCATAAGCAGGCTTCCCGGTAAAACGTCCGCCGTGTTCCGGGTAATGAGCATGTTCCCTTCGCCAGAAATCCGGGGTATCAGTCATGAAAACGTGGGTATCCACTAATTCAGCCACTAAGTCATCAGAACCGATCACAAAAGCAGCCGCACCTGCAGCTGCAGAAAATTCCAGGGCATCACCCGGGGCTCCTTGTGATGTATCTGCACCAATGGCTAATGCATACGATATAACACCTGTTTTTACCAGGTGAAGACCAATAAACATCCCTTCGGTTCCAGCTTTGCATGCGAATTCGAGATCTGCGGTATGGGTATGGGGAGTGGCGCCTAACGCTTCAGCAACAATAGTACCGGTGGGTTTTACCGCGTAAGGATGGGACTCGCTGCCTACATACACGGCACCGATCTTTGCCGCATCAATTCCTGCCCGGCGTACTGCATTACGGGCTGCATTCACTGAAAGAGTCGCACAGTCCTCATCCGGCCCAGGCACTGATTTCTCGTTCAGGCCCAATCCTTTTTTGTAGGCTGGCGCATCCGCGCCCCATACTTTGGCAATCTCTTCCACTTTGATCCTGTAACGTGGGATATGTGTTCCATATCCGACAATTCCAACCATTGAAACCTCCTTTTTCGTTGGTTTTCGATTTTGATATTATCCGAATTTTTTTTTGTTTAATTTTAAACTATAATATAAAGAATTTGCGAGTAAATATCAAGTGGATAGAGTCAAATTTCTAGTATATTTATGCCTCCGGTGGCCAGGCCATCGGCGAGGTGCAGTTGCGTTTGTTGAATTTGTTCTCATATACACCACAAATAGGGCCGAATTTGTGGCGTTATGAACCACAAAATTGACTTTTCCTTCATTTTATAGTAATATAGACCTCAATGAGGAGCAGAAAAAATGAATTTTGAAATTTTCGATTTCTATAATCCTTGGTGGAGAAACCAGGACCTCCGGGATATGAAAGAACACCTGCTGAGAGAATACACCGATTCAACATTGCAGCGGGATTACTCCGGCTATTTTAACACCGAAGGCAATGATTTATATATCCTTAAAGGCCCACGCCAGGTGGGCAAATCCACCCTGATGCGATACACGATATATGAACTCCTTAAAAAACATCCTGGTCGATGCATTATTTATCTGCCTGCCGATACCATAAAAGATTTTAAGGAACTAAGGGACATTCTTTTTCACTATCTCAGGCTGTCGGAAAGTTGTAAAAAACGGTTCGTGTTTATCGATGAAATCACCTACATCAAAGAGTGGCAGCGGGCTATAAAGGAACTGCGAGACAATACCGAATACAAGAACGATTTTTTCCTGGTGACCGGTTCATCAGCCTGGAGCCTCAAACGTTCGGCTGAACGAATGCCCGGCCGACGTGGAGAAAGCGCCCAACCTGACCGACTGCTTTTACCGGCTAATTTCAGGGAATTTCTTAACATCACCAAAAAGATCAAGCCTGACCAATTCCAACTAAAAGACATATTGAAGCTAAATAAAACAGACGAGATGGAATTCCAACTGATGGCTTCGGATTTCAGGCCCCACTTTGATATGTATACGAAATCCGGTGGATTTATGCTAGCTGTGGAACGAATATTGAATGGTAAAAACATAAAAACAATTGTCGATGTATTCTGGGATATCATCATTGGAGATATTGAGCGAATGGGGTTGGAGCGCAGTATATTTATAAGACTGATAAGACATTTCGGGAAAATCACTGGCAATCGATTTTCCTTTACTAACACAGCGCAAACAATGGAAATCGATGTAAAAACCGTGCAGCGGTATCTCTATACATTGGGCTATAATTTCCTGGGCACGCTGCTGCCTTTTCTGGATAAAAATAAGCTCGAGGTAAAAGATAAAAAGATGAAAAAGTTTTACTTTATCGATCCCTTTATATACGAAGTGCTGCACCGCAAAACAGGCATCCAGGTGGAACCGTCTATATTAGCGGAATGTGTGGTACTTAAAGAACTCCTGAATTATGCCACAGACATAGAAGAAGGGCTTGCTAATATACTTGACCTGGGATACTGGTACTCTGATAAAGGAAAGGAAGTAGATTTTATTGCGGAAAGGATACCTATCGAAAGCAAATTTAAAACCAAAGTGAAAGAACCTGATAAAGCATCTATCTTAAAAAACTTTAAAGAGGGGATCATCCTTTCAAGGGAGGAAATCGATTTTTCCGGTGCGGTAAAGGTCATTCCTATTCATTTATTTCTTGCGCTTATTTCCCCGTCCCGGAACCATGAAAATGTGCACGGTGCATGACAATCTGACTTTAATGTGGCATCAGTAACAGTTGGCAGTTGGCAGTTGGCAAAAGAAGAAGCGAGGAATCCAGGAAGGGAAGAAAAGGAAGTAGAAATCTTGAATTGTTAATTATTAATGGTTTCTAACTGCCCGAAGGGCACCTATTTATCTTCTTTAAGTTAGCACTTAGGCCCCACCAGGGGGTTGCAATTTTCTCTTCAATATGATATTTAACAGCTTACAAGCTTACAATATTTAATCGTTTCTGTCCTTGCTAGCAGATACAATGACGATGGAGCGGAAGATATTATTAAGGGATGACTGTTGAGGCAGACAGTACATCCAGGGGCGGAAGCCTGTTTAAGCGTTCACCGGGTATCAATAAAAATGCTATTACTGAAAAGGAAGAAGGCAAAACCGATACGATGTCTTCCCTTCATTAAAATAAACGATTTTTCCCAATTTACCTATTCAAAGCAGACCCATTTTAAACTGTTTGCGGATTGCAAATACGACATCCAACTGTCCGGGAAAAAATTGGACCCGGACCGCTGCTCTCTCAAACAATACCAGGACCTCCTGGTCTTTTCCTTTATTAAACAATTTGTTACCGAAGGCTCCAGGCTCCTGGATGTTGGCGGCGGGAAATCACGTATTATTAAGTATTTTAAGAAAAAATACCAATGTTGGAATGTAGACAAACTGGAAGGCAGTGGAAAAGGACCTAAGAGAATATTAAAAAGAGGCTTTCGCCTGGTAAAGGATTACATGGGTAATTTCAACCCGGAATTACCGGACAACTATTTTGACTTTGTTTTTTCAATTTCAGCCCTGGAACATGTGCCTGAGCAAGACCCAAAACTATTCAAAAATATCCTGGATGACCTGAACCGGGTGCTCAAACCCGGCGGTTATTCGCTTCATTGTTTTGATTCCCTCCTTAAGCAGGACAACCTTTGGGTCAATAAGTTTTTGATTTATATTTTTGAAAACGAACGGACATTAAACCGTTTTATTCCTTTTGAAGTACTGCGAAGTGCTCCCGATTTGTTTGTCATGTCCCAGCGAGTCTACAACAGGAAGTGGAAGCACATCACCCGGGAAACCTATGTTGAATTTGGGAAACCATTTTCCTATAATATTTTATGGCAAAAACCGAGATAATAATCATACCTATGCCGCGGTTCTTTTATTAAATAATGAGGACAGTAAAGACAAGAGAGAGCTAACATGAAATTGAAGAGCCTGAAGGCAATCAAACTCAAACAGCATATTTACAACTTTGTCTTCCTTCCATTGGTGTTATTAAATTCCAAACCCAAGGACCTCATCAATAAGTATCCGGTCTACATTTTCCATCATATCCCCAAATGCGCTGGAACCAGCACGATTTTTGCGCTTCGGCACTGGTTTTTTATAGTTAAAGACTATTGGAGTTCTTATCACCCCAAAGAAATCCCCTATTTTATCCAACACCGGGTGAAGCTTCAATCCTTACGCTCTTATAAGTGCCTGTGCGGGCATTTTGAACTGCCGGAAACACGCCTTTATAAAAGATATCCCGAAGTATTACACAATCAAAATTTTAAAATCTTTACCTTTATAAGAGACCCCCTGGAAGTAAATACCTCCCTTTATTATTATGAAAAAAAACGTGGGAAGCGGAAAGGGATATCTTTAGAACAACATCTTTTGACCAGGAACAATTTTATCGCCCGGATCCTGGATTGCACGTTGGATAACTATAAGGACGTTCTCGACAGCTATTTTTTTATCGGCATCACAGAGCATTTACAATTGTCCCTGGATAAACTGGCGATGCTTCTTAATAAACGAAAAGTGAAACTGCCAGTTCTAAATCGGGCGAAACGGGATTCTCAAACATCTGGTTTACCACCTGCGATTATTAACCAATTCAAGGCAAAGAATGAATTGGACTACCGGATATATGATTATTGCCTCAGCAGATTTCACCAAACCCCCTGAATAAATGAAAAATATTTTATATTTAACAGAAGTATCTCCTTTCCCCACCTTTGGGGGAAAAGAAATAAGACGGTACAGCATGTTAAAAGCGCTGTCTGTTTTCGGCTGTAACGTTCATGCCATAATCGGAAATAAAAATAAAATCGATCTAAACCCCTTTAAAATGGAACGTGTTTCCTTTTATGAGTTTACTTATAAATCAGGCAAATTAAATGCCATTTTTAAGTATTTTAAGATTTTTAAAAAAAATAGAAAACTAATGCGTTTAATCAGGGAATTGACAGCTGCACACAGGATTGATATTGCCTTTCTCGATTGTTATTTTATCGGTCAATATATCTCATTTTTCAAAAAACGAAACATCCCGGTTATTTTCGGGACCGAAAATTCACAATCCCGCTTAACCAGGATGAGAACCGATAAAGGGTTTATAAAGAAAATCGAAAAATATACCAATTACTTGCTTCAACATGTTCATGAAAGACTTTTTTTCAACAGGGCGGATGCCGTTCTCGTGGTCTCCGATAATGACTTGTTATTCCATAAAAAATTCGTAAGCGAAAATAAGCTGGTTATAATCCCCAATTTCCTCGATTTTTCAAGATATACCCCCCAAGGTAAGAAAAACAACTATATCATAATGACCGGGAGTTTTGATGCCTATCAAAATAAACTCGGGTTAACCTGGTTCCTGGAGAATGTGTGGGATGATGATTTAAGTAAGCTGACAAAATTAATTATTGCCGGGTATCATTCAAACGAATTACTGGAAAAAATAAAACGAAAAAGCAGCAATTTGAAAAACGTTTATGCTGCCGGTGAGGTAGAAGATATAACCCCATATATATCTCAGGCACGAATAGCAATCGTTCCATTATTACATGGAAGTGGGAGCAGGATAAAGATATTGGAAGCCATGGCTTTAAAAACCCTGGTTATATCTACTTCGACTGGCGCTGAAGGAATCGATCATGAAAATTCCATTATTATCGTAGATAAAGCGTGTGATTTTAAAAATGAAATTTTAAAAGTAATAGCCGGCAGCGAAAACGATTATTATAAAACCAAGACGGAAACATCCTATCAACTGGCATTAAAAAAATATTCTCTTGAGGTCAACCGGGTAAAAATCGAAAAAATCTTAAACAATATGGAGCGATGAAGAAAATCACGGTGGTTATTCCCACATACAATCGGAAGAATTATCTTTATCGACTGCTGGTGCAGTTGAAGAACCAGGTATTTGATAAGGCTGATGCTCAACTGTCTATTTTGGTGGTGGTGGATGGTTCCACCGATGGAACGATTGAGATGCTGGAAACGGAATTTCCCGGTACCCATATTGTGAAAGGAAACGGCAATTGGTGGTGGACAAAATCCATCAATGAAGGTTGTAAATTGGCACTTAAGAATGGAAGCGATGCCGTTCTCCTGATGAATGACGATACGGAAATCGATGATAATTACCTGGACACCCTGTTAAAAAAGAATAAACAGCACCCGGATGCCATCATCGGTTCAATAAATATTACCCGGGAAAAACCGTATAAAATATATTTCTCAGGCGTAAAAAAAATCGCCTGGTGGAGAGCGAAGTTGGTTCGCTATCACCGGGTATTCACGCCTTATGATGAGCATTTAACCGGTTTAAATAAGAGCGTGGCCTTGTTGGGCAGGGGAATGTTTATACCGGTTTCCGTATTTGAAAAAATAGGTTTTTTCGATGAAAAAGCACTGCCTCAATATAAAGCGGATTTTGACTTTTCTTTAACTGCCCATGAAAACAATATCAAAACCTTTATCTCCTGGGATTCTGTTGTTTATTCGCATATGGAATTGACCGGCAAAGGCGCCACGTTTTTGGACCAGGGGTTCCGGGCATTCCTGGCTTCCTTTTTCAAGAGGAATACCTATACCAATTTAATCCACAGTTTCAGATACTATAAAAAACACTGCCCCATTTATCTGTTTCCTTTCTCCTTTGTAATCGACAAATTGAGGTTGATATATTCTTACTGGCAAAAAAGAAAATACGCCTCCCGGTAATTTTCAGCAATTCTAATTTTACCGATTGTCCGGGCGAACACCAGGTTCGCCCCTACATCTGATGAACGTTTTCGGACATTCGTAGGGGTAAACCTTGTGTTTACCCTTGCTTGAAACGGCAAAATTAGAATTGCTGGTAATTTTCAATTAACATTACAAATCCTTGAAAACTATGATATAATATCACGGTTATTTTTTTACTTAGAGAATTAAACATGGCCGATAAACGCACTGCAAAAAAAGGAACGTTCCTGGAAAATATCTCCAGAGACCAGGCAAAAGACGGCGGCATGGCTGTGGTCCTTATATTGCTTATCCTGGGGATGGTTTTAAAACAAAAAAACTTTTATACCTATGCAATGGCTGCATTGGTTGTAGATATGATTATTCCCGCCATTTATAAACCCTTTGCCAAATTGTGGTTTATGCTGGCGAATTTCCTGGGTACCATTATGTCAAAAGTATTATTAACGGTCGTTTATATAGTACTGGTATTGCCGGTGGGCCTGATTATTCGACTCCTGGGGAAAGATTCATTAAAGCTGAATCAGTTTAAAAAGGACATCTCATCTGTCTTTAAAGAACGTAATTATCAATTCCGATCTTCAGATATTGAAAATCCCTATTAAATACAGCGAAGGAGGATCAAGATGAGTTTCGTAAAAGACTTGTGGGGTTTTTTGAGGACCAGGAAAAAGTATTGGCTGCTGCCGTTGATTATTGTCCTGCTGCTGCTGGGTATTTTAATTGTCCTTACTTCCGGTTCGGCCATTGCCCCGTTTATATATACATTATTCTAGAAAAAAAACACCATGCCGTCATTATCACCATCACGGATATTGGGAATCTCTGCATTTTATCACGATAGCGCTGCGGCGTTACTGGTAGATGGGAAAATTATTGCCGCTGCCCAGGAAGAACGATTCACCAGGAAAAAACATGATTCATCCTTTCCAATCCATGCCGTGCGCTGTGTGTTAAATGAAGGCGGTGTCGATATTGAAAACCTGGACCTGGTTGTATTTTACGATAAACCCTACATAAAATTCGAACGCCTGCTCGAAACCTACCATGCGTTTGTACCCAAAGGGTTGGTGAGTTATCTGTCAGCCATCCCAGTCTGGGTTAAGGAAAAGCTGTTTACCAAAAAAATCATTTATGATGAATTGGCAAATATCGGCAAAGGAAAGCCAAAACTATTATTCCCCGAGCATCATTTATCGCATGCTGCCAGTGCCTTTTATCCGTCTCCCTTTGAAGAAGCAGCAATCCTGACCCTGGATGGGGTGGGCGAATGGGCCACAGCCACCATCGGACATGGGAAAGATAATTCCATTAAAATCTTAAAGGAATTAGATTTCCCCCACTCCATTGGCCTGTTATATTCCGCTTTTACATATTACTGCGGTTTCAAAGTGAACAGCGGCGAATACAAATTAATGGGACTGGCTCCCTATGGAAATCCCAATGGAGAGCAAACCAAAGAGTTCAAAAAAAAGATTTTGGAACATATGGTGGATATCCGGGAAGATGGTTCCATTTTATTGAATATGGATTACTTTAAATATGCCACAGCCTTAAGGATGTGCAGTGAACGCCGCTGGGAAAAATTGTTCGGCATGCCCAAACGGGAGCAGGAGAGTGAAATCACCGAAGAATACATGAATCTCGCCTTAGCCATTCAGCAGGTGACAGAAGAAATCGTGCTTAAATTGGCGAAAACCGCCAAAGATTCAACCGGTTGTAAGTATCTTGCCATGGCCGGTGGTGTGGCGTTAAATTGCGTGGCCAACGGGAAACTGTTGCAAACGGGGATTTTCGACGACATATGGATACAACCGGCAGCCGGCGATGCCGGCGGGGCTGTCGGCGCTGCCCTGTGCGCCTGGCATATTTATAAAGGAGAGAAAAGAGAGATTTCCCCGGGAAAAGATAATATGAAAGGCGCTTACCTGGGACCGGAATTTTCCCCCGTCGATATTAAACAGGTTATCCGAAAATACAATGCCCCTTACCAATACTACGATGATTTCGATCGATTATGCGCTGACGCAGCGGATTTATTGGATAAAGGGCATGTGATCGGCTGGTTCCAGGGGCGAATGGAATTTGGTCCCAGGGCCCTCGGAAGTCGCAGTATTCTTGGTGATGCACGGAATCCTGATATGCAAAAACGCCTTAACCTGAAAATAAAATATAGAGAAGGATTTAGACCTTTTGCTCCCACTGTTTTGGAGGAAGATATCAGCGAATATTTTGAATTGGACAGGCCGTCGCCCTATATGCTGCTGGTGGCTCCAGTCAAAAAGAAACGAACAACACCTTATCCACCTCGATATGAGTCCAAACCCTTGCGGGAACGATTATATTTTGTGCGATCAGATATCCCAGCTGTCACCCATATCGATTATTCCGCAAGGATTCAAAGTGTTAGTAAAGAGTCCAATTACAGGTACTGGAATTTAATCAACACCTTTAAGAAAAAGACCGGCTACGGTATTATTGTGAATACCAGTTTTAACGTTCGCGGCGAACCCATCGTCTGTACGCCTGAGGATGCCTATCGCTGCTTTATGAGAACAGAAATGGATTATTTAGTCCTGGAAAATTTTCTATTTTCAAAGAAAGAGCAGCCGGAGTTTCTCGAAAAAGATGATTGGAAGGAAACATACGAATTGGATTAACAAGTTTTCGTGCCCTTTGTGTTTCTTCGTGGCTAACTATTACAGTTAATGAAAAAACTGACCGCGATCATCCCCACTTACAACCGGAAGGACTGTATCGTCCGCCTGCTGGAAATGCTGAGAACTCAGGAAGTCAAGGGCATGGAGTTATCCATTATCGTGGTTGTTGACGGTTCCACGGACGGGACACAAGAGACCATCCGGTCGCGTTTTCCCGGGGTAATAATGATTGAAGGTGACGGTCACTGGTGGTGGACCCGGTCTGTCAACGAAGGCTGCAAGCAGGCAATAAAAAACGGCACAGACGCCGTCCTGCTCCTCAACGACGATATTCAATTGGAATCCCATTATTTCCGTAATTTATTAACAGCCGCTCAACAAGAACCCGGTGCCGTCATCGGCTCATTAAATGTCACTGCAGAAAAGGAAAAACGCATTTTCTTTTCCGGTGCCCCCAGGTACCAGTGGTGTAAAGGAAAACTCCAACGTTATCATCCGTTTTTAAGCCCTTATGATGCCAACTTATCCGGCTTATATCCCAGTGTTGTTTTACCTGGAAGGGGATTATGGATACCGGTGGAAGTTATGGAAGAGATCGGTTTTTTCGATGAAAAATCACTTCCTCAATACAAAGCTGATTACGATTTTGTACTGCGGGCCAATAAATATGGTATCAAAACCCTTATCTCATGGGATACCATCGTTTATGTACAGACGGCTGCCACGGGTAAAGGAGCCACCTTTACCAAACAAAGTTTTTTTTCATTTCTTACTTCCCTTTTCAAAAAAAACACCCGGACCAATCTTTCCCAGAATTTTTTGTATTACATACGCTATTATCCCATTTGGATCTTACCCATCTTCCCATTGACGGTGTTTATGATAATCGTCCGGCAATTGTTCTCTTTTCTAAAAGAAAAGAAATACTAACTCAACTTCACCTTCTTCTCTTCTCCGTTTTTTCGTTTCTTTCTAAAACTCTGTGCACTCGCTATTTTGTGTACTCTGTGGTAAAATTAGGTATTCGCTATACTGAAAGTTTGAGAAAGAGGAGACTCTGCTTATGAGTTTTGAGTTCTGGTACACATCCGTGCTGCTCATTGTCATGACCATTATCCTGGTTAAAGAATGGATCGATATTGAAATCGTTGTAACTGTTGTTTTATTTTTACTTATCGTGGGGAACGTGATAACCCCCCAGGAGGCGTTTCGTGGGTTTTCCAATGTAGGCGTATTGTCAATTGGCATTCTTTTCATCGTTGCCGGGGCCATCAAGAGTACCGGTTTGCTTTCCACACTGAACCAGGTTATCTATGGCAGTAAAAAATCCAACATAACCAGGAATATGTTTCGTATGTTGTTCCCGGTAACCATGTTTTCTGCCTTTATGAACAACACGCCTATTGTAGCCATGTTGATTCCCAGCGTTCGCGACTGGGCCAGGAAAAACGACTTTGCCCCTTCCAAGTTCCTCTTACCCCTTTCGTATGCTGCTATCTTTGGGGGCATGTGTACCCTTATCGGAACCAGCACCGTTTTGATTGTGCATGGGTTAATGATTCAAAATGACCTGCCAGGGTTTGCTTTTTTTGAAATCTCCAAGATCGGTGTTCCTGCTGCGCTGTTGGGGCTGCTTTATGTTGGCTTTATCGGGAGTCGTTGGCTGCCCAACCGCAAAGAAACCATCGTGGAATTGGGTGAGAAAACCCGGGAATATGTCATCGAATTGAAAGTCACCGAATCTTACCACAACCTGGGAAAAACCATTGAAGAAGCCGGTCTTAGGCATCTCAAAGGTCTCTTTTTATTTCAGATCGAACGGGGAGACCGTATTATTACGCCAGCCAAACCCGACGAAGTCATTCAACTGGACGACCGGCTCTTTTTTACCGGGATTCCTGAAACCATCATAGATTTACAAATGGTCCCGGGGCTTCAATTGATCAAAGACTCTACCTTTGATTTGAAAAATTTTGATTCAACCAAAATTAAAATTTTTGAAGTCGTTGTATCCCCCAGTTCTCCTCTGGTAGGCAAGAACGTCAGGGAAAGTAATTTCAGGGGGCGGTACAATGCGGTCATTATTGCCATTCACCGCAGCGGGGAGCGCATCAAGCAGAAGATCGGTGATATCGTGCTTCATCCTGGTGACACCTTGTTGATATTAGGCCCTGCCGATTTTCTCAACAAGTGGTATCATTCCCGGGATTTTCACCTGGTATCCAGTCAATTAAAAGTGGATTCCAGCCCGCCCCACAAGAAATGGATTACAGCAGCGGTTTTAATAGGAATGGTGGCTTTGATTGTATTAAAAATTCTACCGTTGATTGCTGCCGCCGGTTTGGCAGCCATTGCGCTTATTGCCAGTAAATGCATTTCCCGCAGCGATGCCGAAGCCATGATCGACTGGAAAGTATTGATAGTAATTGGCGCGGCTTTTGGGATTGCTGCAGCCATTGAAAGATCCGGCCTGGCTGCTTTTTTAGCCGTCCAAATTATTCAATTGGGCAAGCAATTTGGCATGTTCGGCGTATTATGCGGCGTATATTTTTTAACCAGTATTTACAATGCCATTATTACCAGCAATGCGACAGCCGCTTTGATTTTTCCTGTCGCCATGACCGCTGCCACAACCATTGGGGCTGATGTCCACCCGTTTGCGCTGGCAGTAGCCATATCTGCAGCCGCCAGTTTTGCCTCGCCCATCAGTTACCAGACCAATCTCATGGTTTATGGGCCCGGAGGTTATAAATTTAAAGATTATCTCAAATTCGGTATTCCTCTCCAACTGCTCATCGGCATCCTGGCTGTCTCCCTGATTTATTTTTTTTATTTTTAATTTTAGCCACGAAGATACACGAAGGGACACGAAGAAAATAAAAAAATAGTTGAATTTTGGCCAATTGAATTTGTTTGAAGCAGCGGGATCCAAGATTTTACATTTGTTAGCAATCGATATGTTCATTTTGAAACCTATCGGCAAAGAGAACCATTCAGACATATACAATCTATTGGTTACCTACCTTTTCATCTTTTCTTCTTTGTGTATCTTCGTGTATCTTCGTGGCTAAAAAATCAAAATGAGAATTACAGAACCATGAGAAAAATAGAAAACGAGTGTGATATTATCTTGCAATTGGGAGAAATAAAAGGCAAAACAATCATCGATGTGGGGTGCGGCACTGGTGAACTGGTACGAAAGTTAACCGCGCAAGGCGCACAGGTCACGGGTATCGACACACCGGAAATGCTGGTAAAAGCAGGAGAACATCCACCAGCGGGCAATGAGAAATACGTATCCGCCCTGGGGGAAAATCTTCCCTTTAAATCCAATTTTGCAGATATGATTATTTTTGTCGCCAGCCTGCATCATATCCCTGGACCCATGATGATTCAAGCCTTAAAAGAAAGCCACCGCGTCCTGAAAACCGGTGGGATCGCTGTTTTTGCCGAACCCTGCGGACAGGAAGGTTCCTATTTTGAATTGATACGCCTGGTAGAGGATGAACGGGACATTCAACGGCTTGCCTTTGAAGCGATAAAAAAAGCCCATACCTTCGGCATGGAAAATAAAACAGAAGAAATCATATATATTGAACGCTCCTTCGCCGATTATGTGAATCTGCTAAATATATTCATCGAAGACGAAATCGAGAGAAGCGAGTATATGCAAGAAGCAAGGAAAGTCACGGAAAAGTTATGCCAGGCAGCGAATCAAACCATTAACGATTACCGGTTTAAATCCATCTGTCGAGTAAATGTATTGCAGCGATGTTAACATCTTTTGCCAACTGCCAACTGCCAACTACTTTTACTACCCTCTTTTCCCCCGGTTCATCAGGTTTCTACAGCAGGTGGGAGAATATGAGAAGCAATATTTCCGATTTAAACAGGGAAAAGGTCACAATGATAACCAGCATGACAATTAAAAAATAAAACGCACAATCATCTATGTTTTGTTTTATCTCCCCATTATTCAACCTTTTGTTTCTCATTTGTCTTCTCTGCAAGTCTTTTAAAAAAAAACCAGTATTTGTCATCTCTCCTCCTTTTTCAAGATATTCGTTCATTTGACTTATGTCAAACCATCTGCCTATATTATAGTATAAAAATGATCCGGAAGTTGGCAACCAGAATTCAAAAGTGATATAAAAATCAATTCAATTTAAATGGGAATTAGAACAAATCATTCAATCCTGGTAATTACCATTCATCAGGGCATAATGGCAGTTCCTCATGATAACGAGTTTTCGCCCGGAGACGAATGAAAAGGTTGACAAATGGGAGAAATAATAATATTCTTTTGTTTGCAGGTAAAAATTAAGCAGTATATATATGAAAAATAAGAACAGGCTGGGAATTAATGAGATTAGACAGTGTGCAAAAAGCAGCATTGGAAAAAGCCATCGAAGATGTAGACGGCGAAGTCTATCTATTCGGTTCACGAGTGGATGAAACCGGGAAAGGGGGAGATATCGACATATTAATATTTTCCGAAGGAGACCCGTTTAAACTATCCCGGGACGTATCTGTAAAATTCTTCATGGAATGCGAGGAGAAAATTGATGTAACCGTGATGAATCCCAATAAGCTTACCGGGGAACAGCAGGCATTTTTGAAGGTGATAAAGATGGAGAAGTTAAAGTGAAAGATGAACAAAGAACATTAACAAAAATCGCTGCCAAAAAGGCATTAGATGCAATAGCACTGGTAGAGTCGTCGCTTTCTTATATAAAACCCTATGACCCGGAAAAATTTTATACCCCAAAAGAGCGGGAGCCTTATGATGCCCTCAATGACCGGTTTAGCAGGGCTGTTGAAGTTACCACCAAGTTTTTCCGGAGTTATGAAATGTTCATGTACGGGGAGAATTCCGAGACGTTACGGGACTTACTCAACCGCATGGAAAAGTTAGGTTTTCTGGGTCCTGTTCTCACCTGGATGGAGATGAGAGATGTGAGAAACAAAATTGTCCATGAATACATACCTGAAGCGATTAAAGAAATCTATGATTCTATTATGGGGCCGTTTGCAAAGCAGTTGAGAAAAGTTAAAAAGAAGATTAAAACGTTATCCTTTGAACCGGTTGATGGTGAAAGCGAGCAATAGGTGACCAAACTCCCCATTTGAAGGAGCTTTTGCCCATGCGCAGCCAACATTTACCCATGACAATAGAAGAATTCAAGCGTATGCCGAGAAAGCCGGGATGGAAGTACGAATATTGGAACAGTCATGCTCATATTTCTCCCATGTATCGATACGCAAAAGCAATTGTTGAAATTAAGCCGCTTCCTGTTAACTCCCCATGCAAAATAAGGCATGTGGAAACGAGTGATGAAGCGCAGTTAATTTCATTATATTTAGCTGCTTTTAGTGACTCCATTGAATATTGTGACTGGAAATCGAAGGATATATCAGGATCAGCCGGAAGCAATATCAAGGATTTTTTTGCCGGCAAACGAGGCTGCCCTCTTCCGGTCTCACGTGCGGCCCTGTGTGCGGGATCAAATGGTGAAGAAGAAGATATCGTTGGAACAGCGCTTATTACTGGGGATAAAAACGGGCAGGCGGTGTTAGATTTATTGTTTGTTGCCCCGGGATGGCAGCGTAAAGGAGTCGCTACAGCCTTAGTCTCAGAAGCAATTAACGAACTATCCGGCAGCGGATTTAAGAGATTAATGAGTTCCTATCATCTCGGCAATGAGGCGAGCTGCAGCTGGCACCGAAGTTTTGGGTTTATGGAAATCACCAGGTAAAAATGAAAAAGTGTTTTTTTGACAGGCACCTTTTTTAATGTCTACATCAGGTTGGAGAATATAAGCTGCAATATTTCCGATTTAAACAGAGAAAAGGTCACGATGATAACCAGGATAATCGTTAAAAAATAAATCGCACCCCTGTCGGCATCATCGATGTCTTGTTTTATCTTCCAATTATTTAATATTTCATTTCTCATTTGTCTTCTCCAAATGTCTTATATATATTAGACAGTATAAGAGCCCATTTGGTTGCAAAAAAAATTTAAAAAAATAAAAAATCTTGACTTTTTCTCGCCAATCTGATAAGCCTTTACCTTAATCCCAAATTCCGCGTTTTGTAGTGATTAAGGCATTTGTTTCCAAGCGAAACCGCATGTATAATACGTGAAAAATGATGCATGATGTACAATGGTTAAAGGGCGGCAGCTTACCTGCTGCCCACATAACACGTAACAACGGATACAGGAGGTTCTAAATGAAATGTTTAATCGATGTTCAGAAATTTAAAATACTCTCCCTGGTGATTGCTGCAATCATGTCACTGTTCCTGGTGCTGTATTTCGGTACAGGCACAGGATGCTCAAAAAGCCAAAAGGAGGATACCGCTATGAAAAAGGAGAGCCAAACCCCAGTCCCTCCCAGGGCTGAAAAAATAAAAAAAGAATTAACCATTCATAATCATACCCGGGTTGACAATTATTACTGGCTAAAGCAGCGGGATAATCCCAAAGTCATCGCCTATCTAAAAGCGGAGAATGACTATTTAAACACCCTGTTGAAACACACAGAAAAACTCCGGAAAAAACTTTTTAAAGAAATTATCGGCAGAATCAAACAGGATGATTCCTCTGTGCCCTTTAAGCACAATGGTTATTATTACTATACCCGTTTCGAAGAGAAAGATGAATATCCCATTCACTGCCGTAAAAAAGGGAGCCTGGAAGCGAAAGAGGAAATCATGCTGGACGTCAATGAAATGGCTAAAGGCCATGCCTTTTACCAGGTGAGGGGTGTCCAGGTCAGCCCGGACAATACCATGGCGGCCTATGGTGTGGACACTGTCAGCCGTAGGAAATATACCATTCATTTCAAAAACCTGGTGACCGGCGAAATACTCAGCGATGAAATTCCTAATACCACCGGCAGTACTGCCTGGGCCAATGACAATAAAACAGTTTTTTATACCCGCAAAGACACCCAAACCCTTCGTTCATATAAAATATTTAAACACCGGCTGGGGACACCGGTATCTGAAGATAAAGAGATTTATCATGAAGCGGATGAAACCTTTAGCACCTACGTATATCGATCCAAGTCCCAGGAATATATCATGATAAGGTGTGATCACACACTTTCCAGCGAATATCGATACCTGGATGCCGATAACCCGGATGGAGAGTTTAAAATCATTCAACCCAGGGAAAGGGATCATGAATATCACGTCGAACATTTCAAGGATAAATTTTACATTCGCACCAATCTTAACGCCAAAAACTTCCGGTTGATGGAAACCCCGGTGGATAAACCCTCCAAAGAGAATTGGCAAGAGGTTATTGCGCACCGTGACGATGTCCTTTTAGAAGATTTTGAACTATTTAATGATTTCCTGGTGGTGGAAGAACGCAAAAGCGGTCTTATACACATGAGAGTCACTAAATGGCAAGACAAATCGGAACATTATATTGATTTTGGTGAAGCAACCTACGCGGCTTCAATGGGCAAAAACCCTGAATTTGACACCGATCTGGTACGCTATGAATATACATCCCTGACAACTCCCTCTTCCACCTTTGATTACAACATGAACACCAAAGAAAAACAATTAATGAAACAACAAGAAGTGGTGGGAGATTTTGACCCCAATAATTACCAGGCCGAACGGCTCTACGCATCAGCAAAAGACGGTACAAAAATACCCATCTCTTTGGTTTACAGGAAAGGACTCAAAAAGAACGGGGATAACCCGCTTTTTCTCACCGGTTACGGTTCTTATGGTTATAGTTATGATCCCTATTTCCGCTCGGATCGCTTAAGCCTGTTGGACAGGGGCTTTGTGTTTGCTGTGGCTCATATCCGCGGCGGCCAGGAAATGGGACGATACTGGTACGAAGACGGTAAATTGCTCAAAAAGAAAAATACCTTTACCGATTTTATCGCCTGTGCCCAACACCTGACAGCGGAGAAATTTACCAACCCCGGGAAATTATTCGCCAGGGGCGGCAGTGCCGGGGGGCTGCTGATGGGCGCGGTGGTCAATATGCGGCCGGACCTGTTTAAAGGCATCATCGCCGAAGTGCCCTTTGTGGACGCGGTTACCACCATGCTGGACGACGACATCCCTTTAACCACCAGCGAATACGATGAATGGGGAGACCCCAGGAAAAAAGAATATTACGATTACATGCTCTCATATTCTCCTTACGATAATGTAGAAGCTAAAGATTACCCGGCAATGATGGTAACCACCGGTCTGCACGATTCCCAGGTCCAATACTGGGAACCTGCCAAATGGGTAGCGAAACTAAGAACCCTGAAAACCGATAAAAATCCGTTATTCCTTTACACCAATCTGGATGCCGGCCACGGCGGCGCATCCGGACGTTTCAGACGGTATAAAGAAACAGCCTTAGTATATGCCTTTATCCTGGATCAATTAGGAATTAAAGAATAGGTTAAGGTTAAGGTTGAGGCTGAGGTTAAGGAAAACTCCTGGAACTTTCCATTTTTTTTCTGTGAAAACAGTTGATTTCAATGAAGTTTTTTGCTCCTCAACCTTAACCTCAACCTCAACCTCGCTATAATTAGAATTGCTGAGAATTGGTATTTAAAATAACGAAAGATAATGTTATAATATTAACTAAATTATAGTGAAGGAGAAATGCATATGGATTTAAAGAAGTCAATCCTGGAGTTAATTCGACGTGCAGCAACAGACCTCTCCCCGGATGTGGAAAAATCGTTAAATGAGGCTTACGATAAGGAGGATGAAAACTCCCCGGCCAAGAACGTTTTTAAGACCATCCTGGAGAATGTCCGCATGGCCAGAGAGGGCAGCACGCCAATGTGTCAGGACACCGGTTCGCTTGTTTTTTACATTGATTTCCCGGTTGGCAGTTCGGAGCAGGAGTACCGGGAGGCTGCCGAGTGGGCGGCCAAAGAAGCAACAGGTGTGCAGTATCTTCGTCCCAATGCCGTGGACCCGGTCACCGGCAAAAACTCAGGCAATAACATTGGTGTGAATGCGCCGTATTTTCATTTCCACCAGTGGGACAAGGATGAAGTCCGGATTCGCTTGATGTTGAAGGGCGGCGGCAGTGAGAATGTCGGTATCCAGTATAAACTGCCTTATCCGCCGTTGAAGGCCGGGCGGGATTTGAAAGGGGTGCGGAAGCTCATCATCGATGCTGTTACCCAGGCCCAGGGATTGGGATGTGCGCCTGGAGTCATTGGCGTGGGTATCGGCGGTGGCAGGGATATCTCGTTTGCCCTCTCCAAGGAACAGTTTTTCAGGAAAATCGGAGACCGAAGCCCTGATAAAGGATTAGCTGAACTGGAAGTTTCGCTTTATAATGATTTAAATAAGCTGGGCATCGGTCCCATGGGGTTTGGTGGTAACACCACCGTATTGGATGTATTTATTGCATCCCAGGCCAGGCATCCGGCAACATATATTGTTTCTATATCTTATACTTGCTGGGCCTTCCGGCGTAAAACCATGACAATTAAACAAGGCGAGGTGACTTATGATTAAGCTAAAAACCCCAATTTCAGAAGAAGAGATCCGCAAGTTAAAGGTCGGCGATACCGTGATGCTTTCCGGTGTTATTGTTACCGGCAGGGATGAGGCGCACAAATTAATGATAGAGGAAAAACCCGATTTTATTCGTGATGCATTAAAGGAATCTGTGATTTATCACTGCGGTCCTGTGGTAAAGAAAGATGAAAGCGGCAAATGGCAGTTTGTGTCTGCCGGGCCGACTACGTCTGCGCGGGAAGAACCGTACCAGGCGGATGTGGTGTGCGAATACAATATTCGCGGCGTGATCGGCAAGGGCGGCATGGGACCCAAAACCGCTGAAGGACTGCAAAGATGCGGCGCGGTTTATTTCCATGCCGTCGGCGGTGCCGGTACCCTGATTGCTAATGCCGTTAAAGAAGTCAAAACCGTCTATAAATTAGAGGAATTCGGCACACCCGAAGCGTTCTGGGTTATTGAAGTAGAGGACTTCCCCCTGGTGGTTACCATGGATTCCCACGGCGGCAGTCTTCATAAAGATATCAAAGAAAAATCCGAGAAAATTGCCCGGGAATTAATGGGATTGTAAAGACTGAGTAGGTAGTAGGTAGTAGGAAGTAGGAAGTAAGTAGTAAGTAATAAGTAGTGTGGGGCACGGTGGCTCAGGATGCCGTGCCCTTGTTTTTTTTGAACCACGAAGGCACGAAGAAGAGAAGTTAGGGAGCAATAATGGAAAATCAACCTCAATCTAAGAAAGTGTCAATAGTATGGATTATAATTGCAGCCGTTTTTATTTTACTTTTTATTGTCAGCCTGGTTATTGACATCCCTTATATCATTGGCATCAGGGGCGCAAAAATCTCCCCGAAGGATGTTGCCACGGCTGGTAAAGTTATTGGTTTGGAATTCACTTCAAAAGAAATCCAACTGATGTTAAAAGGCATTGAAGGAAATTTAGAGTCTTACCAGGAGCTGAGAAATCATCAACTGGATAACAGTGTTTTCCCGGCCATTAATTTTAGTCCATTGATTCCCTATGCGGCTGAAGCGGCAGCCAATAAAATAGAACGACAGGATATTGTGCTGCCGGAAATACCGGATTTAAAAGTTCCTGACAACCTGGAGGACCTGGCCTTTGCACCGGTTACAGTACTGTCTCAATTGATTCGCACAGGAAAAATCACCTCGACAGAACTCACCAAAATGTACCTCAAGCGCTTGAAGCGGTATAACCCTACCCTGGAATGTGTGGTCACGTTGACCGAAGACCTGGCATTGGAACAGGCCCGGAGGGCTGACGAAGAAATCGCCGCTGGTAAATACCGCGGTCCGCTTCACGGCATCCCCTGGGGAGTCAAGGATCTTTTTGCCACCAAAGGCATTAAAACTACCTGGGGGGCTGTGCCTTACAAAGACCAGGTGATCGATATAGATGCAACCGTGGTCAAGCGGTTGGAAGAAGCCGGAGCTGTGTTGGTGGCAAAATTAACCTCCGGTGCATTGGCGTGGGGAGATGTCTGGTTTGGGGGTAAGACCAAAAATCCATGGAATACAAAACAGGGTTCCAGTGGATCTTCAGCGGGTCCTGCGTCTGCAACAGCCGCCGGGTTAGTGGGGTTCTCTATCGGCACCGAGACCTGGGGGTCGATTATTTCTCCCTCTCACACGTGCGGTGTTACCGGACTTCGGCCTACGTATGGACGTGTTAGTCGATACGGTGCCATGGCTTTGAGTTGGAGTATGGATAAAGCCGGTCCCATCTGCCGAAGTGCCGAAGACTGCGCACTGGTTTTCAATGCCATATACGGTGCCGATGGAAAAGATTTTACAGTAGTAAACCGCCCCTTTCATTATGACCCGTCCGTCAATATCAAAACCCTCCGCATCGGTTACGTGAAAGCTCTATTTGAAAAGGGTCCCAATAAAATCAATGATGCCCGCGTACTGGAAACTCTTCGTTCCCTGGGTATAAACCTTATACCTATAGAACTGCCGGATTTCCCGGTAGGTTCTCTTGGTTTTATCTTGAATGCCGAAGCAGCCGCGGCTTTTGATGAGTTGACCCGCAGCGGAAAGGATGACCTGATGGCACGGCAGATCAGGCGTGCCTGGCCCAATGTTTTTCGCCAATCACGGTTGATACCTGCTGTCGAATATATCCAGGCCAACCGGTTTCGAACCCTGTTAATAAAAAAAATGGCGGCAAATCTTAAAGATATCGATGTTTACATCGTTCCTACCAATGGCGGCAACCATCTCCTTCTGACCAATCTCACCGGTCACCCGGCCGTGGTGGTTCCCAATGGCTTTGATAAAGAAGGAAGTCCTATAAGTATTACGTTTATGGGTAACCTGTTTAAAGAAGCTGAAGCGCTTTTGGTGGCCAAAGCTTTCCAGGAGGCCACCGGTTTTCATAAGAAACATCCTAAGCTGGATTAAATAGAAACAGTTGGTTTAGAGCGTAGAGCGTAGAGAATGCGGATGTTGCCATGACACTTGATTTACCCACAACTCCTGGTATTTATGAAAAAATACTGACACTCGAAAGCGGTATACCGCTTCGGTATACTCTTTCTATTCCCGCAAGTTTTTCTGAGCAGCAGCCGGTGCCGTTGGTGATGGCTCTCCACTTCGGCGGAACCGTCACTTCCTGGTACGGCAAAGGTTACCTTATCACTTTACCGGAACCGGCTTTGCGGGAACTGGGCGCCATTATTGCCGCACCCGATTGCCCCACCCAGGGCTGGAATAATCCCATAAGTGAAACAGCAATACTGGAACTCCTGGACCACCTCAAGAATAACTATAATATCGATGAGAAACGAATACTCATCACTGGTTTCAGTATGGGAGGAACAGGTACCTGGCATATGGCAGCCAGGCATCCTCAAATTTTTTCCGCCGCTATTCCTATCTCCAGCGCAGTGGGCCTGGAGACCATTAAACAGATCAAAGATATCCCTTTGTATGTGATTCACAGCAGGCAGGATGAAGTCTTTCCCATCAAACACGTACAAGAAATGGTTCAACTTCTTAAAGATAATGGCGTATCGATTCAGTTTGAAATCATCGACGGAGTCAGCCATTACAACACCGGCATGTTTGTAGAATCCCTAAAGGAAGCAGTACCATGGTTAAAAAAGGTGTGGAAAATGTAGTGTCCCGTCTATCCTGCTAATGCCTCCGGCGGCCAGGGGCTCTTTTGAAAAACCGCCCCTGGACCCCACAAAACTTTTGTTTAGAGGTTTTTTTGCTATTTTTGCAAGAGGCTCAATGTTTAATTTGTTTTTTAATTTCATCTGATGCACCTTATTCGGAAAAAACTCCCATGTTTCGATACTTCTGGTACCTCTGTTCTAAGAGCGTGTCCACATCAAGACCAAGT
>JABAOF010002352.1_pt1 | contig 48053 bp, 46 predicted proteins | sample 7062171 | NCBI WGS metagenome assembly JABAOF01 (sample SAMN14538628, study PRJNA623070) | marine sediment metagenome | biome: marine biome [ENVO:00000428]; feature: marine pelagic biome [ENVO:01000023]; material: deep marine sediment [ENVO:00002113] | place: India: Gulf of Khambhat ... | reverse complement strand
CAGCGCTCCGCTCCGGGGGACAGTCGCGGAGCCGGACACCCGAGCGCCGACGACCGGACCATCCGGAGAAAGCAACCCGAAGCTACTGCACCGGCGGCGTAGTCGCCAGCACTTCGTCCAGCGTGGTCAAGCCCTCGGCCACCCGCGCCGCCCCCGCCAACCGCAGTGGCCGCATCCCATCCGTGACCGCCTGCGCCCGCATCGTCTCCAGTCGCGGCTCGCGGATGACCTGGTTCTTGAACGCCTCGGTGACGGTAAGCAACTCGTACAGCCCCATGCGCCCCCGAAAACCCGTCATGCGGCAATCGATGCAACCCACCGGCTGGTATGGCCGGTAGCCCCCCGTGATCTGCCAGGGCTTCACCAGCTCCGCGAGTTGCTCGCGCGCCTCGGCCGCTTCTTCTTTCTCCACCCGCGTCTTGCACGCCGCGCACAGCGTGCGCACCAGCCGCTGCGCCAGCACGCCCAGCACCGTGGCATTGATCAGGTACGGCGGAATGCCCAGCTCCATCAGCCGCATCACCGCCGACGGCGCGTCGTTCGTGTGCAGCGTGGAGAACACCAGGTGGCCGGTCAGCGCCGCCTGCACCGCCATCTCCGCCGTCTCCAGGTCGCGGATCTCGCCGACCATGATGATGTCCGGGTCCTGCCGCATCAGCGCGCGCAGACCCTGCGCGAAGTCCAGGTCCAGGTGCGGCTGCACCTGCGTCTGGTTGAAGGCCGGCTCGATCATCTCGATCGGGTCCTCCACCGTGCTCACGTTCACCTCTTCCGTGGCCAGGCGCTTGAGCGTGGCGTACAGCGTCGTCGTCTTGCCCGAGCCCGTGGGCCCCGTCACCAGCACGATGCCGTGCGGGCGGCGCGTGAGGCCCTCCCAGCGCGTCGCATCGTGCGCGCCGAAACCCAGCGCAGCCAGGTCCTTCACCGTCGACTCGGGGTCGAAGATGCGCATCACCAGCTTCTCGCCAAACGCGGTGGGCAGCGTCGACAGGCGCATCTCCACCTCGTCTCCCTTGGCCCCGCCCACGCCCGGCTTGAGCGTCTTGATGCGGCCATCCTGCGGGCGGCGGCGCTCCACCACGTCCATGCGCCCCAGCAGCTTGATGCGCGCCGTCATCGCGTTCATCACGCCCAGCGGCAACTGGTACACCGGGTGCAGCACGCCGTCGATGCGGAAGCGGATCACGCCCTGCTCGCGGCGCGGCTCCAGGTGAATGTCGCTGGCGCGCTGGTCGAAGGCGTACTGCCACAACCAGTCCACCACCTGCACCACGCCCTGGTCGTTGGCGTCGATCTGCTTGTTGCCCTTGCCCAGTTCCACCAGTTGCTCGAAGCTCTGGAAGCCCGCGCTGCCGCCGCTCTTGGTGGCCGCGCGCACCGATTTCGCCAGCGCGAAGAACTCGGCCGTGTAGCGCGTGATCTCGGCCGGGCTGGACAGCACCAGGCGCACGGTCTTCCGCGTCTGGCGCGCCACCTCGCCCACCCAGTCGGTGAGGAAGGGCTCGGCCGTGGCCACCACCACCTCGGCCGGGCCCACCTGCACGGGCAGCACCTTGTGGCGCTCGGCATAGCCCGCGCTCATCACCTCGGCCACCTTGCCCACCTCCACCTTCAGCGGGTCGATGCGCAGGTAGGTGAGCCCGCAGCGCTGCGCGAGCCATTGCGTGAGCGCCTCGGCGTCGAGCACGTGGCCATCGGCCGCGCGCGCCATGCCCACCACCGCCAGGCGCTGCAGCGGGTGCTGCGCGCTGTGCGCTGACGAGATGCGCGCTTCGGTGCGGCGCGCCTCGTCCTCGCTGATCACGCCGTCCTCCTTCAACCAGCGCAGCACCAGGCGCCAGTCGAGCGGTCCGTTGGGCGTGGAAGCGGCGGCTTGAGCGGTGGCGGTTTTCATGTGTCAGTCGTGAACGGGTTTGAACACGCGCATCCATTTGACGGCCGGCAGGCCCCAGCGCTCCTGCACGGCCTCGGCGCGTGCCAGCAAGTCCAGGCGCGAAGGCCGCGAGGCGTGGCGCTGCGCCAGCACCACCGTGTTGCCTTCGCGCGTGGGCTTGAAGGCCCACACCGCGTCCTTGCCGAAGGCCGCGCACAGGCTCTCCAGCGACCGCTCGTAGCTCGAGTGGCGGCCGAAGAGGTTGACGGTGAGGCAGCCTTCGTCGGTGAGCGCGTGACGGCAATCGGCGTAGAAATCCGGCGAGTCGAGCACGGGGGCGGCGGCCTCGTGGTCGTACAGGTCCACCTGCAGCGCGTCGTAACGCCCGAGGTGTTCGGCGCGCCGGATCAGCTCGCCCGCGTCGCCCATCAGCACGCGCAGGCGGGCGCCGTCGGGCGGCAGCTTGAACCACTGCCGGCACACCGCCAGCACCTGCGGGTTGATCTCGATCGCGGTGGTGTCCATGCGCAGCCGCTTGTGGCTGAACTTGGTGAGCGCGGCCGAGCCCAGGCCCAACTGCAGCGCGCGGCGCCGCGGCACCGAATCGGGCTCGACGAACAGCAGCCAGGCCATCATGCGCTGCACGTACTCCAGCTCGATATCGAACGGCGCGTCCAGCAACATGGAGCCCTGGACCCATTCCGAGCCCAGGTGCAGGTAACGGACCTCGCCGTCTTCGGAGATGTTGACTTCGGGCAGGGACGTCGGTGTCTTCATGGAGCGGCCATTATGGACACGGCCGCCACCGGCCCTGTTCACCGGCCGGGCTCAGGCCGCATCGCTTGCCGCCTGCCGCCGGGCACGCCAGGCGCCAAAGATCGCGATCAGCCCCGGGATGATGATCAGCGCCCAGATGATCTTGCTGAGGTTGGCCTGCACCCAGGGCAGGTTGCCGAACAGGTAGCCCGCGCCCACCAGGCCGACCACCCAGATCAGCGCGCCGATCACGTTGTAGGCGGTGAACTTGCTGCGCGTCATCTCGGCCACCCCCGCCACGAAGGGCGCGAAGGTGCGGATGAAGGGCATGAAGCGCGCGAGGATGATGGTGATGCCGCCGTAGCGCTCGTAGAACATGTGCGCCTGGTTGAAGGCGTCCTTGTTGAACAGGCGCGACTTCTCCCACTGGAACACCTTGGGGCCGAAGTAGCGGCCGATGGAGTAGTTGGTCTGGTCGCCCAGGACGGCCGCCACCACCAGCAGCGCCATGGCCAGCGGCAGGCTCATCAGCCCCGCGCCGCACAGCGTGCCCACCACGAACAGCAGCGAATCGCCGGGCAGGAAGGGCATGACCACCACGCCCGTTTCGGTGAAGATGATGAGGAACAGCAGGGCGTACACCCAGGGGCCGTAGGCCTGCACGAAGGCCTGCAGGTGCTGGTCGACGTGCAGGATGAAATCGATGAGGAAGGTGATCAGTTCCATGGCGGGGCATTATCCTGTCCAGATACAGGGTGGGAGTTTCAGGTTGTAGCCATGTGGCTACAATCGACGATGTACACCGTCATCGAGACAGCGGCCTTTGCGGCGTGGATTTCGGACCTGGCTGGCTCATGTACTACGTGGAACGGGACGGGCAGCTCATCCTGATGCTCGGCGGCGGTGAGAAATCGTCCCAGGCCCGCGATATCGCCCAGGCCCGACAGACCGCCAAGGAGCTGTGAATGAAAACCGCGAACACCCGGCGCTTCGACATGGCCAACTATCTGCAGTCGGACGATGACATCGCGGTGTACCTCGACTTGGTGCTGGAAGACGGCGACGCTGCGGAACTCGCGGCGGCCCTGGGACACATTGCCCGCGCCAAGGGCATGGCCCAATTGGCGCAAGACACCGGACTGTCGCGCGAAAGCCTCTACAAGGCCCTGTCCGGCCATCGCACGCCGAGTGCCGATACGCTGATGCGCGTGATCCGGGGCTTGGGCTTTCGCCTGAGCATCCAGCCGCATTGACCACACAAAATGTCGATTCGATGACCACCCTGCCCCCGCGCCGCCCCATCCGCGAACTGCCCGACGAGCTGATCAGCCAGATCGCCGCGGGCGAGGTGGTGGAGCGCCCCGCCTCGGTGGTGCGCGAGCTGGTGGACAACGCGCTCGACGCCGGCGCCACGCAGATCACCGTGCGCCTGCTCGGCGGCGGCGTGCGGCTGATCGCTGTGGAGGACGATGGCGTGGGCATTCCCCAGGCCGAACTGCCCCAGGCGGTGAAGCGCCACGCCACCAGCAAGATTGCCAGTCTGGCCGAGCTCGAATCCGTGGGCACCATGGGCTTTCGCGGCGAGGCGCTGGCCGCCATCGCCTCGGTGGCCGAGATGGGTCTGCTCTCACGCACCGAGGGCGATGGCCACGCCTGGCAACTGGACGTGCGCAGCGGTGAACTCGCGCCGGGCGCGCGATCGCGAGGCACCTCCGTCGAGGTGCGCGAGCTGTTCTACGCCACGCCCGCGCGGCGCAAGTTCCTCAAGTCCGACAACACCGAACTCGCGCACTGCATCGAGGCCGTGCGCCGCCACGCGCTGGCGCGGCCCGACGTGGGCTTCGCCATCTGGCACGAAGGCAAGCTGTCGGCGCAATGGCGCGCCGTGCCGCTGCCGGGCCTCGACGGCACCGCGCGGCGCCTGGCCGACGTGCTGGGCGAGGACTTCATCGAACGCGCCGTGCCGCTCATGTGGCCGGCCGATGGCTCCGACGCGCGCGGTCTGCGCGTGTGCGGCTTCGCGGGCATTCCGGATGCGGCGCGCGCGCGCGCCGACCAGCAGTTCGCCTACGTCAACGGCCGCTTCGTGCGCGACAAGGTCATCTCGCACGCGGTGCGCGCGGCCTTCGACGACGTGCTGCACGGCCAGCGCCAGCCGGTGTACGCGCTGTTCGTGGAGATCGCGCCCGAGCGCGTGGACGTGAACGTGCACCCGACCAAGATCGAGGTGCGCTTTCGCGACAGCCGCGAGGTGCACCACGCGGTGCAGCAGGCCGTGGAGTCGGCGCTGGCGGTGCCGCGCGCGGGGCAGGCGGCCGAGCCGGCCGCGTCAACGGCCACGGCGGCGACGCCCGCCTGGACACCGCCCGTGCGGCAGAGCGGATTCAGCTTCCAGCCACGCGAGCCCGAGGCGGGTCATCGCGTGAGCGATGTGTCGGCCCTGTGGGGCGCGGCCGAGGTCGGCGCCTGGGCAGGGGCTTCGACGGGCTCAGCCCGAACGGAAGTCACCTCGGCCATCGACACCGGCGGCACCTCGTCCCTTGGGGCTGAGCCCGTCGGCGGGCGCAGGACAGGACCTGTCGAAGCCCCCGCCCACTCCCCCCTCCCCGACGGCGACTGGCCCCTGGGCCGCGCCATCGCCCAACTGCAAGGCATCTACATCCTGGCCGAGAACGCCCAGGGCCTGGTCATCGTGGACATGCACGCCGCGCACGAGCGCATCGTCTACGAACGGCTCAAGCGCCAGTTGGCCGAGCGCGCGCTCGCCAGCCAGCCGCTGCTGATCCCCGCCACCTTCGCGGCCACGCCCGAAGAGACCGCCACCGCCGAAAGCCGCGCCGAGGCACTGGCCGCGCTGGGCCTGGACGTGGCGCCGCTGTCCGCCCGCACCCTCGCGGTGCGCGCCGTGCCCACCACCCTGGCGCAGGGCGACCCGGTGGAACTCGCCCGCAGCGTGTTGGCCGAGCTGGCCCAGCACGACGCGAGCCATGTGCTGCAGCGCGCCGAACACGAGCTGCTGGCCACCATGGCCTGCCATGGCGCGGTGCGCGCCAACCGGCGCCTCACTCTGGACGAGATGAACGCCCTGTTGCGCCAGATGGAAGTGACCGAGCGCAGCGACCAGTGCAACCACGGGCGCCCGACCTGGCGGCAACTGAGCCTGCGCGAGCTCGACGCCCTGTTCCTGCGAGGCCGTTGAATCCACGCCCGCGCGACGCGGGCGGCGTGAAAAAGTCGGCGCTGGCGCTCCGGCATCGCACTTGCTTGCCTGGGATTTACCCGAGCGACATGAACTTTTCCGGTGCGAACCGCCTCACTATCCCGGTCCATGACCCGACTGCTGCTCGCCCTCGCCACCGCCCTCGCCTTGCTGGCCGGGTGCGCCACGCTGGATGAAAAGCAGCGCGTCTGGATCTTCCAGCCCTCCGACCGCGCCTGGAGCGGTGGCGTCTACGCCGCCGAGTCCATGGAAGACGTGTGGATCGACTTCCACTCGGCCGAGGACAAGGAGGACGCCCGCCTGCATGGCCTGTGGGCGCAGCACGAGAACTTCGCCGCCAACCCCAAGGCGCCTGTGCTGCTCTACCTGCACGGCGCGCGCTGGAACGTCACCGGTTCGGCCTTTCGCATGCGCCGCATGGAAGAGCTGGGCTTCTCGGTGCTGGGCATCGACTACCGCGGCTTCGGCCAGAGCACCAAGCGCCTGCCCTCCGAACGCACAGCCGCCGAAGACGCCCGCGCCGCCTGGGACTGGCTCGCCCAGCGCTACCCCGACCGGCCCCGCTACATCTTCGGCCACTCGCTGGGCGGCGCCATCGCCATCGAGCTCGCCACGCAGGTGAACGACGAAAAAGGCACCCTGGTCGAAGGCACCTTCACGTCCATCCCCGACGTGGTGAGCACCTTCAAGTGGGGCTGGCTGCCGGTGTCGCTGCTCATCACGCAGCGCTTCGAATCGGTCAAGCGCGTGCCCGACATCGGCTCGCCGCTGCTGGTGGTGCACGGCACCGACGACAAGCTGATCCTCCCCGAGCTGGGCCGGCGGCTCTACGAGGCCGCGCGCGAGCCCAAGTCCCTGGTGATGGTGGAGGGCGGCTCGCACCACAACACCAACTCCGTGGGCCAGGCCCAGTACCGCGCGGCCCTGGCCGAGCTGTTCGGGCTGAACGACGACATCCGCCTCGTCGCGCGCTGACCCCAACCCACGCCATGCGTGGCTATTTACGCTTGACGATAGTAACGCGTGACGTTACTATCCGGATTCATGTCGATCCAGTCGTTCAAGTGCCCCGACACGCAAGCCTTGTTTCAGTTGAAGCGTGTCGCCCGATGGCGCGGAATCGAGACCGTGGCCTTGCGCAAGCTCCGAATGCTGCACGCGGCCCATGGGCTGGTCGACCTGAAGGTACCACCCGGTAACCGACTGGAGGCCCTGCGAGGCGATCGCCGTGGGCAGCACAGCGTCCGGGTCAACGACCAGTGGCGCATCTGTTTTGTCTGGACCGACAGTGGCCCAGACCAGGTCGAGATCGTCGACTACCACTGAATTGAACTTGCCAATGAACGAAACGCTGGAGTGCTCACCATGACGAAACCCCTGTCTCTGCCCACCCCAGGTGAAATCCTGGCCATAGAGTTTCTGGAGCCAATGGGCATCACCCAATACCGGCTGGCCCAGGCCATTCATGTCCCGCAAACCCGCGTCGCTGCGATCATCAAGGACGGGCGGGCGATCACGGCGGACACCGCCTTGCGCCTGGCACGCTTCTTCGGCACCAGCGTCGAGTTCTGGATGAATCTGCAGTGTCAGTTCGACGCGGATCAGGTGCGTCAGGCCATCCGCGAGGACCTGGAGTCGATCGAACCTTACGCGGAAGCCGCTTGATGCCGACCCTGCGCTGCAGTGCCAGCACAGGCTGGCAGGCGGTGATCCACGGGTAAACCCATGGGGGCATCTGCTACCCTCAGCCGGATGTCCGCCCCCTCCTCTGCCATGTCGCCGGGCCTGGTCGTGCTCGTGCTCACGCTGCTGCTGGGCATCCAACCCGTCACCACCGACCTCTACCTTCCTGCCCTGCCCACGCTCACGCAGGGCTTCGGCGCCAGTGTGGCCCAAGCGCAGTTCACGCTCACCGCGCTGCTGCTGGCCTTCGGTGTCTCGCAACTGGTGTGGGGGCCGCTGTCCGACCGCTTCGGACGCCGTCCCATCCTCATCGGCGGCATGGTGCTGTACATGCTGGCCACCACCGGCGGGGCCTTCTCGCAGTCCATGGAGCAGCTCATCGCCTGGCGCACGCTGCAAGGCGTGGCCATGGGCGCGGCCGTGATGTGCGCGCGCGCCATCGTGCGCGACCTGTACGCCCCCAGCGAGGGCGCCCGCATGATGAGCAAGGGCCTCACCGGCCTCGGCGTCATCGCCTGCGTGAGCGCGCCGCTGGGCGGCGTGCTGTCCGACCACTTCGGCTGGCGCGTGGCCCTGCTCGCGCTGTCGGTGTTCGGCGCGGGCACGCTGGCGGTGCTGGTGACGCGCTTCCAGGAGTCCGTGCCGCGCCTCAACCCCGACGCGCTGCGCCCTGGCCCGCTGCTGCGCAACTGGGCCGGCATCGCGCGCAACCCCACCTTCTGGGCCTGGACGCTGCTGGCCACCGGCTCCTACGCCGGCCTGTTCAGCTACCTCGCGTCCTCGTCCTTCGTGCTGATCGGCGTGCTGGGCCTGAGCAAGACGCAGTACGGCCTCGTGATGTTCACCATGTCGGCCGTCTACATCGTGGGCACCGTCATCTGCCGCCGCCTGCTGGTGCGCCTGGGCGTTCGCCGCACCGTGGGCCTGGCGGCCTGCGTCACGCTCACGGGCGGCACGCTCGTGGGTGTGCTGCCGTGGCTCGGCGTGCAAAACCTGTGGAGCGTGCTGCTGCCCTTCTACCTCTTCATGCTGGCCCACGGCGTGCACCAGCCCTGCGGGCAGAGCGGCGCGGTGGCGCCGTTTCCGCACGCGGCCGGTGCGGCCTCGGCGCTCGCGGGCTTCATCATGATGGTGGTGGCCTTCGGCATCGGCGGCTGGCTGGGCCTGGCCCTGGCCGATCCCGCGCTGGGCGCCGGCACGGTTCGCCCGCTCACCGACAGCGTGTGGTTCTGGTGCGTGGTCATTTCCACCACGGCCTGGACGCTGGTGCAGCGCCACGGCGAACCGCACACGCCGCCGACCCGGGTCGCGACCACGTGAACGGGGAAGCGCCTCGCTGCTTCGCGCTGGCCGGCCCCACCGCCAGCGGCAAGACGGCGGCGGCCCTGGCCATCGCCGCGCGCTGGCCGGTGGAGATCGTCAGCGTGGACTCGGCGCTGGTCTACCGCGGCATGGACATCGGCACCGCCAAGCCCACCGCGGCCGAACGCGCGGCCGTGCCGCACCACCTGATCGACATCCGCGACCCCGCGCAAGCCTACAGCGCGGCCGACTTCGCGCGCGATGCCACGCGCCTCGTCGGCGAGATCGCCGCGCGCGGGCGCACCGCGCTGCTGGTGGGCGGCACCATGCTCTATTTCAAGGCGCTGCTCGACGGGTTGGATGAGCTCCCCGCCGCCGACCCCGCCGTGCGCGCCGCCCTCGACGCGCGCGCCCGCGCCGAGGGCTGGCCCGCGCTGCACGCCGAACTGCAGCGCGTGGACCCCGTCACCGCCGCGCGCCTGTTTCCCAACGACGCGCAGCGCATCCAGCGCGCGCTGGAGGTGTTCCAGGTGTCGGGCCGCCCGCTCGCCAGCTTCCACTCGGGCCACTCGGGTCGTGAGCGCGACCGCAATGGCCCGCTCGACGAGGCCCACCTCCTCTCGCTCGAGCCGAGCGACCGCGCCTGGCTGCACGCGCGCATCGCCGAGCGCTTCGACGCCATGCTCACCGCCGGCCTGCTCGACGAGGTGCGCGCCCTGCGCGCGCGCGGCGACCTGCACGCCGATCTGCCGTCCATGCGCTGCGTGGGCTACCGCCAGGCCTGGACCGCGCTCGATGCGCACCCGCAGCCCGACGCCACCGCGCTCGCCGAATTGCGCGACCGCGGCGTCTTCGCCACGCGCCAGCTCGCCAAGCGCCAGCTCACCTGGCTGCGGTCCATGCCCCAGCGCGCGGTGGTGCCGGCCGATGCGCCCGATGCGATGGAGCAGGTGCTGGCGAAGGTCCAGGCATGGATAGGGAACATGAGCCCCCACGCTCCGCCGCTGCGCGGGTCGCTGCCCCCCGAGGGGGCTGATCCGGCTTGGGGCGGCCCGGCGCCGGATCGCGCATGAGCCTCGTCACCGAAAAGCTCGGCAAGCTCTACGGCGACACGCCCGTGTTCCGCCACGTCGACCTGCGCGTCGAGCCCGGCGAGTTCATCGCCATCGTCGGCGAGTCCGGTGTCGGCAAGTCCACCCTGCTCAACTGCCTGGCCGCGCTGGACGACTGGAGCGAAGGCCGCGTGCTGCACAACGGCACCGACCTGGCCACCCTCGACGAAGCGCAGCGCGCCCACTGGCGCCGCGCGAACCTGGGCTTCGTGTTCCAGGCCTTCCACGTGCTGCCGCACCTCGACGTGGCGCAGAACATCGGCCTGCCCCTGCTGCTGCTCAAGCGCCCCGAGCCCGCGCGCGTGCAGGCCCTGATGGACGCCGTGGGCCTGCAAGGCCTGGGCGCGCGCCTGCCCGCGCAGCTCTCGGGCGGGCAGTTGCAGCGCGTGGCCATCGCGCGCGCCCTGGTGCACCGGCCCGCCATCGTGCTGGCCGACGAGCCCACCGGCAATCTCGACCCCACCACCGCCACGCGCGTGATGGACCTCTTGCTCGCGCAGACGCGCGAGCACGGCGCCTCGCTGGTGCTGGTGACGCACGCCGAGGCCGCCGCGCGCCGGGCCGACCGCGTGCTGCGGCTCACGGCCGATGGCCTGCGGGCCGATCCCGCCCCGACTTGACGGAACCCGCGCGGTGCGACACGGTCGCACCCTTGAGCCGCGAACCGAAGGTAACCCGTTGGTAACTTTATTTCACTATCATCGGACCACTTCGTAACTCATGAAGCCCCGAGAAAGAACGATGGAGACCAGCACCCCACCCGACGCGCCCCTGGACCTCGTCATCTTCGGCGGCGCGGGCGATCTCTCCCTGCGCAAGCTGCTGCCCGCGCTGTACATGGCGCACCTGCACAAGACCCTGCCCGACGACACGCGCATCGTCGCGCTCGGCCGCCACGCCTGGGACCGCGCGGCCTTCACGGCCTTCATCGACGACAAGGTGCGCGGCTTCATCGCCAGCGACGCGCTCGACGCGCTGTCCTGGCAGGGCTTCGTGCAGCGCCTGGTCTATGTCTCGCTCGACGCCACGCGCACCGAGGACTTCGCGGCCCTGGGCCAGGCCCTGCGCCCTGGCGTGGACCGCGTCTACTACCTCGCCACCGCGCCCACGCTGTTCACCACCATCTGCGCCCACCTGCACGGCGCCGGGCTGGTCGATGCGCGCTCACGCGTGGTGCTGGAAAAACCCCTGGGCCACGACCTGGCCTCCGCGCGCGCCATCAACGACGAGGTGGCGAAGTACTTCGCCGAATCGCAGACCTTCCGCATCGACCACTACCTGGGCAAGGAGACGGTGCAGAACCTCATGGTGCTGCGCTTCGGCAACGCCATCTTCGAGCCGCTGTGGCGCAGCCCCAGCATCAAGAGCGTGCAGATCACGGTGGCCGAATCGGTGGGCGTGGGCAGCCGCGCGGGTTTCTACGACGGCACCGGCGCGCTGCGCGACATGGTGCAGAACCACCTGCTGCAGCTGCTGTGCATCGTGGCCATGGAGCCGCCCGTCTCGCTCGACCCCGATGCCGTTCGGGACGAGAAACTCAAGGTGCTGCGCTCGCTGCGGCCCATGACGGTGGCCGACGTGGCGCGCGACACCGTGCGCGGCCAGTACACCAGCGGCAACGTCGGCGGCGAACGCGCCATCGGCTACCTGCAGGAAGACAACGTGCCCGCCGGCAGCGAAACCGAAACCTTCGTCGCGCTGCGCGCGCACATCAACAACTGGCGCTGGGCCAACGTGCCCATCTTCCTGCGCACCGGCAAACGCCTGGCCGAGCGGCGCAGCGAAATCGTCGTCGAGTTCGCGCCCCTGCCCTACTCGCTGTTCCCCGACGCGCCGCGCCAGCCGGTCAACCGCCTGCTGATCCGCCTGCAGCCCGAAGAACACGTGCAGTTGCAGATGATGGCCAAGCAGCCCGGCAGCGGCATGAAGCTGCGCCCCGTCGCGCTCGACCTGGACCTGCAGTCCGCCCTGGCGGGCCGCCGCGCCGAGGCCTACGAGCGCCTGCTCATCGACGTCATCAAGGGCCGGCTCACGCACTTCATGCGGCGCGACGAGCTGGAGGCCGCCTGGACCTGGGTCGAGCCCATCATCGACGGCTGGAAGTCCCTGGGCGAGAAGCCGCGCGCCTACGCGGCCGGCAGCTGGGGGCCCGCCGCGTCCTCGGCGCTGATGGCGCGCGAGGGCTCGTCCTGGTCGGAAGAGAACTGATCGCATGAACCAGCACCCGTGCAACACGCCCGCCGAACTGGCGCAGCGCCTGGCCGCGTGGATCGGCCTGCGCCTGCACCAGGCGATCGAGCAGCGAGGCCATGCGGTGCTGGCGGTCTCGGGCGGCAAGTCGCCGGTGCCGCTGTTCGAGGCCTTGCGCACGCAGCCGCTGGAGTGGTCGCGCGTGAGCATCACCCTGGTGGACGAGCGCTGCGTGCCGCACGACCACGCCGACAGCAACACCGCCCTGGTGCGCGCGCACCTGCTGCAACAGAACGCGGCGGCGGCCAGCTTCGTGCCCTGGTTCGACGGGTTGCCCGACACGCTGGATGACAAGGCCCTCAAGACCTTGGCCGACGGCGCCAGCCACCGCCTGGCCCGCGAGCCCTGGCCATGGGACCTCGCCATCCTCGGCATGGGCGAGGACGGCCACACCGCCTCGCTCTTTCCTCATGCGCCCGGTCTCCAACAGGCCCTGCACGCCAGCGGACCCGTGGCCTGGACGCGACCATTGAACGCGCCGCATGCGCGCCTCACCCTGACCCTGCCCGCGCTGCTCGCCACGCGGGAACTGGTCTTGCCCCTCATCGGCCCGGCCAAGCTGCGCGTGTACCAGCAGGCCCGGCTGTCCGAAGACGACACGCTGCCGATCTCGCTCGTCCTGCACCAGCACCAGACACCGGTGCAGGTGTGGCTGGCCTGATCGCCCCACGACCATGAACAAGACCCCACCGAACCCCATCCTCGCTCGCGTCACGCGCCGCATCACCGAACGCAGCGCGCCCACGCGCACCGCCTACCTGGAACACATGGCCGCGCAGCGCACGCGCGGCACGCAGCGCGCCGGCCTGGGCTGCGCCAACATGGCCCACACCACGGCCGCGCTGCCCGCCGAAGACAAGCTGCGCATCCACGCCGAGCGCGCGCCGCACGTCGGCATCGTCACGTCCTACAACGACATGCTGTCCGCGCACCAGCCCTTCGAGGCCTACCCCAGCCTCATTCGCTGGCACGCGCAGCAGGTGGGCGCCACGGCCCAGGTGGCCGGCGGCGTGCCCGCCATGTGCGACGGCATCACCCAGGGCGAAGCGGGCATGGAGCTCTCGCTGTTCTCGCGCGACACCATCGCGCTGGCCACCGCCGTGGCGCTCTCGCACAACGTGTTCGACGCCGCGCTCATGCTGGGCGTGTGCGACAAGATCGTGCCCGGCCTGTTCATGGGCGCGCTGCAGTTCGGCCACCTGGCCACCGTGTTCGTGCCGGCCGGTCCCATGACATCCGGCCTGTCGAACGAGGAGAAGGCCAAGGTGCGCCAGCAGTACGCGCAGGGCCTGGTGGGGCGTGAGGCCCTGCTCGAATCGGAAGCACGCGCGTACCACAGCCCTGGCACCTGCACCTTCTACGGCACCGCCAACAGCAACCAGATGCTCATGGAGATCATGGGCCTGCACCTGCCGGGCAGCTCCTTCGTGAACCCGGGCACGCCGCTGCGCGAGGCGCTCACCAAGGCCGCCGTGGAACGCGCCGTGGCCAACAGCGGACGCACCGGCCAGCCCTACCTGCCGCTGTGGCAGATCGTGGACGAGAAGGCCATCGTCAACGGCGTGGTGGGCCTGCTGGCCACCGGCGGCTCCACCAACCACACCCTGCACCTGGTGGCCATGGCGCGCGCGGCCGGCATCCTCATCGACTGGGACGACTTCGCCGAACTCTCGGCCGTGGTGCCGCTGCTCGCGCGCGTGTACCCCAATGGCAGCGCCGACGTGAACCACTTCCACGCCGCTGGCGGCCTGGGTGTGCTCATGCGCGAGCTGCGCGGCGCCGGCCTGCTGCACGAAGACGTGCACACCGTGATGGGCCCGGGCCTGGACGCCTACGGCCTGGAGCCCTGGCTCGACGGCGAGCGCCTGGCCTGGCGCCCCGTGCCCGAGCGCAGCGCCGACCTCAACGTGCTGCGCCCCGCCAGCGAGCCCTTCAGCGCCGATGGCGGCCTGCGCCTGCTCACCGGCAACCTGGGCCGCAGCGTGATCAAGGTGTCGGCCGTGAAGCCGGAACACCGCGTGGTGCGCGCCCCCGCCGTGGTGGTGCACGACCAGCAGGAGCTGCTCGCCAAGTTCAAGGCCGGCGAGCTGGAGAAGGACTTCGTCGCCGTGGTGCGCTACCAGGGCCCGCAGGCCAACGGCATGCCCGAGCTGCACAAGCTCACGCCGCCGCTGGCCGTGCTGCAGGACAAGGGCTTCAAGGTCGCGCTCGTCACCGACGGCCGCATGTCCGGCGCCTCGGGCAAGGTGCCCGCGGCCATCCACCTCACGCCCGAGGCCCTCGCCGGCGGCCCGATTGCTCGCGTGCGCGACGGCGACATGATCACGCTCGACGCCGAGCGCGGCCTGCTCAAGGTGGACGTGGACGAGGCCACACTGGCCGCGCGCGCCCTGCCCGAGCCCGACCTGTCCCACAACACCCACGGCACGGGGCGCGAACTCTTCGGCCTGTTCCGCGCCAACGTCAGCGGCGCCGAGCAGGGCGCCTCACCGCTGTTTGCCTGACCCTTTCACATCGACGCCATGCCGGACCAACACCTCACCCACCCCAGCTTCACCTCGCGCGTCGTGCCCGTCATCGTGCTGTCGGACGCGAAGCAGGCCGTGCCGCTCGCGCACGCCCTGCTCGAAGGCGGCATCGACGTCATGGAGATCACCCTGCGCTCGGACGTCGCGCTCGACGCCATCGAGGCCGTGGCCAAGGCCGTGCCGCAGATGCACCTGGGCGCCGGCACCGTCACCCGCGCCAGCGACGTGCCGCGCGTGATCGACGCGGGCGCGCGCTTCGCGCTCTCGCCCGGCTGCACCGACGCCCTGGTGGACGCCATGCGCGCCACCGGCCTGCCCTTCATCCCGGGCGTGATGACGCCGGGCGAGGTGATGCGCGCGCGCGACCAGGGCTTCACGCTGATGAAGCTGTTCCCCGCGCAGCAGGCCGGCGGCATCGGCATGCTCAAGGCCCTGGGTGCGCCCATTCCCGACGTGCGCTTCTGCCCCACCGGCGGTGTGAGCCCGGAGAACCTGCGCGACTTCCTCGCCCTGCCCAACGTCGCCATGGCCGGCGGCTCCTGGCTCACCCCGGCCGACGCGCTGCGCGACGGCGACTGGGCGCGTGTCACGAAGCTGGCACGCGAGGCGACCACGCTCGCGCAATGAAGCCGGTTCAGCCAACGGAGAAGCGCCCAACGCCATGACCCAGCCCACCAACCTGCCCGCCTGGCACAGCCTCGAGCGACTCGCCACCCAAGCCCAGCCTCACCTGCGCGACCTGCTCGCCGAGCCCGGCCGCGCCGAACGCATGAGCTGGTCCGTGGCGGGCCTCACGCTGGACGCGAGCCGCCAGCGCCTGACCCCCGCCATCGAACAAGCCCTGCTTGAACTCGCCGCGCAAAGCGGCATCGCCGAGCGCCGGGAAGCCATGTTCCGCGGCGACGCCATCAACACCACCGAAGACCGCCCCGTGCTGCACGTGGCGCTGCGCGGCGGCGAGGCGGGTGGCCCCTGGGGCAACGCGATCCACGCCCAGGTGCAGCGCGAGCTCGACCGCGTCTGCCGCTTCGCCGAGGAGGTGCGCGCCGGCAGCGTGCGCGGCCACGCCAACGACGCCTTCACCGACGTGGTGAACATCGGCATCGGCGGCTCCGACCTGGGCCCGCGCATGGCGGCCGACGCGCTCGCCCACCTGGCCAGCGACGCGGTGCGCGTGCACTACGTCTCCAACCCCGACGCCTGGGCCCTGTGGAGCGTGCTGCGCGGACTCGACGCCAAGCGCACCCTGTTCATCGTCTCCAGCAAGACCTTCACCACGCAGGAGACGCTCACCAACGCCGCCAGCGCGCGCCACTGGCTGGCCGACAACGGCGTGCCGGCCGACGCCATCGCCAGGCACCTGGTGGCCATCACCGCCACGCCGGCCAAGTCGGCCGAGCTCGGCTACGACCCTGAGCGCACCTTCCTGTTCTGGGATTGGGTGGGCGGGCGCTACTCGCTGTGGTCCTCGCTCGGCCTGCCGCTGGCCATCGGCATCGGCGCGGCGGCCTTCCGGCGACTGCTCGCGGGTGGCCGCGCCATGGACGAGCACTTTCTGCACACGCCACTGCATGACAACCTGCCCGTGCGCCTGGCGCTGCACGGCGTGTGGAACCGCAACTTCCTGCGCATGCCCACGCAGCTCATCGTGAGCTACGCCTCGCGCCTGGTGCGCTTCGTGCCCTTCGTGCAGCAGATGGACATGGAGTCCAACGGCAAGCGCACGCACCTGGACGGCACCGACGCGTCGGTGGACACCGGCCCCATCGTCTGGGGCGGCCTGGGCATCGACGGCCAGCACGCCTACTTCCAGCTCGTGCACCAGGGGCGCCATGCGCTGCCGGTCGATTTCATCGGCGTGCAGAGCGAGGACACGCCCCTGCCGCTGGCCGGCGCGCACCACGCCGTGGTGAACCTGAACCTGCGCGCCCAGGCCCAGGCCATGGCCCTGGGCCGCACCCTGCAGGAAACCGAGGCGCAGTTGCTGCAGGACGGCGCCGACGCCGAGACCGCGCACGCCCTGGCGCCGCACCGCCAGTTCCCCGGCGACATCCCCAGCCACATCCTCTGGCTCGACCGGCTCGACCCCGAGCGCCTGGGCGCGCTGATCGCGCTGTACGAGCACAAGGTGTTCTGCCAGGCCGCCATCTGGGGCATCAACGCCTTCGACCAATGGGGCGTGGAGCTGGGCAAGACGATGGCGAAGGCACTGGAACGCGCAGGCGGGTGATCGAACCCCCACGCTCCGCCGCTGCGCGGGTCGCTGCCCCCCGAGGGGGCTGATCCGCCTTGGGGCGGCCCGGCGGCGGATCGTCCCACCGACCCGCCCCTCACGATCGGTGACGGGCCTTGTCCGGCGCACGGGTCGGACCCCTCCTACAAACACCGGGCCGAGGCCTTCCTAGCATGGGTGAACGCACCCGGGCCTGGCCCGGCTGCGCACAGGAGAACCACCCATGAGCCTTTCCACCACATCCTTCACGCGCCACTGCCTCGCCGCCGCGGCCATCGCCCTGACGCTGCCCGCGTGGGCGCAGGGCACGGGCAAGACGTCGACCGACAGCCGCTACCAGCAGGAACGCGCCGCCTGCGCAGCCATGAGCGACCCGGCCGCGCGCACCAACTGCCTGCGCGACATCGCCGCCGCACGCCAGCAGGCCCGGCGCAACCCGCGCGAGCCGGTCTCGCCAGCCGAACTGCAACGCAACGCCCTGCAACGCTGCCAGGTGCACACCATCGCCGAGGACCGCGCCATCTGTGAACGCATGGTGCGCGGCGAGGGCGAGGTCTCGGGCTCGGTCCGCGGCGGCGGCCAGATCCGCTCGATCGAAACCACCGTGTTTCCGCCGGCGCCGCCCCCGGCGCCACCGGCCACGGTGCCGCCCGTGAGCGCGCCGCCGCCCGTGAGCTCGCCGCCCCCCATGGCGCCGCCGCCCACCATGCAGCCCACGCCGGTGCCGCCCCCCACGCCGGTGCCGCCCATCACCACGCCGCCAAGCCCCATGCCGTCCCCGACCCCGGTGCAGCCACCCACGGCGCCGATGCGGCCGGCCGGTTGAGTGCCCTGGCGCCCCGCGTCGGCGAACGCCTCAGGTCACCGGCGCGGGATTGAACAGCACCAGCTGGTTGTGCAGCTTCCAGCGCTCGGCCCAGGTCTTCTGGCGGCCGCTGGCCACGTCGAGCATGAAGCGGAACAGCTCCCAGCCCACGTCCTCGATCGAGGCCTGCCCGTCGGCGATGGTGCCGGCGTTGATGTCCATCAGGTCGTACCAGCGCCGCGCCAGCTCGCTGCGCGTGGCCACCTTGATCACCGGCACGGCCGCCAGGCCATAGGGCGTGCCACGCCCGGTGGTGAACACGTGCAGGTTCATGCCCGCGGCCAGTTGCAGCGTGCCGCAGATGAAATCGCTCGCGGGCGTGGCCGCGTAGGTCAGGCCTTTGGCGCGCAGCTTCTCGCCCGGTGACAGCACGTTGGCGATCGGCGCACTGCCCGACTTCACGATCGAGCCCATGGCCTTTTCGACGATGTTGGACAGCCCGCCCTTCTTGTTGCCCGGCGTGGTGTTGGCGCTGCGGTCCACGCTGCCGCGCTTCAGGTACTCGTCGTACCAAGCCATCTCGCGCACCATGGCCTGCGCCACCTCGGGCGTGGTGGCGCGCGCCGTCAGTTGCGCGATGCCGTCGCGCACCTCCGTGGTCTCGGAGAACATCACGCTCGCGCCGGCGCGCACCAGCAGGTCGGTGCAGAAGCCCACGGCCGGGTTGGCGGTGACGCCGCTGAACGCGTCGCTGCCGCCGCACTGCACGCCCACCACCAGTTCACTCGCCGGCACGGTCTCGCGACGGCGTGCGTTCAGGCGCTGCAGGTGGGCGTCGGCTTGGCGCAGGATGGAATCGACCATCGACATGAAGCCGATGTGGGCCTCATCCTGAAGACAGACCACGTCCAGGCCTTCTTCTTCATCGGCACCGCGCGCGTCGCTGATCGGGATGCTGCCTGGCGGCAGCAGCCGCTCCGGCTGCAGCTTCTCGCAGCCCAGGCTCACCACCATCACCTCGCCCCCGAAGTTGGGGTTCTGGCTGATGTGGCGCAGCGTGCGGATGGGGATCACCGCGTCGGGCGCGTCGATGGCCACGCCGCAGCCGTAGCCGTGCTCCAGCGCCACCACGTCGTCCACGTTCGGGTACTTGGGCAGCAGCTCGCTCTTGATGCGCTGCACCGCGAAGTCGGTGACGCCGGCCACGCACTGCACGGTCTGCGTGATGGCCAGGATGTTGCGCGTGCCGACCGAGCCATCGGGGTTGCGGTAGCCCTCGAAGGTGAAGCCCTCCAGCGGCGGCAGAGGGGCCGCGCCGCGCGTGGCCATGGGCAGGTCGTCCAGGCCGCGCGCCTCGGGCATCTTCAGCAGGCGCTCGTGCACCCAGCTGCCGGCGGGGATGGGATGGAGCGCGTAGCCGATGGGCACCCCATAGCGCAGCACGGCCGCGCCTTCGGGCAGGTCCACCAGCGCCAGCTTGTGGCCCTGCGGCACCTTCTCGCGCAGCACCGGGCCGCCTGGCACGGAAGTGCCCGCGGGCAGGCCGCCGTCGTTGGCCACGATGGCCACGTTGTCCTCGGCGTGCATGCGAATGGTCAGCGGGGCGGCCGGCGGCGCCACGGCCACCTGCGTCGCCAGGGTCTCAGGCATGGGCGTCTCCTATGATTCGACGCGCTCGCGACGATCCGGACCCGGTGCCGGAGGCTTGGCGCGCAGCGCTTGGTACCGGTACCATTCTACGCCGCACATGAAAGAATCCGACAACTCCCGGCGATCCCGACGCGGCAGCGGGGCCATCACCGTGCGCGACGTGGCCCGCCTGGCGGGCGTCGCGCCCATCACCGTCTCGCGCGTGCTGAACACGCCCGCGCAGGTCTCGCCCGACGTGCGGCAGAAGGTGCTGGAGGTGATCCAGAAGACGGGCTACGTGCCCAACCGCATGGCCGGCGGGCTGGCGTCCTCGCGCAGCCGGCTGGTGGCGGCGGTGGTGCCGAGCACGGTGATGTCGGTGTTCATGCCCACCATCGAGGCGCTGAACGAAACCCTGTTCGACGCCGGCTACCAGTTGATGCTGGGCCAGTCCGACTACTCGGCCGAGCGCGAGGAGGCGCTGCTCGAGGCCATCGTGGGCCGGCGGCCCGACGGCATCTTCCTCACCGGCATCCTGCGTCCCAGCCAGGGCCGCACGCGGCTGCTGGCCTCGGGCATTCCGGTGGTGGAGACCTGGGACCTCACGCCCACGCCGATCGACATGCTGGTGGGGTTTTCGCACGCGGACATCGGGGCCGAGGTGGCGCGTTTTCTGATCGGCAAGGGGCGGCGCAAGCTGGCGCTGATCCGGGCGGCGGACGAGCGCGCCGAGCGGCGCGCGATCGCCTTCGCAGAGGTGGTGCGGCGCGCCGGGCTGGGCGAGGTGGCGACGGTGAACGTGGGCGCTTCGCGTTCACTGCGCAGTGGACGCGAGGCGCTGGGCCGTCTGCTGGAGCAGGCGCCGGACGCTGACGCGATCTTCTGCAGTTCCGACCTGTTGGCGCTGGGGGTGGCGACGGAGGCGCGGGTGCGCGGCATCAACGTCCCCGACGATCTGGCGCTGGTGGGCTTCGGCGACGTGTCCTTCGCGGCGGACATGGCGCCGGCCTTGAGCACGGTGCGCATCAACGGCGCCGAGATGGGGCGGCTGGCGGCGCGCTGCCTGATCGATCGGGCGGAGGGGCGGGAGGTGTCGCCTTCTGTGTTCGACCTCGGGTTCTCTATCGTGGAGCGGGAGACTTCCTGAGGCCTTCTTCTCCGGCGGCTTCACTTTCTCCGGCTGACCCGGTCATCGGCGCTTGGGTGTCCGGCTCCGCGAATGTCCCCCGGAACGGATCGCTGGCGCGCTCCGCTCCTCCTCCTTTATTTCGCTACGCCGGACACCCAATCACCGACGACCTCGTTGGCACTCGGTCGGTTGGCGCGCCTGCGGGTCTGCAGCTCGCGGACGCTGGGTGCCCTGCGTAGCGAAATAAAGGAGGAGCCAAGGGCGCAGCCCTTGGCGGGGGACATTCGCGGAGCAGGGCACTCAGTGGCCGCGAGCCTCGAAGAGGTGCAGGCATGACGACCCAGACAAGCAGCATTGACGAAGAAATTTGGTACCGGTACCATGCCCACCGGATTCACTTGGTACCGGTACCAGATGAAGACCCCATTCCCACCCCACAGGAGACAAGCCACATGAAAAAGATGCTGTTCGCGCTGGGCGCGACCATGACCCTCACCACGGCCATGGCCTGGCCCGACAAGACCGTCACCATCGTGGTCCCCTTCCCGCCCGGCGGCTCCACCGACATGATCGCCCGCACCCTGCAGCCCAAGCTGCAGGAAAAATTCGGCGGCACCTTCGTCATCGACAACAAGCCCGGCGCCACCGGCACCATCGGCGCCACCCTCGTCACCCGCGCCGCGCCCGACGGCCACACCCTCTTCGTCTCCTCCCTCGGCCCCTACGTCATCGCGCCCCACCTCACCAAGGTGACGTACGACGCCACCAAGGACTTCGACTACATCACCGTCGCCGTGCAGGCGCCCAACGTGCTCGTCGTGCCCGCCGCCTCGCCGCACAAGAGCATGGCCGACGTGATGGCCTTCCAGAAGGCCAACCCCGGCAAGATGACCTTCGCCTCCTCCGGCAACGGCAGCAGCGACCACCTCACCGCCGAGCTCTACTGGCAGCAGACCGGCACCAGCGGCGTGCACGTGCCCTACAAAGGCGGCGGCCCCGTGATGACCGACCTGCTGGGCAACCAGGTCGATTCCTCCTTCATGAACATCAACACCGCCATGCCGCAGATCAAGGCCGGCAAGCTGCGCGCGCTGTCCATCACCAGCGCGCAGCGCTCCGCCCTGCTGCCCGACGTGCCCACGCTCGACGAACTCGGCATCAAGGACGCCAACGTCTACTCCTGGCAGGCCGTGGCCGCGCCCAAGGGCATCCCGGCCGATCTGAAGAACAAGCTGCAGGCCGCCATCAAGGACGCGCTCAACGACCCGTCCATCAAACCCAAGCTGCTGGACCTGGGCTTCGAGATCGTGGCCAACTCCCCCGAGGAGTTCACCAAGTTCCAGGCCGCCGAGTTCGCGCGCTGGCAAAAGCTCATCACCGCGCGCAACATCAAAGCCGATTGATCGTTTCATGTTGAACCCCGTCCCCGTCGGCACCACACCGCGCATCACCGAGCTCATCGCCATTCCCGTCGCGGGCCGCGACGGCATGCTGCTCAACCTCAGCGGGGCGCACGCGCCCTTCTTCACGCGCAACCTGCTGATCCTGCGCGACAGCGCGGGCCGCACCGGCGTGGGCGAGGTGCCCGGGGGCGAGAAGATCCGCCAGACCCTGGAGGACGCGCGCGAGCTGGTGGTGGGCCGCTCCATCGGCGACCACCAGCGCGTGCTGCGCGACATGCAGCAGCGCTTCGCCGACCGCGACAGCGGCGGACGCGGCCTGCAGACCTTCGACCTGCGCACCGCCATCCACGCGGTGACGGCCGTTGAATCCGCCCTGCTCGACCTGCTGGGCCAGCACCTGGAGGTGCCCGTGGCCGCGCTGCTCGGCGAAGGCCAGCAGCGCGAGTCGGTGGAGATGCTGGGTTACCTGTTCTTCGTGGGCGACCGCACGAAGACCGACCTTCCCTATGTCGATCCGGCCAGCGAGCCCGACCACGCCGACGCCTGGTGCCGCCTGCGCCACGAGAAGGCCATGACGCCCGAAGCGGTGGTGCGCCTGGCCGAGGCCGCGCGCGAACGCTATGGCTTCAACGACTTCAAGCTCAAGGGCGGCGTGCTGCGCGGCGACGAAGAGGTGGACGCCGTCACCGCCCTGCACGAGCGCTTCCCCGACGCGCGCGTCACGCTCGACCCCAACGGCGGCTGGCTGCTCAAGGACGCCATCCGCCTGGGCCAGCGCATGCGCGGCGTGGTGGCCTACGCCGAGGACCCCTGCGGCGCCGAGGACGGCTTCTCCGGTCGCGAGGTGATGGCCGAGTTCCGCCGCGCCACCGGCCTGCCCACGGCCACCAACATGGTCGCCACCGACTGGCGCCAGCTCACGCACGCGCTCTCGCTGCAGAGCGTGGACATCCCGCTCGCCGACCCGCACTTCTGGACCATGGCCGGCAGCGTGCGCGTGGCCCAGACCTGCCGCGACTGGGGCCTCACCTGGGGCTCGCACTCCAACAACCACTTCGACGTGTCCCTGGCCATGTTCACGCACGTGGGCGCGGCCGCGCCGGGCAAGGTCACGGCCATCGACACGCACTGGATCTGGCAGGACGGCCAGCGCCTCACCAAGGAGCCGCTGAAGATCGTGAACGGCCACGTGGCGGTGCCCCAGAAGCCCGGCCTGGGCGTGGAGCTGGACATGGCCGAGGTGGAGAAGGCCCACCAGCTCTACCGCCAGCACGGCCTGGGCGCGCGCGACGACGCCACCGCCATGCAGTACCTCATCCCCAACTGGCGCTTCGACCCCAAGCGCCCCTGCATGGACCGTTGAGGCCGATCCCGGCATAGGATCGCCCTTCCGACCGACAACAACAAGGCCACCGCATGCGACCGAACCGACTGCGCGAGATCTGGGCCCAAGGCGGCGCCGCCGTCAACGGCTGGCTCGCCATCCCCAACAGCTTCTCCGCCGAGACCATGGCCCACCAGGGCTGGGACTCGCTCACCATCGACCTGCAGCACGGCGTCATCGACTACAGCCACCTGGTTCCCATGCTGCAGGCCGTGAGCACCACGCCCACCGTGCCCGTGGTGCGCGTGCCCTGGCTGGAGCCCGGCATCCTGATGAAGGCGCTGGACGCCGGCGCCTACGGCGTCATCTGCCCCATGGTGAACACCCGCGCCGACGCCGAGAAGCTGGTGGCCTACACCCACTACGCGCCGCGCGGCACGCGCAGCTTCGGCCCCGTGCGCGCCCTGCTCTACGGCGGTGCCGACTACCCCACGCACGCCAACGACACCATCGTCGCCTTCGCCATGATCGAGACCGCGCAGGCGCTGGAGAACCTCGACGACATCCTCTCCACCCCAGGCCTGGACGCGGTCTACATCGGCCCCTCGGACCTGTCGCTCGCGCTGGGCTGCAAGCCCACCTTCGACGAGCTCGACCCCAAGGCCGCCGACGCGGTGCAGCACATCCTGGCGCGCGCCAAGGCGCACAAGGTGGTGGCCGGCATCCACAACGGTTCGCCCGAGGCCGCGCTCAAGCGCATCGCCATGGGCTTCCAGTTCGTCACCGTCAGCTCCGACGCGCGCCTCATGGCCGCGGGTGCGCAGCAGGTGGTGCAGGCCATGCGCGCGGGCGTTCGCGCGTGACAACCCAACCCCAGGGACACCACGGAACCGGCTTTGCCGGGCCGTGGGTGTCGCCCCCTTGAGGGGGTCGCGCGCAGCGCGGCGGGGGTGTTTCAAGGATTCTCAATGAAGGTTGGATTCATCGGCCTGGGCATCATGGGCACGCCCATGGCCCTGCACCTCGTCAACAAGGGCCACCAGCTGTTCGTGCACACACGCAGCCAGGTGCCCGAGGCCGTCACCGCCGCCGGTGGGGTGCGCGTGGACAGCGCCGCTGCCGTGGCGCGCGAGGCCGAGGTCATCTTCACCATGGTGCCCGACACGCCCGACGTGGAGGCCGTGCTGTTCGGCAAGAACGGTGTGGCCGAAGGTATCGGCAAGGGCAAGGTCGTGGTCGACATGAGCTCCATCTCGCCCATGGCCACCAAGGCCTTCGCCAAGCGCATCAACGAACTCGGCGCCGACTACATCGACGCGCCGGTTTCGGGCGGCGAGGTCGGTGCCAAGGCCGGCTCGCTCACCATCATGTGCGGCGGCGATCCGGCCGTGTTCGAGCGCGTGAAGCCCCTGCTGGAATGCATGGGCAAGAACATCACCCTGGTGGGCGGCAACGGCGACGGCCAGACCACCAAGGTGGCCAACCAGATCATCGTGGCGCTCAACATCGCGGCCGTGAGCGAGGCCCTCGTCTTCGCCAGCAAGGCCGGCGCCGACCCGGCCAAGGTGCGCGAGGCCCTCATGGGCGGCTTCGCGGCCAGCCGCATCCTCGAGGTGCATGGCGAACGCATGATCAAGCGCACCTTCAACCCCGGGTTCCGCATCAAGCTGCACCAGAAGGACCTGGGCTTGGCGCTGCAGGGCGCGCGCGAGCTCGGCGTGGCCCTGCCGCAAACGGCCAACGCCGCGCAACTGATGCAGGCCTGCGCCGCGCACGGCCTGGGCGAGCTGGACCACTCCGCGCTGGTGCAGGCGCTGGAGATCATGGCCGAGCACCTCGTCGCCAAGGGCTGAGCGGGCACGGGCTTTGCCATCGGTCCCCAGGAAAGGGGCACCGATGGGCGAAGCCGATCTGGTCAAAAGTCGACGCGCGCTGCTGCTGATCGACTTCATCAATCCGCTGGACTTTCCGGAAGCGGGCGCGCTCGCCGAGCCCGCGCTGGCCGCCGCCCGGGCGAGCCGGCACCTGGCCCAGGCCGCGCGCTCGTGCGGCATTCCGGTGATCTACGCCAACGACAACTTCGGCCGCTGGCAGTCCGACTTCCCGACCATGGTGAAGCGGCTGGGCCAGGGGCGCGACGTGAGCGCGTCCATCGTGCGGCTGCTGCGGCCCCGGCGCGGCGACCTGACCGTGCTCAAGCCCATGCACTCCGCCTTCTTCGGCACCCCGCTGGACATCATCCTCGACCAGACCGGCGCGCGCTCGGTGGTGCTGGCGGGCCTGGCCACGGACATCTGCATCCAGCTGACCGCGGCCGACGCCTTTCTGCGCGGCCTGAAGGTGCACGTGCCCGAAGACTGCACGGCCGCCGAGTCGCCGCAGAAGAAGGCGATCGCGCTGGCCTACATGCGCGACATCCTCAAGTGCGACACGCGCCCCTGGAGAAGCCTGCGCTGGCACCGCGACCGGGGCACGCCGGGCACGTGACTTGCCCAGCATGACGCGCCCCCTGCGCCCCGGCGAGGGGGTTCGCACTGTCAACCGTTCAATCCCACGATTCAGGAGATTTCCATGCCCTCCAGCCGCAACGAAGCCGATGCCTGCACGCTACTGGACACCGACCACAAGGCGGTGAAGAAACTGTTCAAGGCCTACGACGATCTCGCGCACTCCACCGCGCGCGACGCCCGCCAGAAAAAACTGCAACTGGCCCGGGAGATCTGCCACGAGCTCACCGTCCACGCCACCATCGAAGAAGAGATCTTCTACCCCGCGCTGCGCGAAGCCCTGAAGGAGACCGAGGCGCTCGCCGAAGCCGAGGTCGAGCACGCGGGGGCCAAGGACCTCATCGCCCAGATCGAGGCCATGGACGAGCCCGACGAAATGTTCGACGCCAAGGTCAAGGTCCTGGGCGAGTACATCGACCACCACGTGAAGGAAGAGCGGAACCAGATCTTCCCCAAGGCGCGGGCCGTCCGCGGGCTCGACCTGGTGGCCATGCGCGAAGAGTTGCTGGCCCGCAAGGAAGAGCTGATGGGCGTGGAGGTCTGAGCCGCCGGTTCAGCCCGCACCGCCAGGCCGTCTAGACGACGCCTAATAGAGCAGACGCCGGCCTGGGGCCTGACCCACGGGCAACAGGTCGGTGTTGCTGAATCGCGGGTCTTACACGCACAGGAGCACAAACATGATGTCGAACCAACCTGGACAAACGCCCGGCAAGCCTGTACATCAGCCACCGCCGGGTGACAGCCGATCATCTGGTACCAATCCCACCCAAGCTGATCGTGCACCTCAAACCCGCCCCGCAGATGCCAAGCCAGGGGAAAGGCCTATCGCTGACGTAGACCGCAAGGTACGCGAGGGGGATGCGTAGAGCGCGTCACACGCTTGCCGATCCGGAAGGGAGCCGCGCTAGCGGAGCGGCCCTCCTACCGGCCATGGTCGTCATGAGCCTTGCCCAGCGCGTCCTTGCTCTCGCTGCGCCGGTTCCGCTTCACCAGGCTTTGCCTTGGTGCCAGACGGAGGAATCCCTTCGGTGCCCGTCGTTGCAGGGCGGCCTGGTGTTCGAGGTCTCGGAACCGTGGCGGGGTCTTGCGGGGACTCGGCGTCACGGTAGGCACCGCGCTCATTGAGCTGTCGGTTCACGTCGTCACTGCTGCCGGGTTGAGCGTAGTCCTTGCCCCGACCGAAGTGGCCTTGCGGTTGTCGAGGGCTTGCGTACACGCCTCTGAGGTGTTTGATGTGATCGCGAGTCATGGGCACTCCTTCCATCCCGCTTCGGGCAAACCGTGTGCCCGCATGGCTCGATGCAGGCTCAGTGCCGCAGCCGGCTCAGCTTCCGCCAAGCCTTCCCGAAGGCGCCTCATACAGCAGCCGCCGGCCTGGGGCCTCGCCCACGGGCAGCAGGTCGGTGTCGCGCATCTGCGGGTCTTGGCCCAACTTGAACAGCAAGGGGCCCAGGGCGGCGGGCTCGCCCGGCGCTGGCGCCCACAGCGCGCCGATCCACGCCAGCGCCCAACTCGGGCCTGCCTCGCAGCGCCGGTCCAGGCGCGCGATGCCGCTGAGGTCCGCCACGGGAATGCGGGCCAGCAGGTCCAGCAGCGTGTGGTCCCAGGCCACCAGCGAGGTCTGCGACTGCTTCTGCCCGTTGTACGAGACCTCGTAGACGAGCAGGTACCAGGGCCGCTCCAGCGCGAGCGTGATGGCGGGCCAGTGGGTCTGGTGCGGGGCGATCTGCGAGGGGTGGAGGTGCTGGACGAGGCCGGGGGCGGTGATGAACACGGATGGGCTCCCAAAGGGAGTCGCCATTCTGCCTCAAAGTATTTGCACCAAAGCTTTCGAAGCCAACACTTTTTTGGTGTCTGCACTTGCCCCTGATACACCCCCCTTCCTTGCTCCACTGGCTGCGAACCTGATTGCTCTGCGAGCGAAAGGGAACTGGAGCATTGCGGCGCTGGCGGAACAGGCGCGTGTGAACCCCCGAATGATTCGGCTGGTGGAACAGGGGCAGGTCAACGTCTCCTTGAACACGGTGGACAAGCTGGCCCGAGCACTCGGCGTCACCACGGGCTCGCTGGTCGGCTCGAAGCCGGTGGCCCGACAAGACGGTGACGCGCCGATCGAAGAGGTTCTGGCGCGGAACCTCGTCTCGGCGAGGAAAGGGCTGAAGCTGACCCAGGACACGCTGGGTCAGCGGTCGGGCGTCAGCATGTTCGTCATCGCGCATATCGAGCGGCAAGCGCGCAACCCGTCGCTGCAGACGTTGGCGAGGCTTGCGGATGCGCTCGACTTGTCAATTGAAGCGCTGTTGAGCCAGTAGGTTTGGCTGGCTCGGACCTGCTGCTACCGATCCGTTCCGGACGTCTCATTTCCAGCGGTAGCGGACTCTCTGCGCGCACAGTTCAAAAAAATCAGAGTCTTGGACCGACGCTTAAGCGCGATACTCCGCCATGAACTCTGCTACGAGCAAGACACAGCCTATTGCTTGCAAGTCACACCCCGTCACATCAGGAGCCAAAGGAATAAGGCGATCCTAATCTTCCAAGTTGGAACAAGCCATTGCTATCAAGCTGCTTGCGAAATCCAAAGTTGGCCACATCGCCCGTAACAACATGAGCCCTTTAATCAGTGTCCCGATTTCATCTGTAGTCGAACTAACGCCTGAAAGAGCGGTAGAGATCGTGAGGCGCATCTTGATGGCTGAGTCAGCCTACGCCAAACTCAGTCCGGCAGTAGTGACGATTTCTACGCGCATGACCGTAGCGGATGGGGGCATTGACGCCGAAGTCGACGCGCCGCTGGACGCGCTCGTCCCAGCAGACTGCTTCCTCACTCCAGGCCTGACTGGATTTCAGTTGAAATCTGGCTCTTCCTTCAAACCCTGGACCGCAAGCTCAATTCGTGACGAACTGATCGGCAGCACAGGGAAACTGTTTCCAGAGGTGGCCCGACTGACCGAAAAAAGAGGTCGCTACGTTGTCGTATGCACTGGGCATGACCTGACCCCTCAGCAACGAAATGATGCCTGCGAGCACATTGTCAGAGTATTTGCATCCGCAGGCGTACCGGACTACAGCAGTCTGGTCGATGTGCTGGGTGCAAGCCAGCTCTCAATGTATGCGGAGCGCTATCCCGGTATTGCAGCACTGCTAACGTTTGAAACTATCCACGAGGCTTGGGTGTTCGAGGAGTGGGATCGCGATGCTCACATGTCGAATTCGTTCGTTCCAGCGTCAGAACAAGCCGAACTCATCTCGCAGATTAGGGCGGGCATCGAAGGAGACACTAAGCACATTCGTGTGCTCGGAGAACCAGGTCTAGGTAAGACACGTATGGTCCTTGAGGCCCTAAGAGCGCCGCATATCGCTCCCTCCGTCCTCTACCTCTGTCACGGCTCCAAGTTCGGTGAGACAGCACTGTTCAGGCAACTACTGCGGATAGGCTGGACAAAGCCACTCGTCCTAGTACTTGACGACCTTGCAGAACCGGAAATGTCCGATGTCTGGAGACATTTGAAGACGCGCTGTGGGGCCATGAAGCTGGTCACCCTCGATCACGGTCATGACGAAGGTCACGATGACGATATTCTCCGTCTCAGGGCTCCCCACCTTCCCGATGAGACCATCAAGAGCATCTTGGCGTGCAAGGTAGGGGAGTCACGGGAGCTCGATCGCTGGGTCCGGATCTGTGAGGGCTCGCCTCGAGTCGCACACGCAGTTGCCGAAAATCTTCACGCAAATCCAGCTGATTTGCTACGACCGCCGGCGACTGTGCCGCTATGGACTCGGTTCTTGCATGGATACGGCGCGCAGCAGGACACAGTATCTCGCCAAGTCGACTGCGTGGCTCACCACCTCGCCTTGTTCAGCCGTTTTGGATATGAAGATCCAGTGTCCCACGAAGCCAGCTACATCTCGCGGTTGATCGAAAAGGTTGATCCAACGATTGGCTGGGCTCGCTTCCAAGAGATTGTTCAGAGCCTCCGAGCTCGACGCGTTCTACAGGGAAGCCGAACTCTTTTCTTTGTCCCCAAGGCCCTCCACATCTACCTCTGGAAACAGTTCTGGGCACGATATGGACGCGGCTTCGACTTCGTTTCGACCTTCGAAACCATGCCGCAATCTCTCCATGCTTGGTTCTTGAACAAGTTCAGATTTGGTAGCGGGACGGACACGGCATTTGTAGTCGAAGATATTCTGAAACCCAATGGCGTCTTTTCAAGCCGCCAAATGCTGACCTCGGCCACCGGATCGCAATTTCTGTCGACCCTTGCTGAGGCAAATCCAGCCGCGGTCTTGCGCCTTCTCGAGAGCACGATCGGCACATGGTCAGACAGCGAACTATTGGAGTTCAAGAGTAACCGTCAGAACATCGTGTGGGCACTCGAGAAGATTGCCGTCTGGCCACCGCTCTTCGTGCGGGCCTTGAACGTCCTAGCTCGACTAGCCGTCAATGAGAATGCCGACTTTTCTAACAATTCGACGGGCACGCTGGTTAGCTTGTTTCGCATCGGCCCCGAAGCCGCTGCGACCGAGGCGAGTCCAGAGCAAAGGCTGCCCGCATTAACACGGCTATTGAGAGGCACCACCGATGCAGAACGCTTGCTGGGACTGAAAGCGCTGGCCTTTGCACTAGACAGCAACGGTGTTGGATTTCGTACTGTGGGACCGGAATACCAAGGACTACAGGAGCGAGCGAAGCTGTGGATTCCTGCAACTTACGGCGACTGGTGGCAGGCGCTCTTCTTGTATTTCAGAACGCTGATTAAAGAAACCGAGTCGTGGCACTTGGGACTTCGCTCCGACGTCTGCTTAGCATTGCTCGATGCTGTCAAAAATCAAATCTGCACACCGCCGTGCACTGAGTATGCATTCCAGGTGCTAGAACAGCTGACCTTCGACAGTCCTATGGCTCCCAGTAAGCTGAACGCATTTTTTGGGCACTTTCGGAACTACCACGAGGTTGAGCAGCACCGTGATTTGACGGTCCGCCTCAAACGTATTGCTCGGCAATATGCGTGTCGCAACCTTGCTAGTCGATTTCAGAGATACGTACTTGATGTTGATTATTTTGAATGGGAGGAAGAGTATCGTGATCGACACAACAAGCCGCCTTCCCATGCGAAGGCGTTGGTCACAGCACTCGCAAAGCGTATAGCTTCGAACCCTGCGGGCCTCGACGAGATTTCGCATCTGTTGGCTCTCGATGGTGATACGCCAGCGATTTGGCATTTTGGTGAGAAATTGGCAGAAAGCGACGTGGAGAACGCCCTGCTCCCTTTGCTTACCAGCATCACGCTGAAGTCTCTAAACGGCTCCTGTCTGTGTGGCTATTTGGCAGGAGTTAGAGCAAGATCCTTGGAGCAATTCAATTCGTGGATGATGGATATATTGGCGAGCAAGGAGACGGCAAGCCTCGGGGTAGACATGGCCCTTCGATTCCCCTTTTGCGAAGAAACTTTCAACCGATGTCTCGACGCCCTTGAGGCGGGATGGGTTAAACCTACTTTGTTTAGGATGTTGCAGTATGGCAAGGGGTTGGCTTCCGCCCCGACGGTACAAGTAGAGCGGCTACTACGACTGATTCATGAGCGAGCAACACCGGAGGCGATGGGGCTGCTAATCAGCCTGTTCGATTCTTCTGATCCTGATCAGCCATTCCCTTGTGGTACCGACTTTGTGTTCGCTGTCGTGACAAGGACGATTCCCAAATCCCAACAGTCGTGGCAATGCTCCGCATTCCATTGGAAGCGAGTTTGCTCAAGACTGGTGAAGTCAGATATGGCTCTCGCCGCCCCCCTGCTCGACGCGATCCTGACTGCGATGGGCGAGGCATACGAACTGAGCTATGACCACAACATCGGGGAGGTGAGCATGAGCTTGATCTGCGTCGATCCCGAAAACGCTTGGCAGGTCGTCGCAAGGCAATTTGAGACCACTTTACCGAAATGGAGAAGTGACTTGTACGGCTGGCTTAAGGGAGGACTTCTCTCGTTTGGCGGGGGAACACAGCGAGGCCCTATCGCGGAGCTGCCGGAGGAGAGAATATTGGAATGGATCGAGTCGGATCCGGGCAAACGAGCTGCGCTTATCGCTCATGCCACGCCACCCACGCTCGACGACGATCGCGGCGGAGGCCTGACGCGGCAGTTGTTGACACGATATGGGTACATCGAAGGCGTTCGTTCAGGAATCAGTGCTTCGTTCCGTACAGGGTCATGGACTGGCCCCGCGAGTCAATACCTAAAGCGCAAGCGAGACACTCTGCGACGGTGGCTCACCGCTGGATTCACCTCCGAGGTAGCTCAATGGATTGAACTTGAGATAGAAGGAATCGACAGGGAAATTCAACGAGAAGAGGTTAATGAAGAACGTGACCGATTCGAGTGACGTCCCTTTGGGCCCGAGTGCACCGCAGTGGGTTGTAGAGGTATTGCCTGATTTCCAAGATCATCTGTGGAGCGACTGCAACCTCTTGGCAAGATAGACCGCGCTCCCAGACTGAAGCACCTGACTGAAGGCCATAGAACTTCGCCCCCCAATCACCCCCTCCCCCTAAGGCGAAGCCCACACCACCAACCCCACCACATTCCCCACCACCGTCCCCCAGAACACCCCCCGAAACTCCGCCTTGCTGGTCTTGTGCCGCAGCACCTGTTGCGCCAGCAGCGCCCCCGGCCATCCACCCACCAGCGCCAGCAGATGCAGGCGGCTCTCACGGATGCGCCAGCCGCCGCCCACCGCAGCCGATTTGTCCATCGCATAGGCCATGAAGGCCACCGCGCTGGCCGCCACGTACCAGCCCGCCACCCACAGCGGCGGCCGCCACAGCCAGGCCACGGTGGCGCACACCAGCAGAAAAACGGGAATGGCCAGCCGCGTGGCCAGGCCCCAGGTCGCTGAGCCGGGCCGCTCACGTCGCCGGGGCGCCTGGCGCACCGCGCGCAGGGGCCGCAACTGCACCTGGGTGGCGCGCTTGCCCTTGGGGCCCTGTTCCACCGCAAAGCTCAGGGTCTGGTTCACCTGCGGCCGCCCTGCCCCCTTGGGCCAGGCGGATACGTGCACGAACACGCGCTCACCGCCCTGCGTGGGTTCGATGTAGCCGAAGCCGCGGTCGTCGTTCCAGGTGACGAGGGTGCCGTCGAAGCGCATGCGGTTCAAACGCAAAAAAGGCCCCGGATGGGGCCGGCGCTGCGACTGTACCGGCGCGGCGCAGCGGGTGGCCGCGGTCAGCGCGTGGTGGACGGGGCTTTTTGCCCGCTGCCTGCCGTGCCCTGCAGGGAGCCGTGCAGTTCCTGCGCCATGGACAGGTGCTTCTTGAGCGTGGGCAAGGTCTTGGTGGCAAAGGCCTTCACGTCGGCGTCCTGGGCGCCCGTGGCGGCCTTCTGGAAGAGCTCGATGGTTTCCTTGTGCGCCTCCACGCCCATGCTTTCCATGTAATTGCGCGAGAACTCCGCGCCGTCGGAGGCGGACAGCAGCTTGAGCTTGGCGCGCTGAATGAGGGAGGGCTCGGCGGGCACCTCCACGCCTTTCGAGGAGGCGAGCTGCTTGAGCTCGGCGCCGGCCTTCTGGTGGTCGTCCACCATGGTCTGCGCGAAGCGCTTCACCTGGGGGTCGGGGCTTTTCTGCAGCGCCATGCGGCTGCTTTCCACTTCGGCGTGCCCGTTCTCGGCCGCCTGCTTCATGAAGGCCACGTCGGCACTGGCGGGCTTGGCCATGCCGCCGGCGGTGGACTGCGCCCACGCGGCGCCCGCGGCCATGCAGACAGCGAGGACGAAGGGGGCGGATCGGATGTTCAGAAATCTCATGGCGTTCTCCAATGGAAAAGAAGGAACGCCCCGGGGGCAAGTGGCATGCCTTGGCAACGCGCGGCGGGTGCTCAGGGCGCCTCCATCTCGAAGGGCGGCACCACGCGGCCATCGATGTCGGTGAAACCATAGGTCCGCGCCAGGTCGCCCACGCGCAGCACCTGTCCGCTGCGTTCCAGCACCTGAGGGTCGCTGGCCAGGGCCACCACGGCGCGCCCCAGGTAGCGGGGCGACTCCGTGCGGGCCAGGGCCGGGCGCTCGCGCCAGTGCGCCTCGTCGGTCTGGTGGCCGGCCAGCACGAACTCGGTGCGCATCCAGCCCGGCGACACGGCCAGCGAGGCGACCCCATGGGGCTTCAGCTCTTGCGCCATGCCGAAGGCCAGGCGCGTCATGGATGCCTTGGCCAGGTCGTAGAACAGGTTGCCGTGCATGTAGCGGTCGCGGTCCCAGAAGGTTGTGGTCACGATCAGCCCGCGGCCCTGGCGCACCAGCATCGGCGCGGCCAGCCGGCTGGAGAGGACGTGGTGGCGAACGCCGCGATCGAACATCGCGTCCCATTGCACCATCGGGCGTTCCCAGAACGGCGCCTGAAACACGCCATCGAAGGCCTCGTGCCCGCCCCAGGCGTTGTTGACGAGCAGGTCCAGGCGGCCCTGTTCGCGCTGCACGCGCTCGAAGAGGGCCTTGACCTGCGCTTCATCGGCGTGGTCGCAGGCGACGGCGATGCCGCGCCCGCCGGCGCGCGTCACTTCGTCGGCCGTTTCGTCGATGCTGCCCGGCACGCGGTCGAGGTTCGACAAGGCGGTGATCTGCTCGTAGCCCGGTGCGGCTTGGTCGCGCCGGCTGCGCCCGGTGACGTAGACGGTGGCGCCGGCCGCGCCCAGTTCTGTGGCGCATCCGCGGCCAGCGCCTCGGCTGGCGCCAGTGACGACGGCGATGCAATGGGCAAGTGGCTTCATGGTGTGCAGGGGGAGTGGGTGCTGATGGCCCACGACCTTAGGTGAAGCGACCGGCGCCCGTATTGGAAGAACCCGAAACGGCGCGCTGCAGAAGCTGCTGCGGCGTCAGGCCGCAGAAGGAGCGGAATTCGTTGATCAGGTGCGACTGGTCGCAGTACCCGGCGTCCAGCGCCATCTCGGCCCAGCGGGGCGTCTCGGCCGTTCGGGTCGTTCGCAACAGGCGCAGCGTGCCGTGCAGGCGTTGCAGGCGGCGCCAGACACCGGGTGCCAGGCCGATGTTGGCGGCGAACAACTGCTGCACCCGCCGTTCACCGATGTGCAACTCGGCCGCCAGTTCGCGCACGGAGAGGCCGCCCATCGTGTCGCTCAGTCGTCTCGCCGCGTGCTCCACCAGATGGCGCGAGGGATCCGCGGGGCGCTGCAAGGCCTGCAGCGACGCCAACAGGTGCTGCACGCGCGCCGCGTCGTCGTCCGAGGCGGCCAGTTGCTCGCCCAGGTGGCGATGCGCGCTGGGCACGAGGTCTTCCCAAGGCACGGTGAGGCCCGCCAGTTCCTTGGCCGGCACGCCGAAGAGCGCCGGCAGCGCCCCGGGTTTCAGCGTGACGGAGAGCCCGTGCACATGCCCACCCATGGCGAGCAGGACGGCGTCGGCCCTGGCGCCGGCGACGTGAACGGTCGCCGAGTCGCGGTGCAGCGCGATGAGGAGGCGAGACGCCCCGTCGGGCAGCACACGCTCGACGGCTTCATGGCCCGGCGCAAAGCGCTCCTCGTAGGCCATCACGTGGGCGACGGCCGATCGCAGGCGGGCCGGCACGGCGAACGCCGTCAGGGTGTTGGCCGGAACGGTGGTCTCGGGCGCGCACGACGGGTCTTCCGGCAGTCGGATGAAAAGGCGTTCGGGCATCCGGGGATGGGACGGGCGAACGGCAAGCGCCGGGCCTCAGCGCGCCGGGCGGCTGTCGCCGCGCCAGGCCTTCTCGATGGTGGCCACGTCGATCTTGCGCATGGTCATCATCGCGTCGAAGGCGCGCTTGGCGGCGGCGCGGTCGGGGTCGTTGACGGCCTCGGTCAGCACGCGCGGCGTGATCTGCCACGACACGCCCCACTTGTCCTTGCACCAGCCGCATTCGCTTTCCTGGCCGCCGTTGTTGACGATGGCGTTCCACAGGCGGTCGGTCTCGGCCTGGTCGTCGGTCGCCACCTGGAAGGAGAAGGCCTCGGACTGCTTGAAGGCGGTGCCGCCATTGAGGCCGAGGCAGGGAATGCCCAGGACGGTGAATTCGACGGTGAGGACGTTGCCTTCCTTGCCCGCAGGGTAGTCGCCGGGCGCGTGCATCACGCGGCCCACGGCGCTGTCGGGGAAGGTCTGGGCGTAGAAGCGCGCGGCGTCGAGCGCGTCGTTGTCGTACCAGAGGCAGATGGTGTTCTTGCTGACCATGGGGGCTCTCCTGGGTGGGTCGATGGACCAGACCATTGTCCGGGCAATCGGCGTTCCGGCGCGCTCATTTCAGGTGCATCAGCAGTTCCGGCACCATACGTTCCATGGCTGCCAGCGCCGCAACGACGTCGGCCTTCGACGGTTCGACGCCCTGGTACTGGTTGTTGCGCAGGTCTCGGATGGCGTCCACCCGATCGAAGACGGATTCGGTGACACCCACGTAGGCGGCAGCCGCCTCCAGGGCCTCCGCGTGATGCCCATTCGCCGAGGTACAGCGCCACCCCTTGTGCAGGAGCACGGCAAAGCTCAGATTCAGCACGGCGTCATAGGCGGCACCCAAGCGCGTGCTGCGGGAGTTCGCTTCGCGCTGCGCGTCGGCGATCTTTCCTTGAGCAATGTTGCACCAGCCCGCAATGGATTCACGGTTGGTGGGTGCCTTGACGAACACTTTGCTGCCAGCCCGCAAGAAGGCCTCGGGCTTACGCAAGGGCATGAATGTCTCCCTTCAGAGCGATCAGGTCTTGCGACAGGATGTCGCGAACCAGTGTGTCGCCTGCCTCGCGCGCTTTTCGCCATTCGTTCGGGGTGTAGAGCAGAACGTTGACCGGTCGCGCCAGCTGGCGACCGACATTCTTGAAGTGCGCCTGAGCTTTCAATCGGGACGTGCCATCAGCGATCATCAAAAGATCAACATCGCTCGAGGCACTCGCTTCGCCACGCGCGGTCGACCCGAAGATCGCGGCAGCGGCAACGGGATCCTCGAATCGCTCCAGGGCTTCGCGCACGAGGCGCGCCGTTTCGCTGTCCTGCTGCAACAGGGTGCGCAGCGATTGGAGCGCCGGGTCGCTGGAGGCGCTGTAGATGGTTTGCCCGCGCTCGGTGCTTGCGTCGAGCAAGCCAACCTCGGCCCAGCGACGCAACCAACGGGATGCGTTGCCAGGGTCCACCCCCGCTTCGCTCGCCAGCTCGCGCACACGAAAGCGCCGCTCGGGGTTCTCGTACAAGCGACGCAGCGCCTGGTAGCGCGACGCACCGCCCAGAAGTTCGCTCATGAGCACCGTGTTCATCGCGATGTATATTACACATCATTTGATGTATTAACAACATCAAATGATGTGCAATAGACAACGGGGACAGGCCGCCGGCCTGTCCCCGTTCTTGCGCACGACGGCGCGCTTATTTCCCGCCGCGCGCCTTGGCCACCGCGGCCTGCGTTTCCTTCCACAGGTCTTCGCCCACGTTGGCGGCGATGCCGGCGTTCACGCTGGTGAGCTTCTCACGCATGCGGTTGGCTTCGGCGGGGCTCAGCTGGTTGATCTGCATGCCCTTGCCCTTGAGGTCGGCCAGCGCCTTGTCGGCTTCGGCGCGGGTGTCCTTGCGCTCGAAGTCGCGGCTCTTCACGGCGGCGTCCATCAGCACCTTCTGCTCGTCCTTGCTGAGCTGGTCCCACCACTTCTTGCTCACGGTGACGATCCACGGGCTGTAGACGTGGTTGGTCACCGTCAGGTATTTCTGCACCTCGTAGAACTTGCTGGAGAGGATGGTGTTGTAGGGGTTCTCCTGGCCGTCGACGGTCTTGGTCTCGAGCGCGGTGAACAGCTCGGAGAACGGCAGCGGCACGGCGTTGGCGCCCAGGGTCTTGAAGCTGTCGATGAAGACGTTGTTCTGCATCACGCGCAGCTTGATGCCGTCCAGGTCTTCGAGCTTGGCCACGGCGCGCTTGTTGTTGGTGAGGTTGCGAAAGCCGTTCTCCCAATAGACGAGACCGACCAGGCCCTTGTCCTGCAGCTTGTCCATCACCTTCTGGCCCACGGGGCCGTCGAGCACCACGTCGGCTTCCTGCGCGTTGTTGAAGAGGAAGGGCGTGTCCCAGATGGCCATCTCTTTGGTGATGCCGACGAGGGTGGCGGTGGAGCCCACCATCATTTCCTGCGCGCCGCCGATGAGGGCCTGCTGCATCTGCACGTCGGAGCCGAGCGCGGCGGCGCCGATGGCGCGCACCTTCATCTTGCCGCCGGAGGCCTTCTCCACCTCTTGCGCGAACAGCTTGACCGCGCGGCCCTGGTTGGACTCTTCGTTGAGGCCGTAGCCGAAGCGGATGAGGCGCGGCTTGATGTCCTGCGCGTGCGCGAGGCCGGCGGCCACGGTGGCCAGGGCCACCGACAGCGTGATGGCGAGTTGCTTGAGTTTCATGGTCATCTCCTGGGTTGTTGGCGGCCGATCCGGAAAGTGTGGCCGCCGGGTGAAATCGGAAGGGGTCTCAGAACATCCACTTGAGCGGCTGCAGCACGATCGCGGGGAACAGGATCAGCAGGACCAGCATGGCGAGGTAGACCAGCAGGAAGGGCGTGACGCCGCGGATCACCGACTCCATGCGCAGCCCGCCCACGCCGGCCACCACGTTCAGCACGGTGCCCACGGGCGGCGTGAGCAGGCCCAGGCAGCCGACGAAGATGAAGACGAAGCCGAAGTACACCGGGTCGATGCCGGCCTTGGCGGCCAGCGGCGCGAGCACCGGCGCCAGGATGAGGATGGTGGGCGTGAGGTCCATGACCATGCCCACGGCCAGCAGGAACACCGCCACCACGGCCATGAACAGCATGGGGTTCTGCAGCAGCGGGCCCATCACGCCGGCCAGTTCGTTGGGCAGGTCGGCCAGGGTGATCATGTAGCTGGCCGCGGTGGCCGCGCCGCACAGGAACATCACCACGCCGGTGGTGCGGCCCGCGTCCACGAAGACGCGGTACAGGCCGGCCACGGTGAGTTCGCGGTAGACGAACATGGCCACGACCAGGGCGTACACCGCCGCCACCACGGCGGCCTCGGTGGGCGTGAAGATGCCCAGCCGCAGGCCGCCGATGATGATGACGGGCATGAACAGCGCCCAGATGCTGGAGGCCAGCACCGCGCGGCGCTGCGGCCAGCTGGTCTTCTCGGCCACGGGCAGTTGCTCCTTGCCCGCGATGCGGCGCCACACCAGCACCAGGCTCACGGCCATCAGGAGCCCGGGCACGATGCCCGCGAGGAACAGCTTGCTGATGGACGTGTTGGTGGTGACGCCGTAGATGACCATGGGCATGGACGGCGGGATGATGGGCGCGATGATGCCGCCGGAGGCGATGAGGCCGGCGCTGGTGCCTTCGGGGTAGCGCTGCTGGCGCATCATGGGCAGCAGCAGCGTGGCCAGCGCGGCGGTGTCGGCGATGGCCGAGCCGCTCATGGACGCGAGCATGACCGAGGCCGCGATGGCCACGTAGCCCAGACCGCCGGGGATGTGGCCCACGAAGGCGCGCGCCAGGTCGATGATGCGGCGGCTGAGGCCGCCGGCGTTCATCAGCTCGCCGGCCAGGATGAAGAAGGGCACCGCCAGCAGGGGGAAGCTGTCGAAGCCGGCCTGCACGTTCTGCGCGAGCAGTTGGGCGTCGAAGAAGTCGAGCTGCACCATCAGCGCCAGCGCGGTCAGCATGAGCGCGAAGGCGATGGGCACGCCCACCGTCATGGCGGCAAAGAGCACCAGCAGGAAGAGCGCGATGGTCATGGCTGCACCTCCGCACCGCGCAGTTCGGCCACGGCCTGCAGCACCAGCAGCAGCGCCATGCAGATGCCCATGACGAAGATGGCACCCGCCGCCAGCGACAGCGGGTAGTTCATCACCGGGCTGTGGCTGTTCATGCCCACCAGCACTTGCGTCCAGGCGCCGGAGATGAGGTAGTACAGCGCCAGGCCGATGAGGGCGCGCGTGAGCCAGCGCAGGGCCGCCGCGGGCTTGCCGCTCAGGCGCGCGGTGACCAGGTCGAAGCCGAGGTGCTTGCCTTCGGCGAAGGTGAGCGTGGCGGCGATGGAGACCAGCCACACGAACAGCAGGCGCGAGAGTTCTTCCGACACCACCCAGCCCGTGCCCCACACGTAGCGCAGCACCACGTTGCCGAACACCGCCACCACCATGCCCAGCAGGCACAGGGCCAGCAGGCCCTCGGCCAGGTGCTTGATCGCGTTCAGGGCCTTCATGCGCGCGCCTCCTCGCCCGGCGCGGGCACGGCGCGCACCCACTGCGCCACGGCGTCCACGAGTTCAGGCAGGGGGCGTGTGGCGTCCAGCGCCAGCACGCCGGCTTCGGTGCTCGGGTCTTCGAGCGCCTCGAACTGGCTGTCCACCAGGCTCACCGGGAACAGGTGGCCGGGGCGCGCGGCCACGCGCTCGCGCGCCTGCTCGCGGCTGAGTTGCAGGAAGACGAAGCGCAGGCCCGGCGCGGCGGCGCGCAGGCGGTCGCGATAGCGGCGCTTGAGCGAGGAGCAGGTGAGCACCACGCCATCGGTGCGCGTGGCCAGTTGCGCGGCCAGGGTGTCGAGCCAGGCGGCGCGGTCCTCGTCGCTGAGCGCCATGCCGCCGCGCATCTTGGCCACGTTGGCGGCCGGGTGGAAGTCGTCACCCTCCAGCAGCGGCAGGCCCAGGGCGGCCGCGCTCTGCTGGCCGAGGCTGGATTTGCCGCAACCGGCCACGCCCATGACGACGAGGCGGGTGGGAACGGGGGTCAAGGTCATTTGGTAGCGCTGTCCAATGAATCCGAAAGAAACGGCCCTGGGGTCAGGACCGTTTGCAGGCTTCGCTTTTGCTGCGGATCGACGCCCGAGTGTGTGATGATCAGGGCGAATCCGGATGCGAAGTCCGCTATGGTAGCGCTATCCTATTGCCGATCCGCACCACCCATCGACAGGGAAAACCCTTGCCCTCCACGCCCGTCAGCCCCGAACGACGCCGCCGCCCCAGCGGGCGCATCACCCTGCAGGACGTGGCCCGCGAGGCCGAGGTGAGCCCCATCACCGCCTCGCGCGCGCTGCGCGGCGAACGCGGCGTGGCCGCCGAGCTGGTGGCGCGCGTGAAGACCGCCGCCGAGCGCCTGGGCTACGTGCCCGACCCGGCCGCGCGCGCCCTGGCCTCGGCCCGCGGGACGCAGGTGCCGGTGCTGGTGCCGCTGTTGTCGAACGCGCTGTTCGTGGACGTGATCGAGGCCGTGCACCGGGTGCTGCTGCCGCACGGCTACCAGCCGCTCATCGGGGTGACGCACTACGACCCGATGGAAGAAGAACAACTGCTGCGCGCCTACCTGGCGCAGCGCCCGGCGGGCGTGTTGCTCACCGGCTTCGACCGCACCGAGGCCGCGCGCCAGATGGTGGCGGCCAGCGGCATGCCCTGCGTGTACCTGATGGAGCTGACCGACGCACCGGGCGTGCACTGCGTGGGCTTCTCGCAGCAGGACGCGGGCCACGCGATCACGCAGCACCTGCTGGACAGGGGGCGACGGCGCATCGCCTTCGTGGCCGCGCAGCTGGACCCGCGCGTGCTGCAGCGCGCCGAGGGCTACCGCCGCTGCCTGCGCGCGGCCGGCCTGTACGACGCGCGGCTGGAGCTGTTGAGCCCCCAGCCCTCGTCCATGCGCCTGGGCGGCGAGCTGCTGGAGGACCTGCTGCGCAGCCGGCCCGAGGTGGACGCGGTGTTCTTCTGCAACGACGACCTGGCACAGGGCGGCCTGCTCACGGCCCTGCGCCTGGGCGTGGCCGTGCCCGACCGGCTGGCGGTGGCGGGCTTCAACGACCTGTCGGGCAGCGAACAGATGCTGCCGCCACTGACCACGGTGCGCACGCCACGCCGCGCGATCGGCGAGGCGGGGGCGCGCATGCTGCTGTCGCTGCTGCGGGGGGAGACGCCGGCCTCGCGCTGCGACGACCTGGGGTTCGAGCTGGTGGTGCGCGGCAGCAGCTGAGGCGCCGAGCCGGCGTTGTTACAGCTCGCTACCAGTGCCGCCAGCCGGCTTACGCGGGCTTCACGCGGACATTGGACAATCCCCGCCCATGCTTTCGCTCCTCCCCCGCCGGGCGACGCTCGCCCTGGCCTGTGCCGTGGTCGTCGCCGCCGCGCTGCCCGCCACCGCCTCCGCCTTCGAGCTCCCCTCGCTCGACCCCATCGTCCACTACCAGCCCAAGCTGCCGCTGCAGGTGCTCACCGCCGATGGCGAGGAGATCGCGCAGTTCGGCGCCGAGCGGCGCGAGTACGTGCCGCTCAAGCAGATCCCGCTGCAGCTGCAGCAGGCCGTGCTGGCGGTGGAGGACGCGCGCTTTCGCGAGCACTCGGGGGTTGACCCCAAGGGCATGGCGCGCGCGCTGGTGGCCGCCATCACCGGCGGGCGCAAGCAGGGGGCTTCCACCATCACGCAGCAACTGGTGCGCACCATGCTGCTGACGCGCCAGTTCTCGGCCGAGCGCAAGGCCAAGGAGATCTGGCTCGCGCTCAAGCTGGAGAACGAGATTTCCAAGGACCGCATCCTGGAGATCTACATGAACGAGATCTTCCTGGGCCAGCGCGCCTACGGCTTCGCCGCCGCCGCGCAGACCTACTTCGGCAAGCCGCTGGACAAGCTCACGCTGGCCGAGAACGCCATGCTGGCCGGGCTGCCGCAGAACCCGTACTACGCCAACCCGGTGGCCAACTTCCAGCGCGCCACGCAACGCCAGCGCGTGGTGCTGGAGCGCATGCGCGCCACCGAGGCGATCACCGAAGAGCAGCTCGCGCAGGCCAAGGCCGAGAAGCTCAGGCTGCGCACACCGGGCCAGCGCAGCGTGCACGCCGCGCACGTGGCCGAGATGGCGCGCCAGGCGGTGGTCGAGCGCTTCGGGGAACAGGCCTATTCCAAGGGCCTGCGCGTGACCACCTCGCTACTGGCGGCCGATCAGCGCGCGGCGCACGCGGCCGTGCAGCGCGGCGTGCTGGCCTTCGACCGGCGCGGCGCCTGGCGCGGGCCGGAGGACACCGAATCACTGCCCGCGGGCAACGGCGCCGAACTGGAGCGCGCCGCCGCCGAGGCGCTGAAGGACCACCGCGACGACGAGACCCTGCGCGTGGGCATCGTGCTGGAGGCCAGTCCCAAGGCCCTGCAGGTGCAGCTCGCCAGCGGCGATCGCATCACCGTTCAGGGCGAGGGCCTGCGCTGGGCGCAGCGCGCGCTGAGCCCCAAGGCCAAGGCGCCGCTGAAGATCGAGCGTGGCGCCATCGTGCGCGTGGTGAGCACGGGCAAGACCAAGGACAGGAAGAGCGACATCTGGGCCATCTCGCAATGGCCGGAGGCCGAGGCCGCGCTGGTGGCCATGGACCCGCGCACCGGCCGCATCCGCGCGCTGGTGGGCGGCTTCGACTTCACGCGCCAGCCGTTCAACCACGTGACACAGGGCTGGCGCCAGCCGGGCTCGGCGATCAAGCCGCTGCTGTATTCGGCCGCGCTGGAGTCGCGCGTGATGCCGGCCACCGTGGTGGACGACCTGCCCTTCACGGCGGCCAACGGCTGGAGCCCGACCAACAGCAACGGCCAGACGCAGGGCCCGATCAGCGTGCGCGAGGCGCTGGCGCGATCCAGCAACCTGGCCAGCGTGCGCGTGCTGCAGCACACCGGCACCGCGAACGCGCGCGAGTGGCTCGGCCGATTCGGCCTGGACCCGGCGCGCCAGCCCGACGACCTGACGCTGGCCCTGGGCACCGGCAGCGCCACACCGCTGCAGATGGCGCAGGCCTATGCCACCCTGGCCAACGGCGGCTGGCGCGTGTCGCCGGTGGTGATCGAGAAGATCACCGATGCACAGGGCAAGGTGCTGTTCGAGGCGCCGCCACCGGCCGAGCTGAGCGAGGACACGCGCGCCATTCCCGCGCGCAACGCCTACGTGATGGGCAGCCTGCTCAACGAGGTGACGCGCAGCGGCACCGCCGCACGCGCCCAGGCCGTGCTCAAGCGCAGCGACGTGTATGGCAAGACGGGCACCACCAACGACGCGGTCGACGCCTGGTTCGCCGGCTACCAGCCCACGCTGGCCGCCACGGTGTGGGTGGGCTACGACCAGCCGCGCAGCCTGGGCGGCAGCGAATCGGGCGGGCGCGTCGCGCTGCCGATCTGGATCGACTACATGGCCGCGGCGCTCAAGGGCCAGCCGGTGGTGCCGCCGGCCGCACCGCCCGATGGCCTGGTGCGCGAGGGCGAGGACTGGCTCTACGCCGAGTGGCGCGACGGCGGCTGGGTCTCGCAGATCTCGGACACCGCGGGCGTGCAATACAAGACCACCCTCGGCAACGAAATCGGCAAGCTGTTCGATTCCATCGGCAACTGGTTGCGCAGCGGCACGCCCGCCAGCCAGCCGACGCCGCCGACGGATTGAGCCGGCGGCTCAACCCGCCAGCCGCCGCGCGTACTCCGCTTCCAGTCGCGTGTGGTGCTCCCAGTAGCGGGGGCGGGCCTCTCCCCTCACCCGCGTGACCAGCAGGTCCAGGTGCGCGTGCCAGCCGGCCGAGACGCTGAGCATGTCCTCCATGCCGGCCAGGCGCTGGTGGGTGATGACCAGGAGCACGCCGCCGTGTGACTCGCTCAGCTCGTAGCGCACCTCGCCCTGCCCGCCCCAGGTGTGGGCCAGGAGGCGCGGTGGCTCGCAGGCCGTCACCACGCCCTGCAGCTGGGCGCTCTCGGCCATGTCCGCGTACTTCGGCGGCGCGGGGTCGTCGGCGTAGGTCAGTTCCTTGTGGCGGAATTCCAGGCGCACCTGGCCGCCCACGCGCTGCTCCAGCGTGCCGCGCGCCATCCATTGCTCGCGCTTGTCGTTCTCGGTGATCCAGGCCCAGATGTCCTGCAGCGTGCCCGGCAGTTGGCGTTCGATGCGCACGGTGTCGTTCGACACACGCTCGCCGTAGGGGTGGTTCGTCGTCATGGTTTTCTCCGCTTGGTTGGGGAATGCGCGGCGCGCACCAGGCGTTCGAGGGCATCGACGCGCTCGGTCCAGAACCGCTCGTAATGGCGCAACCACTCCATGCCCGCGTGCAGCGGCTGGGCGTCCAGGCTGCAGGTGTGCGTGCGGCCCTGCACCGTGCGCCGCACCAGGCCGGCGCGCTCCAGCACCTGGATGTGCTTGGAGGCCGCCGCCAGCGACATGTCCAGCGGCGCGGCCAGCTCGCTCACCGACAGTTCCTCGCGGGCCAGGCGCTGCAGCATGTCGCGGCGCGTGGGGTCGGCGAGGGCCTTGAAGACGGCGTCGAGATCGGGGGAATGTTGCTCAACCATGAAGTTGAATATATCCAGGCACCCGCCAGATATTCAACTACATGGTTTAGCTTTCTGACGGACGGTCGCGGCCATGAAAAAAGCCGGCACAAGGCCGGCTTCGTCATCAGGCGCCGCGCGCTCAGGCCGCGCAGAGCCGCGCCTTCGCTTCCGCGTACTCGCGCTTGAAGCGCGCCACCAGGTCGCCCGCGCCCATCACCTCGCGGATCGCGCCGATGCCCTGGCCGCAGCCCCAGATGTCGCGCCAGGCCTTGGCCGCGTTGCTGCCCTCGCCCGTGGCGAAGTTCATCTTGCTCGGGTCGCTCTGGGGCAGGTTCTCCGGGTCCATGCCGGCGTTGCGGATGGAGCCCTTGAGGTAGTTGCCGTGGATGCCGGTGTAGAAATTGCTGTAGACGATGTCATCGGAGTTGCTCTCGACGATCATCTGCTTGTACCCATCGACGGCGCGCGCCTCGTGCGTGGCGATGAAGGCCGAGCCGATGTAGGCCAGGTCCGCGCCCATGGCCTGCGCGGCCAGGATGGCGCCGCCCGAGGAGATGGCGCCCGACAGCGCGACCGGGCCGCCGAACCACTCGCGGATCTCCTGGATCATGGCGAAGGGACTCTTGACGCTGGCGTGGCCGCCCGCGCCCGCGGCCACCGGAATCAGGCCGTCGGCGCCCTTCTCGATCGCCTTGTGCGCGAAGACGTTGTTGATGACGTCGTGCATCACGATGCCGCCCCAGGCGTGCACGGCCTGGTTCACGTCCTCGCGCGCGCCGAGGCTGGTGATGACGATGGGCACCTGGTACTTGGCGCACAGCTGCATGTCGTGTTCGAGCCGGTCGTTGCTCTTGTGCACGATCTGGTTGATGGCGAAGGGCGCGGCCGGGTTGTCGGGGTTGGCCTTGTTGTGAGCGGCCAGGCCTTCGGTGATCTCGGCCAGCCACTCGTCGAGCTGCGAGGCCGGGCGCGCGTTGAGCGCGGGCATGGAGCCCACCACGCCGGCCTTGCACTGCGCCAGCACGAGCTTGGGGTTGCTGATGATGAACAGCGGCGAGCCGATCACCGGGAACTTGAGGTTCTTGAGGACCGGGGGCAGGGTGCGCTCGGGTGCGGGCATGTTGTCTCCGTGTGGTGGATCAGAACGCTTCGAGGGCCATCGCCGTCACGCCTTCGGCGCCGTCGACGATGGAGGCCGCCACGCCGGGCGCGCGGCTCAGGATGTGATCGGCGTAGAAGCGCGCGGTGGTGATCTTCGCGTCCATGAAGGCCTTGTCCTGTCCCTTGGCCGACAGGTCTTCGGCCACCAGCAGGGCGCGCGCGAGCTGCCAGCCCGCCATCAGGTTGCCCGCCAGCATGAGGTAAGGCACGCTGCCCGCGAAGGCGGCGTTGGGGTTGCCCTTGGTGTTGGCGGCGATGAAGTCCACCGCCTGTTCGAAAGCCTCGCGCGCGGCCGTGAGGCGCTTCGCCACCGCCTTCGCATTCGTGCTGCCCTTGGCCAGTTCGGCCTCGGTCTGGCGGATCTGCGCGGCGATGGCCTTGGCCACCGTGCCGCCGTCGCGCGCGGTCTTGCGCCCGACGAGGTCGTTGGCCTGGATGGCGGTGGTGCCTTCGTAGATGGTGAGGATCTTGGCGTCGCGGTAGTGCTGGGCCGCGCCGGTCTCTTCGATGAAGCCCATGCCGCCGTGCACCTGCACGCCCAGGCTGGTCACTTCCAGGCTCATCTCGGTGCTGTAGCCCTTCACCAGCGGCACCAGGAATTCGTAGAAGGCCTGGTTCTGCTTGCGCACGTCGGCATCGGTGTGGTGGTGCGCGGCGTCGTAGGCGGCGGCGGCCACGCTGGCCATGGCGCGGCAACCTTCGGTGGCGGCGCGCATGGTCATCAGCATGCGCTTCACGTCGGGGTGGTGGATGATGGGCGCGGCGCTGTTCATGCTGCCGTCCACCGGGCGGCTCTGCACGCGATCGCGCGCGTACTGCACGGCCTGCTGGTAGGCGCGTTCGCTGATGGCGATGCCCTGCACGCCCACCGCGTAGCGCGCGGCGTTCATCATGATGAACATGTACTCGAGGCCGCGGTTCTCTTCACCCACGAGCTGACCGATCGCGCCACCGTGGTCGCCGTACTGAAGCACCGCGGTCGGGCTGGCCTTGATGCCCAGCTTGTGTTCGATGCTCACGCAGTGCACGTCGTTGCGCTGGCCGAGCGAGCCATCCTGGTTGACCAGGAACTTGGGCACGGTGAACAGGCTGATGCCCTTGACGCCTTCTGGCGCGCCAGTCACGCGCGCCAGCACCAGGTGCACGATGTTCTCGGCCATGTCGTGCTCGCCGTAGGTGATGAAGATCTTGGTGCCGAAGATCTTGTACGTGCCGTCGGGCTGCGGCTCGGCGCGCGAGCGCACGGCGGCCAGGTCCGAGCCGGCCTGCGGCTCGGTGAGGTTCATGGTGCCGGTCCACTCGCCACTGATGAGCTTGTGCAGGTAGGTGGCCTTCTGCTCGTCGCTGCCGGCGGTGAGCAGGGCTTCGATGGCGCCGTCGGTGAGCAGCGGGCACAGCGCGAAGCTGAGGTTGGCGCTGTTGAGCATTTCGCCGCAGGCCGAGCCGATGGTCTTGGGCAGGCCCTGGCCGCCGAAATCCACCGGGTGCTGCAGGCCTTGCCAGCCGCCTTCGGTGTACTGGCGGTAGGCGTCCTTGAAGCCCGGCGTGGTGGTGACGACACCGTCCTTGATGGACGAGGGCTTGAGGTCGCCCTCGCGGTTGAGCGGTGCCACCACGCCTTCGTTGAGCTTGGCGCACTCCTCGAGCACGGCCTGCGCGGTTTCCAGGCCCGCGTCCTCGAAACCGGGCAGTTGGGCCACCTGGTCGATGCGCGCCAGGTGCTCGATGTTGAACAGCATGTCCTTGAGGGGGGCGGTGTAGCTCATGGTGGGGTGTCTCCTGGGGTGCGCGAATGCAGAAAAAAGGGCATCGCGCGCGATGCCCTTGGGGGTGCTCTTCGGTTCAGAGCGCCTTGACCAGCTCGGGCACGGC
>JABAOF010000310.1_pt7 | contig 48129 bp, 36 predicted proteins | sample 7062171 | NCBI WGS metagenome assembly JABAOF01 (sample SAMN14538628, study PRJNA623070) | marine sediment metagenome | biome: marine biome [ENVO:00000428]; feature: marine pelagic biome [ENVO:01000023]; material: deep marine sediment [ENVO:00002113] | place: India: Gulf of Khambhat ... | reverse complement strand
CATAGTGAGACTGAGTTCACAATGGATTTCATTTACGTTCAGCCCCAGGAGCCCAAAGCGAAAGTGAGGGCGAGAATAATCTCCAGTCCCGGCCATACCAAAAGATTCCTCCTTGCCCTACAAGAGAATATTAAAAGGTATGAAGAGAAATTTGGAGCGATAAAAGCAGCGGGCGAGCTGTCTAAAAAAATCGGGTTCTAAAAAGAAAAATCGAAAGATGATTTGTTCGTTACTAGGGAATTTTTTGGCGCCAAAAAACTTCGGACTATGCAAAGCGCAAAAATAAACTCCTCCGATAAATCGGAGTCGAACAGATTTTTGCTTGGAAAAGAAATGGTCGTCCTCGTTTTTTCACGAAAAATTCCCAAAGTCCTTCACAAATCATCATTCGACATTAAACATAGAAATTGGTGAAGGAGAGATGAATGAGGGAATGTAACGAAAACAAGAATCGGAAGAATTGTAATTGTACTTATGAGCCTTGCTCCAGAAAAGGGATTTGTTGTGAGTGTATAGCGTACCACTGGAGGTCAAGGGAACTGCCGGCATGTTTTTTCCCTGATAAGGTAGAAAAGACTTACGACAGGTCTTTGGAAAGATTTATTGAGTGTTACAGGTGAGTAACAATTGATGTACAGGGCGAAGAGAGATGAGGAAAATTTTTCTGTTTCTGAGGCTGTGGCTACCGGTGGGGTTGTGGTGTGGCGCCATTTTTTACCTCTCTAGCCTTCCTAATCTGGCAACGCCCTGGGGAACCTGGGATATAATCCTCAGAAAAATTGCCCATATTACTGAATACGGAATACTCGCCTTTCTTGTGTGGAGGGCGATTTCCCGCTCCATTAAGATTAACCTGGCAAAAACTTACGCGTGGTCCGGGGCGCTTTCCCTGCTTTATGCAATATCCGACGAAATCCATCAGAGTTTTGTTCCCACCAGAAACGGTTCTGCTTTTGATGTTCTCATAGACGGATTGGGGATAGGGTTGATGCTCTATTTTTTGATGGTCAGGAAGAAAAATGTTAATCGCTGATTTCCATATCCATTCTCGATATTCAAGGGCTACCTCGGGGGAGATGAACGTTCGAGAGATCAGCCAGTATGCTAAGGTTAAAGGGATTGACATTTTAGGAACGGGCGACTTCACTCATCCCCACTGGCTGGATGAACTTGAAGAATATCTTAAGCCAGTGAGCTATGGTGTTTATGAGTATGCGGGAATCCATTTTTTTCTCACGGGAGAGATAAGTTGTATCTACTCCCAGGGCGGAAAAGTAAGAAAAATTCATATTCTCATTTTTGCTCCCAGTTTTGACATAGTCCACAAGGTGAACAGGGAACTATCACGAATAGGTAATTTGCATTCTGATGGAAGACCTATCCTGGGACTTTCGGCAAAGGAGTTAGCGAAGATAGTTCTGGAAGCCTCCAGTGAATGTTTTGTCGTGCCGGCACATATCTGGACTCCCTGGTTCTCGCTCTTTGGAGCAAATTCCGGGTTTGACGACATAGAAGAATGCTTTGGAGAATTGACTTCGCAAATCTATGCTCTGGAGACGGGATTGTCCAGCGACCCGGAAATGAACTGGGCTCTCTCCAATCTTGACAGGTTTACCTTGATTTCCAATAGTGACGCCCATTCTCCTGCCAATCTGGGAAGAGAAGCAAATATTTTTAATTGCAAAATTGACTATAGAGAAATAATTTCCGCAATTAAGAACAAGGAGAGAGATAAATTCCTGGGCACCATAGAGTTCTTTCCCCAGGAAGGAAAATACCATTACGACGGTCACAGGAATTGTAACCTGCGTCTTTCTCCCAAAGAGACGAAGACTCATAATAACCTCTGTCCCCGTTGCGGTAAACCTCTCACCATAGGAGTTATGCACCGGGTGTATGAACTCGCCGATAGAGAAATCGGCTTCAAACCTCAGGGCGCAATTCCTTTCAAGAGCCTGGTTCTTTTAAAGGAAGTAATCGGCGATGCCATGGGAAAAACTCCCAAGTCAACAGAAGTGGATAAGTTATACCATTACTTGATTGAGAAATTCGGCAGTGAATTCAAAATTATGTTAGAAGTCTCTTTTGATGAACTTTATAAAATCCATCCTAAGATTGCTGAAGGTATCGGTAGGGTAAGAGAGAGAAAAGTAAACGTTTCTCCAGGATATGACGGAGTGTATGGGAAAGTAAAGATATTTGAGGAGGAAAAGGGAATAGAACCGGAACAGATGAGCCTTTTGTGAATCTTAGGAAAGGAAGATAGAAATGGGGAAAAATCCGGTTTATCAGATTAAGGATTTTGGACAGTCCATCTGGTATGATAACATTGAAAGGTCCATTCTCACATCGGGAAAGCTGGAAAAGATGGTAGAAGAGGATGGCGTTTGTGGAGTTACATCCAATCCCACGATATTCGAAAAAGCGATTACTCAAAGTAAGGAATACGACTCTGAAATTGAAGAGTTGACTCAGAAAAATAAGACGCCTGAAGAAATATGTGAAAGCCTGACAATAAAGGATGTGACCCTGGCGGCAGATATTCTTTATAAGATATATATGGAAACAGAAAGAAAAGATGGATATGTGAGTATTGAAGTTCCTCCTAAATATGCGTACGATATTGACCAGACTATAGATGAGGCACAAAAGTTGTTTATGAGAATAGGAAGAGAAAACATTATGATAAAGGTCCCGGCAACAAAAGAAGGGGCTGTGGCAATAGAGCGCCTGATATCGAAAGGGATCAACGTAAATGCTACTCTTATTTTTTCATTCTACCATTACGAAAACGTTGCCCGGGCATACATTAAGGGGCTGGAAGGGTTTTCCCGAGAGGGAGGAGATTTAAAGAGAGTGGCCTCGGTTGCCAGTCTATTTGTGAGCAGGATAGATACTCTGGTGGATAAAAAGATTTCTGCACTGATAGAATCGGAGAAAGACCCTGAAAGGAAGAGAGATTTACAGCGGCTTTTGGGAAAAGCAGCAGTAGCCAACTCCAAAAAGGTTTATCAAAAATTTAAAGAGATTTTTTCTCAAGAAAAGTTCAAAGACCTGGAAAAAAGAGGAGCAAGAGTACAAAGACCTCTCTGGGCAAGCACATCCACTAAGAACCCCACTTATGGTGATGTGAAATACGTGGCAGAATTGATCGGTCCGGATACAATAAATACCATCCCTCAGGTTACGCTGGATGCCTTTAGAGACCATGGAAAGCCGGAACTATCCCTGGAAGATAACTTGGATGGAGTGGAAGAAGTTCTTTCCCGGATGAAAAAAGCCGGGCTCGATTTAGAAGAGGTCTGTGAAACCCTTCAGAAAAATGGAGTAGATGCATTTGAAAAGTCTTTTCAGAATCTCATCGCCACTTTGAAAGAAAAAATGAAAAAGGCGAAAAGGGGTCAGAGTCAATTTTAAAGAAGATGGTAAAAAATCACTCTGACCCTATTTTTGCAGAATCTCCTTGGCACTTTGAAAGAAAAGATGAAAAAGGAGTAGCGGAGCGATGGCTTCACATTAAGGAAACAAAATGGAAGTTGTGTTAAAAAATACCAAGATAAAACTTTTTCAAGGCGACATTACTACTCTGAAAGTTGACGCCATTGTCAATGCGGCTAACAACAGGTTCTGGATGGGAGGAGGAGTAGCTGGCGCGATCAAGCGGAAGGGAGGCAGCGTTATTGAAAAGGAGGCAGTGGCTCAAGGACCGAAACCAGTAGGAGAAGTGGTGGCCAGTGGCGCAGGAAATTTGCCGACAAAATATGTCATTCATGCAGCAGTGATGGAGCAGGATTTAGTAACCAATGCGGAGATAATAGGCAAAGCTACTCTGAATACTCTTAAGAAGGCGGAAGAATTAGGAGTCAGTTCCTTGGCATTTCCAGCTTTTGGAACCGGCGTGGGCAGATTTCCCCTCAAGGACTGTGCCAGGATTATGCTGGGAGAAGTTTTTGATTTCTTAGGAAAAGGCAAGGATATAAAACTCAAATCGATTATTTTCGCCCTTTACGATAGGCCCGCTTTTGAAGCTTTCCAAGAAGAGATGAAAAAGGAAATTAAAAGATAGTTAGTTCATCGTCGTGGACACAAACGTATGTTTTAGATATTGTAGCTGCAGAGCGAAAGCTCTGCTCAAATAGAGAGGCGACACAGAGCGTGCTTGGGCAATTGGGTGTTTAAGGTGGATATTTTAAAGGATTTAGATAGTGCACAGAGGGAGGCGGTGGCCCATCAGGGGAGACCGCTTCTTCTTTTGGGTCCAGCCGGGTCGGGCAAGACCGAAGTTTTGAAGAGAAGAATTGAACATCTCTTATCTTCGGGAACTGCTCCCCCGGAAAGGATACTTGTGTTTACTGACCAGGAGGAGATGGTGGGGGCTTTGAGGCCACATCTTGAGCCGGGATACGGAGAGTTCTGGGTCAATAGCTTCACCGGTTTCTGTAAAAGAGTTCTCCGGCAAAATTATAATAAAGTTCCGGGAATCTATCCCAACTTTCAGGTCCTCGACGGATTAGAGGAAAGGCTGGTGCTGAGTAAAATTCTCAAAAGTTTGAAGTTGAACTATTATGGGAAGGTCCAGCATACTTCGGGTTTCTTAGACGAGGTGGTCGACTTCATTGACCTTTGGAAAGTTAATCCCCGGGTTAGCCTGCCCGACTACAGTAAATTCGGGGATTTGAAAAGAATTTATACACGGTACCAGGATTACCTACACAAAGAGAACCGTTTGGATTTCAGAGATCTGGTGTTGAAAACCGTTCAACTTTTCAAAAGTCATGGGGATATTCTTAAAAATTACAGAGAGAGATTTAGTCATATTCTTCTCGACGACTTTCAGAACATCGATTTGAATCAGTACGAGCTTTTCTCTCTTTTAGCCTTGAAGAAACAGGAGGTACTTTTTTCGGGTAATGAAGAAGAGAGCGTATTTCGTTTTCGTGGAGCCCTGCCCCAGGAGGTAAAGAAGAAGTTCTCAACTGATTTTGAGCCACGGATAATTTCCCTTTCCCAACCTGTTAGGCCGGGCCCGCAGATAACTTTAGTGAAATGTGGCAGTGGAAGCGAGGAGGCTCTGTTGATTGCCCGCAAGATATATGGTTTGACTCGCCAGGGTTACCACTATTGTGATATCGCTATTCTCTGCCGCGGCGTCTCCAGGGAGATAAAGAATTTGGAAGATGCCTTGAAAATTTATGATATCGATTACACGGTAATGGGAGGTATAGCATTTTTTAAGCAGCCGGAAATTGTCCAGATTATCTCCATCTTAAAGTGCATATGGGGACAGGAAGAAGAGATGAACACGCATATTCTTAGAGCTCTTTCAGCCCCTGAGTTCAACATTGATCCTGTTGATATTCAGAGGCTGGTGACCTATAGTGAAAGGAAAGGATTGCCTTTCTTAGCGGTAATAAAAATGGTGGTGAAGAAACTACCCCTGGACTTTTCCCAGGCTGGATCCAGCACAAGCTATCCAGGATTGGGTTTGAATGAAGAGACTATCTCTTCTCTTCGGGAATTTCTGGAAGCATTAAAAGAGATGGAGAGGGAAGCTAAAAAAGAATCCCTGGAAAGGCTTATTTATAGAGTTTTCTTGAGGTTTGGATATCTTGAGGCAGGGACGAAGAATAAGAGATTGGCTCAAAATTTGAGCTATTTTCTGGAAGTAGTGAAGAAATTCCAGAAGATTGAAAACAATCTGTCTTTCTCTGATTTTATGAGTTACCTTGACGAGATGCTTACCTCTTACGGTCGGGAGGAGGCTATTACATTTATTCCCCAGGAGGATAGCGTCCAGATTATGACTGTGCAAAGGGCAAGTGGGAACTTCTTCCCCATAGTCTTCGTTACCGGCCTGGTGGAAGGAAAGTTTCCCCGCGATTTACCCGAATCTTCTCTTTTAAGCCTGGTAGAGAAAAAGAGATTGAGACTAAAGCCCCTTCCCGAACTTTCCCAACACCTGAAAGAAGAGGAGAGAATATTCAATTTGGCTATGAGTAGAGCAAAGGAGAGGCTATATTTGACTTACGGAAGAACCTATGAGTCGAATCGCGATTCTCTTCTATCTTCTTTGGTGTTGAAATTTGTTGAAGCAGAAAGAGAAGATGAACTACTGGAGAAATGTAGCAATAAGGAAATAGAATTTCTCGATAAGCCATCGGTTCTCGGCCCTGAGGAGAAAGATGAAATTTTAACCCGGGATGATTTAGTCAACTTCTGGCTGACGACAGGGAATAAAGATTTAGAAGGCCTTCTGGAAAAGATTGATAGAGAGAAATATAATGAGATAGTGAGAATTAAGGGAGAATTCGACCAGGAAAGTCTATGGGATAAAGTGAAGATTTCTCCTGATTATTCATTCTCTGCCTATAAGCTTGAGTCGTACAGTGAATGTCCGGCAAAGTTCTTCTTCTCTTTCCTTTTAAAAATCTGGATTAAGCCAAGACCTGGTTTGATTTTTGGAAGACTTCTCCATAGTATTCTTGCGTCCTTTCATGAAAAGTACAATAGGAGAAGTGCTCTCCGTTCTTCCCAGGCAAAAACAGATATGCAGAAGGAGATTAAGAAGGTTTTCTCACGGGAAGGGGGAAGTTTTTCCACTCTCTTTGAGAAGGATGTCTACCAGAGATTGGCTTTGAGGATTCTTCTGAGGTATCTGGAGAAGGAGAGAGGAAGAGAAAGTTTTTGCATTGAGGGGACGGAGAAAGAATTTACTTGGCAGAAAGATGGGTTGAATTTTTCTGGAAGAATAGACCGTCTGGATAGGCTTGAGGAAAAAGTTGAGGAAGTTATCGATTACAAGACCGGCAAGAATCCATTTATGGAGTTTCGCCTCTGCCGCAAAATGAGCGAAGGAGAAAGTTTCCAGTTACCCATCTATTATTTTGGTGCCAGGGAAGGCTTGGGAAGGCCGGTAGAAAGTCTTTCCATATATTGGCTGCGAAAACAGCTTGAAAATCCTAAGGCAAATATCAAAGCAACGGTGGAAGTGGGTAAACAATATTCTTCTGGGAAGGTTGTCTTATCGACGGAAGATTCTCTTGAGGGAGCGCTAAAACATATCCAAGAAAAAGCGAAGGAGATTCTCCAGGGATACTATCCACAGAAGCCAAGGAACTGCTGGAATTGCGACTTCAATTTCCTTTGCGACAAGAAGATAAAAGAAGGATGAGAGAGTTAACTTTAGAACAGAAGAGAGCAGTTGATGAGATTGAAGGTACTGTTTGCCTGAAGGCCGGAGCAGGAACAGGCAAGACTTCGGTTCTGGTAAATAGATACCTGAAAATATTTTCTAATCTCCTGGGGAAGGGAGTATCTCCCGAAGAAGCTGTAGAGAGTATTCTGGCGGTTACATTCACCAATAAGGCTGCGGGAGAGATGAGGGAGAGGTTGGAGCAAGAATTGCAGAATATGTCTCTTCCCAGGGAAGTTCTGGTAAGGAAAGCCTACATCAGTACTATCGATTCTTTCTGCACCCGGCTTCTTAGAGAGAATGGACTGGAAATAGGCCTGGAGCCGAATTTCAGAGTGATTAACGAGATTGAGGCTAAAATCATTTTCTGCAAGGTGGGTAAAGCATTACTTGAGGAAGGGAAGTTGCCCCGGGTCACTATTGACCAGTGGCTGGACGAGTTCCTGAGGGCGATTTATGAATACGTTCAGGAAATAAGAAATAAGGCGATGTCTCCTTCGGAATTTCTCCGCCAGATTTCAAAAGTAGAAAATGAAGAGAAAAAAAATTTAACACATCTTATAGCCAAGGTTTATGCTTCTTATGAAAAGGAACTCAAAAAACGCCACTACTTCGATTTCTCCGGGATTCTCCTGGAGACTTTGCATCTTCTCAAGAATAACAGGAGGATAAGAGATAAGTACAGGAAACAGTTCAGATATGTCTTGGTCGATGAGTACCAGGATACCACGCCCCTTCAGGATATACTGTTGCGCCAGTTCTCCCATAACTACTTCGTGGTAGGTGATGTTAAACAGTCTATATATGCTTTTAGAGGAGCCAAACCTGAGAATATTGAAGTTTTCAGCGAGGAATCTGAATTGAGCCTTTCTTTGACTAAGAACTTCCGTTCCTTTAATCAGATTCTTAAAGTAATCAATAGGGCTCTGGATACGGAAATTCCTGATTATGAACCAATAAGTTCAGAAAAGGAAGGAGAGGAATGTGGCGTGGAGATATTTCTGGCAGAATCCCAGGAAGAGGAAGCTGAATTTATTGCCCAGAGAATTCTCCAGTTGCTGAGAGAATACTGTTTAAAAAATCCAATAAGAGAAGAAGATCGGGGAAGAGGTTTGCAGCTTAAGGATATATCAATACTGTTAAGAGCAATCAGGACTCCTGTAGGAATATATGAGGAGGCTCTGAGGAGGCACGGGATTCCTTTTGTTACTACTGGCGGGACAGGTTACTATGAAAGGCCAGAAATAAGGGATCTGGTAGCACTATTGGGCGCAATTAATAATCCCTTTGATGACATCTCCCTGGTGAGGCTATTGAGGTCGCCCATTTTTAGGATTAGGAATTCCAGCCTTTCTTCTCTGGCCAGCGTCTTTCCTGAGCGAGAAATCGAAGACGAAGAGAAGACGGGGGGGAAGCGTTATCCCATTTACGACGCTCTGGGGAAGCTGGATGGGCTTGACATTGAACAGGAGGATAAGAAGGCGCTCAGGAATTGCAAAGCCCTGTTAGAGGGATTCTTTGTGGAGAAAAGTAATTACAGTTTAGGTGAACTGGTATATAAAGTGATTAGCCAGAGTAACTATTTCCATTATGCCCAGAGTTTGCCTCCCACGGAAAGGAGGAGGACCCTGGCAAATATTAAAAAGTTTTTCAGCCTCGTCGAAGAATTTGAGGAGAGAAATATCTTTTCTACACTGGAAGATTTCATTGCCTACGTGAAGGAAGTTACTCAACAGGGAGTAGTGGAGAGTGAAGCTAAACCTGGCGAAGAGAACGCTGTGCATCTAATGTCGATTCACCAGGCAAAAGGATTGGAATTTCCCGTCGTTTTCCTAGCCAATATCAAGGATAAGGCTTTCCCTTTCGTGGGAGGAGCTTCTCCATTTTATGCCTATGATGAACGGTCGGTGATATCTACCAGAGAAGAGAGAAAAAAGAGGAGAAAAGAGATTGACATGGAGGAAAAAAGGCTTCTCTATGTCAGCCTGACCAGACCGAGGGAGAAATTGATAATTTCCGGCACTGGAAATGCGCAAGGGAAGTTGAGTCCGTTCATCTCCTATTTTCTCGATGAAAAAGGAGAAATAAGAGAGGAGTTCTCTTCTTTAATTGAGAATAGGAGGGAAAAGTTTTTACAGGAGAAGGAAGTCTGGGAGAAAGAAGTCTATCCCCCAAGCCGAAGAGAGAAAGGAATTGAGGAGCTGGTGTTGGAAGATATAAGAAATGTCGTATTTTCTTCTTATAAGTCGCTTCCTTCTCACGAGATTTCTCTTCCTTCTTTTACAGTTACCCAGCTTGCTACTTTTGACCAATGTCCTTTAAGGTACAAATATCTTTACCTATTCAATCTCCCTCCAGACCCGGGATTGGAAAGAGAGAAAAAAGAGGAGATGATTGAAGAGTCGACATTCGGGACAGTAATTCACAAGACTCTGGAGGAATATATTTTAGCAAGAAAAGAAGGAAAGGAATGGAAACAGCCGAAATTGATGAGTAAATTCCGTTCCCTGGCGAAAGCTCACGGGATTAGTGACAGGGAGATTAGAGATATCTATGAGAAAGAAGCTAAACCAATTCTTGTAAGGTTTTTGGATAGTTCAGAGAACCAGATTGGTAACGTCGTTAAAGTAGAAGAGCCATTCCATCTTTTCATTGATCAGTGCGAAATCAGGGGAATAATCGACCGAATTGATAGAACTCCCGGAAAGGGATACCATATTATAGATTATAAGACCAATCGCCAGAAGAACGAGGAGCCTTACTTTTTGCCAATGCTCCTTTACAAATGGGGAACGGAGAAGGTCTTAGGATATAGCCCGGTGGAAAAGTTGAGCTTATACTGGCTGAGGCATAATCGGCTGGGCACCATAAAAATTGATAAAGATGAGGAACTTGAATTAGAAAAGAAAATAAAAACAATCATAAAGAAAATTCGAGAAGAAGATTTCCAACCGGCCGGACCGCCAAAAAGATGTGAATTCTGCGATTATAAGCCGGTTTGTGAAATAAAATCCTCCTCTCCCCAAGGGGGAAAGGATTGAGGTAAGAGAGAAAAGGAGGTAAACCATGGAATCCGTTTTCTATTCTCCAACAAGAATAATATTTGGCGAAGGAAGTTTGAAAAGAGTGGGTGAAGAAGCTAAGAAATTTGGGGAGAAGGTTTTGATAGTTACAGGGAAGTCCTCGGCAAAGAAGTCGGGTAGTCTGGACGAAGTAGTAAATTCGCTTACTTCCCATAATCTTCGCGTAGAGGTATTTAATAAGGTGGAACCTGACCCGAGCGTGGAGACAGTGGAGGAAGGAGCAAAATTTGCTAAAAAATGTGCGGTAAATGTGGTAATTGGCCTCGGCGGAGGAAGTTCGATGGATGCAGCAAAGGGAATCGCCTTACTTATCACCAACAGGGGTAGTATTGTCGATTATTTCGGGACGGATAAAGTGAAAGAACCGGCTATTCCCATTATTGCTATCCCCACTACAGCGGGAACGGGGAGTGAAGTTACAAAATACGCAGTTATTACTGATCGAAAGAAAATGTTAAAACAGATAATCGGTAGCTCCCATATTAGCCCCAGGCTTGCTATCCTCGACCCGCTGTTAACCCTGAGTATGCCTGCCTCTCTTACTGCCAATACAGGAGTGGATGCGCTAAGTCATGCCATTGAAGGATACGTCTCCACGCAGGCAAACCCTGTGGGTGATATCTTGGCCTTGAAGTCGATAGCTTTAATTACCGAGGCTCTGCCCGAAGCAATTTCTCAACCGAACAATCCAAAAATTAGAGAGAAGATGCTCTTTGCTTCTATGCTTGCGGGAATGGTAATTAGTTCTGCTGGTGCGGGGATAATTCATGGGATGGGCTATTTCATCACCCTCCACTACGGCGCTCCCCACGGGCTGGCGAATGCTCTACTTATGCCTGAAGTAATGGAGTTTAATCTGGTAGCAAATCCTACTAAATATAAAAATATTGCTGAAGTAATGGGAAAGAAAATAGAAGGCCTATCTGAAATGGAGGCGGCACGCCTGAGCGTAGTAGCAATGAGAGAGCTTTTGCAGAAGATAGGGATACCGAAAAGCATGAAAGAGATAGGAGTGAAGGAGGAGTCCCTGGCCGGTTTTGCCAAAACTGTGAGCAAAAATGAGCGTCTCCTCACTTTGAATCCCAGGCGGCCCACCCAAGAAGAGATAGAGGAAATTTACAGGAAGTCGATGTAAATCATTCTTGTTTTCGTATTTTCAAATTTGGTATAATTGTTGAATAGTTCGTTTATCACTGAAACGTCTGGAGTCCTCCCGAAAGGGAGGAATGCATCCAGGAGGCATTTAGCTGCAGAGCGAAGCTCTGCCTCAATATAGGGGTGATATGCAGTTTATCTCGCCTGAGCGGGGTGGTCGCCCAAACATGTCCCAAATGGAGGGAAATTAATGGAATTGACTATATGGGTTTTACTTGGAGGAGTGGGTATTCTGATTATTCTTGTGATGTGGATGGCCATGAGTGCCAGAAGAAGAATTAAGGGTTTGGAGGGAAGGGGAGGAAGTGAGCAGGCGCTTTTTGTAATGCAACAGCAGATAGCAAACCTGACCACTCAACTGACAAGCCAGTTAAACGCCGTTACCAGCCAGGTAAGTGAAAGGCTGGGCAATACTACCCAGGTTGTCACTTCTGTAAAGGAAAGCTTGGGGAGAATGGAGGAAGCGAACAGGAGAATTTTCGAGGTGGGCAAAGACATATCCAGCCTTCAGGACCTTCTCCGGGCACCTACATTTCGTGGTGAAGTGGGTGAGTTCCTTCTGGCAAATCTCCTGGGACAGATTCTGCCACAAGAACATTTTACGCTCAAGCACAAATTCAAGAATGGAGAAGTTGTGGATGCGGTTATTCGCCTGGGTAATCGGCTTGTTCCGGTAGATTCCAAGTTTCCCCTGGAGAATTTCAAAAAGATGTTAGAGAGCGGTGGCGAGGAGGAGAAACAAGTAAGTCGCAGGGAGTTTGTGAAAGACGTCAAGAAACATATTGATGATATTTCCGATAAGTACATTTTGCCGGATGAGGATACTTTCGACTTTGCTCTCCTCTATATTCCTGCGGAAAATGTATATTATGAGACGATAATTAAAGATGAGACTGTTGGCGAAGAGGAAGGAATCTGTTCTTACGCGCTTTCCAAGAAAGTTATTCCCGTCTCGCCTAACAGCTTCTATGCCTATTTGCAGGCCTTAGTCCTGGGGTTGAAAGGATTGAGAATCGAGAAAGCTGCGGAGGAGATCTTAGGTAATTTGACTCGCCTGCGTGGAGACTTGATTAAGTTCAGGGAAGATTTTGAGGTACTGGGTAGACACTTATCCAATAGTAGAACCAGATACGAGGAAGCTGGGAAAAAACTAGACAGACTGGGAGAGAAGTTATTGACCGTAGGAGAAAGGAGGCCCCCAGAAATTCCCGAAGAACCCCAGTAATGTAAGAATTTACGATTGCAGTTGGCGGCGCCATCGTCTAGTCTGGTTTAGGACGCTGCCCTCTCAAGGCAGAGATCACGGGTTCAAATCCCGTTGGCGCTACCAGTTATGCTTAAGTAAGGGATTTGAAGGCCGCGAACGCCGACCCATGGGAGGAAGAGCGAAGGATGAGCGGAAGAGAGCGGCCCGGCCCTGAGTCCAGGGGAGGAAAGGTGTGGACGAAGGGAAATCCCGTTGGCGCTACCAGTTATGCTTAAGCAAGGGATTTGAAGGGTCGCTGGAGCGACGAATAAGGAGCTACGTGGTAGCGACGGGCGTGAGATTGTGAGCGCCCCGGGTCCGAAGGACAGCGGAAGAGAGCGGCCCGGCCCTGAGTCCAGGGGAGGAAAGGTGTGGACGAAGGGAAATCCCGTTGGCGCTACCAGAATTCGAGGGGTCTAATGTTTAAGGGTGCAATTTTTGATTTGGATGGTGTTGTTGTTAATACGGTGCCAATACATTTTAAGGCATGGAAGAAGATGTTTTCTGAATACGGGATAGATTTTACCTTTGATGACTATAAAAGCAAGGTTGATGGCATTCCCAGATATGATGGAGCCAGGGCAATCTTGAAAGAGATTAATGATGCAGAATTAAAAGAAGCTGCTGACAGAAAACAGAAGTATTTTCTTGAGTGCATCGAGAAAGAGGATATTCCCGTATATGCCTCTTGCGTAGATTTAATAAAGGAGTTAAAAAGTCATAATAAAAAAATTGCCATTGCCTCCTCGAGTCGAAACTGCAAGAGAATTTTACAAAGGGCGGGGATTATTCATCTGGCAGATGCTATAGTGGATGGTAACGATATTACCAGGGCTAAGCCAGACCCTCAGATTTTCCAGTTGGCTGCCGACAGATTAGGTTGTGCTTACGCAGAATGTATTGTATTTGAGGATGCTGTCTTAGGCGTTGAAGCTGCAGTAAACGGAAGGATGCTTTGCATCGGGATTGACCGCTATGGTAGTCCCCAAAGACTGGGAAAGGCAAATCTCGTTGTGGAAGATTTGTCCAAGGTAGATTATGAAACTATCCAAGGATTGTTTAAGAAATGAAAGATTATTACTCTAAACACAAAACCGAATATCCCTGGCTGATTAAGGAGCAGGGTTGGGTGAAGTTACTTCAGGGAGTGAGGGAATCTCAATTTGCCCTGGGTAATGGGTTTTTAGGGAGCCGCGCTGTCTTAGAGGAGATACCTTATAATGCCCAGCCAGGAACCTATGTTGCAGGAGTATATGATAGAATTGGCTCCCATGTTGCCGAGTTGGTTAACTTGCCCAATCCGTTTAATTTTAAAATAGGGATAGATGGAGAAAGACTGGGCGTTATTACCATGGATGTTGTGGAACATAGAAGAATTTTGAACTTAAGACATGGTCTTTTGTGCCGGCATACTATTTACCAGGACAGTAAGAAAAGAAAGTACGATTATCAAAGTTTAAGATTTTTGTCCATGCACGATAAGAATATTGGCGTTATGCAGATTATTTTTACGCCCCTGGATAATGGTGTGGAAGCATCCATCGAAACGGGAATAGATACTTCTGTGTATAATGTTAGAACCGTAACCGAAGGCCGCAAGAGGCATTTCAGGGTCAAGGAATTAGGACAATTTAAGAATGAAGGATATCTTATAGTTGAGACTTTTGGTAAATTGCATACGGCAATTTTCAGGAGCGGTTTTTATTATGAAACCAGGGGTAAGAAGACTGAAGCAAAAGATAATATATTCGAGCTGAAGTTACGAAAGAATCAGACCGTTATATTCACCAAGGTATTCTGTGTGGAAGCCGCTTCTAAAGATGAAAATTTAGATAAAGTAAAGAGATTATCAGAGAAGAAATTCAGAAAGGCATTTCAGAGTAGTTTCGATTGTTTACTGAGAAGACATATTCGTGCCTGGGAAGGTTTGTGGAATGTGGCGGAAGTTTCCATATGGGGTGACCCGGAAGTTGAAAAGAATTTCAGGTTTAATATTTATCATATGCTAACATGTGGTCCAAAAGACAATGGCGCATCCAGTATAGGAGCCAGGGCATTGACCGGTGAGGGTTACCGTGGACATATCTTCTGGGATACTGAAATCTTTCTTCTTCCATTCTACCTGTATACTTTGCCTGATATCGCTAAGCATATGTTACTGTACAGATACAGAAGATTGGATGTAGCGAGAGCGAGAGCTAAAAGAAATGGGTTTAAAGGGGCGATGTTCCCCTGGGAATCTGCTGGCTTAGGAGAAGATGAGACACCCGGCTGGGCTAAAGATTTAGATGGAAAAGTAATCAGAATACATACGGGCAAGATGGAGCATCACATAACTGCAGATATTGCCTATGCCTTCTATCACTATTATAATGCTACGCAGGATGAGAAATTTTTTCGGGATTGCGGTTATGAGATATTATTTGAGACGGCAAGATTTTGGGCCAGTCGCGTTGAATACAATAAGAAGAAGAAGAAATACGAAATTAAACAGGTTATTGGTCCTGATGAGTTCCATATAGATGTTAATAATAATGCTTATACTAATATGATGGCAAAGTGGAATATGCTTATAGCCTGTAAAATGTTTCAGAAATTGAGGAAGTCAGATGCAGGATTCTGGAGAAAGTTGATCCAGAAAATAGGGCTTACAGCCAAGGAGGTGGCAGAATGGAAGAAGATTTCTGCCCGCATCGGCATAAACGTGAATAAGAGGCAAGTAATTGAGCAATTTGACGGGTATTTTAGGAAGAGGAGAATCAAAATAAGTGATTGGGATGAGAATTCTATACCGGTTGTCTCGGAAAAACTGACTCCCCGAGATTATGGCAAGACACAACTTGTTAAGCAGGCAGACGTGATTATGCTTTTGTATCTGCTTTCCGATGTTTTCAGCTTGAAGACCCAAAGAGAAAACTATGCATATTATATTGACAGGACGATACACAAGTCTTCGTTGAGCCTCCCGGTATATGCCCGTATGGCTATTGATGTAGGAGATAAAAGCAGGGGTTATCGATTTTTTCATACTGCACTACGTACTGATATAAGCAATATTAATAAAAATACGAATGAAGGCATTCACGCAGCTTGTATGGGAGGCAGCTGGCAGGTTTTGATAAACGGTTTTGCCGGGGTAAAAATACAGAAGGGCATATTGTCAGTTAATCCGAAAATGCCAAGAATATGGAGGAAGGTCCTTTTTTCTCTGCATTGGAGAGGAAACCTGATTAGATTGGAAGTCAAAAATAATAAAATAAAAATTCAGCTTGTTTCACCGGGCAAGAAGAAGGTTAAGATAAGAGTATTCGGAATTTTATATAGTCTGGCTGGAGATAAGCCATTCGAATTTGAGCGAAAAAGACCGGCAAGGGAACTGGAAGCATACTATTTGTAAATTTTAAAAAGGGTGATAATGGAAAGAAAGAAGTTAAGTATATCGCATTTGCATTGGGGTTTCCCTCCCATTATCGGCGGAGTGGAGACACATTTAGCAATATTGCTACCAACTTTGGTCAAAATGGGCCATAAGGTCAATCTTCTAACCAGTTCGTTTGAAGGAGAAAAGGGGAGAGATAAATATAAAGGTGTAGGTATCTTTCGCCGGCCTATAATGGATTTAAACTGGCTTAGTAAAAGAGGGATAGACGGTATTTCTGGAGAGGTAAAGACGATATTTAATGACTTTATCGACGAGACAAGGCCCGATTGTATCCACGTCCATAATATGCACTATTTTAGCAAGATACATGCCTTGGCAATTCAGGAGATAGCCACAAAGAAACGCATTCCTCTTATTTTAACAGCGCATAACGTGTGGGACGATAATTTATTTCTGGATCTGACTAATAATATCAAGTGGAGTCATATTATTGCTGTCAGCCATTTTATAAAGAGAGAGATTATCGGAACTGGACATAGTCACAGAAATATAACGGTTATCCATCATGGTATCGACCAGGACATTTATTCCCCCAAGGTGGACCCACAGCCAGTTTTCAAAAAATATCCCATCCTGCAAGGGAAAAAGGTGATATTTCATCCTGCAAGGATGGGACTGGCTAAAGGGTGCGATGTGAGTATAAAGGCATTACGCATAATCAAGGAAAGATTTCCTGACGTAGTTCTGGTGCTTGCGGGCACGAAGAATATTATAGATTGGGTACAGAGCCAACAGAAGGACATTGCCTATATGGTAAGTCTGGTTGAGTTTCTTGGTCTTGAGGATAACGTGTTAATCGATGTCTTTCCCTTGGAAGATATGCCAAAGCTCTACGCTGCTTCCTTGGTTTGCGTGTATCCTTCAACTGTTTCCGAACCTTTCGGATTGACAATGTTGGAAGCCCTTTCGTCAGGGAAGCCAATGGTGGTTACCAGAACAGGGGGAATGCCGGAGATTATTAAGGATGGCATTAATGGATTCATCATTCCGGTCAAGGATTTTGAGTCTTTGGCCTCTCGGATTAACTGCCTTTTAGGCAACAAGGAATTAAGGGAGCGACTGGGACACACCGGGCGGCAGATGATTGAGCAGCAATATACCAAGGAGATTGTTGCTGAGAGTACATTGGGAATATATAAAAAGTTTTGTTAGCTACAGCATGTTCCTTTTTTTCTTTCCTTTCTTAATGAATTCCTTCCTGAAATCACCCCACAATCAGAACAAAGCACGGAATTAGTGCCTCTTGGATAGCCTGGATTTTCTAATCCCCGTCTGGTCAAGGAGCAAGGTTGCCTGCCTCTCTTGCAAGTGGGTGGCAAGCAGGGAAAGCCCCGCTATGCCTTGTGGGAATAGGGTGTTCCCGAAGGGCCCAAGCCATTTACCAGCTCATAATGGACCAATAGTCCCCTATTTCATTATTGTCTAATGTTTTCAAGCAAAAATATTGAAAAGCATAAAAAGACATTTGACAAAATGTAATTATTGTGATATACTTGTAAACGCAAAAGTTGGAACGAAAAGGCAAACCTGCCGAAAGGTAGGGGCCCCCGGAAACCAACATCTAGGATGCCCCGGGGCGCGATTCCGTAGTCGGTTTGGGCCACTTTACGAGACGCGGCAAAGTTACGGGTCTGGAAGGAAAAAGTGAGAAGGACGGCCGGGCTACCGAAACCAATTATGAAGATAGCAGCGAAGTCTTTAATTAACTTATTAACCGAACTGCTTTTCCCAAGAGAGCAGTTCGGTTTTTTATTTAACTTACGACAGTCGCAATTATTTGAAATGTTATGAGGAGATGATTTTATTCCTCCATATGAATATTGAGAAGAAAGGAGAAGGAGAATGACGAATATAAAACTTGAAGATTTAGAAGGTTATCAAGGAATCAAAAAGTTTGCTAAATGCAAGGGGGCTTTTGTCACTTTGACTTACCGATGTCAATGCCGTTGCAAACATTGTGGAGTAGGATTGTTTAAAAAGAAAAAGGAGAAAGAATTTACAACTGAAGAAATTAAAAGTCTTATACTTGATAGACTTCGGGAGGCTGGTCTAAAGGTGGCATACTTTTTTGGAGGAGAACCGACAATACATGAGGATTTTATAGAACTTATTCGATATGCAAATAAGAAAGACCTTTATGTTCGTTTTGATACCAATGGACTGAAATTAGCTAACAAGGATTTTGTAAAGAAAATAAAAGATGCGGGCATAATTTTCCTTTTAGTCAGTTTAGATAGTGCTAATCCGGGAGTTCATGATCAGTTTCGGAGAATGAAGGGAGCATGGAAGAGTGCTGTAGAAGCAATTAAGAACTGTGTGGAAATGCATGTTCCAGTGGGGATCTCAACTGTGGTTACCAAACAAAGTCTTAAAACTGGAGACACTAAGAAAATCATTCAATTAGGGAAGGATTTAGGTGTGTTCAAGATAAGACTTCTTTCACCTATGTTGGTGGGAAGATGGCAGGAAAGAGAAGATATTAGACTTTCCAAAGAAGATCTGAAAGGACTCTGGTCACTATTGGAACCCAATTTTGTTTTTTGGGAAGATTGGTGTGATGGAACGGTTCCTTTTGTGTGTGGGAGCATCGCGCGGATGGGTTGTGCCATTACCGCCTATGGAGATGTACAACCGTGTTGTTATATCCCTATTAAATTCGGGAATGTAAGACAAGAAAATTTGAAAAAAATTCTTGATAGAATGTGGAGTAGTTCTTATTTCAACGTAGAAAGAGCAAACATAAATAGATTTGATTGCCCGATGAATGATGATAATTTCAGAAAAAAAATAATGAGATTGATAGAAGAAAAACATGAATATCCTGTTGACTACGATGAAAATGTTTTTAGTGCTGAATAGAGTTGATCTGCTCTTTACTCACAGGGACAAATCTATGGGGTGTAAACTCACGAACGAACATGATAGAAATAAATATTCGAGATTATTAGTGTGAAATTCATGTACATTTGTGACAGAAGACAGCAGGGCTGTTGGAACTAATTCTTTTAGGGGTAGATATAAATGAAAAAAAGATTTAGGAGCGATATTGAAAAAAATCTATTTCGTGTCCCTATTTTTCTGGACAAAGAAACGCATGATTGGCTCTATAATTTGAGTATTTTGATGAAAATAAATGGCGGTTATAAACTACCCAAATCATATATTATTCGAAGTTTAGTTAATGCCTTTATGAGACTAGACGTAAACTTCAAGAATATTAAAAGCGAGACAGATTTGGAAATGAGGATTCTTCAATCGCTAAGAAGGTTTCGAAGAATGAACAGAGTTAAACAGGAGTTAGCAAATGAAAAATCAGAATAAAAATTTACTCATGGCTAACATCGGAATGAATAAAAAACAAATTAAGTTCATTGATGAAATAGTTGGAGAAATAAGGTTTTCTGGAGGAAAGAAACCACCTCGGAGTTCCATAGTTAATATCTTTATTAAAATAGCTATGCTTATAAAGTTTGATATTTCAGGAGTAAAATCTGAGAAAGAGGCTGAGGAAAGATTTTTACAAGCTTTTAGAAATGCTGCTAGAAAAAGTAAGAAATGACAGAACCCTATTAGCAAATCGTTACAAGATAATTGATGGAATAGATGAAGGGATAGAGTTCGAGAGTCTACAATACAAAGAAGGAGAGATTTTGAAATGGGTAGTTCGATAGAAGATAAAATTGCTAGATTGTGGGGGTATTTGTCGGGATTTTTTGCTTGTTGGGTAATTAGTATGGGGTCAAAGCTGAATCTTTTCGAAGCGATAAAAGATTGCAGTGATGGCATCTCCGCGAAAGAATTAGCAGAAAGATTAAGATTAGATTATCATTTAGTTAATTTCTGGTGTAAAGCAGCCTATTCTTTTGAACTTCTCGATTTAGACCAAAAAGGTCATTTTCATCTTGCTGATTATATGGATTTGCTTCTCATAAGTAGTCTTAATAACTATTACATTGCAGGTGTGATAGAAAACTTTGTTGGAGCAAGCCAATCTCTTTCCCATTTCTACGAAGCGTTCAAAACTGGCAAGACTCTTAACTTAGAAGATATGGGGCACCTTTACTTCGATTCTGTGGAAAAGGCTACCTTAATGATCCCAAATTACATTATATCCTATGTATTACCTAAAGACCCCTGTCTAAGAAATTTAGTAGATAAAAAGGCGAAGATCTTGGATTTTGGCTGTGGAACTGGCCTTGGAATGATACAGTATGCTAAAGCCTTCAATAACTGGAGCTTTTTGGGAGTGGATATAGACCAAAGTTATATTCATAAGGCCCAAGATTATATTAAACATAATAAACTGGAAGATAGAATCAAAGTAAAAGTTTTTCCTTCCGGCAAGCTTAATGTTGGTGAAGATTTTGATCTAATTTTTTTAACTTTCACTCTACACGAAATAAAGGATAGAGAAGAGATACTTAAAGAACTTTTCAATGCTCTAAAGAAAGGTGGAAATTTGCTCATAGTTGAACTTTCATTGTCTGATGACATCACAGAATTAAGAAGTTTTTCTGGTAGAATAGTTATCGGAGCCCAAATTACAGAAGTTCTATCAGGCAATACTGTGATTTCAACAAGTGAAATGAAGGAACTTTTAAGAATTACAAATTACAGAAATGTCAGAGAATATGAGAGTTATACAAAGATATTTAAGGTCTACATTGCTCAAAGATGAATAAGGAAAAAATGAAAGAGAAAGACTGATGGTAAAGACTTTATTAGCAAATCGTTATAAGGGATAAGCGAGGGGTTAGAGAATGAAGATACTATTAATTCAACCACCTCGACGGGGTTTATCTTTTGAACTTGGCCCTATTGAGCCTTTAGGTTTGGAGACAATTGCTGGATGTATTCAAAATCATGAAATTAAGATAATTGATATGAGGATTGATACAGATTTAAAAAGTAACTTAGATAATTTTCAGCCAGATATTGTTGGGATTACTTCAGTAACTGCCGAGGTTAATGTTGCCTTAAGAGTATTACAAAGCGTAAAAAATTATTGTAAAGATATCCTGACCGTAGTGGGCGGAGTACATGCAACAATGGTGCCAGAAGACTTTAATAAAGAATTCGTAGATATTATCGTTATTGGTGAAGGAGAAATAACTTTTCAGGAATTAGTAGAGGCCTATAGAAACAGGACTAGTTTTGCAAAAGTAGCCGGATTAGCTTTGCCCGGGAAGGAACAATTATATTTTACACCTTCTCGTGAATTAATTAAAGACTTAAATAGTGTCCCATTACCGAATCGAGTCTTAACGGGGGAGTATCGTCAATATTATTCTCGAGGCTCGTGGCGTCAATTGGGTGCACTTTATTCTACTCGTGGGTGTCCTTTTCATTGTAATTTTTGCTGCTGTTGGATGGTGTCCAATGCAACATTTAGAATACGAGGTGTTGAGTCTTTTATAGATGATCTCAAGAGTATTAAGGAGCCCTATATTTTTGTTGCAGATGATAATACTATACTTGATTTTGAATATTGTGAGAGACTGTATCAAGCAGTTAAGAGAGAAGGTATTAAGAAAAAATATGAGTTTTATGGACGTGCCGATGTAATCGCTAAAAGGCCTGATCTCATTGAGAAATGGAAGAGCGTAGGATTGGGGCTAGTGCTTGTTGGTTTTGAGGAAATTACTGATAGTAATTTAAAAAAATATAATAAAAATTGTAATGTGAAAAGTAATGAGATTGCCATAAATATCCTAAAGCAAAATGAAGTGGAAATAATTGCCTATTTTTTAATCGATTCTGATTTTTCCAAAGAGGATTTTAATAGACTATCAGAATATATAAAGATAATGGAATTGACTCATCCAATGTTCCCTATCCTGACACCATTTCCAGGTACCGAACTTTATAAAGAAAGGCGTCATGAGATAATTAATGACAATTATGAGCTATACGATTTTGTACATTGTGTTTTTCCAACAAAGTTACCTGAGAAAGAGTTTTACAAATGTTATATCGAGTTAATTCGTGAAACTTATTTATCCAGAGAAAAAGCAGTTAGCAAAAAATCTGTTTTTTCGAATCAATTAGTAGAAAAGGAAATAAAAATTCTTGAGAAAGAGTATGGGTTATAAGTAATCAAAAGGGAGTCTTAAAAAGTTCGGAAGGCAGAAGAAAAAGGAAATTAGCAATGACAGAAACTCTATTAGCAAATCGATATAAGATAATCGACAAAATCGGCGAGGGTGGAATGGGGAGAGTTTGGCGGGTCTATGACACAGTAGAGCAGCGTGAAGTAGCCCTTAAACAATTCTATAAAAAGGAAGATTCTGGTGTCTCTATCACTCAAAAGGAGGCAGTTCCTCCTAAAACAATGCCAGCCAGCCAAAGAGAAGGGATAAGTATATCTACCATATCAACAGTGATAGATAAAGTAGACCTTCGCTTTAAACAAGAATTTCGGACTATGGTTAAATTAAAACATCCAAATACAGTCAATGTATTTGATTATGGTGTGTTAGAAAATGGGGATAATTATATAACTATGGAGATTGTTCCTGGGCAGGAGTTACGAGATATTTTAAAAGAGAGGCAATTGGATTTTGAGGAAATCTATCGGATTCTAATTCAGAGTTCTCAAGTATTAAATTTTATCCATTCCAGGCTGATGGTCCATCGAGATATAAAACCAGCAAATATCCGCATCACTCCAGAAGGAAATATCAAACTGATGGACTTTGGTCTGATGGACCAGATAGGATTACCCAGCAGTGGCAAAATAACCGGAACCGTTATCTATTTACCACCTGAGGTAGCTGAAGGTGGTATTATTGATGCTCGTTCTGATTTATATTCATTAGGCGTGATGGCTTACGAATTGGTAACTGGGCATCCTCCATTTATGGGTAAGAAGACATTAGATATTATAAGACAACACATTGAAACACCCCCCATTCCTCCCAGCCAAATTAGAGGGGACATCCCTCCGCCATTAGAAAAGATAATACTACAACTTCTTTCTAAGGATCAAAATGAACGTTACCAGACAACAGCAGAATTAATTAATGATTTAGTTCAATTAACCGGCGAGAAAATTTCTATAGAAACCCTGGAACAAAAGAAAAGCTATCTTAACTGCAGTGAGCTAATTGGTCGCGAAAGGGAAATGCAAAAACTGAAAGATGTCTTTACTCTAACAACCCAAGGAAAAGGGCAGAGTATTTTTATCGCTGCACCAGCTGGGGTGGGAAAGAGTCGCTTGATTCAAGAGTTTAAATTAAAAGTCCAATTAGCGGAAGTCCCGTTTATAGAAGGGCAGTGTTTTGAACAAAGAATGACTATTTATCAACCTCTAGCCGATGCTTTTAGACCGTTACTGCGATTAACTAAAAAAGAGGTATTAGATAAATACGGTTCAGTGCTTGTTAAGGCTATACCAGAATTAAAGAGAAAAGGTTACCAGCCTGCTCCAAAATTAGATGGGGTTGGAGAAAAGGTGCGTTTATTTGAGCAAGTTACCGAATGGTTAAAAGAAGTATCAAAAGCTACCCCAGTAGTTATTTGCATAGAAGACTTACACTGGTCTGATTTTGCCACTTTGGAATTACTGAATGCTTGCATTCGAGAAACAAGCTCTAATCCCATTATGATTTTGGGTGCATTCCGTGACGACGAGGTGGAATCTACCAGTATTATTTTTCACACAGTAGAGGAAGAAATTACACAGTTGATGAAACTACCAACTTTAAATAAAGACAATGTCCATTCATTAATTAAGGGAATGCTGGGCAGGATAGAACTGAACGGAGATTTTACCGATCGCGTGTATACTGCTACGGGTGGAAATGCCTTTTTCGTCACCGAGATAATGAGGGCATTAATCGAAGAAGAGCAGTTACAATTAGAACGAGGGCAATGGATACTTCCAATAGAGATAAGCGCGTTGGAACTGCCTACTTCAGTTGAAGCAACGATAATGAGAAGGTTAAAACTACTGAGTGCTGAAGCCTTACGATTGGCTCAAATTGGTTCAGTGGTAGGGCGCAACCTAGATTTGTCAATTTTGAAAGAATTAAGTGGGATAATTGAGGAAGACCTTTTTGGATTACTTGATGAGCTAATCGAGCACCAATTTATTAAAAAGGAAGGAAGACTTTATGCCTTCACACATGATAGAGTTCGCGAAATCTTATATGACCAACTTGAAGAGAAAGAAAAAAAGCAGTTTCATGAGAAAACTGGTTGTTTCTTTGAGGAACGCTATGTTGATGATATAATTACAGTTAGTCCCCTACTCGCATATCACTTCTGTGCCGGATTAGACAGAGAAAAAGCCGCTCGTTACTCATTTATTGCAGGAAAAGTATTATTAATGCAGCGAGATCTTGTAGAGTCTTGTGCATGGCTAAAAAGAGCCATATTAATATGGGAAGAACATAAGGAGATCTTAAAAAATGAAGAACCTTTACGTGAAGCCAAGGAGATATTAGGTGAAAGTAGTCTGTTTAGTGAGGCAGATGTGTCAGTTAAGATGTGCAAAGATGTATTATCGAAGCTGTATAGTACGCCTTACCTCTTAATGGTAATAAGAGTAATGAGGATAATGATGAGTTTAGTCAGGTTGTTTTCAAAAAAATTATTTATGAGAATAGAAATCTTAATGATGAAAGGAAGTGAGAAAGAACAAAAAGCTAAATTGTTTCCCTCTCAGCAAAAGAGGTTTCGATTCCCTGACTATGGACGTGCCATAGAAGGAATACTTATACTTGGTGGCCATTTTTCACAAGCCTATGCAATACTTGGGGATTTTCAACATAGCTTGCAAATTGCTGAGAAAAATTCAAAATATTTACCCCATCCTGAAGGGTTCCTTAAAATGTGCATTTTGTCAGCACAACTTCTATGTTATCTGTTTATGGGCAAATATAGAGAATTGATTAAGATGGGCGAGGAGGCCTACATGCTTTGTGAAAAATATAGTAGATACTCAAAGAAATTTGGTCCGTATATGGAAAAGGAATTATGGTGGGGTTTCGGGCAGTTAGCTGCTTCACTACCACTCTTTTTTTCTTCAATGGGCAAGAAGTGCCCTGATTTAAAGTATAAAGAGAAGCTTTCCCAGATAATGGAAGAGTGGAACTTCTTGGATGCATATTTTATCTACATATTGGGAGAATTAATCAGAAACATCTATTATGGTAGGTATAAAGAATTTTTAGAAAATAAAGAGATAATGTCTAACCTTAATAAAAAAATGGGGAAGTTTCCCCTTAACGAACTCAGAATAGATACATATCAAGTATTACTTTATTTGGAGAGAGGGGAGTTTAAGTATGTTTTAGAGCTTTGTGAGAAAATTGCCAAAATTTCTGAGACAAGATGTAAAGGTCTATTTTATAATACCTGTTCAAAAATGTATAGTGCCGTAGCTTTGTTTCAACTGGGAGAACAAAAGAAAGGCCTTTCTCTTCTTGAGTCTACATCAAAATTATGTTGCGATAAAGACTTAGCGATCAAAATTCCCGCTTTATATTATCTTGGTGATTTCTACCTTAAACTTAATGAAGTCTCCGAAGCAGAGGCAAAATATCAAAAGGCACATGACATTTGCTGCAGCAATGATTATTGGAGCGACTATTATCAGATCAATACTTATAGGCGACTCGGACAAATTGCTGTGAAGAAAAGAGACTTCGAGCGCGCATTCGATTATCTTGAAAAAAGTAAAGAGATGGCAATAGAAGATGATAATCCAATACAGCAAGGATTAACCCAGATTGCTTTAGGCGAAGTATATGTTGAACTAAAACAATATACTTTAGCGAAAGAAGCATTTGAAAAAGCTCGGATTAAATTTTTAGAAATAGAGAATAAATATTGTTTAGCTAAAGTTGGCGAAGTTAAAAGAACGTTGAAGGTAAAATGAAACAGAATAAATTTGATATCAAAAAAAATAAAGACAAGAGACTCATTAGACAGATTATAATCAAAATGTATGCTGCGTGGGATGTGGGGGATATCAAAAAGATTAGTTCCTATGGAACTAAAGACTGTAAATTGATTTTTTACAATCCTGATGGAACAATAAATCATCAAGTAATAGGAGAAAAACAGGGGATGAGAGAACTTAAGGAAGAATTCGATTATATGCCAGATAGACGTTCTAAAATTACTAATATGATCGTAAAGATCCTTAATCATAAGGCTATAGCTACCGTCGATATTATTTCGAATCTGGTTACTAAAGAAGGAAAGGCACTAATCTTAATTTATTCAGGCATTTTAAAGTTTAGAAAAGAAGACAAATGGAAAATATATAGATATGAAGAGCGATGGAAAAAATGGATTAACTTAGATTAGGATGATATAATTTACCCTAATAATATGAAATAATTCTTAGGGGCAATGCTTTGATTTCAATAGCTGAATGAAAGGACTTTTTAAGAATTACAAAGTACAGAAATATTAGGGAATACGAGAGTTATATAAAGATATTTAAAGTTTACATTGCCCGAGAATGAATAAGGATAGAATGAAAGAAGGAAAACTGATGACAGAAACTTTATTAGTAAATCGTTACAAGATAATTGACAAAATTGGTGAGGGTGGGATGGGGATAGTTTGGCGGGTGTATGACACAGTAGAACAGCGCGAAGTAGCTCTTAAACAATTTTACAAGAAAGAAGATTCCGAGGTATCCACCACACAAAAAGATAAATCCACCCCTGAAGCAATTCAAACTACCCATAGAGAAGGGGTACGGCCATCCACTGTATCAACGGCTACAACCGAAAAAAGTCTTCGTTTTAAACAAGAATTTAGAACTATGGTCAAATTAAAGCACCCTAATACAGTAAATGTATTTGATTATGGTGTGTTAGAAAATGGGGACGATTATATAACTATGGAAATAGTTCCTGGTCAGGAGTTGCAAGATATTTTAAAAGAGAGGCAATTGGATTTTGAGGAAGTCTATCGAATTCTAATTCAGACCTCTCAAGTTTTAAATTTTATTCATTCAAGGCTTTTGGTTCATCGAGATATAAAACCATCAAATATCCGCATTACTCCAGAAGGAAATGTCAAACTAATGGATTTCGGTCTAATGGAGCAGATGGGGCAACCCAGTACGGGAGAGATAACCGGGACTGTCATTTATTTACCACCTGAGGTAGCTAAAGGTGGTATTATTGATGCTCGTTCCGATTTATATTCGTTAGGTGTAATGGCTTATGAATTAGCAACTGGACAACCTCCATTTATGGGTAAGAAGACATTAGATATTATAAGACAACACATTGAAACACCCCCCATTCCTCCCAGCCAAATTAGAGGGGACATCCCTCCGCCATTAGAAAAGATAATACTACAACTTCTTGCCAAGGATCAAAATGACCGCTATCAAACAACAGCAGAATTAATTAATGATTTAGTTCAATTAACTGGCGAGAAAATTTCTATAGAAACCCTGGAACAAAAGAAAAGCTATCTTAACTGCAGTGAACTAATCGGTCGCGGCAGGGAAATGCAAAAACTGAAAGATGCCTTTACTCTAACAACCCAAGGAAGAGGTCAGAGTATTTTTATCGCTGCACCAGCCGGAGTGGGAAAAACTCGCTTGATTCAAGAGTTTAAATTAAAGGTCCAATTAGCAGAAATTCCATTTATGCAAGGGGAGTGTTTCGAGCAAGGAATGACTATTTACCAACCCTTAGCTGATGCTTTCAAACCTTTACTTCCGTTGACTGAAAAAGATATATTAGATAAATATGGTTCAGTACTCGTTAAGGTGATACCAGAATTAAATAAGGAAGGTTATGGACCTGCTCCAAAATTAGATGAAGTTGGAGAAAAAGTACGCTTATTTGAGCAAGTTACCGGTTGGTTAAAGGAAGTGTCAAGAGTTAACCCGATAGTTATTTGCATAGAAGGTTTGCACTGGTCTGATTTTGCAACTTTGGAATTACTGAATTCTTGCATTCGAGAGCTACAGGAATATCCAATTATGATTCTGTGTGCGTTCCGCGATGACGAGGTGGAACCAACCAGTATTATTTTTCAAACCGTGGAAGAAGAAATTACGCAACTATTAAAACTATCAACTTTAAATCAAGATAATGTTCAATCGTTAATTAAAGGAATGTTGGGTCGGATAGAATTAACCGAAGATTTTACTGATTACATATATACTACTACAGGAGGGAATGCTTTTTTCGTTAGCGAGGTAATGAGGGTATTAATTGAAGAAGAACAATTACAATTGGAACGAGGGCGCTGGATATTACCTGTAAATATAAGCACGTTAGAACTACCTACTTCGGTTGAATCAACCATCGTTCGTCGCTTAAAACTTTTTAGCCTGGAAACTCTAAATCTCGCCAGGATTGCTGCTGTGGTGGGAAGAAGTTTAGAGTTATATTTACTAAAAGCGTTAAGTGGATTAGAAGATGAGAAACTTTTTGAATCTTTGGATGAACTAATTGAACGTCAATTCATAAAAACCGAAGAAAAAGAATATATTTTTACCCACGGTCGTGTCCGAGAAACTCTTTATAATCAATTGCAAGAAGAGAGGAGAAAAGAATTACACGAAAAAGCAGGGACCATTTTAGAGGAACAATATTATTCAGGGAAAGGAAATGTGGCTGTAGGTCAATTAGGATATCATTTTAGCAGGGGATTAAATCAACAAAAAGCAGCCAGGTACCTTCTGATGGCTGGTTACCAGGCCTATGATAAGGTGACTGGTGATATAGAGGGAGCTGAGTATTTTATAAAAGCAGTGAATCTCATTGAGAAAATTGATTATCCTGACAAAGAAGAAATTCTGATAGAGCTTATGAGTAAAATTGGGAGAAGTTATATGTATACTAAGCCAGAGATAGCCATAGAAAATCTTGAGAAAGCTATTTCGTCTTTACACAACTTAGGGGATATTTCAAAAGTTCTTAAGCGCATAAAAATGCTTTTTAAAATTATAAATCATTTACCCAAATGTATATCTCAAAATATAAAAAATAGGCTTACTCAGCCATCTTCGAAGACATCAAAATTGAAGGGAGATTATCCTAGAATCATCGCAAAGATAATTCAGAATCAAAGCTTGCTATCGTTTGGATATTGCCTCGTGGGAGAATATGATAAGTCTCTTTCATTGATTGAGAAAACTTTAGAATGTATTCCAGATCCAAAATCTGCGATCAGGGCAATGGTAAAATTGGGACAAAATACTGTTTTAGGGTATCTAGGTTATGCTAAGGCTGTATTGCAGGAGACTCTCGAGGCCTGTGAACTTTTTGAAAAAAATGAGGGAAATTTTAAATATTATGGTGCGCAAATGGAAAGAGAGTTATGGTGGGGATATGGGCAAATCTGTATGATGATAAATTTTACATTCGTTTTTCAAGGGAAAAAACCACAAGAAAAATATTTAAGAAAAGGTTTTTCTATTGCAGAAGAAAAAAATATGCCAGATGTAAAAGGATGTATGTATTTAATTCAATTGATAAGACTTGCAATATGTGGGGTTCATGAAGGATTTAATGAACTGCTGAATAAAATGTATAACATACTAAAACAATATGGCCGACCAGTTTGGAGTGAACTGCCACTTAATATATGGAAGGCTTTTTTTTATCTTCAGCGTGGTGAGTTTGATATGGGTATTGAGTTGAGTCGCAAACTTATAAGTATAGCTATGAAATACAAGGAAGTATTTTACAGCTTGTTTGCTCGAATCATATTAGGTTTATCATATTTCGGGAAGGGTAGACATCAGGAAGCGATTCGTCAATTAGAATCAGCTGTTGAAATGTGTCGCAGGTATAAGAGTGAGAAATTAGTAACAGCGCTTTACTCCTTAGGAGAGGTTTATTTGAAAATAGGAAAAGTTGAGAAGGGAATTCCCCTTATTCAAGAAGCTCATGAGATTTGTACGGATGAAGAGAAGAATTTGAATGCATATTATCAAATTCATACCTTTCGCCTTTTGGGCGGGGTTGCTGTGGAGAAGAAAGATTTTCAAAAAGCAAAAGAGTATTTAGAAAGGAGTTTAGCGATAGCGCAGGAAGACGAAAATCCAATCCAGGAAGGACTAACCCAGTTTGCTTTAGGTCGATTATATGTGAATTTAACACGATATACTTTGGCGAAAGAAACATTTGAAAAAGCTCAAGATAAATTTTCAGAAATAGATAATAAATATTATTTAGCCAAAGTTAACAATGCTAAAATAATGTTGAAATAAACTAAATAGAAAAGGGCGAGTGAGAAGAAAAGTTTAGAAGCAAATATCAATAGTGATGGAGAAATTGATTGGCGTTAGGTTTGAATGATACAAATTTTTTTAAAATGAAAGCAATCCTGAAAAGAGACGATTTGATTAGGAAAACCGGTTCTTATCAAAAATATTATTGATATCAGGATGTTACTTTTGTAATCTCATGTGAGGTAATCTCATGCAAGATAAAAGGGGTAATAAGACTTCAAGCATCCTCATTATTTATACAGGACGTCCGAGGTCTTTAGTCAATCTCTATCCAGATAATGGATTAGCGAATCTCGCTGCTGCTCTTATCAAAAATGGTCATACGACAAAAATAGTCGATTTTGGAACAGTTGAGACCATAAGATTAATGGTGCCACCTATAATCAGCCTGTGGCTAAGGCAAGTTTATGTTCATAGAGAAAAATTATGGAGAAAGTTATGGAGAAATATTCAGTTGTTTTGCATAGATCAAATATTAGGTTTTTTTCGCAAACGTTTTGAACGGAAAATTTCTCATGATATCCTAAACATTATTAAAACTGAAAATATCGATTTTGTTGGATTTAAACTTTTCACAGGTAATGGGTTTAAAGGTGCTGTATCAATATCAAGAAGGATAAAACAAAGCTTCCCCAAGGTAAAAATTTTTGCTGGTGGTCCGGGAGTAGATAGCGCTCGTAAATATATTTATAACTTCTGTGAATGTTTTGATGCTTTAAGCTATGGTTATGGGGAGGAAACAATAGTTATGTTAGCTGAGTTTGTGCAAGGAAGAAGGAAACTTGAAGAAATACCCAATTTGATTTTTAAGAAGGATGGCGAAATTATCACTACGCCACAGAAATGGACTAAAAACTTAGATGATATGCCTTTTCCTGTATACGACGAAAATGTTTATTTGAGCATGAGAGGTAATCAAAAGGTAAAAGTCATTGTTTTAGAGGATAGTAGGGGGTGTAATAACAAATGCGCCTTTTGTTATCATCCTTGGAAAGGTGGGAATTTTATACGGGTAAAAACAGCAAAAAGAATTGTGGATGAAATGGAACCTATGATTACAAAATATGGAATTAACTCATTCAGGTTTGCAGGGTCAAGCCCTCCTCCTAAACTTATTGAAAGTATTGCTGACGAAATTATTGGAAGAGGTCTGAAAGTTTCTTATTTCTTCATGGCCAGAACGGATTTCTGGAATGAGGAAAGATTTCGTAAAATTAAAAGATCGGGTGGTTTATCGATTTTATTTGGGATTGAATCAGGTAGCCAATATTTACTTGATAAAATTAATAAAAATTATACAGTTGATCTAATAAAACGTGCGATAACGAGTGCTAAGGAAGCAGGTATTTTTGCCATAGGGTCATTTATTTTTCCATTGCCTTTTGAAAATAAGGCAACTTTAGAAGAAACCCTCACTTTAATCCGAGAGTTAAAGTTTGATTCTTATATTATTTACCCGCCTTTCATTGAGCCAGGCTCTGACTGGGCAAATAATCCCGAGAAATATAATATCGAAATACCAATTAATCGTGTAAAATGCATAAAAGCCTGGTTGTATTTCGACCCCATCAACCCCGCATATCTTCTCCCATTAGTGTATAAAATAGATGGCAAAAATGTTCGTCAAATTTTTAACGAAAGGAATGATTTTGTTAAAATTTTAATCAAAGAAGGAATTTTTAGAAGGGCAGGAGAATCGGATGCTCTATTATCATATAAAGTTGGTCTTTCACCAGAAGAGTTAAGTCATTTGCTGAATCCTTTGTTTTTTTCTGGGGATTATGTTGCTATTTCTCAAATTTTAAAAAGATTAAATAAATCGTTGTAGTGTGGAAATGTGATGAGATTAAAACTTATTGAGCTAGAAATATAGAAGGAGAACTTAATGTTTCCCAGAATCTTAGGAGATGGTCGAAGTGAGTATTAAAGGAAAAAATTCAGAAGGGAAATGTAGTAATTGAGTAAAGTCAAGGAAAGGAGGGTAAATTATAATGGCAAATAGAAGTGATATTATGGGGGTAATTTTGGCTGCAGGTAAAGGGTCTCGTATATATCCTTTCGGTGATAAGTATCCAAAATCTATGTTACCCATATGTAATAAGCCTTTGATATACTATCAAATTGAGTTAATGAAACAATTAGACATAAAAGAAATTGTAATAGTTGTGGGACATTTAAAGGAAGGCATTATCAATTATCTTAAAGATGGCAGTAGTCTTGGAGTAAATATCAAATATGTTGATCAAAGAGAAAGATTAGGCCTTGCTCATGCGGTAGTCCAGATTGAGAATTATATTAATAGACCTTTTGTGCTTCTATTGGGAGATATATATTGTATTTATAAAGAGGTAAAAAATATACTGAATATATTCAAAAAATGTAGTGATGGAGCAGTCCTGGCAGTAAAAGAAGAAAAAAATACAGAAGCGATAAAGAAAAATTTTGCTGTCATTTTGGATGAGAATGATTTAGTAAAAAGGGTAGTTGAGAAGCCAAGATATACCCTAAGCAGACTGAAAGGATGTGGTTTGTATCTATTCAGTTTGAATATTTTTGACGCCATTAGGAGAACTCCCAAAACCGCTTATAGAGATGAATACGAGATAACCGACTCTATACAAATACTTATTAACGACGGATTCCCTGTTAAGATAGCGAAAATCATTAAGGAAGATGTAAACCTGACTTTTCCTTGCGATTTGCTTAATTGTAACCTATTGCAATTGAAGAGACTTAATAAAAACAAGGACATCGGGCTAAATATAAAGATTAGTAAAAATACCAAGATCATAAATTCAGTAATTGGCAATAACGTAGTGGTTAATCACCCAATTACTATAAGGGACTCCATAATTTTTCCAGATGTAAAAATTATGAATAGAGAAAATATTTTAAGTAAGGTTGTTACACAAGAGTATGAGATTAGATGCTTAGAAAGAGAGGAGTAGATTTGATATGAGTAGAGAAAGCAGAATTCTTTTTGAGCCAGTGAGTTCTGGTCTATGGCATATTATGAATTGTTTGTCAATTGCAGATGAATTGCGGAAAGAAGGATTTACGATTGGTTTTGGCTTAAGCCAGAGGAATTGTGAGTTCGTAGAGAAAAATGGTTATAAAAGAATTTATCCTTTGCCTGAACGTGAAGTTACACTTGATTTCTATAGTAAACTTCAGGCTTGGAGCCAGCCTGATTATATTCAGGAATGCTTGGAGCAAGAGTTGAAGGTCATTGAAGATTTTAAACCCCATTTGATTATCAGTGACGGTCGATATACTGCTGGTATCTCAGCAAGAGCTTCAAAGATCCCGTGGGTATCAATTAATATGGTTTATAATTTACCTCAGGGACAGAAGGCCGCTTTAGATGTGATTGAAAGAGTTAAAAAAGAAGATTTACAAGGGTTTAAAAAGTGGTTAAAAGCTGTATTTGACGTAAAAGCGGGAATTTCAGATTTCAGTTTTCAACACCTTGCGATGTTAACTAGCAAATTTGCGAGAAATTTTCATCCTTTTTTGTTGCAGTATAACCTTCCTTTAATCCGTAATGTTTACGAACTATTGGTTTCGCCTTCTCTATGCCTTTTGCCTTATTTTCCGGCTTTAACTGGTATTACTGATATTCCTGATAACGCAAAATATGTTGGTCCTTTGGCAGGTATTAAATCACCGACACTTAATGAAGAGGAGGATCAAATTAGCACATCAGAAAGCTACGATAGTTTTTCAAAATATAATTTAGAAATAGATCCAAATATTTCTACTATTTTTGTAAGTTTTGGTGGAGCCTTGGATGCTATCCTATGCAAAAAGCTCATCGGGGAGGTTATCGAAGCTTTCAATAATACCGAGTTCCAGGTAATCATAAGCACCTCTGGGAAGGATGTAGAGGTTGGGACAGCTTCTAATATTCAAATCACCTCTTATGTTCCTTCCTTAGTCCTTTTTCGTTTAAAAAACATAATAGTTATATGCCACGGCGGAATTGGAATTTTAATGAATGCATTGGCATTTGGAATTCCCAGTTTGAGCATTCCTGTCAGTCTAGAGCATTTAGGTTCTAGCCATCGGATAAAAGAACTTGGAGCAGGCCTGTGGATGTATCCACATAAACTGAATCCTCAAATACTTTACAAAATGATAAAAACTCTCTTTGATAAGGTGGCTTACAAAGATTCTGCTAAAGAACTACAGAGAGTAATACGGGAATATAATAGTGCAAAGACGGCAGTTGATGTCTTGAAGGAATTTATGTTAAAAGAGAAAATCGGGGGTTAAATATGCTTAAGCTTGACTCAAAAAAGATGCACTTGCTATCTGCTATGCAAAATAGGGACAAAAATAGGTTTGGATGTATATGGATTGAGCCTACATTGAGATGTAATGCTAATTGTAGGATGTGTTTACGGAAAGAACTGGTAGGGAATCGGCATCTTTCGCCTGAAGATGATTTAATTTTTGAAGATTTCAAACAAATAATCTCTAAAATTCCCTATCCAATATTGAGAATACATCTTCAAGGTAATGGAGAACCGTTCCTAAATAAGGATATATTTGAAATGATTAAATATTGTATTTCCAAGAATATAGTGGCAGGAATAACATCGAATGGAACATTGATTAACCGAGATATGTCTAAAAAAATTATCGATTCAGGGTTAGATTTTCTGGGGATTTCAATAGATGCCATTAATAAAGAGTTTTATGAAAAATTGAGGCCAGGCTATCCATTCAAGAGTCTTTTAAACAATTTGGAGACATTGATGTCCGTGAAATCAAAGATGAAAGCAGACTTGTTGGTGGCTATGTATGTAGTTGTTACTGAACATAACAAAAGTGACCTTGATAGATTTTTAACCTTTGCTCACCAATTTGGTTTTGACGGTTTTGTATATCAGCCATTAAGTTGTAAGCCAATTTTTACAGAGAGTTATGATAAAGATTTCTATAATAATAATATTGAGATATTAACCCACAGGTTAAGGGAAATTATCGATGTTAAAAAGATACAATCTCATGCAGAGAGTCTGGGTATATATAGTATTCCAGCAGAAAAATGTGTGATGAGATGGAAGAACCTTTATATTACTTTTAACGGATATGTTACTCCTTGCTGTTTCATTCCGGCTACACCGATAGGAAATATTTTTACCCAGGATTTTGATGAAGTTTGGAATGGTAGAAAGTTTAGAGAGTTTAAACAAAAAATTTTAGAACATAAACTTCCTGAACAGTGTAAAGGTTGTCCGCGAGAGCTTGATTTTGATGAGGTTATAAAGGTTTTAGACAATGAATAAGGGCTTAACCATTCACAAGGAGAATTTTAACTACGAATTCCTCGCCCATTAAGATGGGCAAATTTGGTAATTAGTGATAGATGAAAATTTTGCATGTAAATGAATTTTGGAGTCCTCGTGCTGGGCCAGAACAATATCTTGTGGATATATGTACTGCACTTAGCCAATTAGGCCATGAAAATGTTGTAGTCTATGGAATGAAAAAAGAAGATACCATAGATGATCCACGAATCAAGAGTTATCATTTTCCGTCGATTATCCCTAGTGTTAAAGAAATATTTCCATATAAAAGAAGACGAGTTTGTAAGGAATTTGTTACATTAATTAATAAAGAAAATCCTGACATTATTTTTTTTCATGCAATATGGAATCCATTTTTGGTTGATATTGGGGTAACTCTTAAACCAACTATAAGGAGAGCTCTTGACTATAGGATTTTTTGTCCTGGCGCATTGCGTTATAGATATTTGACAGATACAATCTGTACAGCTAAGCCTGGACTAAAGTGTTGGTTTTACGCAAACATTGGGGGATGTGGCGTGCGTCTGCCTCATCATAGATTGGCAAGGCTCATAGTGAGAAAAGTAAATGTAGAAATAAATAAAAAGGTACATAAAATAATTGCTGTAAGTGAATATGTAGCTAAGGAGTTAATTCTTTCAGGTATTGATGAAAAGAGAATTGTTGTAAATCTGCATTTTAAAGATATCAATAATTCTGAGGTAGATTATCAATCAATGGGTAAGAATATTTTGTATGTAGGTCGGTTGGAAAGAACAAAAGGGATTGGTTTTCTTATTCGGGCGATGAAACTTCTGGATAGAGAATGTCACTTGGCTATTATAGGTGTAGGACGAATGAGAAAAAAATTGGAACAACTTGCTCGTAACTTGCAATTAAGTAATAGGGTAAGATTCTTGGGTTGGATACCTAATGTAGAATTGAGCAAATACTACAAAAAAGCTCAAGTATTCGTTCTTCCTTCAGTTTGGCCAGAGCCATTGGGAAAAGTTATTCTGGAAGCTATGGCAAACTCAGTTCCCGTGGTTGCCAGTGGCGTAGGTGGAATTAAAGAGATAGTAAAAGAAGGTGAGACAGGTTTTTTGGTAAAACCGAAAGATGTGCGGGAACTAGCGCAGAAGATTAAAAATTTGTTGGACAATAGTAAATTGAGAAGAAAATGTGGGGAAAATGGAAAGAAATTTATTCAAGAAAAATTGAGTAAAGAAAGGCACCTTAGAGTATTATTAGAGACTTTTGAAGCTGCGCGCGATGTTTTTAAGAAAAGTGTATCATAAAGATTTTAAATCAAAACTTAGTAACTTTTTGTTGAGTTAGATAATATTGAGTCTATGAATGTTTCAATAGTTTAGATATTTTTCAATAGCAACAACAGCAAGCCTTGAACCTTAATTACACGGATTATGGTAAAAATTGCGTATATTGTTTCATTAATGGATTTTGGTGGAATGGAACAGTTAATCTTTAATTTGTGTAGATATACTAAAAGTACTGAACCATTTGTTCTGGCGATAAGAGAGGGTTTGATAGTTGAAGATTTCCAAAAAGCAAATATACCAATGTTTATAATGCCGAGTATTGATAGCCCTTATGGGAGATATCAGAAAGCTTTGGAAATCCTGCGGGGAGCCGATATTATTAACGTTCTGGAGATCAAGAAACTTTGGTAGGAGTACTAAATTCTCTTATAGAGAACGAAGGATGTCGGATTCAACTCGGACCGAACGCGTTAAAGAAAGCAAAAAAAGTTCGATATCGTTAATGTGGTACAAAAATATCACGAATTATGCTCTTTAATAATTAATTTAAAATAGAAATTAAACAAATTAAGGTTAATTGCTATGAAAATTGCAGTTCTTATTGCAACTCTAAATAGGCCAGATTCCATAAGGGATGTTGTCGCAAGTGTCCTTAACAATACTTATAAAGATTTTGAACTCATTATTGTTGATCAAAGTGCTAACAATAAGACACAAGAAATAGTAGAAGGGTATATTTCAGTTGATAAAAGAGTAAGATATTTACCTATGACCACTACAGGGAAGACCAAAGGGCTAAATTATGGTATCAGGAATTGTAACGCAGATATTATTGCTATGACTGATGATGATTGCATGGTTAGTAAAGATTGGATTGAAAAAATAGTAGCTACGTTTATGGACTATCCTGATTTAGCTTTACTATTCGGGAGTGTAGAGGCATCTTCCTATGATACCACTAAAGGTATTATTCCTGCTTATTTACCTTCGGAAGAGAGATTCTTTAAGTTACATTCAAGATTTATCAACTCAGGCATTGGGGCAAATATGGTAATAAGAGAAAATATCTTTGATACTGTTGGTGGATTTGATGAAAAGTTGGGGGCAGGCACTCCTTTAACAGCGTACGAATATGATTTTTTTTATAGAGTGAGAAAAAAAGGGTTCGAAGTTGGGATTTTGCCTTCTCTGAAAGTGGTTCATTACGGTCTTAAAAGATTTGAAGACTTGCCAAAAATGGGACAACGAGCTGTGATGGGACACTCTGCTATATCTTTTAAGTATATTAGAGGTGGAGACCTTGGGGGAGTCTGTATGTTTTTCTGGGGATTGATAAACCTGTACTTGCTATTTAGTCATCATGCTCTTTTTGGATATAAACATTTTCTCTTTCCCAGAGTCTTAGCTTTGATTGGCCTCTTATTCGTAGTTATTTATTTTGCTCTTTATGGGATTCTATTCGTACTGAAATATAGGATAGACCGAGAAAAGCAGGTATTTATTTAAAGAATAAAGGGTAGATATTGATTTTCTCTCATCAAAATATGGCAAAACTACAATAAAAAGGGAAATTCAAAGTAAAAAGATGGTGCTTTTTGGTAGAGAATTGGGGTAGATCGAAATATGGTTCAAGTAGATTATTAAGGGGATTACTCGTTTCGTTCGTAAACCTTTGCATTTTTGGTTGCATAGGACTTTTTATGGCGTTCTTAGGATTTACAGCGGATATATATTTGACTCTTTTGAAATTAATGCGGGAAGGGATTGGAAATAGACCCTTGTTGCTTTTCGGTAATCTTTCAATAATTGTGGGAGTACAATTTATTCTAATGGATCTTATTGGATAGATGATGTCTAAAATTTTTCAGGGCCAGTCGCAAGAGTATTCTGTGAGATGATATTTAAAAATCAAAGGAGGAAAATGCTTCAGAAAAAGATCGAATGAACAGAGGTAAATTATAAATATGGAAGAAAAAATCAAGATTTCTGTAATGATTTCTAGACAGATATGAAAAGAAGAGCTTAAGGAATTATTAATTTCATTAGACGAACAAATTTACCTAAAAGAGAATTTTAAATAGTGACATCAATTTATTAGATTTATATTATTAAAGAAGAGGTAGTAGTGATGGAACATATCATCCTTGCTCAACCTGGAACAATATTTGCAGAGAATTCAAAAATCATCGAAGATAATTCTTTATGGTGGTCTTATTTAAGGAAAGTATGTCGCTTGCGGGGCGAGATATTTTTTACTGAAGGGCTTTTAGATGAAAAGAATCTCACTAAGGATGGTCGTGATATCGATGTTTATGATAAATTGGCGACTCATATTTTGGCAATGGAAAATGAGAAAATAGTAGGCACAGTGCGAATAATAGATTCATTATCTTTAGATAAAAATTTAAAAGAGATGCCATCACAAATCCTTTTCCAAAAACTGGGCTTACAAAAATATGAGACAGCACTCCAATATTTATTAGCTGAGTTAAAGCAGAAAAACAGGAGGGTAGCAGAGTGTTCAAGATTAGTTATCGAAGAAGCTTATCGAAGATTTAGGAATGTACATAGCCAAGTTGCTATATCACTAATAACGTCTGTTGCATGGTTCTGCTCTGAAAATTATATAGACGATATAATTATCACCAGTGGGAGCAAATACAAAACATCAACTATTTATAAACGGATTGGCTTTAATCCCGTTTTAGATTCTAACGATTGCTGCCCATTGAGGCCATTTTATTATAAAAAATTTAACGATTATTCAGAATTGATGCATTGTCCGGTAAAGAAGGGTATAAAGAATTTGTCGGAATTTATGGATAGATTAAGGGCGGTTTATCAAAGGGCAAAGATTATCAAAAAAGATGAATTTGCTTTTGAAAAGGAAGTACTTAATGACGGAAGAAAAGAGAAAAGTCCTTAGGGTAAGAACAGACCTTGGCCTAAAATACAAAATTAGAGAGTCCCATTCCCCACTGAAGAAAGAAGTTGGTGTAGATATTGGTGAGGGTGGAATAATGATGAAAATACCGAAATTCTTGTCAGTTCTCTTATTGCGTGTATACAGAGAATATTCTAAATATCATTGGCAATTATTATACTTAATAAATGATGCATGCACCTAATAAACCGCATATTCTAATATTACTACTGGCGTGTATTTTGATTAGTTACTGACACTTATTAGGAATGATAATGAGCATGAAATATTCTATGGACAAAATCAATAGTTTATTTACACCAGAGGTATAGATAGTAAAATCACTGCTTTTCAAAATCATATTTTGTATATATTAAAGAGGGACGAGCTTAAATTGAGAAATATCAAAGTGATTATTGAGATGGGGGAGGACACGTGAAAAATGTATTGATTATTGCTTCGGATTTTCCTCCTGTGGGTGGCGTATCTACCCAACGTACATTAAAATTTGTTAAATATCTACATTGCTTTGAATGGAATCCAATTGTTTTGACGATAAAAATCAATAGATATACGAAGATATTTATGCCAGTAGATACTTCTTTATGTTCCGAAATTCCTAAAAATGTTAAAATTTATGCGGTGAACAGCTACTATTGGCTATGGCATTTACTACCTTTATTATATGCAGTAGAGAAAGAATTAGAAGGAAACAAATTTTACAAATTCTTAGGGGCGATGCGCATTTATATGTATATTATATGGATATTGGAACGTTTAAGTCCTGAGCCTTTAGTTGTCTGGTATCCATTTGCTATAAGAAATGGACATAACATCATAAAAAGACACGATATCTATATGCTTTATTCCACCTCTCCAAATCCTGTAGCGCACCTAATTGCTATGAAATTAGCAACAAAATATAACATCCCTTGGGTAGCTGATTTTCGAGATCCTTGGGCTTATGCTTCTTGGACCCATAAGGTTCGGCCTATGAAGCTTTTAGACATGCGACTCGAGAAAAAAGTATTGGCAAGAGCCGACCGGCTTATTATTACTTTACCAAAACTTATGAATGAATTTAAAATAATAGAAAAGAAATTTAATCCTGCTCGGTGTTCTCTAATACTTAACGGATATGATGAAGAAGATTTCAGAGATATTTCCCCGCATATATTTGAACAATTTACTATTGTCTATACAGGAAGACTTCATCATCCAAGACGTTCGCCTCACCATCTATTTGATGCACTGAGTTTTCTTTTTCAAGAATTCCCGGATTTAAAAAGTAAAATTAGGGTTGTTCTTATCGGCACGACATCCTCCTCCGTGACAAGGTTAGTCAAGGAGTATAAGTTAGAAGATTGCGTTGAGATGAAAGGGCATCTGGAACATAAAAAGGCACTCTCCTACATCTGTGGCGCTAGTGTATTATTTCTATTGGCACTTAAGGCGAAGGGTATGGGTAAGCCTTTCCAAGGAAAAGACGTTATTTCTTTAAAGTTGTTTGAATATTTAAGAGCCAAAAGGCCTATTTTAGCCTTAGTTCCGGAAGACTCCGACAGTGCTCGTATCGTTCAGGCTACACGCTCTGGTGTAGTAGTTGAACCAACAGATTATCAAAAAGCTAAAAAAGTAATCCTTGATATGTATGAGAAATATAGAGAAGGGCAGTTAAAGCTTAGATCAAATGATAGTCTCATTCAAAGATATGAGAGAAAAGTACTAACCAAGAGGCTTGCTGGGATTTTTGATGATTTGTTGTCAGAAAGAGAAAAAGAGGTGTTGTAAAGTGAGATCTACATATGGAAGAATTGTTATCTAAAAAGAATAGATGATGAGAAGAAATATCATAAAGAGATATATCGACGCGATAAATTTTAGATTACGGTTTTACTTGAAAAATAGTAAAAGGCTGACTTTTTTGGAAGTCTTGGAATTAAAAGGGAAACGATTTCTTTTTATGTTCTTTATCTATGGACTGATAAGAGAAATATATGTTTATCTAAGTTATTTTCTGAAAAAACCAAATAATCCGATTGTCAAATGTGTTTTATTTGGACAAGGAAGAACAGGTTGTTCAACATTAGGCAAACTTCTTAGTTCGTACCCACAATTTCAATATGATGATGAAATATTGCTTTATAATGTATTCTTTCCAAAATTATTTATAAAAGCTATGTGTGCACTTTCCAAAAAAGACATATATGGCTTTAAAATAAAAATATATCAACTGACCAAAAGCCAAAATATTCAGGATCCTAAAGAATTTATGCACGAGTTGTATAGGGAGGGTTGGAAGATAATTTATGTAAAGAGACGGAATTTCCTTCATCGAGAAGTTGCTGCATTGAGTGCAAAATTTCGTCGTTTGAGATTCAAATCGAAGGATGGCCCATCAAATGGGGTTAAAATATACATTAACTGTAAAGACCTTATTGAAGGGATGCAGAGACGAGAAATATATTTAGAAGAAGAAGAGGAGATTTTGAAAAACCTGCCTCATATAACTATTGTTTTTGAAGATGACCTTCTAAGAGCAGAAAATCATCAAAGGACTTTAGATAAAATACTAAATTATTTGGGCTTGTCCCCTGTTCCTGTCAAAACAATATTTTTAAGAGCAGCTTCTGAACGACTTTCAGATTCCATTCAGAACTACGAAGAAGTAGTACGAGCAATAGGTCAAACTAAGTATGCCAAATTTCTTGAAGACTGAGAAAAAAATGAGAGAAATGAAAAGCAATTTCTTCTAGTTATTGACACCTTTTTTACTTATAAGGAAAGAAAGGGAGCTTCTAAAAAATTTTAAGCTTAGTTGGGTAAAAACAAAAATAGTGAACTTCCGTGTCGCGTGTAGATAGGATACTATCACCTGGAAAGATTTTATAATAAAATTTATATGGGAAAAATTATGAAAAACTTGAGAGTCTCAAAAATAAATAAGGCCTTGATAAATATCCACCCTTTAAAGGAATATATCGTAAAATATAGGAAGATGTTAGTCTTTGGGTTATTGCTCCTAATCTTTAACAATCTGATTCAAATCTGTGAACCGGTAATTATTAATAATGGCTTTAATGTTCTTAAAAGAGACTACCTTCAGCCTCATTTATTGATGGGGGCCTTTGAGTATCTCAATATAGATACAAGATATGATATCTTAATATTTTTCGCCTTCTTGTATTTTTTAGTAAATCTTATACGCCTACCTTTTATATACTTTCATCGATTGTTAGTTATGTCTGCTTCAAAAAGAATTGAATGCGATTTAAGAAATGGAATCTTTTCTCATTTACAGAAACTTTCAATATCTTATTATTATCGGCAGAAGACTGGCGATATTATGGCCAGGCTTAGCGATGATATAAAATGCATCGATGGGTTTGCTCAAGCTGGTATTGCCCTGGGTAATTATTTAGTTTTAGCCCCAATTTCTATTATCTATTTATACGTAATCGGGAAAGAATTAGTCTTTTACTCTCTGATCCCCTTTGTTGGTGTATCGATTTCTGCATATGTATTTAGTAAATATGTTCTTAAACATAGGCGGATAGTTCAAAAACATTTTGGACTGCTAAATAGCAAGGTCCAAGAGAACCTCTCTGGTATAAGAGTAGTTAAAGCATATGTTAATGAAGAAAACGAAATCAATAATTACCAAAAGATTAACAGAGAAAATCTCAGGAAAAATATGATTCTTCATAGAACCTGGGGTTTGGGAAGGGCGTCTGTCGGGTTCCTTATTGGCTTGAGTCAGCTAATATTTTTAGGGTTTGGCTGCGGTCTTATTATCTCTGGAAAGATAACCCCAGGCAACTTTGCAGGCTTCTTCTATCAATTGAACCATCTTACCTGGCCTGTACTAGTCCTTGGTGTGTCAATCAATCTTTTCCAAGAAGCTTTGGCTCGTATGGAGAGAATTAACGAGATACTCCTTGCAAAACCCGATATTAAAGATTCTAAAGAAATGAATGAGGACATAACCACGATTAAGGGAGAAGTAGAATTTAAGAATTTAACCTTCTCATTGGGAGATAAAACTATTCTTCGGAATATAAGTATGAGATTTGAAAGAGGAAAGAGTATTGGAATTATTGGTAACATTGGTTCAGGTAAATCTACATTAATTAATTTAATCCTTCGTCTATACAATGTACCGGAAGGGACGATCTTTATCGACAACCATCCTATCAGAGAGATTCCCTTAAAGATTTTGAGGTCAAGTATTGGCTATGTTCCTCAGGAGCCCTTCTTGTTTTCGGGGAGTATAAGAGAAAATATTTGCTTTGGGGCTCCTGGAGCAAGCCAAAAGGCTTTAGACAGAGCTTCTACTATTGCTGATATTAAGAAAGATATAGACGAATTTCCTCAAGGGTATGAAACCTTAGTTGGGGAAAGAGGAGTTAATGTTTCAGGAGGACAAAAACAAAGGATTGCTATCGCTCGGGCAGTCATTATCCAACCAAAAATTTTACTTTTGGATAATGCGTTATCACAGATAGACGCTGATACGGAAAATGAGATATTAAAAAATTTAAGCAGAGAAATGAAAAATTGCACAGTTATCTTTGTCTCTAATAGAATGACCTCAATTAAGGACGCTGATCTTATTGTAGTTCTTATAAACGGACAAATTGTAGAGACTGGGACGCATATTGAATTACTACAATTACGGGGATTTTATTCTGCATTTTTTGAAAGAGAAGTTATGGAAGAGATACTTGAAACTGTATAGTTAAAGAAAGTTTTAACCTAACCCGGTTTTTTAGTTAAAGATATGATTATGATTGATAAAAAACCTATCATAAAAGACTTTATCAAATATATGAGCCCTTATCGTTTCCTTCTTATCCCATGCATATTTCTCCAATTGGGTATTGCATTTTTGCAAATCTTCCAGTTACACCTATTGCGAACAGCTATAGATGTTTACGTACTAAAAAATAACTTCTTAGGATTAGTTAAAGACGTAATCTTAGTTTTTCTTATTGTACTTTGTTTATTCTTCTTATTCACATTCCTGCGAGTTTATCTTGCCAGTTATATTGGACAAAATATTATGTTTGACCTTAGAATGAAAATCTTTTCTCATCTTCAGAAGATGAGTTTATCATTCTTTGATAAGAATCCTATAGGGAAATTGATGACAGTGGCTACTAATGATGTTCGGCATTTACGAACGTTAGTATCTGATGGGATTGCTAGTATCTTTGGCAATATACTCCTTTTGGTGGGGATTACAGGTTATTTATTTTATCAAAATTATAGACTTACCATGATGATATGTATATTGATTTTTATATTCGGATTTTTTTTCTTGCTGATAAATCAAAGAATGAGAAAAGTGACGAGGGAAAGAAGGTCTTGGTCTGGGGAAATTAATTCTTTTCTTCAGGAAAACATAACAGGAATTTTTTTGATAAAGATTTTTAGTCAAGAAAAAAAACAAAGTGATAAGTTGGATTATTTAAACAAAAGATACGGATATGTAAGTAGACACGCACTTTCTTATCTTCACGTTCCTGCTCCAATGGCGACGGCATTTAAGGCAACAGCGATGTGCTCTATTCTATGGTATGGAGGAGCGGGAGTAGTTAAGGGAACTTTAAGTTTAGGCTCATTACTTGTCTTCATCGGGTCGCTTAGTCTATTTTTTGTTACAATAGAGGAGGGGGTACAGATAAACAAAACTTTACAGACTGCCAGAGCATCATTGGAAAGAATTTTTGGATTCTTAAGTACTAAGCCTGAGACCGAAAAACCTCAAATGAAAGTTAAATTCACGGAATTTAAGGAAAAAATTGAGTTCAAAAATGTATGGTTTGCTTATGGTGACGATAACTTTGTATTAGAAAATTTAAATTTTGATATTCAAAAAGGTGAACAAATTGGTATTGTGGGTCATACCGGGGTGGGTAAAAGTTCGATAACGAACTTATTGGCTCGATTTTATGAAATAAATAAAGGGAAGATTTTGATCGACGGCGTTGATATTCAAAATATTCAAAAAAGCCAGCTTCGTTCGTTAATAGGAATAGTTCCTCAAGAACCTTTTCTCTTTTCAGGAAATATTGAAGATAATATAAGGTTAGGAAATTCGAAAATAAATAGTAGGCAAGTGCAACAAGCAGCTACTTATGTAGGAGCCAATAAATTTATAAGTCAACTTCCCAATGGATACAAAGAAAATGTACAAGAATTAGGCTGGAGGTTATCTACTGGTCAAAAGCAGTTAATCTCTTTTGCTCGGGCCAATGTGTTTAATCCGCAAATTATAGTTCTTGACGAAGTTACTGCAAATGTTGATACAGAAACAATAAATAAGATTGAAAATATTTTGAAAAAAATAAAGGGAAGAAAAACCTCGATTATCATTGCTCATCATCTTTCTACTGTTCGTGACGCAGACAAAATCGTCGTTCTTCACATGGGTAGAATTCAAGAGATTGGAACACACAGACAACTTATGGAAAAGAAAGGTATTTACTACACACTTTATCTGCTACAAGGAGTGGAAGACAGGTTAACTACGATTACAAGATTAGTAACAAAACTTACAGAGATTGTGGGGTATGCTCGCCTGCACTATGTGAAAAATGCACAACTGGCAAGAAGAATAGGAGAAAAACTAAGTTTATCTGAGAAACAATTAGAGAAACTTGAGACAGCTGCGTTGATTTATGATGTTGGCAAGATTCGCATACCTTTTGGTATATTAACAAAGCCAGCCCTATTAACAAACAAAGAATTTAATATAATTAAAACACATGTTACTCACAGTAAAAAGGCTGCCGAAAAGATAGAAAATTTTGAAGATATAGCAAATATAGTCTATTATCATCATGAGCGGTGGGATGGAAAAGGTTATATAGAAGGTTTAAAGGGTGAAGAAATACCATTAGAATCAAGAATAATTGCTGTTGTTGATGCCTATCAAGCTATGATGAGTAATCGTCCTTATCGAGAGGCTCTTGCATTAGAGGAAGCACACAAAGAACTTTTGGCTGGTGCAGGAAAACAATTTGACCCTCACATAGTAAACATATTCCTTAAAGTTTTAGATGAGAAAGACACAAGATGAAGAGGAATTCGATACAACCTAAGAAAAATCATTGATTCACCCCTATAAGGTTGTAAAATTTAATTAATCTATCATGAAAAGCACTCCCGTTATCGTTGATGGCTTGATGGGTTATCTTGGGAAGAAAGAAAATTACAAATAGTTGTGTTAGGATCTTGATGGAGAGAAAAAATTTATGATTGAATATATCATAAGGCAAGTATAATTAAACGGGCAGTCTAAAATAATAATTCATCAGGAAATTTTCTTTTATCGAAGAGGTGATTGAAATGGCAAAAGAGAAAAGAAGGTTCCCCAGGGTAAGAGCGGATTTCGGTGTGCAATACAAGATTAAGGATTCTGACTCCCGGCCAATAAAAGCGGTTAGTGTAAATATTGGCGAAAGAGGGATAATGATGAAGATACCCAAGCAATTGGATATTGGAACAATATTAGAACTAAAGATAACCTTACCTTCGCCTCATGTTACCATTAGTACTTTAGCGCGGGTGGTGTATGTTTTGGATAATTATTGGGATGAATATCCTCCTTATAGATGTGGTGTTGAATTCCTTGAGTTAAAGGAGAAAGATAGGGAAGCGGTAAGAAAATTTGTAAATGAGGCAATTACTAAATTGGATTGGAAACATTGGTTATAAAGCGTGCGAAAGGAAACGGGACGAAAAAGGAGAAGGCTATGAAAAACAAAAAGAAGAACATTGAAAAGAGAACCTCTCGTAGATTTGCCATTTCTCTCCCAGTAACTTATAATATTACCATACCTCCATTTAAAAAGCGACTAAAGATAAGGACAATAACTAAAGATATTAGCGCGCGAGGTATCGGTTTTGTTGGTAGTAATAAACCCCCCTTAGTTATGAATCTCCGGATTGGGTTTCCTCCTAAAGATAAGAGTGTGAAATCTATTAAGCCCAAATTTATTAATGTGAAAGCACGTGTAACTCATAGTGAACCAATTTCAAAGGAGCATAAAGATATCTTTCGCACCGGAGTCTGTTTTGTAGAGTTAAGTAAAAAAGATGTGGTTTTACTGAGGAAGTTTTTGGATCGATATAAAAAGAGATAAAAATTTAGGTAGCATAGTTGGACACAGACAAGAAATAAAGTGGAGAGTAGAGGGAAGGAGGATTTGCAAGAATGGGAGTAAAAGAGATAGTAGCTTTTTTGGGAAAGAAAGCCATCTGGAGGTCAAATAAGAAGTTTCTG
>JABAOF010015200.1_pt8 | contig 48191 bp, 45 predicted proteins | sample 7062171 | NCBI WGS metagenome assembly JABAOF01 (sample SAMN14538628, study PRJNA623070) | marine sediment metagenome | biome: marine biome [ENVO:00000428]; feature: marine pelagic biome [ENVO:01000023]; material: deep marine sediment [ENVO:00002113] | place: India: Gulf of Khambhat ... | reverse complement strand
CAAGGTGATTGAAGAGGAGTCCGGTTCCGCATCCCAAATCTAGTATCAGGCTACCGCGTCCAACGTGTAGGTCGCTCAACGCTACACTGATTTTCTCTTCTTGTTCTTCAGCGTATTGTAAATCGTATGTTGGGGCGATTCGACTGTAGTGCCGCATGACTTTGCGTTTCTTGTCCCACGCCGGCATCTCTGCTCAGAAGTTTTATCTGCATTTGTCCGTTTGTAAAGGTTGTTGGCGTATTGCCGTGAACCGAAATTCCACCATCACTCTAGAACAACCAAGCCTGGAAGACGCGTGGAAGTTGGTCAGAGAAGCGCTTTCTGAACGTAGGACGCTCTTGATTGTTGGGAACTGCTGGGTCGATTACAAAGGCAGAGCGCGGTCCAAGTTGGAACCTGGCGAGCGCATCATAGTTATCAAGGAGGATGGCTCTGTTCTGGTTCATCGCCCGTATGGCTATGAGCCGGTGAACTGGCAACCGCCCGGCTGCTTGTTTCAAAGCCGTTTGGATGGAGATACATTAAAGATAAGGGCCATTCGACAGAAGCCTGCTGAATCAATCAATCTCGTTTTTGATCAGGTTGGACTTGTTTCCGCTTTGCGCTTGGTGGATACTGGCAGGTTTTCTCTCTATGCAAGTGAAGAAGACATGCAGAAGGCGATTCTGCTCGAACCTTCGCTTCTTGAGCCGTACTTCAGACCAATCTCATATGAGAAGAAAGTGGAGCCTGGCTTCATTGATGTGTACGGAACAGATGAGAAAGGACGGTTTGTGGTGGTAGAGATCAAGAGGAAGACTGCAGGGCGAAAGGCCGCTTTGCAGTTAGCCAAGTACGTAGAAGCGATCAGGGGGATGGTGAAACGAGACGTCCGAGGAATTTTGGCTGCTCCCCGTTTGGGCAAGAATGTGCAGAGATTACTGATGAGCCTAGAGTTGGACTTCAAAGCTTTGGACCCGAAGAAGTGTGCCGAGATTCTGACGCGCTCCCGGACGCGGAAGTTGGCAGACTTCTTCCAAAATTAGCAAATTCTGCTATGTTGCATTCTTCGGAAATCTGCATCTCGGCGTCGAAAACAGGAGAGTTGCTTGCAGCAGCATGCACGCATGCGGAGCTCAATCTTTAATAGCAGTACGATTTCTTTGGTTTGTAGTCGCCGGGATGGCAGAGTGGACTATCGCGCAGGCCTTGAGACGAAGACAAGAGAGCCTGTGGACCTCTTGGTCCGCATGGGTTCAAATCCCATTCCCGGCGCCAGTCAACACAAACAATGCGTGCGCCGCGTTTTCGATATCGATCTGCAATCCATGACGCTGTTGCAGACTGCCTGATTTTCTCTTCATTGTATAACCGAGTGATACCAGTTGATTATGTATTCTGGCAGTTTGAGGCCCCGCTCACTAAGTCGTTCAGCGAGCTTAACGGGTAGAGGGCTTAAGACGTAGGCCGCGCGCATATAGAACCGCCTAGGCTGGCCCAGCTTGGCCTCTTCTTCCAAGGTGATTCGGAAGTCTGCCCTTTGGGCTAAGGTTGAGTCCTTTGTTCCGGTAATCGCCAAGACGATTCCTTTGAGTTTCTTGAATACATCGCACCAGACAATCACGGGCTTTGTTTCTCCGGAAAATGATAGCAAAATCTCGAGATCTCCTGCCCTTGGGTGTGGCGTGTTGACGCCTCGGGCGATGTAGACGTTGTCGCCCATGAACCCTTTGATGTGGAAGAGTCGGACGCCGGTCATCTTGGCGATCTCGTTTGCTGTGCCCTTTCCCCCGAGGAAGACATTGGTCCGTCGCTCCAATACATCAACAAGTTGTGAGTATGATTCTGACTCCACATTCGTGTCGATCATTGGTCCTAGCTTGGAGAATTCCTCCTCACACAGCCGAAACACGTCGGCAACCTCTAGGTTCCGGAAGATCGCCTCGGTCATCATGCATAAAAGGAGGAGACTCCCCAGCTCGAACATGTCACCCATTATCCCTATCTCGCTATACTCAAAAGAGGGCTTCGACTTGCCTCGGCCTTTGAGGGCAACGACGTGTCCGTGTTTGTTGACGATCTGAGCCAGAGGAGAGTTCACGTTGGAGGTTATGAGGCCCATCGAAGACTTGGTCGTCTTCTTGTCCTCAATGTATCGTGCCAGATCTTGAGCCATGGACAGGGGATCACCAGAGAGGCCGCTGCCAGAAGCTATCAGCAGCAGGATTCTCTTGTATCGCCGCTCAAGCTCCGCTGCGGCATCGTACATGTTTTTGCCGGGAAACCCTGGATCGTCAGGCGTCAGTACGACTTTGTTCCTCCAGCCGATTTGGCTCATCGCTATCTGGCTCATCGCCGCATTAAGCGAAAACATGGACCTGCCAGACCCGCCGCAGACCACACAATTGGCAGACTTCAGGTCTTCATACAGAGGCAGCAGTTTCTTTTTCCTCACACCAAGAAGGTTATGCCTGATTCGGTTGACATACCCTACGTGGCTGATCTTGTCTTTCATCGCCCGCACACCTCACTTAGCGAGTTTTTCCAGCAGTCTAGATCTTAGACCATGCCCGCATATATCATTTGGTCAGATAACCTGGGCGTTCTTTGCATTTCTCCGGAAACAACCATGACAACTTGTGCCCCATGAATATCGCGGGATCGGACTGCAGAAACAGCTCCTGACGCGCACTCTTCGGAGCTCGGTTTGGAGCCTAGATCCGCTTGCCCCATTCCGCTTTGTGAGCTAAGGCTTTCGAGTAGGCTCTTAACACCCGTAATGCCTGAGCAGCCTTCTCGGGGGAATTGTAGATGGGAACATGCGTCTCACCGAGGGCTTTGTGGACAATTTGGAAATCTTCTCCGCCTCCTGGAACGTCGACAAGGGGTTTGTCTGGATGTCTCTTGGAAGCTGCCACGATTGCGTCCGCATCTTCTTGTTCGAAAAAGCAGGACTTCAGCATGTTTATGACCAAGACTCCGTCAACGTTCGGGTCTGATAAAACGCTGTCCAGTGCAACTGAATATCGTTCGGCTCTGGCATCTGCCACTAAATCTATTGGATTCAGCACATCGACTCCAGGATATTGACGTTCTATCTCATGGCGAGTCTTGTTCGATAGTTGAGCCAATTTCAAGCCGGTCCTTATGACTGCGTCAGCGGCTAGAATGGCTGGTCCACCGACGTTGCTGACTACAGCGATGTTATCTCCCTTCAACGGAGGCTGCTTTGCCAAGGCTATAGCGGCGTTGAGGAGTTCTTCAATGTCTCTTACGCGTATGATTCCTGCTTTTTTGAAGGCGGCTTCAAAGACGGCGTCTGAGCCGACCATGGAGGTCGTATGGGACAAGGCCCTTCGTGCTGCTTCTTTCGTGGTGCCGCCCTTTAGGGCTAGGATAGGTTTTTTCTTCACAACCTCTCGGGCGGTTCGTATGAATTCTCGGCCGTCTCCGATTCCTTCCAAGTATGTGCAGATCACTCTTGTCTCGGGATCTTCCTTCAGATATTGCAGAAGGTCTATATCGTCGACGTCTATCTTGTCGCCGGTGAAGGCAAACTTGCTGATGCCAATTCCGTAATGGCAGGCCCAGTCAAGGATGCAGGCGCCTACGCCTCCACTTTGAGCGATGACCGAGATGCTCCCTTGGCAGGGCATCAGATCTTTCTCAAATGTCGTGTTTAGCCCATTTGCCGTGTTGATTACTCCTAGAATCGTGTTTGGGCCGAGTATTCGGATGCCGTGCTCTCTTCTGAGGTTTCGCAGCTTCTGACGGTGGTGGTCCTTGTATCCGCCCGTTAGGGCTACTACCGCTTTCACTCCTATCTCGGCGCAGGCCTCTGATTGGCGGGTGGATTGATCGGCTGGGAGCATGGTTACTGCGAGGTCTGGGGTTTCCGGCAGGTCTTCAAGTGTCTTGCAGCCCATTTCGCCTTCGGTGTCCAGAATGTAGGTCTTTCCCTTGAAGAAGTGTCGCATATTGTGGATGACGTTCTTGAAGAGTTGTGGAGAACTCATTCCGACTTCTTGCTTGATCCTACTTGAACCGATCAGTACAACGGTATTTGGCTCGAAGAGGCTTCTTGCCTGGTTCATCAAGCGTCAACTCACGCAGCAGTCAAGCGTTGGAGATGAAGATAAGAGAGAAGCAATTTCTCGTTATTATTCTTAGCGAATGGTATGAATCAACGTTCTATCTGGAGAGAAGGTCTTGAGCCGTCTTTTTGGCCTTTTCTAAGATTTCCGCCTCGTCTAACGTCTTCACCTCTCGGTCTTCCATTACTACTTCACCGTCAATGATCACGGTGTCTACGTCGCTGCCGCTCGCCGAATAGACAATGCTTGCGTAAGGGTCATGGATCGGCGTCAGGTGGGGTTTTTCGAGGTCAACGAGGATGATGTCGGCCTTCTTGCCGACCTCCAAAGAACCTATGGACTTCTCTAGCCCCAAGGCCCTCGCTCCGTCAATCGTTGCCATTCTCAGTCCGGTTGACGCAGGCAACACTGTCGGATCGTGATAATGTTGTTTCTGAAGCAGGGCGCCAATCTTTACTGTCTGAAGCAGGTCGAGACTGTTGTTGCTTGCCGGTCCGTCTGAGCCGAATCCTACTATAAGGCCTGCTTCTAGAAGGTCGTGGATTCTGGGCGTGCCCTGGGCGAGTTTCATATTGGCAACTGGGTTGTAGGAAATCTTCACACCGTGTTTGGCGAGTGTGGCCATTTCTTGATCGGATAGATGGATGCAGTGGGCCGCGAGGACATCCGAGTCTAGAAAGCCGAGACCTTCCAGGAGTTGGACCTCCGAGAGGCCGTGTTCCGTCTTGATCTGCCTTGCCAACTCTAATGATTCAGCCAAGTGAATGTGTATTCCCACCTTGAGTTCAGTCGCTATCCGCCGCACCTCTTTCAGAAGCTCGGGGCTACATGAGTAGACCGCATGAGGCCCTAGACGAGGGATGACGCCTCCATCTGCCCGAGTCTTGAAGCGCTTCACGAAGTCGACGGAGTCTCTGAAGATTCTCTCGTCCATATCTTTGTTGCCAGTCTCTATCACAGCTTGGGACAAGACAGCTCGCAGCCCGGCTTCTTCCACGGCTTCGGCAACCTTGTCTTCATGGAAGTACATGTCGACGAAGGTTGTTGTGCCAGTCTTTAGCATTTCGAGACAGCCTAGCAAGGCACCAGTGTAGACGTCTTCCGGCTGGAGTTTTGCTTCCAGAGGCCAGATCGTCTCTCTCAGCCAAGTTTGCAGGGGTTGGTCTTCCGCGATCCCCCGGAAGAGCGTCATGGACAGGTGGGTGTGACAGTTGATTAGGCCTGGTAAGGCGATTTTCCCTCGGCCATCAATAGTTTTCGTAGCTTCTATTCGGGCTGCAGCATCTCTTCTTCCTACGTGGGTTATCCGGCCATGCTTCACCGTGATTATGCCTTCTTTTATGATACCGTTAGAATGCATGGGAAGGATCATGCAGTTTTGAATTAGCGTATCTACTTCTTCCAACTTGACACCCTTTGAGGATCTTACCTCGATAGCGAATACTTGTGAGAAAGTAGGAGTGCAATGGATTTAGGTTTTGCTTGGAACAGAATCTTTCTGTTTGTTGTTAGGAAATGGTGCGCGACCCAAGAAGCAAACATATAAACTGAAAGACGGACACACTCTAGACGAGTCCACGAGAGGAAGCTGAGACAAACGACAAAGTGCCAGAAATGTGGCGAGGACGTCACATTACCCTTCAAGTGCCAATTCTGCGATCAGTATTACTGCCCCCAACATCGACTGCCAGAGAATCATGACTGCCCAGAATACTGGAAAGCCTTAACCCCTCGAAGAGAAACGCCGACGTTCACTCTCGAAAGAACACCAAAAGAACCATCCTACGAGCACACAATCACCTACACACCTCAACCAAAGAACAGAATCTTCTGGTTCAGCCCCACCGAACTCAAGCATCTCATCCTCAGCGCCCTACTAGTTACAGGCGTCGGCTTGTCAATCTTCATAACATGGGGCGGCGCAACAGCCCTGCTGAATATTGAGCCACTATTTCTAATCAGCTTGGCCACAGTCTTCACGTCGGTCTATCTGCTACACGAACTTGCCCACAAAGCCGTGGCTCAACACTATGGGCTTTGGGCAGAATTCCGCCTGACAATTTTCGGGGCCCTCATTACACTGCTCTCCATATTCTCTCCGATCAAGCTGATTTCTCCAGGAGTCGTGCTCATCGCGGGTCCCATGGGTAGAGAGACGGCTGGCAAGACCGCACTCGCCGGACCAGGAACAAATCTCCTCCTCTCGCTGGCATCTCTGATATTTGTGCTTTCTCCGATAAGCGGGTTTCTGGCGGAGTTAGCGTTGTTGAGTGCCGCCTTTAACGCGTGGATAGCCCTCTTCAATCTCATTCCCTTCGCAATCATGGATGGCTTGAAAGTATTTAGATGGAACAAGCTAGTCTGGGCTGCGACATGCACTGCGTCACTAGCGTTGACAGTCTACACTCTTATGATGACAGGAGTATTGTAGACATCGTCCACGGGATGCTGAGTACTCAAAACACTGCAGCTACATCAGTTCTATACTTACAAAAACCTCTTCTGGAACTCGAATCCGCATTATTCGCCTCATGACACGCTCCTCAGCGTCAATATCGATGAGACGTTTGTGGATGCGCATCTCCCACTTGTCCCATGTAGCGGTTCCTTCGCCACATGGGGTCTTGCGAACGGGAACTCGAAGTCGCTTGGTTGGAAGGGGAATAGGGCCGGTCATCTTGACGCCGGTCTTCTCAGCGATGGCCTTCAGTTCTCCGCACACATTTTCAAGCTTGTGGTAATCGGTACTGGTCAACTTGATCCGCGCTTTTCTTACCATCGCTGCGTTTTCTCCAAGTGTTGGTTCTATCCAAAAAAACCGACGTCTTAAATATGTTTTGTCATGGATCTTCCAAAAATGTGGTTACCGTGTCCGTTCGCCAGTGAGGGTCTTGGTCTGCCACGCATATCGCCTAACGGTCGTTGACGCTCCATAGCCACAAGCTGAGCACCGTTTCTCCTTGACATTATACGCTCTTCTGCCACACCGCCTGCAGCGGATGTGACCAGTCTTTCTTCCCCGTTTCCCAAAAGAAGACGTACCTTTACTGATTTTTCCCACAGACTTCACCCAGGTGGTGGGGAAATTATCACGACATTGTCTCCTCGTACGATGATAGAACCCAGCTTCTTCACCGTTTCAACATCTGTGGTATCCTCTGTTTCTTCAAGCACCAAGTTGAGGTGCTGATCGAACCCTCTGAGCTTTCCTCGAAGACTCTTTCCGCCTCTCAGTCGCACCAATACGGTCTTCCCGAGACTATCCTCCAGGATTTTAGTGGTCATCTCGCTCATAGTTGCCCTCTCGCTCGTCCAATCAGTTTTGCTTTTTATAGGTGGTAACGTGCATAATTTAAAGATATTGTGCAAGGGATGCTGCTAATGGCACCTGGAGCCTATAAACGGCACTTCCTCAGGGAGAATGAGGCAAAGCGGATTATTGCTGAAATCTCTAAGAGTCTCAAAGTGAGATCTGAAGAATTGTGGGGATCAAAGCCTGACGTCGAAATAGCAGAGGTTGGGACAGATGAGGTCTTCATCATAAACAGCGAACCTGCGTTAGCCAAATCTGGCGAACGCCTGTTTCCCACCTTGGTCTTTGAGAAGCTGCTACGTCTTCTTCCGAAAGTCGTTGTGGACATGGGTGCCGTTCCGCATATCTGCAATGGAGCCGACGTGATGGCTCCTGGAGTTCTCCGCATTGAGGGCGACTTCAACAAAGAGGAATTCGTTCTGATCACGGACGAACACCACGGTAAACCCTTAGCGATAGGTATCGCGCTTTTCGACTCACGAGCCACAGAAAACCGGAAGCAAGGTAAGATAGTGAAGATAATCCACCATGTGGGCGACAAGCTCTGGGATGCACTGAAGAAGATCTAGCGACTCATTCAATGTGCCCTCGATTTCACACAATCCAGAAGAAAAGCAGCGGGCTTCTAGAGCTTTGTATCAATACTGCTTATATCACAGCGCAAGCTATGGGGTTTGGAATTCAATGATGCAAGTCAAAGCCGTGCTTTTTGACCTGTTCGATACCCTACTTTTGCTTGAGGGAGGTGACGCCTTCTATGCGCCCTCCTTGAAGAGGCTTCACGGAATTCTGACTGAGAACGCGATCAACGTTTCTTTCGACGATTTCCAACGGGTTTATTTTGAGGTGAGGGATGAGCTCTACGCACGATTTGAGAAAAATCTGGAGGACCCGCACTTTCGCGTTCGGGTTTCTGGAACACTACAGCAACTCGGCTACGATTTTGAGGAATCACATCCAATTGTGGCGGGGGCAGTAAAGGCCTTCGCCGACGAGTTCAAGCGCTACATCACTCTGGACAGTGATGCCTTGGATGTTCTGCAGAAGTTGCGTCGAAGGTTCAAGTTGGGTATTGTCTCGAATTTCGCTATCCCCGAGTGCGCTTGGCAGTTGCTTGATCAGTTCGGCCTTAGCGAGTTTTTTGAGGTTGTCTTGATCTCTGCTGAAGTCAACATACGAAAACCTAGTCCCAAGATTTTCGATATGGCGTTGAGGCTCTTAGGGCTCGAGGCGTCAGAGGCGGTTTTTGTTGGTGATACTCCCGGTCCAGATGTTAAGGGCCCTCGAAACGTTGGAATGGAGGCCGTGCTTATCGAGAGAAGGCCTATGAAGAGAATTTTGGATGCTGAACCTGACAAAGTCATCAGAAGGCTGAGGGACCTATTAGATGTGCTGGATGTCTGCTAATTCAGTCTCGCTGTGTGCACGTACCGTATGCGCGCGCATAGATATCGGTTTTTACCAAATCTTAAAAGTCAAACGCTTCCTAAAGCTAGACCAAAGTGCCTGGCGTTTGGCACGTCCGTAGGGGCAGCTGAAACAGTGAACGGCAAACCAAAGAAGCTTGAGAAGCCGCGATCTTCTGAAAAAGCGGCTCCTGTTTCAACCAGCTTCTCTGCAAAAGCCTACGTCAAAGCCCTTCCTTTACGTTCCCTTGATGATGTGCACATCGTCAAAAATGAGGTTCAATCAGGAAACATCCTGATCCTCAGGATTAGTCCTCTAGCGAAGAAGAGTGTTGGGGATGTTAAACGCGCTGTTGATGAATTGTGCAAGTTTGTTGAGTCAATTGGAGGGGACATCGCTCGTTTAGGAGAGGAGCGTGTGGTTGTCACACCCTCCGCGGTCCGCATTTGGCGGGAAGAGCCCACGGCGTCGGAAACGAGCGTGCCTACCGCAGCCTGATGGTCTCCAGGACTTCGGGCACAATGGTCTCGACTTTGTATTTCCGTCGGACGACGTTGGCCACGTTTAGGCACTTTCTCCGTTCCCCGTGGCCTACTATCACTTTCTCGGGTTTCGGCTTCATCCGCCGCAGATAGTTGAAGATCTGCCGTCTATCCGAATGTCCAGAAAACCCTTCGATCGACTCAACGTTGAGATTTGCCTTGACAACCTCGATTTTTCCTCTCCCATTCAGCATCGGCATATCCCCCATCCCTTTCTGCAACCGACTACCCAGAGTTCCTTCAATCTGGTAGCTGACGAAGATTATCGTGTTACGCTTATCCGAAGCCAAGCGTTTGAAGTAGTCGATCACTGGACCGCCTTCTAACATTCCTGAGGTCGCCATTATTATGCATTGGTCGCCATTCACGATCTCTTCCCTGGCGCTAGGATGCTCCACTATGGTGAAGTAGTCGGATTGGAAGGGGTTAACGCCTTCATGCAGAATGTTGTTTCGCACCCCCCTCGCTAGATATTCGGGATAGGCAGTATGGATGGCTGTTGCTTCGGAAATCATTCCTTCGATGAAGACTGGCGCCTCGGTCATCAAGCCTCGCCGCATGTATCCGTCGATGATTAGCATGATTTCTTGAGCCCTGCCAACCGCTGGAACGGGAATTAAAACCCGACCGCCTTGGTCTAAGGTTTGATTCACCACAAACGCGAATTTCTTTTCAGCCTCTATTCTCGACGGCATTATATCCCTTGGCGATCCGTAGGTGCTCTCCGTTATGATGGCCTCGACCCTTGGAAAAGTCGTGACAGCCGGTTCAAGGAGCATGGATTGCCCGTACTTGTAATCGCCAGTGTACACGACGTTGTACAAACCTTCTCCGATATGAAGATGAACTAGGCTTGAGCCGAGAATATGCCCAGCGTTATGCAAGGTCAGCCGGACATCAGGGGCTATATCAGTTACGGCGCCGTGGCGCAACCTAATTGTATGCAAGACGGCTTCTCGTACGTCCCTTTGATCATACGGTGGTATAGTTCCTTGTTTGCTCGAAACGTCAAGGTAATCCAGTTGAAGCAGCGTCATAAGACTCGAGGTGGGCGACGAGCAATAGACAGGTCCGTCATACCCATACTTGAACAAAAACGGCAGAAAACCACAATGATCTAGATGGGAGTGACTTATGACAACGGCGTCCAGCGTGTCTGGATCAAATTGAGGGGCATCCAACCTGGGAAAAGTGTTTAGCGGGTCGGTGGAACCCGGGTTAATGCCGCAGTCCAGTAGAACATTGCTTTCTCTCGTTTGCACGAGTATCGCCGATCGTCCAACTTCTTGAAACCCGCCTAAAGCAGTAAGTCGGACGTCCCCGACGCCGTGGTAAGCAGGTCGAAAGATCCGCTCACCAATTGTGCGAAGGATTCTCTCGCGTTCTTTGCTCTCACTGTGCAGAAAGTGTCGCACGTGCGCCATGATCTTTGACGGAATGGGAGGACTCCTAAGAACACGTGGTCTCCACCGGGTTTGCTTCACAATCTCTTGCAGGGTCGCGCCGTCCTTTCCGATGGCAAGTCCGGGTTTCTTCGCTTCTATGACAACCTCGCCCAAGCTGGGATCAAAGGTTATGTTGGTGATCTCTGCGTCACGGGGGACTACCGACTGTATTGTTCGTTCTGCCTCTCTTTCTTCTAGCCTAACAGCTGGATCAGAACGGACCACAATTCGCTTCCTGATCAAGTTAACAATGTCGGCGACTATGTAGCTCTGCTCGATCAGAATCTCCGGCTTTTTCGTATATACTGCTAGCGCAGGGCCCTCAAATTCGATGCGCGTGACTTCGGCTTCTTTGGGTATGTGTTCCAGTATATGCTGGCTAACTTCTAGCTTTCCTCTATCCGACGCTGTCACGCTTTTTTGTCGCTCCATCAAGAGCTTCCAAGGATCTTCTTTTTCGTGTCGTCGTCCAATTCGCGATATCCTTTACCGTCAATCACTGCGACGTCGAAACTATCCCCGCTGGCTGTATCTCGCTTCATGGCTGAGTCTACCGCCTTAACAACTATCGGTATGATGTCTTGGATCATAGAACCTTCCTTGTATCTGTCTTCTAGTACTCCATAGGCTATTGGAGATCCCGATCCTGTGGCAACGCATTCCTCTTCGGTAAGACTGCCTAACGGGTCTATGGAGAAGACGTGAGACCCCGTGTCGTCCACGCCGCCAACAAGGACTCGAGTCACCATGGGAGCCAAGCGTGATGAGAAAAGACGGTTTGCTAGGAGTCTAGCTGCGGAGCTCACGGGCATTCGTCGTTCGTTGTTTAGCTTGTAGAGCTTCGCATTCACCTTGAGCAAATCAACAATCTGTTGAGCATCAGCTACAACCCCGGCGATCGTCATGGCCAGATGGTCGTCTATCTTGTATATTTTCTTTCCTTTCTTGTGGGCAACATAATATCCCATCGTGACACGGGTATCTGAAGAGAGTACAACACCGTCTTTACAGACAACGCCGATGGTCGTTGTTCCTTTTAGGGCTAATCTGTCTATTGTTTCATGCATTTTGATATCCCCCGAAAAGTTAGTGTCGATTGATCATTGTCGGGAGATGTATTACTCACTACCGACGGATTTAAAAACGTTTCGAACCCTAATAGCGAATTGACCTGAACCCGTGATTCTGATCACTATGAAACTACATCGGATGCAGCTACCCAGAGAAGTCGTTGTAGGAAATGAGACTTTATCACTGATAGGCGACATCTGCAAGAGATTGGGATTCTCCAGCTCCGCCTTTGTAGTTACAGGTCCTAGAACACAGCTTGCGGCCGGCAAGGCCGTCATTGACATATTGGAAGATACAAGCATTGATGTCGGTCACATCATGGTATCTTCCTCCACTCTTTGGGATGTCAAAGCCGTTGAAGAGAAAATCAAGGAGCTGAAACCACAAGTTGTTCTAGGAGTGGGAGGTGGAACCAAAATCGATGTTGCAAAGCTGAGTTCTGCTCGTCAGGGTATCCCCTTCATAAGTGTCCCAACGACGGCTTCGCATGACGGCATCTCCAGTCCAGTAGTCTCGCTCAAAGGCTTGGGGAAACCATACTCGATGATGGCTCAGGCCCCTATGGCAATCATCGCAGACACCAACGTAATTATCCAAGCAGACTATCGCTTCATGGCCAGCGGCTGTGCGGATGTAGTGTCCAAATTTACAGCGATTCGCGATTGGAAACTGGCTCATGAGGAGAAAAACGAGTACTACGGCGAGTATGCGGCAAGCCTAGCCCTGATGAGTGCACGTCTAGTGAGGAGAAATGCGGACATCATTAAACCTGGAAAAGAGGAGGGGCTCCGCATTCTTCTGGAAGCGTTGATAAGCTGCGGTGTCGCGATGAGTATTGCTGGAAGCAGTAGACCTTGTAGCGGCTCTGAACACTTATTCAGTCATGCCTTGGACGTCGCTACCGACAATCCCGCAATGCATGGTGAACAGTGTGGCGTGGGTAGCATAATGATGGCCTACCTTCACAAAATGGATTGGAAAGAAATCAAGGGGACACTACACGCGGTGGGAGCTCCGACCACAGCAATGGAGCTTGAAATTAAAATTGAAAGCATTGTGCAAGCTTTGGTTCGGGCGTGTAGCGTTCGCCCCGAACGATATACGATTCTCGGGAAGTGCGAACTTGATGAAAATGCTGCCAATAGGCTTGCTGAGGCAACTGGAGTTGCAGCTTGACACAAGAGCATTTGATATTTGAATTGCTGGACTAGTTGGACTGCTTTCCGCCTGTTTCTCGTTTTTTGAAATCCTCAACGAACCTCACTTTCGTTATCTGGGGAAAGAATTTCTGAAGATCGGTCGCTAGTCCTCTTTTTGCAAGCTGAACACCCTCTAGGTAGAAAACTGCCTCAGGCACATTCACCACAATGCTCTTCTTTCCGAGTCTGAAGTTGAACTCTTCGACATCAACTGTCGGTATCCTTCGATGAATCAGTGCAGCAATTTTTTCCTTCTTCGTCGTCAGTTTCTTTTTGACGGTGACTTCGTAGATCAAGGTTTTTCCGGCTAGTGGCGGATTGAAATCCAGCTGAACCCTTCCAGATCCCATAGTTCTAACTGTTGCAAGCTTCTTGTCGAATTCGATTCGCATACCCATTTTTGGGGTGATTCCACGGGCCGTTAGTCGTCGCAGCGGAACCAACTTGATCTTCTCTGGGTCGCGTGGTCCAAATGCCTTCTCTGGTGGGATTTCGATTGAGCCTGTTTTCTCTGTGAGATCAAGCAGGCCTACATCCAACGCTTCCAGCATCCATCCTTCGCCGACGACAACCAGCTTGGGTTCGTAGATCTCGCCCTCTTTATACAGTCTTCCTTCCTTTGCTTCTTCTTCCTTTGTGGTGTCAAATACATCGCCGGTTTCTTTGACCTTGCCAACGTACTCTACGAGTATGAAGTCTCCTTTTTTGACAGGCATCTTCTCTCCATCTCTGGAATGCTACACTTTGTCAGATTCCGCCTTTAATCTTTATCTGCATCAATCTTTGCGTAGGTTCTGAGCGAGGTTAGCGGAACGAGATTCTGTCGAACAGACCAGCAAGCATGTCCACGAAATTCGTTACGGTGTTGATCGTGTGCTCGTTGACATATGCAGGGTGTTATGATTATCCAGCCAAAGAGCGTTCCCGCTCTTGCAGTCTGGTGTATCCTTACAGGGCAAAATGAGAGAACGGGCTACGATGTTCGAAAAGCAGCTGTAAGCACAAAAAAGAGGAGAGTTGGTAACTCTACCACTCAGTTTCTTCTTCGGCTTCTTCCTCTGTTGTCGCTATCTCCTCTTCATGGGGAGAAGTTTCTTCTGTTGGGGTCTCTGTCTCTTCTTCTGTTGCTGTTTGAGCTTCTTCCACTTCTTCTTCGACAGCTAGTTCTTCATTAGATGCCGCCTCAGGTTCTGTGACAGTCTCTTCTGGTGAAGAAACCGTCTCTTCGAGCTCTTCAACGGATGATTCGGAAGGCGTCTCAAGGCTCTCCTGAACGGGCACTTCTTCAACAGGTGCTGCTTCGATTGCCGCTTCACTGACCTGTTCAATTGTTGTCTCTTCGCCGGCCGCTTCGATTTCTTCTGGTGTTCCAGTCGGCTGTTCAACCGCGATTTCTTCAGAAGGCGTTTCGGCTTCTTCGGGTATTCCAACAGGGGCTTCTTCAACAGGAGTTTCCACTGGTATCTCAGCCGTTTCTTCAGCGATCTCTTCTGTTGGGGGCACCTCTGCTTCCGCAGTTTCTTCTGGTTCTGCTGGTTCCGCTGGCACAGGAGGAGTGACTGCTTCAGGTAGGATGTCGCCGACTATTCCCTTGATGCTGTCGAGTTGTTGTCTAAGAGCGTCAAGTCCAAGGCTGAAAGCCTGACTTTCCCGTTCGTGAAGCTGATCGTCGATTTCGCCGGCCACGTGCTGAATCTCTGAGTTGGCTAGGAAAATCTCTAGCGTGTTGATCTGATCTTCGAGTTGGGTGATTTTTGATGTCATTGTCTCGGCTAACGCTTTCTGCCTCTTCTCAATCTCGGCGATTGTGTTGCTGATGTCACTGTTGAGGGATTCGAAAGTGGATTCGGAGATCTTCTCTGCGTTGAACAGATCGTCCAATGCTTGCTTCTTTTTCCTCGCTAGCTCCAGATCTTTGCTTATTTCCTCAAAAGAATACTTCCATGAAATCAGATTCTTACACCACGGTCCATGCTAGCATAAAATTGCGAAATAACCTTTGCTAACATGTAGATATATTGCTAGTTGTCAGAATCAGCCTGTTTTCAGTTTTTCTTCGACGAAACCTTTTAAATGTCACAGTCTAGTGCAACAAGCTGAGGCATTGACATGAACACGCTACTGATTAACGAAAAATGCCTTTCTCGACCGAAATATCTGTGACATATTGCAGACTCCTAAGCTGGAGGTGCACGGCATTCTCATATGAGGTTTTGCCGCGCGCGCATTGTGAGCTGCGCAGAATCTTGAACTGACGAGTCTATCGCAACTTCGGAAGAAGTTTCTCAATTGACTCTCTTATTCGCACCCATGCCTCTTCGTTTTTCACGACAAATTTCTGTTTCCTCTTCCATTGATCGCCTCTCTTTATCCATAGATACACTGCCAATTGTCTGGTTCCAAAATAATCTTGAAGAACGACAGCAGACCACCACTTTTCCGTCTTGTACAAGTTTATGCCTTCGATAACCTTGATGGTTTCTGAGACAGGAAATTTCGCTTCTAGCAAAGTCTCACCTCACTGGAGATATCCCTTAGGAGTATTAATGTTTTTGAAGCTGCACGCAGCTCATCTGCGTTCAGGAAGCTTTGAGTAGGTTCCTTCGGACGTCCGATAGACCGCTAACCGTCCAACAGTCTCCCAGTCATCTCCCGTTCTCCGTCTGAGCTGCACAACAATGACTTCTGCGGTAGGATCGGTTTTCCCAGACCAGATGCTGATGCCTAGAAAATCTTGCTCATTGAGTCGTGTATAGAAACGTGCTTTTGGGCTTCTTGACTGAGAGGTTGAGCTCAACTTTGCCACAATTCTCCCTGTGGGATTTGCTTTCCTATCTCTCTGGTTTGCTATTACTTATTTGCCACCCTTCCTGCACCATTTGCGCGACTAAGTTAGAAGCGCGCGCACCTGCGGCGTGATTAATCGCTGGGAGCTCGGTTTGAGATCTTCCATACTGCCGAAACACCAGGATTTCACGACTAAACCATGAACTTGCCTTTCTCCACCACGTTGAAAGCTGATCCTTCTTCCTTCTCTATCTTTACCGTGGGTTTTGAAATGAGCAGATCCATATGGTTCTGGGACGCATTTCTGCCACCAGGCATATCCAGATTGTGGCCAAAAGCGATGTGGATGGTCCCTAAGATTTTTTCATCTTCAAGGAACTCTTGAACAAGGCGTGCTTTGGGATTTATCCCGAGCGCAAACTCTCCCACGATATCGGACCACTCGTCAGTGTTTAGCGTGTCTTTGACTTTCTTGAGAACCGTGCCATCCTTAGATGTAGCTTGCGCAGCTTTGCCCTTTTCAGCGGTTATGGTTACTGGGGAACCTATAGGTCCAATTCCGCCAATTGCCATGTCGCAAACAAGCGTCCCATTCAGAGAGTTCTCCAGAGGTGCCACAATGACTTCCCCGGTGGGAAGATTCATCCACTTTCGCAGTCGCCAATCGTATTTCGTGTCCGTGAAGAACTCCCTCCCCTTCACACTCATGGACAGATTGGTGCCAGCCGGATTTCTGACGTCAATCTTGGCCACGCCGTCAAGTGTCAGGATCAACTTGTCAGCGAAGCTTTGCATACTCTTATGTTCCTCGGGTGTGAGAGCCAATGAACCCTCGGTTAGCATCTCCATTGTTACGCCTGGACAGTGCCCCAAGCGTGTTCGTGGATCACGTCTCTGTAATCGGATGATCTTAATCCGGAAGGGAGTCTCTTCCCTCGTTTCCCGGAGAAGGTTGACATAAACATCTGATCTCTGCCCCGTCAAGACTTCTAGGAGATGTCGTGGAAGCTCTCTCCTTGTTTCACTTGAAGTCTTAAGCACTATCAGTCTAGCCCAAAGGCCGAGTGCTAGAGCACCTTCAGCAAAGGCTTTTCCAACTTGGTCTTTCTCGTCGTCACACACTACAACAAGGCTTTCACCTTGCTCCGCTTCCAGAACACATTTCAGCGCGTTCTTTGCAGCTTCCCATGCTTTCATTCTGACCAGCTCACAAACCGAATTTTGTGTTAAACCAATTTCGGAAAGCTCACTTATTCACGTAGGAAACTGATTAGCTTTTTGCGAAGAATGCCTCTCGTTTCTGATTCGCACTAGTCAGAAGAATCAGAAGAAATCTCGTTTGCTCAGAAGATTGAGATCTTCCCGCTTGCCAAGTCGCTGCAAAACGTCCCTATGTTTTCCAGTTCGTAATCGACGACCTCTTCTATTTCTCGCTGAACACTCTTGAAAGCGTTGCCCTGTTTCATGACAACTTGGGCAGCGGCAATAGCGGGCTGATCAATGGGTTTCCCTATCTGACTGAGCAACCAGATATATACTTCCGCTAATCCTGAGACTTTGTTGTAGATGTCATCTGCGATCTTATGTGTGAGAGAGTTGTAGATCTTGCCTACGTGGCTGACCGGATTCTTTCCAGCAGCAGCCTCAGAACAGAAGGGTCTGTTTAGGGGTATGACACCGTTGGTGCGGTTGCCTCGACCAACCTGACCCGAGTCGCCAGCCTCTGCACTAGTGCCCAGTACCGTGATGTAGACGCCTTCTACGCCTTTGGCCTTCTCGTCAAGGGTGTTTAAGTCTACGTTGACCTTCTCGAAGTCTGTGTTTTCTTTCACGAATCTACGGATCTCTTCTTCCAGGGCGGCTTTCTTTCGGAAGTAATCCTTCTCGTTGTTCACATAGCGGTCAACCAGCGCCATCGCCAAAGTTAGGTTCAACTTGTTGTTCCTTCTGAATCCCATGACTTTGACGTCTTCGCCAGATTCTGGAAAGCGTTTCTTGAACTCGGGCGAGTTCACATGATTCTCAAGGCTCAAGACAATCTGCTCAGTTCGGGTCATCGGAGCGTAGCCAACTGCAGCGGAAGTGTCATTGGCACCTAGGACTCTCCCCCTTCTGTCGAATATGTCCATTAGTTCAGGATGCCCTGGCTTTAACTGAACCTGATACTCCACATGCTTCTCCGGATCAACGAATCGCAGATTCTCCTTCACCCACTCTTTGGCCGTTTGAATAGCAATTTCCTCAACTGGTATGTGGACTCCACCCACCTCGAATGTTGCCCTGTCACCGATAACGAGGAGCATCGGCTTCCGTATGGTACCGCCTCCGAAGCGGGTTTCCGCTTCGCCAGCAGCCAAGAGAGATTTGTCAATGTTGTGATGCCTTATTCCACCAGTCTTGCTCTTGTACTCTTGGCTGAGTTGCACTGAGATTCGGTCCATTATGGCATCGCAGATGTAATCTGGGTGGCCCAAGCCCTTTCTCTCAACTATCTCCAATTGCTGTCCTTCAACAGGCGTTTGCTTTAGAACGTCAACAAGTATGTTCCTGACCATCTGAGATCGCCTTGGCGGACGTTTAGAAACGATAACAGATATATATTTTGCGATATCAGTTATACATGGAAAATAACCTCGGGTTATCATCGTGGTCGTCAACGGATCCATGCTCAGGAGACTTAGGCAGGAAGTTGGACTAACACAGAGGCAACTCGCCAAGTTAGTAGGAGTTTCACAAGCCCACATCTCCAAGATCGAAGGGCAGAATGTAGATCCTCGACTATCCACGGTAAACAAGATTCTCATGGTCTTGACCGAAGGGAAAGGCAAGAAGTGCCATGAAGTCATGACGAAGAACGTCCTCTTCGTGACTCCACAGGACAAGGTTCTGAAAGTCAGTCAGGTTATGATGAGAAACGCGATATCTCAAATCCCAGTGATCGATGACGGGCGTGTTGTAGGCACCGTGACAGAGGAGGGCATTGTCAGGAACTTGAGCTCCACGATAGCCGATGAGAAAGTTGCAGGAGTAATACAAGCGCCGCTGCCAAGCGTTCCTCATGATACTGACTTGAGTTTGATCAGGCCACTACTGGAGGAGCATCCAGGTGTGTTGATCGTAGAGAAGGACGAGATCGTCGGTATCATAACGAGGTCAGATCTCTTGAAGACCCTCTCCAGACCCATATAATCCGTTGATGGATTTCTGTATAGACACGCGATGGCAGATCACTCTGAGTTACATAGGAGTTTATGTGAAGTTGTTACAAAGATTGATAAATAGCCGATCTCATACTTCAAAATATGCTAGAACATTTAAAAGAAGCCTGCGGAGTCTTCGGAGCACAAGACCTTGGCGGCGGTCCGGTGTTCCCGTATATCTACTGGGGGTTAAGATCGCAAAATCATCGAGGGCACCAGTCGCACGGTTTTCTCACTTTCGATGGGACCTTCCATGTGCGCAAAGGCTTGGATCTGGTTCCGAAGCTGAAATCGAAAGATGTCGAAAAATGGTTGCGTGATTTGCCTGGCTACGTAGGTGTAGGAAACGTACGGTACACGACTTCCGGCGGGACAGATGAAAGATCGCTAGTTGAGGGAACTCAGCCATTCTTGACCAGCACAGACAAGAAGAGAATGGCGGTCTCATTCAACGGCAACATTGTGAATACCGCTCAGCTCACAAAGGAAATCAGACGCCAGTTCCCGGGATTCTGTTACGAATGCGACGGAGAATTGATCTGCCGAAAGCTCCTGTTGGGACTATTGAAAAATCATGATTTACGCTCGTCTGTCAAGACCTGCATGAAAGAGGTAGAAGGCGCCTTTTCCGTTGCCGGAGTAACTCAAAAAGGAGAGTTATTCGCCTTCAGAGACCCCTACGGAGTAAGACCGCTTTGCTGCGGGAACGGCAACCATCGGCAAATCCGTGCGGTGTCCTCCGAAACCGTTGGTTTGGACATCAACGGGTTTGAGCACAGCTTTGAGGTAAAACCTGGGGAGTTCGTGGCTGTGACTCAGGATGGTTTTGAACGGGAGCAACTTGTTGAATGTGAGAGAAAAGCTCTTTGTGCTTTCGAATTTGCCTACTTCGCTAGGCCAGACTCTAGGCTTGGAGATCAATTTGTGTATGAGGTGAGAGAGAACTTCGGACAAAACCTTGGTAGAGAATACCCTGAGATTGCCGCAAACGCGGATATCATTCTCTCGATGCCCGAAACGGGTGATGACTCTGCTTTAGGTCTTCACGAAGAGACGGGCGTCCGTTGGGAACGAGCCACAAGGAGACATAGATACGTAACGGAACGAGCCTTCATTCTCTTGCCAGAAGAACGCCATAGCACCATTGACAGAAAGATCAACATTCTCGACCACAAGATCTCAGGGAAGACAGTTGTAGTTACTGAAGACAGTATCGTCAGGGGCGACACGACGAAAGTTGTGGTCAAGAAACTGCGTAGAATGGGTGCCAAGAAGGTCTATCTATTTATCACCTTCCCAAGGATTATCGGCCCCTGTTTCTATGGCGTTGACATGGCCACCTATGGTGAATTGATAGGTTCCAGATATGATGCTGAAGAAATCGCCAGGATCATTGATGCTGATGCCGTCTGCTATCAATCGGTAGCAGGATTCGTCGAAGCCACTGGTTTCGACAAGAACGAGTTGTGTCTGGGATGTGTTACTGGGGAATATCCGACTCCACTGGCGCAAAGGCTAGCTGACAAGATGAAGAAACACTTTGACAATGGACACAAAGAGATTGGGCGAATATACGAAATGGCAGTTGCTTAGACGAAGGCAATTGAGGATTCCAGTAGAAGTCGATGAATATTGAGGTGATCTAATGGACCGAGTTGGGATACTAGTCGTGTCCTATGGTTCAAGAGGAGTAGCCGTGATAGACGCGTTCAGTCGCAGTGAAGACTATGATGCAGAATTCTACATTGCAGACAAACAGAGGAATCCCTTTAACGCAAAAAAAGCGAGAAAACATGCTGTCATACCAGATCTTGATGTAAAGAAGATCTGCAGGTTTGCCAGAAAACATGAGAACAAGATCGACTTCGGCATCGTGGGACCTGAAAAACCGATAATCAATGGCGTAAGAGACCTCTTTGAGGTAGAAACGCACATCCCCCTAATCTGCCCGACCAAAAAATTCGCAATAGAAGGAAGCAAAGTCGCGCAACGCTATCTCCTGGAACAAGTCGCTCCGGAAGCGAACCCAAGGTTCAGAGTGTTCGATCCCGCAGAGCATGGCAGCAAGAGTAAAGTGCGCAAAAAACTCGCTGCCTGGCTAGATGAACTCAACAACCGAGTCGCCGTCAAGCCGGACACCCCCGCCGCCGGAAAGGGAGTGGGTGTGTGGGGTGATCACTTCACAACGCGCAAGGGGTCGCTGGAGCACTTCCTGGCCAACTACGAACATGGTCCAGTACTAGTTGAGGAGAAGGTAGAAGGTGAAGAGTCAAGCTTTCAAGCTTTCTGTGACGGCAAACACATAGTTCCCCTGCCGGAGACTCGCGACTACAAGAGAGCATTCGACAACGACAAAGGACCAAACACCGGAGGAATGGGATCATACAAAGACTCTGGCGACCTCTTGCCTTTCATGACGCCAGCAGATCGCCAGAAAGAGCTGAGAATCGTAGAAAAAGTCTTCAAGAAACTTAAGGGGAAGGGAAGCAATCCTGAGCTGCAAGGCATTCCGTTCTATTATGCATTCATCCACACCAGCAACGGACTAAAAATCCTCGAAAACAACAGTCGCCCGGGCGATCCTGAGATACAGAACCTGCTGCCTGTGCTGAAGGACGACTTCGTCGAAGTTTGCTTCAAGATACTAGACGGCAACCTAAGACGAGTCGAATTTGACAAACGCGCAACTGTTGTGATCTACAAGGCCCCCCCAGGATATGGAGGATTCATGAACGTCTTTCCTGAACAGGTAGAGAAGAATGAGGTGGGCAAACCTGTGGACTTAGGTGGCGCCTACAGACTAGAAGAAGAATATGGTGAGGCGATCAGAACCTATCCGGGATCAATGGAATTGAGAGAGGACAAAACCTACGCCCTCACGTCACGAACTGTATGCGTCGTAGGCGTGGCAGACGATATTCCGAGAGCCAAAGAGATCTCGGTCGACGGGATAGAGGCGATTAAGGGGGGTTCGCTGTGGTTTAGAAGAGACATTGCCTCCGAAGAGCACGTCAAGAAGAGCATTGCACACATGCGAACCCTGAGGAAACGCTAATGGCTAGCGACCGACTATTCATCTCCGATTGTGAAGGTCCCGTATCAAAGAACGATAACGCATTTGAACTGACAAACAACTTCGTTCCACATGGAGATTACTTCTTTGCATTGGTAAGCAAATACGATGACATGCTTGCCGATGTCCTCAAGAAACCTGGCTATAAAGCTGGATACACCCTGAAGTTGATTCTACCCTTCTTGAAGACCTACGGAGCGACCAACCGCAAGATGAAGGAGTACTCTGCAAAGAACATCCTACTCGTCCCAGGAGCCCAAGAGACGCTCGGATTCGTCAAAGACACAATGCCATCCTTTATGGTCAGCACCAGTTACGAACAGTACATTTCCTCCCTATGCACACTCGTAGGCTTTCCATACGAGAACACCTACTGCACGAAACTAGACTTAGACAAATACGAAGTCAGCGAGAGCGAGAAGAGGAAACTGAGAAAAATCCGAGAAGAAATCTCGCACATGCCCATGATCGAAATCCCGGAAAACGCCCAATCCGTACAAGACTTCTCCACCAGAGATCAGAAGACAATCCAGCGACTAGACGAAATATTCTGGAATATCATCGCTGAGATGAAATCGGGCATCATGCTTCAGGAGGTTCAACCTGTCGGTGGTAGTGAAAAGGCTAAGGCGGTTCAGAATGCCGCCGAGAAGATGAATGGAAATCTTCAAGACGTGATGTACGTGGGTGACAGCATAACGGATGCCACGTGTTTTCGGTTAGTGAGAGAAAATGAAGGGTTAACCGTTTCTTTCAACGGCAATGAATACGCTATCAAAGAAGCGGAGATTGCTGTTCTCTCCGACAATACCATCGTCACTTCAGTTCTTGCCGACACCTTCAACACGGCAGGCAAAGACGGCGTGATCAACCTTGTCCGAGAGTGGGGACATTCCGGACTGACGAAACACTGTGCCAACTCGACGCTGAGAAATCGCGCTTTCAAACTGTATCCTGAGAAGCTTCCTCAAGTCGAAATGACAACTCCGGCCAACAAAGAAAGGCTGATAAGAGAAAGTAATGCATTCAGAAAAAGAGTTAGAGGAGAAGCGATAGGAAGACTTGGATGATTTAGTCAACCAGTTTCACAATAGCTCGTTTCTGCTCAAGGAGAAATCACATGCAGCCCGAAATCGATGACACCTTCGCCGAAGCCTTCCAAGGCTTGTACTGCAGAATCATCGTGACTGCTGATGATGAAGTTGTCTTGCGGGAAGCAGCTCAAGATGCAACTGCGATGCCTTCAGTGGTCATCGGAAGGACGGAAGGGGGCGTTGAGAAGTATCTCAGTGAGGCGCAGACTTTAGACGGACGTAGGGGCGCAGTCTTGCAGTTTTGGGGCGCGATCGATGAAAAAAAACGTCTTGTCGATTCAGTGGAGAAGCTTGAAAAGGAGCTATCGTACCGCATACGCCAAGACATACTCGTCAAACCCTTCACCGCGATTTTTGATGCCCATCCCAAGCCCGAAGGTAGACTTGACATGATGAAAAGGGTCGGTCACTGTGGAGACGGATTTGAGTGGGAGGAGAAACGCTATGGGCGCAACATGATCATCGTGCCAATCATGGTTCCTGACTTCCAGATCGAACGCTACTTGGGGTATGGTAGGGGGGTGATGGGGGCAAACTTCTGGTACATGTGCAGGACCAAAGAGTCAGTGACAACTGCCGGCAGAAAGGCGCTGCAAGCCATAGGCGAAATTGAAGGATCCATCACACCTTTCGGCATCTGCTCGGCAGGGTCCAAACCTGAGACCAAATTTCCGTGGATAGGTCCAACCACGAATCACTTTTATTGCCCCACATTGAAAGAACGACTAGACAGAGAGTCACGGGTCCCTGCAGGCATCAGTTACATTCCAGAAATTGTGATCAACGGTTCTTCACTGGACGTTGTCAAGAAGGCAATGAAAGTCGGCATTCAGAGCGCGCTTCATGTAGCTGGCGTCGCTAGAATCTCCGCAGGCAATTATGGGGGAAAACTCGGAAAGTACAAAATCCACCTGCGAGAGTTGTTCAAATGAAACTCGATGTCATCGGCTTCGGCGCCGTCAACTTAGATAGGCTATATAGAGTCGACTTCATTGCCAAAGAAGACGAGGAAAGCTCTATCCTAGATCTAACAGAGTCTCCGGGGGGTTCCGCAGCCAACACGATTGTTGGTCTGGCCAGGCTGGGGTTGAAGACTGGATTTGTCGGCAAAGTCGCTGAGGATCGCGCGGGAGAGCTTCTTCTGAAGGATTTCACAAACGAAAATGTGGATTTGAGCGGCATCGGGATTTCCAAAACCGGTAGAAGCGGCACCGTCATGGGCTACGTGGACAAGAAAGGCGGCAGAGCACTCTACGTTGATCCAGGTGCCAATGATCTCCTAGAATTTGGCGAAATCGATCTAGAATACGCCAACAACACTAAGTTCTTCCATCTAACATCCTTCGCCGGTGGAAAACCTTTCCAAGCTCAATGTAGACTCGTCAAGACTCTTTCTGACGTTGCGATAAGCCTTGATCCTGGCACTCTATATGCTAGAAAGGGCTTAGAGTCTTTGAAGCCCATTGTAAAACGTTGCTCAGTAATGTTTCCAAGTGGGCATGAAGTGAAGCTGCTCACTGGAAAAGACTATGAAAAGGGATCCAAGATTCTGACAAGAAAGGGTGTTGACATAGTCGCTGTGAAGCTTGGTGAGAGAGGGTGTTACGTCACAGATGGCCAAGAAAGCTATGTGGTAGAACCTTACAACGTAGAGGTCGCAGACACGACCGGGGCTGGTGATGCCTTTTGCGCCGGTTTCTTGTACGGTCTGATCGAAAACAAGGAGCTCTACGAGTGTGGAAAACTCGGGAACTTTGTGGCGTCCAGATGCATAACGAAGAGTGGCGCCAGAAGGGGACTTCCACGGCTTTCGGATTTGGGGAACATCTGACGGCTCTAGAGCTTTCGAGTCAGATATTCGACCACAGATTCGAACACTAGCCTGCCATCGCCATAGTCCGGCATCCTTTGCTGAGTTGTCCAGTCAGGAAGTTGCCAGCCGTAGTAGGCTCTCTCCGGATGAGGCATCAGACCGAAGACGATGCCACTTGGATTGCAGATTCCAGCGATGTCGTGCAATGCCCCGTTGGGATTTGCAGGATATCTTCCCTCAGCGTATTCACCGTTCTCATCGCAGTATCTGAAGACAAGTTGGTCATTGTCATACAGCTTTTCCAAGTAGTCTCTTTCCTTTTCCTTTGAGAATACGAATCGCCCTTCTGCATGCGCCACAGGGATTCTCAGTGTTTCACCTTTGGGGATGTTCTTCGTGAAGACACAGTTGCCAGAGTTTTCGTTCTTAAGGTGAATCCAAGCGCAGCGATAGCCAACAGGAGTATTGGTTGCCAGCGCAGCTTTTGGATATTCGCCGGCATTCCTAAAGCCTGGTAAGAATCCTGCTTCAACCAAGACTTGGAAACCATTACAGATTCCCATGATAGGTCTTTCCATTTCCACGAAGCGTTTCAAGTCAGGGCCCAGTTTGGCTATGAGGCTCTTAGCTAATATGGCGCCAGCTCGAACATAGTCTCCGTAAGAAAAGCCACCTGGAAATACAAGAGCGCTATAGTCGAGAAGGTTTCCCTTTCTGACCAATTCGTTGAGGTGAACGACTTCAGCCTTGATACCTAGGTCATCGAACGCGCTCCTAGTTTCTGCGTCACAATTCGTTCCGCCGACCCTCGCTATGCAAACGTGGATTTCAGCCTTCTTCACTGTTCAACCTCCTAGCGCCCTTTCCCAACAGACCCGCAGTTCAGCCAAGCTGGTGTCTATGAGTCTCTTGCCATCTAGACCGTGCACAGAGAAATTGCGATTCTTTTCGACTCTCCCGACTGCTGAATAGATCGAGCCCCTCATCAGAGTCTCGAAATCCTCTCTGCGTTTCTCGATGACTTCTACGAGGAACCGGCTGCTAGACTCAGAGAAGAGAACGAAGTCATTCCGCCGAATCTCCTTACCCCCAGGCACGTTTTCCAGAAGCAGCTTCATTCCGTAGTCGCTGCTGAAGGCCATTTCCGCCGCCGCGACCGCCAAGCCCCCCTCTGAAAGATCATGACACGACTTGATGTACCCAGCATCTATCGCCTTTCGCATCGCATCCATGATCTTTCTCCCTTGTCTTACTCTGACCCGAGGAACAGTTTTTCCCAAGAACCCGCTCATTTGGTAGTATTCCGAACCGCCCAATTCCGGATAAGTCTGGCCTACTAGGTAGATCGGGTTTCCTGGGTGTTTCAATTCCATTGATACCGCCTTTCTCACGTCGTTGATTATTCCGATCGCTGTGATTAGAAGCGTAGGAGTGACTGGGCCGAGAGGTGACTCGTTATAAAGGCTGTCCTTTCCTGAAATGAATGGAGTTCCGAAGCCTTTGGCAGTGTCGTAGCAGGCTTTGCAGGCCCTCATTAGTGAAGCTAGTCTGTCAGGTTTTTCAGGATTTCCCCATGTGAAATTGTCGAGTAGCGCGATTCTTCGTCCGCCTACCGAGGTGTTGTTTCGCAGGGCTTCGTCTATTGATGACGCAGCCATCCAGTAGGGATCGATCTTTCCATAATTCGGGTTCATGCCACAAGATATGACGAGCCCTTTCCAAGACTTTCGCAGCGGTTTGACTATTGCGGCATCATTTGGCCCACTGTATTTGCCTTGCAGAGGTTTCAGCGCAGTATTTCCTTTGACTTCATGGTCATACGTTCTCACCACTGATTCGCGACTGGCAACATTTGGGGAAGCTAGCATCTTTAATAAGACGTTCGGGAGGCTTTCTGGCTCAGCAAATTCAGGTTCAGCATACGGTGGCGCCTTCCGTCTTCCAGTCCTCTTGACTTTGGGCGGTTCAAACAAGAAATGCGTTGCTAGATACGCGACTCTCCTTCCTTGATAGTCAGCTCTAACAAACTGATCGTCTGTGAACCTGCCAATTGGAGTAGCCTGGACGTTTTCGCTCTCAAAGATTTTCAAGGCGTCTCGAAGGTTCCTTTTGGGAACACTTATGAACATTCGTTCCTGGGATTCAGAAATGTAGATCTCCCATGGAGCCATACCTGGGTACTTCAGTGGGATTTTCTCTAGCTCGATATGCACGCCGCAGTGGGATCGGTGGGCCATCTCACCGGCAGCACTGGAAAGCCCTCCGCCGCCCAGGTCAGTTATGGCGGAGCCTAATTCTTCATCTCTTATTTGGATGATCGCACGTCGTAGTTTCTCCTCCTCGATAGGATTGGCTATCTGAACAGCTGGCCTAGATACTTCTTCAGATTCTTCTGTCAGTTCAGCCGAGGCGAAGGTCACTCCGTGAATTCCGTCCCTTCCAGTTTTTCCTCCTGCTAGAACTGCGATGTCACCGGGCATCGTGTTTCTCACAAACTTCTTCATCGGGAGGATGCCCATGCACCCACAGTAAACGACGACGTTGCCCACGTAGCTCTCGTCAAAGTAGAGTGCTCCGTTGACCGTGGGAATGCCCATGTTGTTCCCGTAGCAGCCTATGCCCGCGACAACTCCTCTGAAGACGTATTTGGGATGCTTTATTCCGAGAGGGAGCTTCTCGTATTCGAAATCCAGTGGCCCAAAACAGAGGACGTCTGTGCACGCTATTGGATCAGCCCACACTCCAAGGACGTCGCGGATTACTCCCCCTGTTCCAGTTGCTGCACCCCCAAAAGGCTCAATGGCTGAGGGATGATTGTGCGTTTCGACTTTGGCTGCAACGGCATAGCCATTTTCGAACTCGATAATACCTGCATTGTCTTCGAATACGGAGAGGCACCAAGGCAGATTGAGTTCACGCGTTACGCCTGCTATGTATGTCTTGAACGGGCTCTCCACTTCCCCGTCTTCCGTGGTAATATTTCCTTTGAAGGTCTTGTGGAAACAATGTTCGGACCACGTCTGCCCAATTGCTTGGAGTTCGACGTCTGTGGGAGTTCTTCCATTCTTCCGAAAATATCTTTGAACGGTCTTCATCTCTCTTAGATTCAAGCCGATTCCTAGTTCTCTGCTTGCCTGCAGGAGCTGTCTGTCATCTGCATTAAGAAGGTCAACTGTAAATAGCTCGAACGGCAGATCTTGTTTGATGAACAGGCTCATTCTATTTCCTCTAACTCGAAGCTATAGTCATCTTTCGTTGGGTTTGCCAGCAGCCGTCTACACATCTCCTCTGCTACGCCTCTAGCTTCTCTCTGTGAAGACGCTTCGAAGATTATGGAGTAGATTTTCCCGACGCCAACGCTTTTGACTGGGTAGTTCAGCTCCTTGAGAGAACGCCAAGTCATTTCGCCTTCAGGATCAGAATGCCCGGGTTTCAGTTTAACCTCGATCTTCGCGTGGAACCTCATGGGTTATAGTCAAACAAATAAAAATTTAAGTGTTTTTGGACCGATTTTGACACTTTTCATTAACCTCGACAGGGTGAGGCTTCATTGTTACCAGTTAGGTTGTTCATGGAAATCTCTGTGTCGTGAGGCCCATACGCGATTTTCAAGCCGAAAAACGAATGCTGCAGTTGCCGAGACTAGCCGGACCTGGCAAGGCAACTCATGCTGATCATCCACTGGCCCAAGTCAAGACCATAACAACGACGAGTGCGATTCCAATTATTGTCGACGATGATTCATGGTTTGACCGGAGTGCAAACGGATGGTCTTGGGTGAACTCGGCAACAATCAAGCAGATCCCAGTACCAGCGAAAAACAGGAACGCGCTATGAACCCTCAGTAGCATTTTCAGTATAATCAACGACAGCATACCCCAATGATAATGCTCAAAAACCTCCAGTCGCTTCTCATACTTATTACCCCCGAGTCGCCACCACAAAAAATCGAGGATCAAACCTGCTAAGAGACCTATGCAAAGCCCAATCAGAAGGGAGCCCAGTTCAAGATTGCTTCCGAAGGCTTCAACCATGCAAATGAGATTGGGCCAGCGGGTATAAGAATTCATTTCAGCGCTATCTTTTTGCCTTTGTACAAGGCCACGATGTGTCCAGAGTCAGTTACTCGTCCAATGCGTTCAGCGTCAACCGCCGTTTTCTTGAAACTCTCAACGACGCCATTTTCCTCGGTCTTCTCCACGATGACTGCAAAACCCCAGCCCAAGTTGAAGGTCTTCAACATCTCCTCATCTGTAATGTCACCTCTAACCTCTGAAGACGTCTTCTGAATCAGGTTGAAAATGGGTTGCGGTGCGAAGTTGTCGAACTCGAATCCGATTCCTTTGGAGAACTCCATCAGCTTATCGAACTTCAGGTAGCCGTCACCAGTAATGTGGACCACGCCCTTGAATCGATAATCCTCGGCCACGGTCAGCAGCGGCCTAGCATAGATTCTCGTTGGTTCGAGAACCTCAGTGACGAGGTCTCTGTCAAAGCCATCGGGGATATCATTCGGATTGTATTTTCCGCCCCATCGTTTGAACAGGACTTTTCTTGCCAAGGATAGACCGTTGCTGTGAATGCCGGAACTTCTCAAGCCAATTACGACGTCTCCGGGTTTTATGTTGTTTCCATATACTATTTCGTCTTCTGTCAATTCGCCTATGCAGGCGACCACCATGTCGAAGCCCTTGTCTTCTGTTATTCCTTTGATGATCTCGGCTACGTCTCCTATTTCTCCGCTTGGGACTGGACAGCCGGCTTCAGTGGCTCCTTTCGCGATGCCTTTCATCCACGCCTCGACCAAGAGAGGACTGGAGACCTGGGCATGTATGTTGTCAACGACGGCTAGTGGGGTAGCCCCAGATCGTATCACGTCGTTTACGGCCATGGCAACTCCGTCTACGCCGATGGTGTCGTACTTGTCCGCGAGTTGGGCCACGAGAACCTTGGTTCCGACGCCTTCGATCACTAGGTCGAGATATCGGTCGCCTATTGGAAAGATGTTGCCGTACGGAAGGTGGACTACCTTGCCGTATTTGCTGAGCCTGTAGGTTTGCTTGAGAGCTGATAACGCTGCTTTGGATTTCGCCCTTAGTTCTCGGTCAACACCAGCTCTGGCATAGGAGAACTCTTCGGGCACCCACTTCACCATGGTTTCTATGTAACGATGTCACCGAGTCGTTTCTCTCTAGACGCTCTCTTCATCTCGAGAGCTATTCTGTCCCCCATGCTCATGATCTTTCTATATTTGGCATTCGCATACTGGGAACCGATTCCCATGTGGACATTGGTTCCGCCACCATGTCTCAGAGCCACGTCTTGGGTAACGGGAATGTGCATGTAGGCTTCTTTTCCCTCTGGCACATCGTACAGACCATAGTCAACAGCAGTCTTTGCTTCGGCGCCTCCGGTGAAGTCCACTTTGATTTTTGGTTTTAGTTCATATTTTGATATTCTGTCCCACGTGACTAGCGTCTGCAGGCACCAAGCGCCCACAATGCCAGGGGGTTCATGTTCTCGCGTGGCGAGCAGGAACCGGTCAGCATATCGGTGCATGTCTTTGAGCAACGATTCTCTCAGGCTCATGAGAACATGAGCTGTGACTTCAAATGATGGGACCCGTCTGATCTTCTCTTGAATGTCTATCGGCAGTCTCTTCACGCCGTCGAGGATCGTCTCCCTTCGTTCATCGATAGACAGGAACTGGTTTGCCAAGCAGACTCGTGTCTGTTCCCGGCTGACGCGGTACAATTTGGAGTACCAGTCTTCGGCATCTCCCCACGCACTATTGGCATCCAAGGGGGAGAAGAAGAAGTTGAAGTTTGCGTGTGGACCCAGAACGATTTGCTCAGCCCGTGCTCTTTCCAGACTTTCTTTGGTGAGGGTTCCTGCTTCCATTTCTTTCTCCACCTTTTCTTCTAGGTCTTGGGAGTTGGCTGCGAAGATGAATTCTCTTTCGAATTCTCTGTGGGCGTGTTCGGCCTTCACCAGAAGTGGTTCATCGATCGGTTCTTTGAATTGTATGCCTTTGTCAGAGACTGTGTACTCGTAGGATTTGGGATAAGGGATGCCAGCTTGATCAGCGAACCAGTAGTAGTCCTTCTCAATCTCTCCGCGGTTCTCGATCTTCAGGAGTTTTCTCGAGCCAACGATGGGAACGGCGAATTTCTTTTCGATGACGCTGCAAGTCTCGTCTCCGCCGACGTAAACGGAGAAGGCTCTGTTAGTGATTTGCAGGCACTCCAGGTTGATCAGATCGTCTACGTACTTCACAATGTCGGAGTATTTGTCGAGGATCAGCAGGACGCTTTTCCATTCATCTTTCTTTTTGATGTCGCTTGGATCACCTACAACTTTCAGATCTCTTCTAACGAGTTTCGGTAGGTCCTCTACGGTTTCGTCTGCCCTGCCAACCATGGGGTTTTGCAGGTAAATTCTCGCCCGTTGTGGGGTGACGTAGATGATGCTTCGCAAACCATAGTCTCGTTGGCCCTGCCAAGCGTCGAGTGCTGAATGGGAGCCTAAGTTGAGGCCAATTGGTTCCTGATATCTCTTGGCGATTTCCTGCATTTCGCTTCTTTCTATAACCATTGATATTTCTCCATTCAAATGGAGCTTCTTAGAGGTCTGACCTTCTACTAAAATTTTCTGCCCGTTAATCTTTCGTATGCTTCGACGTATTTTCTTGAGGTTTCTCTGATTATGGGATCGGGTAAGTTGGGGGCAGGAGGTGCTTTGTTCCATTTCAGGGAGTTCAGATAATCTCTAACGTATTGTTTGTCAAAGCTGTCTTGGTTCTTTCCTACGTCATATTTTTCTGCTGGCCAAAACCGTGACGAGTCGGGGGTGAAGAGTTCATCAATGAGCATGAGTTCCCCGTTTAATAGACCGAATTCGAACTTTGTGTCGGCGACAATGATGCCGTTGGCTTCAGCCTTCTTGGAGACGCGCTCATAGAGCTTCAAGCATGTTTGATCGATTTTTTGCGCCGCTTTCTTTCCGATTTTTTCGGAAACCTCGCTTTTGGTCATCTCGATATCGTGACCGGACTCAGCTTTGGTGGTGGGTGTTAGAAGTGGTTCCCGCAGTCTCTCTGCCTTTTCTAGTCCGCTTGGCAGCTTGATTCCGCAGACGGGCTTGCCATGGCTATATTTTTCCCAAGCAGAGCCATATAGGTAGCCTCGGACAACGAACTCGATCTTTATCGAGTCGGCTTTTCTGACTAGAACGGTTCTTTGGTCAAGGACGTCCAAGATATGATTGGGAATGATGTCTTTGGTTTGGTTGAACCAGTAGACTGAGAGTCTGCTAAGTGCTTCTCCCTTGTGAGGAATACCATCAGGTAGGACGACGTCAAAGGCGGAGATTCGGTCCGTGGAGACTATCAATAGTCGGTCTTTCAAATCATAGACGTCTCTCACCTTTCCTTTCTTGAACATGGGAAAGGGTAGTCCAGTTTCGAGCAGAACATCAGAACTCATTTTGCCTTACCTTTTGTCCTTCGGCCTTATAGATTTCTCTAACTCTTCGGCATCTGCGTAAACATTTCTTTTCATTCTCTCTCTAAGGCGGGCAATTTTATCATGCAGAGAATGGTCTGAGAGCGCAAGCATCCTTACCGCTGCTAAAGCGGCGTTCTCAGGCATAGGAATGTAGGCGACTGCGATGCCTTTCGGCATGACAGCGGATGAAAACGTCTTGGCCCATTCGTATTTCTCCGAATCTGGAGGACAAGCTATGACCGGATACTTTGTGTAGCCCGCAACTACCCCTGAAAGCGCATCCGACAAGCCCGCCACCGTTATGAAGATTGTGTTCTCCTCCGTCGCCTCGTATTCCTGCAAGTTGTCTAGCAGTTTTCTGGGAGTTCTATGTGCCGAGACAATCTTGTATTCGCAGGGAACTGGAAAACCTGCTTCTTCAAGGAAGGCGCCGATTCGTGAAGCGAAGGCGTAATCGCTCTTGGAGCCCATTAGAACAACGATTTTCTCTTTAGGCATAGTTAAGGATGCAAGGAGAGAGGATTTAAGTCTTGACTGGGCGTTTGCAGGATCTGATACGAATAGCTTAGGCTCACAGATCTTTGTATCTATTGAGTTCCCAGTCCGTAACGCTGCTCTGGAATTCGTCCCACTCTGTCGCCTTGATCTCCAAGTATTTGCCGAAGACGTGTTCCCCTAAGGCCTCTTTCATGAACTTGCTTTTTCTGAACTCTTCGATGGCTTCCCCCAAGCTCGGCGGCAGGGTCTTCATGTAGAACTTGGCAAGTTTCTTGTCGTCGAAGCCGTATACATCCTCTTCCACTGGAGCTGGTGGTTCGATCTTTTTCTCAATTCCGTCGAGGCCTGCGGCAAGCATTACGGCAAAGGCTAGATACGGATTGCAGCTTGGATCGGGACACCTTAGCTCGAGTCTGGTTGATTTCTCTCGTCCTTCGCTGTATCTGGGAACTCTGATGAGGGCGGACCGGTTTCTCTGGCCCCAGCAAATGTATACTGGCGCTTCGAATCCACGGCGAAGGCGCTTGTAGCTGTTCACCGTAGGACATAGAACGGCTGCCATCTCTCGGATGTGTTTAAGCTGACCGCCCATGAAGTGGTAGGCGACTGGGGACAGCCTGTACTTGTCCTTTTCATCATAGAAGACGTTGTCGCCCTGTTTGTCAACCAAGGATTGGTGGACGTGCATTCCGCTTCCATTGACGCCGAAGATAGGTTTGGGCATGAACGTTGCGTTTAGCCCCTTGCTATGAGCCACCGTTTTTATGGCTTGCTTGAGGATCATTACATTGTCCGCGGTTTCCAGTGCTCCCGCGTATTCGATGTCTATCTCGTGTTGGCTCGGGGCGCATTCGTGGTGGCTCATCTCAACGTTTATTCCCAGTTTCTCGAGGGTCGATACCATGACGGCGCGTATGTCGGTTGCGAAGTCTCGAGGAGAGAAGTCGAAGTAGCCCGCGGTGTCGTGGTAGGTTCGGGTCTCCTTGGATCTGAAGAGAAAGAACTCGGTCTCTGGTCCCACGTAGTAGGAGTACCCTTTTTCCCCGGCCTTTCGCTGGAGCCGTCTTAGAACGTACCGGGGGTCACCGATAAAAGGGGTCTTGCCGGGTTCATGAACATCGCAGATCATCCTTGCGACGTTCTTCTCGTCCCTTGGCCAAGGAAGAAGGACGTACGTTGAGAAGTCGGGAACCAGTAGCATGTCGCTTTCATGTATCCTAGTGAAACCCTCAATCGAGGAGCCGTCGAACCATTTTCCGTTATCGAGGCAATCCCTCAACTCTCGCGGGGAAACGGTCACACTCTTTAGCTGGCCTGACAAGTCGGAGAACATCAAATCGAGGAATTCAACTTTGTCACGCTTCACCTTTTCAATGATCTTCTCTTTATCCATAGAAACCACAACTCTACGCAGAATACGCCACTTAACTCTTTTATGGTCTCAGACTCTCGACTTAAGATTTTCTCACACCAAAATACCGTACTCTCACGACAAGCCAGCACTGAATGCAGTGGACCGGGCGGGATTTGAACCCGCGGCCTCCTGAGTGCAAGTCAGGCATTCATTCCAGACTGAACTACCGGCCCGATGGCATTGATGATAATGGAAGAAGAACTAAACTCTTTCGATAGCGAGTCTACTTGGTTGGAAAGAATTGTGACTTGCGATTAGCCATCTCAAGCCACGTAGTAGTCAATGACCTTTTTCATTCTCTTCGGCCGAGGCGGCGGCCCGAGCTCAGAGATCTTCTTCAGTATTTTCACGATTTGTGGTTGAAAACGTACAAGATCTGTAAAGGTCACGAGTCCAACTAGCTTCGGTCCTTTTATGACAGGCAGCTTTTTGATGTTCATTCTAAACATAAATTTTGTGACGTCCTCCACATCCATATCGGGTTCTGCAGTCCTTAGAGGGGCTGACATGATTTGACGGATCCTGACCTTCTCAGGGTTCTTTGACTTGGCTAGGATCCTCTTCAAAAAGTCCCTTTCTGTAACGATCCCTACAGGTTTGTCTTTCATGGTTACGACTAGGCACCCTATTTCGTGCTTGTTCATGAGGTTTACTGCATCTCTTGCGTTCTTGCTGGCGTCTATGGTTACCACCTTGTCAACCATGACATCTTCAACTTTCAGCATCGTAGATACCTCAGACTAAGCTGCTTCTTTGGGGATTTTAGGATTATGGATTTCAGATAATTCCTGCAAATAACGGTCCAAGAAATATTTCTAGAATCTACGGTGTCGCTAGCTTAGCTAAGTCGCTTCACCCAACGCGCCCTCTTTTTATACGTGTACAGCTGAGAAGAAAGCAATCTCTCTTTCTAGCGACCTCGAGGTCCTAGAAAAGACTACGCGTCAATTGCCCGATTCTGAGACTGCACGATGGTGATGCCTATAAGAGGACTCTAGAGAACTTTCACCTTGCCCCGCAGCCAACGAAAGCTTTGACTCACTTAAATAAGCAACATGAGACCACTTGGATAGACTCTAATGATGTTACGCTATGGCGTTAAAATTGTCAATACCCACGTTTGCAGGTGTTAAGGAGTATGCCCAATTTTTTGCATAAGCGCTTTATGCATTTCCACCATATGGGTTGAGTGCCCAAGTTGGGAAGCACGCTTGAGCAGGCTGACAAAGCCGAGTTGGCTTCTTGACTGTTGGTTGCAGTTCGCTCTATGAGATCGCATCAAATGGAATGAGTTGCGGCTGATGGCTGAGCGGCCGATCAGGTAGCGTTGGTGTGCTAAGGCTTAGGCCCGATTTGGGCTTTTTCATTTTTTCACTGTTTTGCGTGGGGGTATTTTTCTCTGATTCTGGCATCGGCCATTTTCGCGATCATTTTCATACTAATCAGAACGTATGGGACACCTTTGAGATCAGCGAGGTCTGCCGGTTTCTGGTCTTGAGTCACGACTACTAGGTTGTTGTTCTCAGCGTATTCGATGACTTTCCTGTCTTTTGCCCCCTTCAACCCTGCATCTTGGAGGGTTATCACATCCCAGCCGAGAGTCTCGAAGTATTCTTTGAGTCCGGTGTACATCTCGTCGAGAAGCAGTTTCAAGGTGTGTTCACATCTGGCTACCTTCGATTCTGGATGTTTCGTGTATTTAAGAGAAGTGCCTAGTTTCTGAACAGCTATTGTGGTGTGAGTGCTGGGCTGGGCGATCGATTCAGACCAAAAGGTTTATATCCTCGTAAACGGTTTACGTAAACTGGTTACGCGTAAATGATTTACGCATAGAGGAGGTTGAAAAGACTGCATCAGAACGAAGGAAAAGAATGGAAAGAATGGTATAAGGAATCACTACGCGAGTGGAAAGAAAGATACCGAAGCGCTCTCCAAGAATGGAGAGACAAGTATCGTGAGTGGAAGACTAAAGCTAAGTCCGAAGAGGCGTTTCCGCATCTACCGCCCATGCCACCTATTCCGCCACTGCACTCTATCTCGTCCAGCCGAACCAACGTTGTGGCCTCACGCATAGGCACGGAGCAGCTTCAGGTTATCGACATGTTGATTGAGGCCGGGGTCTTTGGCACGCGATCCGAAGCCGTGGCCTATCTTGTAAACGAGGGAATGAAAGCGCGACAAGACATTCTCGACAAGGTCTCTTCAGCGCTCAAAGAGATCCGAGGGATACGAAAGAAGGCGGAAGAGCAGGTGAGGAGATTGAAAGAAGACATCGGCGTCGCAGAGCCACATGTTGAAGAGACAGAAGCAGAGAGCGAAGAACCCAAGGAACGGAAAACGATGTGCTTTGCGTGTGGCAAAAAGCTGTCCAATCTGCCTGAAGATATCTCAGTGTGTCCGTATTGTGGAACTGAGATTGAGGAGGATTAATGCAAGCAGTCTACTGGAGGAGATGGGTAGTGTTTGAGACAACAAGCAGCGTCGGAATAGCAAAGAAGAAGCTGATCACGTTGGTCCGACTGATTAGGGGATCGAAGAGAGAATACCCTAGCATTTCCTCACACGACACTTCTTATGATCCAGTGGAGCTACGTACAGAATTTATGGAGGCCGAGGCGAAGAAGGCGCAAGCGCTATTGTACTGGAACATTACACGACGCCTCAGAGCGCAATAGTCTTCTTCAAAACACTCAGATACTGCGATTTCCGTCGCTTCGGCTGAGAGGCGCGCGCCCAGGAAAAGTCGCGTTGGCTAAGACTTGTAGTCCAACCGAATCGAAGAGGTGCTCGTCTTCTATGGTCTATTTGCCGAGTTCTCTCTCGACTCTTTCTCTAATCTTGGGAATTCTTTCGGTGATCATCTCTCTGATTTTGGCTTTGTCGTCGTAGCCAAGGTCATTGGTCCATCCGCTGGAGGCGAAATCTGCACCTATGCCCATTAACGCCCCCACCAAGTATCCGAGATAGAAGTCTCTGGGCGAGGATAACGAGATTTCCTCTTGGAGAAAGGCTAGAACTCCGACAAGGTTTCCTTCTTCGATTACTCCGTCCATTATTCTCCCGACGAAATCTTTGGTAGACTTATCCAAACAATCGTCACCTACCTGAGGTCTTGCTGCCAAGCTGTAGCGGCTTTCTCTCTTCGTCTTTCAGATATATATGGTTCGTCATCTTTCCCTCACGTTCTTTATCTCAATGGTCCGTGTTTCTTGGTTGCACCCCAACACCGTCCCTAGACGCGTTGTTCTAAACTGTAGGATAATAAGAGCGCAGATTGCGTTTATGACATGTAGAGTTGTGGGTTTGAGGAGATTCTTTGTTGCCTACTTTTCTATTTTGGTAGTCACGTTTTCGCTCGTCGTCCTCTTGCATGAGACTTCTAGTGCTGATCAAGGATATCTTGAAGTTGATTTGGAGGATTTAGTTGTCAACATTGAAGCCTTCCAGGACGTGAAAATTGGAGCGAAGGGAACTGTGCAGTTCTGGGCGAGTTTCTACATGTACGCGGACTTCTGGCTTGCCGTGGACACACAAGGTAGACACGGAATACCGGTTGTGGTGAGAAATGCTGGACTATCTCAGCCATCCGAAGACGCGTCAATAGAAGTTGGGGAACCATAGAATATTGTGAGCTTGAGGGGGGTTTGCTTGTCTGGACGCAGCCTCGTGGGAGCTCGCAGAGAAGATTGTGTCAGGAACAGGCACCATTAGGTTCTTGGACTTTGAAGGCGGGTTCTACGGCATAGTCAGCGATGATCACCTCCACCATGACCGAGATGAAGACCACAATAGAAGAACTCGAAAACAACGAAGAAAGGTCTTCATGTGATAGAAGTCTGTGAATTGTGCGAGAGACTTTTTCGCGGAGCGCCGCGTAGCGGCAGAGAACCCTAGGACAGGGGTTGCAGTGTTTCGGACACCCTGCTCGTTGCCGAAAGTGAGAGATAGTCGGCTCATTCTCGCTTGACCATGCAGCGGGGTCTACTTGATCAAGCAAAGAGTAAATCGCCTTGGGAAGAGTTTCAGATTGGCTCTCGCAAGTTGGAGACAACAAGTCAGAAGAAAAGAAAAAAGGGGAGTGTTGACCGTTATTGTTAGCTCTTCCTCGACTCCATGGATCGCTCATGCTTCTCTCTTGTGGCGCACAGCCCAGCAAAAATCACTAATATGCTGCTGACGATGGTCGTGTAGATACCTAGGCCGCAACCTATGCCTGCTCCGGTAATGGTATTGATCTGCCCTTGGACAAAGACAAAAGTGTGGATCACCGAAGTTGCGATGAGGACACCAGCGATTATCAGAATCGCTGCTTTGAGACGTCTTTGGCGCACCGTTTTGGGCTTGTGCAAGCCTACTAGGGCCACAACGTATCCTGCTGCTGCTAGGTAGAGCGTCAGCACCGGACCTGCGCTCCCTGCGACGGTTTGCCAGTCAGAATGCACGAGTGAAGGCACTCTGGCGCCTATATACTGGATGTCTTCAGTTATCGAGATCAATCCATCCTGGAAAGGATGAAGGGAGATGTCGACTTGATAGGGTGCCTCGGTGACCAACGTTCCAGTGACTATCACCCAGTTGAGTGCTAGGGAGACTGCTCCCAAAATCAACCCAGCGTAGCTGAGGATGAATGTGATGCGCCACCAGGTTTTGCCGTTCTTCACTCTCTTGACGGGGGGAATGTACGCGATGAGTCCAACAGCTATGATTGCTCCTGCCATCAGAATCGGGTGGAACTGCCCGACCGCACGGGGTTTGACTCTCAGGGTCGTCGATGTGTGCGCGTTCTCGTGGTCGGTATCACCTAGGCGACGAGCCGTGATCACCCACTCTCCGCCGTCGACGAAGAGGCTGTACGGATAGCTCTGATCCAGCGAGAGGATATCGTCGAAGCTTCCTTTACGCCTTGAGTACACAGTGTGTTCGATTTCGGTTCCGTTTGGCGTCGTATAAGTCACTAGAATTGGAACGCCAGCTTGACTGGGCACGATGGTTCCTTGGATTACTATCACGTCGCCACTAGCAATTGTCTCATTGGAGATGTCTATTGTCAGAACGGGAGCTATCTTCCAGTGGGCAGTCTCACTGATGGCACTGGTAATGGTCACTAGAGCTGGATTATCGGAGCCACCGTAGGATCCTTCGCCAGTCGCGGTCCATCCATACCACACGTATCCTTCACCTTCAATGATTTCAGGAGCTGTGGCCTCGATTGGGACGACCGAGCCAACGTCGTACCAGCCACTTTCCGGAATGACGACTCCAAGGTTCGTGGACATTGTTAGGTGGAATTGCTGGATGAAGACTGCTTTCGCGGTCTTCGGCGCATCCATCAATATTGTTGTCGAGGCTGCGGTTTTGCCAACGATGTCGGGTCCAATCCAGCTTTGGAATCGATAGCGAGATGAAATGCTGTCTCCGCCCGTGGGAGAGTGCACCGAAATCGGCGCGTCCGTTCCCTCGTCGTACCAGCCGTCGCCGCTAGGATTGTCGAGATCCGTGGGATCCGTTAGGACTGTTAGATAGTATTGTGTCTTCCAGGTCCATTCTATGGATGAGGGGGCAGTTATGTCGAAGACAACCTGAGTGCTGGGGCCTTCACTGGGAACGGAGCCAGTTCCGAACCAGCCTGTGTTTCGGTAGCGGCTGCCGTCGCTTTCTCCAGCTGGGCTTTGAACTGAAGCCGTGATGACGTCGCCTTCGTCATACCAGTGGTCGCCTACCGCTGGATCGGGTGACCCCTGATCGGAGATGACGGTGAGTTTGTGTTGTCTGACAAAATGTGCCACGGCAACTTTGGGTGAATCCATCAGAATCTGCGTGGCTGGGCTGCCCTCGTCATCGATGCCTATTCCCGTCCAGTGATCAAAGCGATAGCGCGTTGTCACACTGTCTCCACCAGTGGGAGTTTCTACTGCCACGTTTGCATAGGCTCCTTCACTGTACCAACCACTATGCTGAGGACCATCGAGCCCAAGGGGATCAGTGACCACCTCGAGGTAATACTCGGCGTCGTAATGACCTGTAACTACGGTAGGAGCAGTGACCACGATTGATGTGTCGGTCGTGTTCCCAGAGACGGACGTTAAGACGTAGCGGGTGGTTCCTGCTATATCTGTGAGTGGAGAGGGATAGCTGAACGCTACGCTGGAGCCCTCTGAGATCCAAATTGACTGAGGAAGCGCTTCAGAGAGTTGGGTTCCGTCGATGGTTACATACACGGGCTCGGAATCACCGATTTGTTCGAAGGCTAGAGTGTACTCTGTTCGATAATTCAGCGTGACTGTTTTGTCTGAATCCATGAGCACTGTGGCGGATGGTGCGCAGTGTGAGAAGACGTATCGAACATCGCCCTTGGTGATTGGACTCTCTGGATAGCTGATGGTAACCGATGTGTCTTGGTCACAGAGCACCTGTTTTTTAGTGGTGAACGTGCCTGCTCGGCTGGTGCCATGCTCGATCCACGTAAGGCTGATACTTCCTCCGATGGCTTCAATCGGCGTGGCGGTCACGGTCAGTGTGTAGGAGCCAATGAGCTGTAGCTCTCTGTTCACGTAGGTAGCGCTAACGAGATTGCCGAACTCATCCTCCGCATCAATCACGTTGGCACTCTGTCTCACAACGGCGTCACCAGCCGTTGCTACAAACGTAACCGTTACCACTACGCTCTGACCCGGCTCGAGGGCAGTCAGGTTTTCCCACTGAATAGTTCCTGCGGTCTCATCATGTGCATCTTCAACGGGATCGGCGGTCGAAAAGTTGAGGCTGGTGGTTTCATACGCGTCGTCCAGAGGGATTTGTGTTAGCTTGGTGTTTCCCAGGTTCTCTACGCGTATCTGATACGCCACGAAGTCTCCTTCGTATCCGGGATTTTCGGAGACCAGCGTCTTCTGTACCCGTAACAGTGGTGCCGATTTGACCGTGGTGGTGTCGTTCACGGAATCATAGTTTCCGCTCGTCACGCCCGTCGCGGTTATTTCAGCGATATCTTGGGTGGCGGCGGGAGTGCTATAGGGGACAGTAATGTTGATCAAAATGTAGATCAGGCCGTTTTTGGGCAGCTGACCAACATCTACATAGCCGCTGCCGTCGGTGTCCTCGAGGACTGTTCCATTGTCAAAGCAGAATGTATAATCCCATCCCATGAGCGACGTACAGTTCAGATCGATGACTTCGGTTTGCCCGCTGTTGATCATGATATGTCGATAGACCATTGCATCGCCAGGATTCGCGTAGCGCGAGTAATCTGGCGCCAATGTTATCCCCGCAACGCTCTTGACGATCGTTAGCTCATCCGCGAGGCCTGAGACAGTCGGGTCGAACATGGAGGTCGCGACGAGATAGACATCAAGATAGGCATCACCAGAGCCGCTGGTACCTGCTGCCTCGGTGACTCGGAGTATGCTCCAGGCCAGTTCGCCGCTTGCAAGCGTGACGTCGGTAACGACTCCATGGTCTGTCCACGAGGTGCGGTTTTCCTGGTTGGTGTCGTACACGGTGGCCACTGGGATCATTTGAGGATATCCTGTGGAGTTGAAGAAATCTATTTTCCACGCATGGTTGGCGCTTGAAGGGTTGTAGGCAACGGATCTGAGGGCGATATTGAACGTGTCCAAGCCATTTCCAGTGTTCTCGATGGTAACATTGTATTCAGTCCACTCGTCTGTGTGAGGCGCAACGCTATGGATTTGATCATGATAAACATCCACGCCTGCTGCTTGTGTCACAGTAATTGTCACATCTGAGATTAGTTCAACTCGGGCGCCAGTATCAAGCTCGTACGTCAGATGGGCGGTGTGAACTAGCTCGCTGCTTACAGGGACATTCTCGACCATAGCTCTGATGGTGATGGTTCCAGCTTGACCTGATAGAACATCCCCGCGGCTCCACCGGAAAAATCTAGTTTCAGGATCACTCACACCATCGTAGAATGGATTGGAGCTGAGGAGAATCAGACCTGAAGGCATCCACTCGAAGATCGTGACATTGTACGCAGCCACGTCCATGAAATTGGCATAGGCGATCGTGAAGGCCACCACATCTCCTGGCTTGGAGAAGTTCGAGTCAACAGTGGTTTCAAACGTCATCGCGGGGTCGAGGGAAGAGGCTGGTTCCGTGCTGACAACCGGTATAAAACCTATCGAAAAGGCAAGAATGCACAGAAATGGTAAAATCGCGTACCAACGATGTAGACGGTTTTTGTTTGACTTTTTCAGCTTCGCTAAACTCTTGAATGATTTAGAAATCATGCTGATTCCCTTTAGTCTAGTATTCGTCGAGATAGTCTCTCTTTGGAAGCTATATTGAGTCTTACTTCAGAAGTCTGCATATTTCATAAATCGACATACACAAGCACTGTGTTAGGCGTCCTCGAAGACTAAGCGGATTGGATTCGATTGAGATGAGCTTGACTGTTTCCTTGTTGGTCAGCTAGGTTGGCATGCGAGTAATTCGGGGTGTGCATCAGATGTGGGTTGAGAGCCAGCACTTAATTACTGCCAATTTGTGAGTTATGGGAAGAGGAAGATTCGTTGACGGAAGAGGGTGCTCAGGCAGAGACCACCAAACCAGGGCGACTCGAATTCCACTTTCCGCTGCTAGCCATTCGCACCACAATGTTTTCTGGAGTCTTCAATCGGCTCGGTGCCCTTCGTACCTCAGGCTACCTGGCGTGGGCAGCGCTTATCGTCGTGCCACTGGTTGCAGGTCCAGGGCTCTATCTGATTTTCAATAGCCTCGTCACTTTGCTGTGGACACCAGCCGCGCGAGAAATTGGACGTGAGCTGGGACCTGGAGTGTACTTGCCGCTCCCAGGACTCAATCCCTACCTCCCGCTCCTCTACGGTTGGCTAGCCTTAGTCGTCGCCATAGTGATCCATGAGGGCCTGCATGGAGTAATCGCGCGACACCTACGATTCAACGTCAAATCGAGCGGACTGCTCTTCTTCTTAGCCATCCCCATAGGCGCCTTTGTGGATGTAGACGAGGAGCAGATAGCAAAAGCCAAACCCCGAGATTCTGCGAGGATTATGGCGGCTGGAGTCAGCGGCAACATCGCCGTCGCGGGAGTCTGTCTGCTCTGCGTTCTCGCAATCACCAGCGGGTTGACGCCGATTATCGACGGATTATACGTCTTTGAGGTTGTAGAGGGAATGCCTGCTGAGCAGGCTGGCTTGTTGGCGGGCGACGTGTTAGTGCGAGTTGAACAAATCGACGCTGTCACCTACGACGAATTGGCAGCGTTACTAGACGCGAAACGCCCCGGGGACACCTTGGAGGTGAGTGTGGTGAGGGGAGACATGTGGACAGATCACTTTTCGACATCTGTGGAACTGACTGAATATGAGGGGCGCACCTTCATGGGCGTGACACTGGGTGACATACGAACGGAAAATCGACTCACGTCTTATCAATCGCTCAATCCAGCTACGCTTTCCAAATATCTGATTCCCCCCGCGGTAGCTCCCGGTCTGGTGCCGTTCTCTGAGGCATTAGCTCCATTCTACGTGCATGCACTCGGGGCCCACTGGGTGACCCTAGCGAACATCTTCTTCTGGTTGTGGTTTATAAACGTCAACGTGGCCATATTCAATGCTCTACCCATCTACCCTCTAGATGGAGGACGCCTCTTCGAAATCGCACTGCAGAGACTGTTGGGTCGGAAGACAGACGATAGGATGATTTGGGGGCTTACGTATGCAGTCACTATCACCTTGATCGGCGTGTTGTTGTTAACTATGGCCCTTCCCTTCATTCTCTAGCCTCCGCGACTGCACACGAAAATAGAAGCAACTATCGTATGATAATGCTCTACTGACTAGATATCGATTTACATATGCTTTCAAGCGGCTTGCGCGTGCACAGTGACCACATTTGTTTTGTGCTACGCATCGTCTGGGCATATCGCTTGTAGGCCATTAGACACGAAGGCATCTGAACTAGAGGCTTCGACCTGGTCATGGCGTATTTCCACATCTCTATGTTGACAAGAAAGAATCGCACAAACAGAAAGAAAAAGGGGGAGTACCTTCTAGGTTGGTTTCTTCTTCACTAATATTACAACTACTATCGCGGCTACTGCTGCTATGGCAGCGAGGATCATGGATCCTATGCTGAACCAGTAGGTTGGCGTTGTGGTTTCGTCTATGCCACCGACTACGTCTTCGATGCCCCCGATTAGATCCTCGATGTTATCTACGCTCGTTTGCATAGTGCCTATGTCTGTTTCTATAGTTGCGGTGTCGCCTTCTAAGCTAGTTACTTTCGCGTCTATCTCAGTGAGATCCACTTTGATGGTGTCTAGGTTTGGGATCACTACGGTGGCTACGTTGTCTACGATGTCAACTATGTGGCTATTTTGGCTTGTCAACGTTGGGCTTATTAGGAAGGATGCGGTTGCGTGTCCGGTTGCGGTTATCATTCCTGTTCGATAGCGGGCTTCTAGCGATAGCGTATATGTTCCTACGACGGCATCGAAGGGAATTGCATAGGTAATTTTGTACAAGCCCACTGCGAGCATCTCAACGTGAGGCATTAGGTCTGCTTGCTGATTCCCGTTTTCGAAATACATAGTGGCTTCCCATATGGAAGCGTTTATTGCATTGCCGTGAAGCGACGTTTCCACGTAGAATTCAGCGATTTCACTTCGGAAGTGAATGGTGCCTACGCGGATTCCGACGTCCAATTTTTCGTAGGGAGCCAAGTACAAGAGGCTGTTTTCCAGAGCAAAACTGTCGCCATTCTTGTACGCATATTCTAGCGTTTGCGAGGAGGCGATGATTACTCCTGACCCGTGAGGGGCTTCGATGTACACTGGGGTGAATGGTGATGCGCCTTGTTCAAAGATTTCGATATGGCCAGATGGATAAGGAGATGCGAAATACCCGTGCGCAGATGATCCCCAATTGTCAAGATCGGTATTAGTGATCTCGTTGGGCGTTCGCACAACGGGGTGAGATTCCGCACTAGATACGATGTTAACGTCGTTAGTGGACCCTGATGTATAGTTGATTCCGCCTGGAAGCATGTCTATCCATGAGCCTCCGTTCCATCCATTGTCGGCAGCATGGATTTCGAGCACGCCACCGTTTTCTACATAGCCTTCGAACCACGTGCGTGAAGCGTTCACCGTGTCATAGAAGACCTGCGGTTGATCTGACACAATCACCACTTTAGCATACGCGGAAAGGTCGACGCCGGCAATGTCACTGGAGTTATACAGGTCGTACGGTATGCCGTATCGTTTTAGAATCAGCTCGTTAGCCGGGTAATCCCATGGGTCTGCGTTCTTGAATAGGGCCACGCCGAATCCATATCGATCAACTGGAGCATCTATTGCTGCATTCACTACGCCTGACAAAGCTGTCATAACCATCATCGCAGCTAGGAGGCCCAAGCTCGTTGACGCCACAATGCTCTTGAGTGAAGGTGCTCTCGACATTTTTCTCATCTCGTTGAATCTATGAAAAGCAACGTAACCGTGCATCACCCTTAAATAGCTTATTACATCTAGCGGCAAATCGGTGCGTCTGAAGAGTGGACACCTAGCTGGTTGCACCGTTTTTCCCGATGTGCCCTACCATTCCAAGCCGTGTAGGGGCTTTTGCCCAATGTTGTTCTACCGCTGAATTGACTATATATCGTATTAAGCACAAATCCTGACGCTAGTCCACGCGTAGACCGCCTTACCTTGCTATGAGCCTGGAAATACGCCCACCCAGCTAGAGGCGTTCGAGTTTGAATACGACCGGCCTGAGCCCGTCAGTGCAACAACGCACAATAGATGTCTCTTTCTCTGTTGCTCCTGAGAAGTTGCCACCGTACTTCAGTGTGGTTACCACTTTGTACAGGTCGTTCCAAGCCCAATGGCAGAAACCGTCTGGCATTTCCCCGTCTTCCCCGACGACATACTCCTGCCCCACCTCAAATTGACTGCACGCCGCTGAACTCTCGCCCGTTGGAGGGTTGCCGCCGAATATCTCCTGTGTGCTCAGCTTTTTCAGAATCGTTATCTTGACGCGGCCGCGTTCGACCATGGGATCACCGGCTTCTTGTGGTTCGACTCTCTAATTACTCTTGCCAAAGAGAAGGGCACGGTTTGTGGCCCATTTCTTCTTGATGTTAAGCTCTTTCGCGAGGAGCGTGTGCATGCATGTCAAACTTCCATCTTTTCCAATTTGACCAACCTAGCTGGCCCTGCTAGATGTTTCTCCCGTGGGGTTGCTCGGACCCCCGTGGCATGATGTGCGGACAGCTACATGATGCCCTCTGGGGGAAAAGCCGAGGCAGCGGCATAGAAAGTCTCATATTCAATGCCTTTGAGTTTATGATGTGAACTCGATGTCGCAGCTCGAAACAGATCTCGAAGCTTTATGCAATCTAGCAAAGGAACGCCAAGCAACAAACGCAGTGTCCTTTGATGCTGAAGGAGTCGTTGTTGATGAAAGGGTCAGACTGAAGTGTCTTGTACCAGTGTGCGATGACTATGGCTTGAACTTGATGTGCCCTCCTAACGTGATGGGTGTTCAGGAATTCAGAGAGGTGTTAACCAAGTACAGTTGGGCGATACTCATCCAGATTGAAAGGATGATACCANNTCATTTGATCCAATCAAATCGAAACTGCATCGTATAGTCCACGAGGTAGAGGCGCAGGCATTCGGACTAGGATATCGGTTTGCAGCCGGATTCATAGGTGGATCATGCAAGTTGTGCCCTGCGTGTGTGGCCATCAGCAACTCACAGGAACCTTGCAGACATCCTTTCCGAGCTCGACCATCCATGGAAGCGGTAGGAATCGATGTGTTTAAAACAGCCGAAAACGCAGGCTTGCCCTTCACCATTCCCCCAAAGAACAAAACAGTATGGAATGGACTTGTTCTAATCACTTAGTCACTCACGCGCCCGCAGATACGTATACGCCAAAAACGACTATCATGAGTGCCCAGAAGAGCGGGTCTGTCACTTCTCTCCATCCATGCACATAAGAGTTATCTACCTTTGTTGGCTGCTTATCGAGAACGTTGTATAGACGATGATTGTGAATAAACCCAAGACTAAACTCACCCATCCACCCTTGATTCTGCCAGTTTGTCTTGTAGGCGCCAACGTGCAAGGAAAACCTAACTTCGAGGCAATCGCATGGCTTAGCATGGCGGACTACAATCCACATCTCCTTAGCATATCGTCCGAAAAGCGTCACCACACGAACAAGGGGATACGGGAACACAAGGAATTCAGTGTAAACATACCGTCAGCCGACATGGTTGCGGTGACAGACTACTGCGGCACACATTCAGGCGAGAAAGTTGACAAGTCCAAGGTTTTCAGTGTCTTCTTCGGGAAGCTCAAGAATGCGCCTATGATAAGTGAATGCCCCATCAACGTCGAATGCAGACTTGTGAGAACAGTCGAGCTGCTGCATGGCGAAGTGTTCATCGGAGAGATCGTTGGAGTATACATGGAAGGCAAGTATCTGACCGACACTAAGCCGGACATGAGAAAAATCAACCCCCTCATATTCGAGGACGGTCTCGGCAACTATTGGAAACTCGGAGAACACATTGGAAGAATCGGCAACATGGAAAAGAACCACAAACCACACCCTGAATGAAGGCAATTGCATGCATGCGGTTCACCAGCATTTCTCTTGCGATCAACTACCCGTTCATTAAATCACGAAGAAAGAAAAGATTGCGGAGAGAGCTTGGAAGAGTGTCGAGGGGAAATGGCTCTCTCCGAGTAGAGGGCTTCTCCTCTCTC